>Ga0207426_1001402_pt1 | contig 20281 bp, 16 predicted proteins | sample AraplaMF_Cvi_mMS_FD_184265 | JGI IMG/M metagenome (GOLD analysis project Ga0207426, IMG submission 184265) | Arabidopsis root microbial communities from the University of North Carolina, USA - plate scrape MF_Cvi_mMS (SPAdes) (version 2) | ecosystem: Host-associated > Plants > Roots > Endosphere... | reverse complement strand
TTGTACGGGTGGTTGCCGGGGTGCTGGTGGCGGTGGTTGCCGCGGTGTTCGTGGGGGCGATTGCCGGAGAGCTCGTAGCGGCCCGGGTCGTGGTCCGTGTCGTGGTCCGGGTCGGCGTGATTGCTGTGGTCCTTGCGGGGGCGTATGCCGAGGGGTGCGCCGAAGGGGCCGTGAAGAGGCTTGTCGCGGGGGAGCTTGGCGTGTGGCCGCTGGTGCGTTGCAGCGGTTGCGGCGGGCGGGTGGTCACGGCTGGGGGCAGCGGGCTGGGCGAGGTCGACGGCATGCGCGTGGGCACGGCCAGGGGGACGACCAGCGGCGACGGTGAGGTGGGTGACGTGGAGGTGGGTGACGCGGAAGTGCGCCGTTGTACGGCCGGGGCCGAGGCCGGAGCCGGGGCATGGGCCTGGGCCTGGGCCGGCGCAACGGCCTGTGCCGACGCACGGTGTTGGGCCGCGGCAGGTGCCGAGGCCGGTGAGGCAGCAGAGGTTCGCTGGACCGGTCGCGGGTGAGCGAGTGGTGAGGGAGCCGGCGGCTGGTGAGCCGATGACTGCGGCATCGGGACCGCCGGCGGTACCGGCACGCCACCGGTCCGCGCGCGCAGGGGCACGGCGGGCGTGGCCTGACGGCCACCCCCCGGGCCTTGCCCCGGCCCCATTCCCGGCACCGGCACCGGCACCCGTGCACTGACGTGGCCGGCGTATCCGGTGTTTCCGGCGCTGCCCGTGCTTCGGTGGGCGGGCTCCCGAGCGGCCAGCGCCCGAGCCGTCGCGAGAGGCGCACGCTGCACGCCCGGCAGCGGACCTCGTTCGGAAGGCCGGTCCTCAATCGCCTTACGCAGCAACGGTTGCGCCACGGACCCGGAGGGCACGCCACCGCCCCGGTTCGTCGGTTCGGCCATCGTCTCGGTCGTCGTCGGTCCGGGAGTTCGGGGTGCGGCAACGCCGGACGGCACCTGCTGCGAAGGCGCGTCCGTCGTACCGTGCGCGGGTCGTGATGCAGCACGCGTGGTGACGCGCTGTACGGCGGCCCGCCCGGCGGTGTCCGATGCTGCTTCCGCAGGCGCAGAACCGCCTTCGGAGGGAGCGGACGGGCGGACGACCTCGCGCACCGGCGTGGCCGACGAGGCGCTCGCACGTGGCACGGGCGCCGGCGCCGCGGCACCTCCCGACGGCTCATCGGGCACGATCGGTGCGCCGATCAACGGCCGCCGCCGACCCGTACGTGCCGGTGGCGGGGTGTCCCTCTCGACGCCGCGCACCGGTCGCGAGGACGCACCCTCAGCAGGGGGCACCGCCCCCGAGGGCACGTCTCCTGTACCGCGTACCGTTCCCGAGGGCGCATCCCCTGCGCTGCGTACCGCTCCCGAGGGCGCACCTTCGGCACTGCGCACCCGTACGGGGGGCATGCCGGTACGCGCCGACCGTTGCGCCACCGGCCGGTCATCCGCCGGAGCGGCGCGCATCGGCCTACGGGCGGAGTCCTCGCCCGGAGCAGCGGGCACAGGGGCAGCAGAGTTTTCTTGGGACGTCATCCCGGTGCCCGCTGTCTCCCTCCGCGACGTGGTGGCTTCCGGACCCACGGGCCCAGGCAGCCGTCCCGGCCGGACGGGCCCAGCGGACGACCGAAGCGGAGCCCCAAGTCCCAAGCGCGGAGCCGGTGTTGCCGTGGCGCGCTGCACAGAGGGGTCCGTTTGAGGACGCTCCGTCCGGCCCTCATGCGTGCCCGGCCCGATGGCGGAAGCAGACGTGGACGTGGACGTGGCCGGGGATGCCGCGAGGGGCCCCGACGCGGCCGAAAGCCCCGATGACGACGCACGCTCGGATGCGGCCGAAGGCCCGGAAGCCGACACGGGCCCCGACGCGGCCGAGGGCCCGGACCTCTGCACAGGAGCGGACGCCTGCACAGGAGCCGACGTCGACGCAGGACCGGACGTCGGCACAGGCCGGGACGCCGACACGGCCCCGGGCTCCGTCGCGGACACGGGCGTCGTCGCGGACACGGGCGCCGACACGGCCCCGGGCGTCGTCGCCGGCACCGGAGCGTCCGCCGGCACCGGCGCGTTCGCAGACCCGGACGCCGGCACGTCCCCGGGCACGGCCGTAGGCACAGACGCCGGAGCGGGACCGGACGCCGAAAGAGGTCCGGGCGCCGAATCGGGACCGGGCGCCGGCACAGCCCGGGACGTAGCAGGCCGCGGGGCGGCCGGTGCGGGAGACCCGGATGCCGGCGCGGACGGAACACCCTCAACCCCGGGCGGACTCGTCGATGCGGCTACGGGAGCGTGACCCCGCTCAGGACCGCTCCCGTCGCGGGTGCCCGCGGGAGTTGCTCCCGCTTCCGGGGCGGTCCGGCGTACCCGGCGCACGGCCACCCGTCGCTGTACTGCCCGCCCGGCGTTCTCAGGGCGTGCGGCGACGGGGGCCGGCGGCTCCGCCGCGTTCCCGGACGTCGCGGTGGGTGTCCCGGGTCCCGACGGGGGATTCGGGCCCGGGACGGCTGTGGGCCGGTCATCGGCCATGGGCCTCGGCCCGGCAACGGGCGGCACCGGCTCGGCAACCGCGGGCCTCGGCGCCGCAGCGTCCTGCGTCGGCTCCGCGGAAACCGGTGCCGGGGATCCCGGCAGCGCAGAGCTCTGGGCCCTGCCCGCCACCGCCACCCGACGCACCGGCAGACCGACCGCCCGCGGCGCCGACATCAACGCAGGACGTCGCGCCCCGCGCGCCCCGCCGGCCGACACGGGCGTCACGGAGACCGCAGGCGACACGGACGCCGCAGCCCCCGTGGACGAGGCAGACGACACGGACGATACGGAGGACACAGAAGCCCCAGAGGAAGCGGACGACGCGGAAGGCCCGGACGGCGCCGAGGCCGCCGAGGCCGCAGGCGAAGCAGGCGAAGCAGATGACACCAACCCCTCCGACGCCACCGCCCTCACACGCCGCACGTCCTTCGCAGGCCGCATCGGCCCCGGGCCCGCCGGCCCGGCACCAACCGGCCCCGAAAGGCCACCACCCCCGCCCACGACACCGGACTCCCCGGCTTCGATAGCCGTCTCCTCACCGCCCCGCCCCACCACCGGCAGCCGCAAAGCCGGCAGGTCAAGGCGGGCAGGGGCCCCCGCACCCGTCACCGGAACAGGGGTGAGGACACCACGGAGCGTCCCGCCAGGGGCCGAAGCGCGCACATCGTGCCCCAGCTCGCCTCCGAAGGACGGATCGCGGTGCGCGCTCAGCGACGCGGCGAAGCCGGTCTCCGCGACGGTGCGCGGCGCCCCAAGGACCCTCTGGACGGGCGGCACGGCAGCCCAGCCACCCACCGGCCCCGGCCGGATTCCCTGCGCCGCCGCACTCCCCTCGTTCCCCCTGCTCCCCTCGCTCCCGGCCGCGGCATCCGTCGCCGCCGCCCCGTCCTCCGGCGCACGCACCCGCTCCGCGCCGCGCGCACTCCGTAGCCCCCGCAGCCACCCGAACATCCCCATCCCCCGTCACTGCTTCCCTTCGGCCCGCTCGACCAGGGCCGCGCTCTGCGCCACGTACGCGCGCCGGTCGGCATGTTCGAGGTCGAGAATGTCGTCCAGCCCCCAGTGGAAGTGGTAGGCGAGGTAGGCGACTTCCTCCTCGATCCGATCGGTCGCGTACGTCACGATTCCCCCAGGCGGCTCCCGGCCAGCTCCACCTCGAAGGACTCCTCGCAGTGCGGGCAGGCCACGGCGGCGCGGGTGTGTCCCTCGGCATTGATCTGCCGGTAGAAGTCCTGCAGAAACGCCAGGTCGGAGGCGAACATGTTCTCCACCGTGCCGTCGTGCACGGACCCGAGCGTGCCGAGCCGGGTGATGACCCGGCCGAGCAGCACGACCGACAGGTATGCCGGGTTCTCGCGTACGCGGACATCCCGCAGCGGAATCAATTCGTCCCGTGCCGTCGCCAGACGCATCGCGCCATTGCGGTGGACGGTGCCGGACTCGTCCACGAATCCGCGCGGCAGCTCGAACTCGAACTCCGTCCGCAACGGTTCACGACCAGCCGCACGGGACGCATCCATGGCAGGGGACGAACTCGCCCCGGAAGACGAACCCGCCGGCCCGGATGCATTCACCGTGCTCGCCGCGCCTGGAGCCCCTGCTACGCCCGCCGCATGTGCCATGTTCGCCGTGGTGGCCGTCTGCGCCCCCGGGCCTGCGCGCCGCATTATTCGATGACCAGCTCTTCGAAGACGATGGTGACCTGCTCGGTCAGTGCGGCCGCGTCGCCCGCCTTGACCCCGCTGGTCTCCACCTTGCTGCACCAGGCATTGCGCATGTTGTAACGCTTCACCGGGTTGTTCTGGTAGTCCATCATCATGATGGTGGCGTTCTTACGGGCCGAACCCATGTCGCCCGCAATGGACTTGTTGATCCATTCGCTGAACGCGCCGCTCTGCGTCATACCACGGGTCACCGTGCACTCGCCGGCCTTCTTCGTGCCGGGCATCTTCTTCACGACGGGCTTGCCGTCCGCCGAGACCTGCTGGTATTCGATGACGTCCTGTTCCATGGTCAGGCCGCTGACCTCCTGCAGATATTCGACCATCACCCCGTCGATCTGCAGGCCGAAATTGTGTGAGGTGAGAGCATCACCGGGCTGAAGGGACACGGGAGTTTACTCCTGTTGCGGTAAAGGGATGTCGGTTCGGGAGACAAGCGGAAAGAGAAAGGCGGAGGGCTACTCCTCCAGCTCCCCACCGCCCCCGGAGAACTGCGCCAACCGGAAGACCACGAATTCGGCGGGCTTGACCGGCGCGATGCCGATCTCGCACACGACCCGTCCCAGGTCGACGGACTCGACGGGGTTGGTCTCGGCGTCACATTTGACGTAGAAGGCGTCCTCGGGCCGCTGCCCGAACAGTGCGCCCGAGCGCCACTCATTGACCAGGAACGCCGAGATGTTGCGCCGGATACGGGCCCACAGCGCCTCGTCGTTCGGCTCGAACACCACCCACTGGGTCCCGATGAGAATCGACTCTTCGAGGTAGTTGAAGTAGCGCCGGACGTTCAGGTAGCGCCACGCCGGGTCGGACGCCATGGTCCGCGCGCCCCACACCCGGATTCCGCGTCCGGGGAAGGCGCGAATGCAGTTCACGCCGACCGGGTTGAGCAGGTCCTGCTCACCACGGGTGATCTGCAGTTCCAGATCGACCGCCCCGCGGACGATTTCATTGGCCGGCGCCTTGTGGACACCCCGCTCGCTGTCGTTACGGGCCCACACGCCGGCCATGTGGCCGGACGGCGGCACGATGCGCGACTGGCCGGAGGTCGGGTCGAAGACCTTGATCCACGGGTAGTAGAGCGCGGCGTACCGGGAGTCGTACCCGGCGATCTCCTGGCGCCACTTACGGATGTCACGGGCGTTCAGAGCGGGCGGCGGGTCGAGGACGGCCATCCGGTCGCCCATCAGCTCGCAGTGCGCGATGAGCCCGAGCTGAACGGCCTTGACCTGCTCCTCGTCGATCAGGCCCTGCTGGTAGGCGGCCATCAGGTCCGGCACGGCGACCATGTTGACCTCGTCGAGCGCCTCCAGGCCGCCGAATCCGGTGCGGTCGGCGGAGTCGCCGATGAAACGGCCGGAGTCCAGCCGCTCGACGGCGCCGGACGCAGCGGGCGCGGCGGGTGCCGGGGCGGGCGGGGCCAGGGTGACGCTCTGGGCGTCCGGCTTCGCCAACTGCGCGGCCGCGGCGGCCTCTTCGACGACGATCGTCTTCGAGCGCTGCTTGACCTGCGTGACGACATAGTTCCGGGCGCTCTTCTTCGCGCTGACGTCAAAGGTCTCGACGGCCTTGTCGCCGTCCTTGACGACCAGCTTGAAGCGGTCGGCACCGCCCTCGCCCTCGGCGTCCTGCACCTCGACGGAGAGCACCCCGCCGGCAGAAGCGGCCGCGATCGCGGCGACCTTGAAGGTGCCCAGCGCCACCGGCTCCCCGGCGGTCAGTGCCCTGGGCGCCGTCTGCACGGCCGCGGCGGGTTCCGTGCCGTCCGGGGCGCCGCCCACGCGTACGACGTACGCCGCCGTCCCGCCGTTGTTGAAGAAGCCGTACACGGAATGCGCCAGGTAGTACCCGTCCGTGAACTCCCCGAAGGCCGCCACGTACTGGGACCAGTTCGTCACCAGAGTCGGATCGTTCAGCGGGCCGGTGGGCGCCAGCCCGACGAAGGCGGCAACGGATGTTCCCACCCCTTCGATGGGCCGGGATCCGCTGGCGACCTCCTCGACGTATACGCCGGGCGACAGGTAGTTGGGCATGGAACGTTGCTCCTAGTAGGCGTGGGGTGGAAAGAGGGAGGCGGCATCGCGCTCAGGTGGAAACGTGCTTCGGAAGGTTCGCGGCCCTCGACCGGCCCCGGCTCCGCGCTGCGCTGCACGGGCGGTGTGGCGGCTCCTCACCCGCGAGGCATGCGCCTCCGCCTCCCGCTCGAACCGGTCGGAGGGGTCCGAGACCCTCGTCCCGTCGCCGCGGTCGGTGCCCGCGGCCGGTCCGGTGCGCCGCTGGATGACATGGGCCGGCTCATGGACGGGCATCTGGCGGCCCGCCGCAAAGGAGCCGTCGTACCGCCGCCGGAAGGCGCCGTGCGAACCGGAGGTGTGCGCTGGGGCGTTGACCGCGACGCCGGATGCACGGGCCGCCGCGTCCGGGTGGACGCGCACGTCGCAGAAGTCGGCACCGAGCCGTGGCTCCATGTCGGCCCGGACGGAGTCGTCGGGCGCACGGCCGGGGGTGCGCAGTACGTCCTCGACCGGCGAGCATCGCCCGGCGACCGGTGCGGTGCCTTCGCGGCCCGCGCCGTGCCGGTGCCGCTCGTCCGCCGCCCGTGCGGCCGAGAACGCGTTGCCCACGGCCCGTGGGAGGACGGCGGCCGCCTCCGGGACGAGGCACCCGGCCTTCCCGGCCGCGGCCGTCCGGCGGGCCGTCCCGGCAGCGGTCGAGGTCGTCGTACGCGCCGCGGGAGCCGCCCCCGCACGCTCCCGTCCGGCTTCCCACCACCGGTCCTGTGCCCGCATGTCCATCCCCCGTCCCGCTCACTGCCGACCGGCGCTGTTCACTGCCGGTCACTGCTGCTGCCGTTCTTGTGCCGCTTCTACGCTTTCGATCCTGGCGGGCGGGTGCGCTCGGTCATAGAGACGAACGGGCCCCGCCACGGGCAGGGCACCTGCCCGTTCGGGCACGAGGGCCGCCGCCCGCCGCGTGACCGGCCATCGGGACACCCGCCTCTGCCCCTGGCTCTGCCCGTTCGGACACTGACCCGCGCCCGCCGGACAGGTTGACTGCCTGGGTGAGTATGTGGACTTCACTGGAACCGGCCGCGATCACCGTCGACCCGGGTGCCGTCGCGCGCGTACGGCTACGCATCCGCAACACGGGAGACACCGTCGAGGAATACCGGCTGCGGCCGGCCGGCGACCCCGCAGGATGGACACGGGTGGAGCCGGACGTGCTGCGGCTCTATCCGGGGGCGGAGGGCACCGCGGAGGTCGTCTTCGCGCCCCCGCGGACACCGGACGCCGTGGCCGGGCCGACGCCCTTCGGCATCCGCGTCGAGCCGGCCGAGCACCCCGAGATCCGCGATGTGGTGGAGGGGCAGGTGACGGTCGGCACGTTCACCGAACTCCGCAGCGAACTGGTCCCGTTGACCGTGCAGGGCCGGTGGCGCGCCAAAGCGGCGGTCGCCGTCGACAACCTCGGCAACCAGCCGCTGACCGTCTCGCTCTCCGGCCGGGAGAACGGGGACGCCCTCTCCGTCGAGGCCGTGCCGAGCTCGGTGCAGGTCGCCCCCGGGCGCGCCGCCTTCGCCCGGCTGAACATCCGCCCCGGTCGGGTCAGCTGGGTCGGCGGCACCAACAAGCACCCCTTCACGGTCTCGGCGCTGCGGGCCGGCGTCCCGGAGCCGACCGAGCTGCGCGGCACCTACGTCCAGCCGTCCGTACTGCCGCGCTGGGCGATGGCGGTGTGCTCGCTGCTGCTGGCGGCGGCGCTGGCCTTCGTGGCGCTGTGGTTCACGGCCCAGCCCTCGGTGGCCACCAGCGCGAAGGACAAGCCCGGCCCGGTCGGGCGCCCGATCGAGCAGCCCACGAAGCCGGCGCCCTCGCCGCCGCCCGAGCAGCCCTCACCCTCCGCCGCTCCCTCGCAGGAGCCGACGGACGAGGCGCCCGAGGGCGGTGACGAGCAGAAGGACGAGGGCCCCCAGGCCCAGACCATCCGGGACGCCTCGGGCGAAGGCTGGTACCTCCAGGTGAACCAGGGCGGTCAGGAGGACGGCACTCAGGTCGGCCAGAACCCCCGGTGGACGGGCGAGGAGTTCGGCCGCAACCAGTGGTGGATCATCCATCACTACCCCGAGAACAACACGGTCGCCCTGGAGGCGGCCAGCGCCCCGGGCAGCGTCGTCGACCTCAAGGACAACACCAACCAGGTCCAGATCGAGGGCGTTTCCGCGGAGAACCTGGAGTCGGGCGCACTTGACGAACACCAGAAGTGGCGGCTGGAGGACACGGACAACGGCCGCACCCGCATCGTCAACACGGCCAACAACGAGTGCCTCACCGATATGCAGAACGACAAGGGCGCGATCACCTGGCAGTGCTCCGACGGTCCCAACGAACGGCAGGACTGGAAGATCGCCGACGGTCCGTGAGCCGGCACCGGGCACAGCGGGCAGCTCCGCCCGGCACCGGCCGGGGCCGTCCAGGCCGCCACGGCCGCCGACACCTGCCAAGGCCGCAGGGGCGGGAGCACGCCGTCAGCGGCCACTCTCCAGGCCCCGGTCGATGGCATCGGCGTGTTCGCTCAGCCAGGCGATCTCCAGGTGCAGCCACGACCCGGGGCCGGTGATGCGTCCGGCGCGCGCATGAAAGTCCCGCTCGGCCTCGACCCGGGCGACGATGCGCCCGCCGAAGCCCCGACGGCGCTCGTCCGCCAGCCCGTAGGTGTCGAGGAAGGTGCGCAGGAGGGCCAGCTGCCCCTCGAGCGGGCCGGTGATGTCGGCACCGAGCAGCCACAGCCAGGCGGCGTAGGCCAGGTCCCGCGTGCGGGGGCCGGGGGCGGCCTGGTCGAAGTCGAAGGCGCAGACGGGCAGGCCGTCGACGAAGGCGACGTTGAGCGGGGAGAAGTCGTTGTGGCACACCGTCTCCTCGCCACCCGCGACCGGCGTGCCGGCGGTCGCGTCGTGCAGCCGGCGCAGCAGCCGCGCCGCGGCGGAGATCTGCGCGGGCGCCCAGTCACGGGTCCGGAACTCGGTCAACGTCTCACCGTGCTGGAAGCTGAGGATCTCGCGGCCCTTGGGGTCGATCCCGAGCAGCCTCGGCGCGGCGTCGGAGCCGACGTCCTCCAGATGCCGGAGCAGGCGGTGGACAAACGACGAGTGCGGCCCGACCGGCCGCCGCACCGTGTCCCCGACCCGGACCACACCCTCCGTGATCCGGCCCCCGGTCAACGGAATCTCCAGATCCAGCTCCGTTGCCGTCTCCGTCTCCGTCTCCGTCTGCGACTTTGGGTACATGCGCGTCAGCATAGGCACCCTGGCGGCCGCCCGACCTCGGTGCCGGGCGGCCGCCCTTTTCCATGACCGGCGGCGCGGCCCGCCCGGCCCCCCGGGTCGCTCGTCCCCCCAAAGGTGACGCGGGGGGCCGGGTGACTCAGTCCCACAGGTGACGCGTCCGGCCAGGGGGCTCAGTCCCACAAAGGTGACGCGTCCGGCACCAACCGTCCCATCTTGCGGTACTCGCGCCGCGCTCCGGCCCGGATGTCCTCGGCCGACACCGGCTCGCCACGGCCCGCGGCCAGATAGCCGGCGGTCACCGCGGCCGAGCGGATCGCCCCGCCGGACAGCTCGAACTCCTTGGCGCAGGCGTCCAGTCCGAGGTCGTCCGCACAGGGCGCGGCCATCAGACAGGAACGCCACAACGCGGTCCGCTGCTCGGCGTCCGGGAACGGGAAGTCGACCACCAGATCCAGCCGACGGGTGAACGCGTCGTCGATGTTGGCCCGCAGGTTGGTGGTGAGCACGGCGATCCCGTCGAACGCCTCCAGCCGCTGGAGCAGATACGCACTCTCCAGGTTCGCGTACCGGTCGTGCGAGCTCTTGACCTCCGAGCGCTTGCCGAAGACGGCGTCGGCCTCGTCGAAGAGCAGCAGCGCGTCCGTACGGTCGGCCTCGGAGAAGATCCGCTCCAGGTTCTTCTCCGTCTCCCCCACGTACTTGTCCACCACCGCGGACAGCTCCACCACATACAGATCCAGGCCCAGTTCACCGGCCACGACCTCGGCGGAGAGCGTCTTCCCGGTGCCGGACTCCCCGGCGAACAGGGCCACCACGCCCCTGCCGCGGCCACCGCCGGTACGCAGCCCCCACGCGCCGAGCACCTGCTCCCGGTGCCGGGCCCGCTGCACCAGTTCGTGCAGCAGCCCCAAGGGCTCGGGCGGCAGCACCAGCCCGTCGAAGCCGACGGCGGGCCGGACGCGCCGGGCGTGCCGGTCCAGCAGCGGGGCGGACTGCTGACGCGCACTGCGCTGGACATGGGCGGCGGTCAGCGGTGTCCCGTCGAACGCGGCGAGGGCACCGGCCGCACGGGCCGCCCGGCGGATCTGCCCGGCGGCCAGCCGGTACGGCGCCACGGCCGCCCCGAGATCGAACTCCCCGTCCAGAACGTCGGGACCGATGTCATCGCTCACGGCGCCGAGTTCGGCACGCCACACCTCGGCCGCCGCCACCGCCCCGTCCGGCGCGTCCAGCGCCAGCAGGCCGCCATCGGGAGCCCACCCGGGGTCGTACGGCTCGCTCCCGAAGAACACCACCGGCACCTCCCGCCCCGCCAGCGCCCGTACGAGCCCTCCGGCCCGCTCCGGCAGCGGCCCCACGACCAGCGCCGCCCCCCGCAACCGTGCCTCGCGCACCAACGCACCGACCGGCCCCGCACCGTCGCCCTGGCTGTCCTCCGGCCGGTACCGCACTACGGGCCGGCCGACGCCCCGCACCTCATCGGTCACCGACCCGGCAACGGCACCGGCCCTCCGCTCCCGCAGATGTACGGCGATCGGCCGCTCCCCCACGAGAGCGGCAAGCCGCCCGAAGAACGCCCGCTCGTCGCTGCCGTCGATGTCCGGGCCTTCGCCCGCGCCCTCTCCCGGCGGCAGCAACTCCACCCCCGCACCGCACAGTTCAGGATCGAGTCCGTCGTCCCCCAGCAGATGGGCCACCACCCGCTCCGGCACCCGCAGCGCGCGGCCGGGCAGCGGCCGGTCCTCCTCCTCGACGACGAGCAGCCCACCGGACCGCAACGGCGCGGCGGGATGGAACCGGGCGCGCGCCGCGGGCTCGTGCGGACCGGTGCCGGCGAGCTCCAGCGCCAGGGCGACGGTGGCCCGACGGCGCCCGACATCGTCGTTGAGGTAGCCGTAGAGCGGCTCGAAGTGCCGGTCCACATCAGGAGCGAGTGCGGCCAGGAGAATCCGCAGGTCCAGGACGGACAGCCCGAACCGCCCGACGAGCACCCCGACCCGATCCGCCGCCCCCTCGCCCCATGCCGCAGTGGTCCCGTCGCCCGTCTCCGCGGTCCCGGCCCCGTCCGCCGAGGTTCCGGCTCCCTCCGCCGAGGTCCCGTTCCCCTCCCCCGCCCACGCCTCGTCCTCCTGCGTCTCCCCCGTGGCGGCCGGCGGGGGCTGGGCGGCCAGCCGTCGGGCCGTCTCCGGGGTCACGTACAGCCCGCGCAGCGGATCCGCAGCCGTGGGATCACCGGCGCTGCGCCGCTCGACGAGCCCGGCCACCCGCTCCCGCAGCGCCGCCAGCCGCCCCAGCAACGCGCCACTCGCGCCCCCGTGCCCTGCCGTACCACCCACCGCCGTACCACCCACCATGGCGTCGCTCACCGTGCTGCCGCTCACCGCTCGCCCTCGCGGGAACCCGTCCCGGACGGCGAAGCATCCGGAGCCGACCGGAGCATCCGGAGCCGCGAGTCGTCCGGTGAGCCGTCCACGCCCCGCACGACCACCGCCGCGCCCTGCGTGACCGGCGGCGCCACCTCGTACGACGGCGTGACCGGGAAGGGCACGGTGATCACCACATCCAGGGACGGCTTGAGTTCGCCACCGAGTGCGGACCAGATGTCGGCGATCGAGCGCGACTCGGCGGGCGGCACCGCGACCGTGATCGGGATGGTCGCCTCCAGCCCCCGGAGGGCGTCCGTCAGTGCCTCCGGGGGCAACGTTTCCTGCCCGAGCAGGCAGCCCAGCGCGGCCGACAACAACCGGTGCTCGTCCTCCGGACGGCTGGTCCACGCCGTGACCAGGTACGACAGCCGGAACCAGCGGGGCGGCTGACGCCGGCGCACCACCATGCCGCTCGCATCCCGCTCCGCGATCGCCCCGCGCTCACGGCGGGCCACGTTCTCGCGGATGTCGTAGAGATAGGCGTTGAGCGTGGGCGTATTGCGCCGTGCCGCCCAGTCACGGCTCGGCGCCTCGAACGCGACATCCCCCGCCCCGTCCGGCAACGCCCCCGCCCGCAGCACCCGCCGCAACGCCTCATCCACCTCATGAATCATGACCACACCCCCGCGCCCGGCCGGCGGCCCGATACCCGGCGCCCGCTGTCTTCCCTGGTCTCGCGCCTGCTGCGGAGCTCATCAGATACATCCCTCCCGTAGTGCGTCCACGACGGCGTGCGCTCAAGAGCGCAACAGCGGCCGCGTCATCCGGTCATCCAGTCATCCAGAACGTCCTTGACGGAGGACGACTCTCGGCCCGTTCAAAACAGCCGGCCTTCTCGGGCATCGGCCAACGCCCCACCCCTCGCCGACGAGCCACAGCACATCGACCACGCCCCGGCACCATGCCGACCGCAGCACCTCGACCGCGCGCCACACCGCGCCGCTCGTCGCCATCACCCCGACCGATGCGGAAGGCCCAGCCACCACGCCCTGCCGAAGCCGCCCCACCCGCGCGGACAACCGGCCGATCAGCCTCAGCGGCAAACGGCCCGCACCGCGCACCCGCGCACCACCGCCCACAACTGCCGCCACGGGACGGCCCGATGGCTCCGGGAAGGGCCCGCACTCCGTACTCTACGGCGGTCGTGGTCCCGGGTTCGTGCAGATCACGCACAGCGGCGCCGCTGTGCACGAGTGCACAGCGGCGCGGGTGCCCGGGTGTGCAGATGCGCGGCGTACGGGTGCACCGGGCCATGCGCCACCTCGTCCGGAACGTGCCCGACCGTGCACAGCCGAGCGCCCCGACGGTGCGCCAGTGGGAGGACCGGAGAAGGCCCGGAGAAGGCCGGGAGGATTCCCGGAGCAGGATCGGAACAGAAGGCGCCGGCCTGTGCAGGTGCCTGTGCGTCCGCCCCGGTGGACGAGGCTCGCCGTGCCGGAGCACTCGACGGCGTCGATGCGGCGCGCGTAACACCGCAGGAGGGACGTCAGAGACTACGCGCTGTACGTGCAGCCTTGCCCGCCGTAATACCACTCGTACTGGCCCATCACCCACGGGTCCGCCGTGATCGCGAAGGTGCCTCGCGGGGCGGGACAGTAGAACGTCGTGGTGACGATGCCACGACCCGGCGGGGGCCCCGGCTCGGCCGAGGCCGCAGAGGCAATGCCGGCGCTTCCGGCGCCGAACAGTGCGGTGACGAACGCTATCGCGATGATCTTCTTCATCATGTCTCCCCGTCCCCTCACGCTCGGGATCTGCCTCTGAGGAGAATACACGTAACCCCTCAAAACGGAACAAGAAGATGATCGACCCGATATCCGTCAAGAGCCCCCATAGCCGACTCCCCCTGGACCGCCCCGGGCTTCCGGTGCGGCACACGTGAAGTCCCGCTTCGGAGCCACGGCAACCGAGGCAACGCAATCCCGCGAACGAGTCGGACTCACCGTTCGAGTGCACGCCTGAACCCGCCGCCGAAGCCTCGCCCGCCTTCCGCCATCGAATGAAACAGATGTCCACGATCTGCTCCCTCTTCACCCGTTACAGGGAGCAGAAAGGGCCGTTCTCTAGAGCACCTGTACCCATCGATGCTGCTTTCGGAGACGCCATGAGCCCTAGGTACGTCCTCGTGCATCACGCCATGCGGTTCGAACGGCGACAGCTCGTCCCCTGGTGACGGGCCTCCTCACGTTCGCCATTGACCGTCCCCTTCACCGGTGCAGCGCCCGGACTTGCCCGTCGCCGCCGTGAATCGCTCGGCCTTCCCTCACCATCCGCGGCGACGGCGGGCTCTCGGCAGCGATGGCGCCCAGATGCCCACCCACCAGACGACCGGCCACCAGGCCGCCTCCGTGGTCTCCCACTCCGAACAAGGACGGTGCATCCATGACCGAACAGACCACACCGACCGACGCAGCCCCGACCGGCCAACTGCCGCGGGCGAACGCATCGATGCTGATCCACAACGGGGCGGGCGAATACCTGCTGCACCTGCGGGACGACATCCCCGGCATCTGGGAACCAGGAGCGTGGTCCCTGCTCGGCGGCGGCCGTGAACCGGGTGACCGGTCCCTGGAGGAGACGGCCAGACGAGAGTTACGGGAGGAGGCCGGTCTGGAACTCCCGGACCTCGCCCCGTTCGCCGTGGAGCAGGCTCGCGACAGCGACGGCAGGACCGTCGCCATCCAGATCTTCACCGGCCGTTGGGCCGGTGACCCTGCGACGTTGAACCTGACCGAAGGCGTCATGCTGCACTGGTTCCGGCCGGAGGTCATGCCACGCCTGCGCATGGCCCCCTCCACCCGCGACCTCATCCGCCGGCACACCGAACTGCTCCGCCGCGACAGCCCGGGAACCGCCACCGAGGGGGCTGCCGACAACAGCAGCCCGGCCGACCACAGCCCCCTTTCCATGCCGTCCGGAGGCGGAAGAACCGTCCTCCATGCCATCGGTGCCCATCTCCACCTGGAGGACGCCGACGGCAGGGTCCTGCTCGGTCTGCGCCACCCCAACTCCGCCTCCGCAGGGTCTACGTGGCACTTCCTGGCCGGGCACTGCGAGCAGGAGTCCGCCCTCACGTGCCTCGTCCGCGAGGCACACGAGGAAGCGGGTCTGCGGATCGAGCCCGGTGACGTCGAACTCGCCCACGTAGTCCACCTCGTGGACACACCCGGCGGCCGGCCCAGGATGCAGATGGTCTTCCGGGCCCGCCGGTGGTCGGGGATTCCGGAAGTCCGGGAGCCGGACAGGTGCACAGACTGGCGCTGGTGGCCACCAGACGGTCTCCCGGCGCAGACCGTGCCGTACACCCGCGCCGCCATCGAGGGCATCCGTGCAGGGCGCCGCTACACGGAAATGGGCTGGTCATGACCGCTGAGACAAATCAAGAAACAGGCCGTACCGGCACGCCGCTACGGCAGGGCAGCCCTGCCCGGTCGGCGGGGACAGAGGGCTCGGGGTCCGTGTCCGCGGACCATGCGGCATCAGCGCGGGCGGCGATGGTCGCCCGGCTGGAAGCGGCCGGGGTCCTAGGGCCCGGCCCGGTGCGTGAGGCCCTGCTCGCGCTGCCGCGCGAGGTGCTGATGCCGCAGGCGTACGTCCGCCGCAGCACCCTCGATGAACGCCCGCCGCGCTGGGACCTGCTGGACTGGTCCGAGCCCGGGGACCGCACGGAGCTGCTCGCGGTGCTGTACGGCGGCGAGAGCGTGCTGATTCAGCACGACGGAGAACCCTTGGTGGGCCGGCAGGCCAGGGCCCGGTCCGGCGGGGCGATCACGTCCATGTCCACCGTGATGGGCCTGACCGCATCCGTGCTGGAAGAGCTGGACCTGCGGGCCGGGCGGAGGGTGCTCGATGTCGGCACCGGTGCGGGGGTGACGGCGGCAGTGGCCTGTCACGTCTGCGGAGACACGACGGTGGTCACCCTCGACCGGGACCAGAACGTCGCGGTCGCCGCCCAGGCGCGGCTCGGCGCTCTCGGGTTCCGGCCCGCAGTGGTGAGCGGCAACGGAGAATGCGGCTGGCCGCAAGGCGCGCCGTACGACCGGATCTTCGTCTCCATCGCCCTCCCGTCCGTACCGGAAGCACTGGTCGATCAACTCGCGCCTGGGGGCGTGCTGTTGCTGCACATCACGACAGAATCGCCGTCGTGGCCCGCGCTGGCGGCGGTCTCCAGGGGCCCGGACGGGCGGATCTCCTCGCACCTGCGGGCGGTGGAGTTCGCCCACCGGGCAGCGCACGGCCGCCAACAGATCTTCCTCTCCCCCGAATTCCGCGAGCGCATCGCGGCCCGGCTCGCCGACGACGGCGCCGAGACCCGACGGTTCCGGTCGTCCGAGGTGCCGCCACCGGAGGAGGCCCGCGGCTTCTGGCTCGCGCTGGACGCGATGCACCCGGGCTTGGTGCAGCACAGGGGCGTCGACGACCTGGTGATCGGCGCGCCCGGCTGCGGTTCCTGGATGGTTGCCCGCCCGGACGACGCCGGAGAGTGGGTGGTCACGGCCGCCGGCCCGCGGAACATCTGGACCGAGATCCACCAGACGGCCCTGCGCTGGCGGGCCGCCGGCGAGCCGGGGACCTATCGGTTGGATCTTCAGCCCGACGGCACGCAGCGAGTGAGCGCCGGCCACGGGGAGTGCGCCGTGGCCTGGCAACTCCCTGCGCCTCGCGATGGCGCCGCGCAGGCAACGCCATGAACACGCCACGAGAGATCGACGCATTGAGCGCGAGCCCTGACGGTTCCCTGCGGTCGGGCGGCTGCCTGTGCCGACGGATCCGGTTCACCGTCACCGGCTCCCCCGACTCTCCCCAGACCTGCAGTTGCACGCACTGCCAACGGCTGTCGGGCGGCCCGATGATGTCCTGGGTCTCCTTCCCTCTGGACGGCCTGGTCTGGACCGGGGACGGCGGCGAACCGGCCTGGTACTACCCGTGGCCGGACTCGGCGTCCCACCTGACACCGCCCCTCTTTGCTCCCCAACCGCCGCCCACCACCGCTGACTAGGAGTGCCCCGTGGCATACGACCGAGCCGACTGGTCCCGGCACTACGAGGACGATCGCGGCTTCCGTCCGCTCCGCGACTCGGAGAGGGATCTGCTCGCCCGGCACACGCCCGCCCCGGACGGCGGGCGTGCTCTGGAGCTGGGCTGCGGCACCGGCGAACTCGCCGTCTTCCTGGCCGAAATCGGCTACACCGTCGATGCGGTCGACTTCGCCGAGGGTGCCCTGACCCGGCGCCCGGAAGGAGCACGCGGGCGCCGAGCGAGTGCGGTGGCTGTGCCTGGACATCGAGCACGACGATCCGGCAGAGCTGAGCGACGACGGCTACGACCTGATCACCCTGCGCCTGGTGTTCCCCTTCCTGCACGACCGCACCCGGGTCCTGCACAGCCTCGCTGCGCGCTTGCGGGCGGGCGGCGCGCTGGTGGTGATCACTCCCGTGGTGGCGAGCACTCCGGAGGAGCGGCGGCACATCGCGCTGGACGAGGAGGAGATCAGCCAGCTGGCGGACGGCTGGTCGCAGGGCGAGCGGTTCGAGGCGGAGGGCCTGGCGGTTCTCGTGCTGCGCGGCCCCGCCCGGGACTGCGCTGCGGTGGAGAGGGGCCGGCCGGAGCCGCAGTCCGTCGTCGGTGTGTGTGCGGTGGTCACCGACGGCTCCGGGCGCGTGTTGCTCGGCCGGTCGACGCGAGGCATGTGGGAGCTGCCCGGCGGGCGCGTCGAGGCCGGCGAGTCCTTCCAGGCAGCAGCGGTGCGGGAGCTGGCCGAGGAAACCGGCCTGACGGCCGGCATCGGCGACGCCCACCTGCTGGCCGTCCTCCACGACGACCGGGCGGACGTCCGGCGTCTGTCCGCGGTGGTGCGCATGAGTGCATGGCGCGGAACGCTCGGCTTGCCCGAGCCGCACCGGTTCCGGCGGTGGGAGTGGCACGACCTGCACGACCTGTCCGGCCTCGGAGCACTCTTCACACCCACCGCCCACGCACTGGACACGGCGTGGCCCGGCGTCCTGCCCGGCCTGCCGCCGGTGCACTCCTACCCGCACGCCATCACGCCCCCGGCTGTCGGCGGTGAGCCGGCCGAAGCGGTCCGCCTGCGGCAGGAGATGGCCGAGCGCGTCATCGCCGGGGGCTGGGCGCCCTCCGCCGCGGTCCAGGGCGCACTGAGGACGGTGCCGCGGCACCGGTTCACCCCGGAAAGCCCGCTGCGGACCGCCTACGACGACAACCTTGCCGTCGTCACCAGCCGGGACGAGTCGGGGACCGCGGTCAGTTCGGTGAGCGCGGCCTGGCTGCAAGCCGACATGATCGAGAAGTTGTGCCTGGAGCCGGGGATGACGGTGTTCGAGGCCGGTTCCGGCGGCTACAACGCCGAGCTGATCGCCCATGTCGTCGCCCCGGCTGGGCGCGTGGTCACCGTCGATCTCGACCCGTACGTCGTCCAGCGCACCAAGCGGTTCGCCGCGGAGGCCGGCCGCGGACAGGTGACGGTGCTGCTCGGCGACGGCAGCCAGGGCGCGCCCGGACACATGCCGCGCGGTGGCTTCGACGGCAGTGTGATCACCCACAACTGCTGGGACATCTCCCCGGCTTGGCGTGAGCAGCTGGCCGAGGGCCGGTACCTGGTGCTGCCGCTGGAGATCCACGGCTACACCCGCGCCCTCGCGCTCCAGCGACACGGAGCTGTGCTGCACGCACGGAACTGGACCTACTGCGGGTTCGTCCGCGACCGCGGGGCCGCCGCCCGCACCACTGCGAGCACCGACCTGGCCGGTGGCGAACTCCGGCTGCGCCACGAGGACGGCACTCCCCCGGATCCCGCCGGCCTGGAGGAGGCTCTGCGGGGTCCGCGACATGAGCTGCCCACCGGCGTCACTGTTGCGGGGAGGGAGTCCTTCGAGACGCTCCAGCTCTATGCGGCCACCACCCTGCCGGGGTTCTGCCGGCTGGCCGGCGCCCGGGGCACTGCGCCGGCCGCCCTCCCGCGCGGCGTGGACGCCGCCGCCACCGTCGCGGACGGCTCACTGGCCTACCTCACCCACGTCCTGGTCAAGGACGGAGAGGCGGCCGAAGAGCGCCGCTCCGAGTTCATCGTCCACGCCGTCGGCCCGGCCGGCGCCGCGCTGGCGGAGCGGATGGCCGCCTGCGTACGGTCCTGGGACCAGCACGTCCGCGGGAGCGGCTACCCGCAGATGACCGTGCACCCCGCAGGCACTCCCGACCATGAACTCCCGGCCGGCCACGTCCTGGACAAGACCTCCTCCCGCCTGGTCTTCCCGTGGCCGGGCCGGCACCCCGCCCCACGGACCACGGTTGAAGCAGGGGTCCTCGCAGAGGCGGGAGGGGGCCGATGACCACGAGGACGGAGCAGCCGGCGCCGCCGTCGGCGGGGCCCGGCCCGGCGGTCTGCTCGGACACCGCAGCTCGGACAGCACCTTCACCGCCTCACCGAGGCCGGACGTCGCCACGAGCAGGGCGACGCCCCATGGTTGGCGCGCGTACATCGGGGCCCGGAACTATGTCGTCCCACCACATACGCCTCTGACCTGCGTGTTCCTACGGTGTGGCGACACGAAGACGTCCCCGTCCAACGCCAGGAAGTGGTGCCGATGTCCTCCCTCGCGACCGCTGCTCCGCCACCCGCCAGCCTCAAGCGCATCGTCGCCGCCAGTCTGATCGGCACCACCGTCGAGTGGTACGACTTCTTTTTGTACGGGTCGGCCGCGGCACTGGTGTTCAACAAGCTGTTCTTTCCGGGCTCGGATCCGCTCGTGGGGACGCTGTTGTCATTTCTGACGTATGCGGTGGGGTTTGCGGCGCGGCCTCTCGGGGCGTTGGTGTTCGGGCATTACGGGGACCGGTTGGGGCGCAAGAAGCTGCTGGTGCTGAGTCTGCTGATGATGGGCGGGGCGACCTTCGCGATCGGGTTGCTGCCGACGCATGCGACGGTCGGGACCGCGGCGCCGGTGTTGCTGACCGTGCTGCGGCTGGTCCAGGGGTTCGCGCTGGGTGGTGAGTGGGGCGGGGCGGTGCTGCTGGTGTCGGAGCACGGTGACGCGCGGCGGCGCGGGTTCTGGGCGTCCTGGCCGCAGACCGGTGCGCCCGCGGGGCAGTTGCTGGCGACGGGTGTGCTGTCGGTGATGACGGCGCTGTTGTCCGACGCGGCGTTCGCGTCGTGGGGGTGGCGGGTGCCGTTCCTGCTCTCGGGCGTGCTGGTGGTCGTGGGGCTGTGGGTGCGGCTCTCGGTGGACGAATCGCCGGTGTTCCGGGCCGCGTTGGCGAGCGCCGGTGCGCGGCGGGCACAGGGCGGCGCCGTGGAGAGGCTGCCGCTGGTGGC
>Ga0207426_1001401_pt1 | contig 20312 bp, 17 predicted proteins | sample AraplaMF_Cvi_mMS_FD_184265 | JGI IMG/M metagenome (GOLD analysis project Ga0207426, IMG submission 184265) | Arabidopsis root microbial communities from the University of North Carolina, USA - plate scrape MF_Cvi_mMS (SPAdes) (version 2) | ecosystem: Host-associated > Plants > Roots > Endosphere... | reverse complement strand
AATTGCGCTGCGGCGGCAGCCGGTCGCCGGGCCTTAACGTGCCGTTAGAGATATCCGAGGCAATGGCATCGGCAAGCTTCACGTACTCGAACTTGGACATTATTGCACCGAGAGCAATGTTTTACTTGCTCCGAGTAGTGTACTGGAGCATTTAAGTTCCATCAAGTTCCGCGATTGAGCCGAGGTGAGCGAGAGCAATCCGACGGCAAATGAGGTGCAGGCGCCCGCAAGCGTCGGCGCCAACGGCAGCTGCTTCGCCGCGCGGGACATACGCCGGAGAAGAAACATGACCACCATCTCGCAAACTGCCGGGCGGAGTTTACGCCCCTCGTCGAGCGGATTTTTTGCCACGCTCGCCAACGCCGCCACCACGCTGTTCGACCGCCTGGAGCGCCGCTCCGCCGTCAAGACCCTGAACGAGCTCGACGACCGCGCCCTGCGCGACATCGGCATCAACCGCAGCCAGATCGAGGACGCGGTGTACGGGCAGTTCAAGACCGAGCTGTCGCGGTATCTGTGAGCCTTTGCTGAGCGAGCGTTGCTGCTCGCTCTCGTGTCCCGGACGCGCTGCAGCGTTCTTACGCTGCTGCGCAGAGCCGGGACCCAGCGGGCCGCACGGTTCGCTGAAGCATGGGCCCCGGCTCTGCAGCGCACCGCACCGGACGATGCTTCGCATCGCCGGGAGCGTCCGGGGCACGAGCGGCGTGTAGTCGCACCGCTGCATCAACATCGTCATTGCGAGCGCAGCGAAGCAATCCAGAATGCCTGCGCAGAGGCAGTCTGGATTGCTTCGTCGCAAGCGCTCCTCGCAATGACGGAGTGCGGAGTGACTGCGCGGCTCTTTCAATTCGCATCCTCATTTGCAGAGCTCGTAGGATGGGTAGAGCGCAGCGAAACCCATCGACGTTTTTCGCTCGCGGAAGCATGATGGGTTTCGCAAGTGCTCTACCCATCCTACGCCCTTCACTCGCAGACACGCCTTCGCATCCTCGCGGCTGATCTCGCCCGAGCTTTGCCTCGATGCCTCACCCCCGATTGAAAGAGGGCGCAGGGAAGACCGGGTGCCGGCCGGGCACCCACGGTCCACTGTGCGGAAGGTGGCAACAAGAATCTGCACAGCGGCATACAGGTGAAGCCAAACATCCGGCCTTCCCTGCGCAGTGGCTTTACGGCTTATGTCGCGCTCTCCCCGGGGAGCGATGCACTATTGCCCCCGTCGTCCCGCGAGATGGCTGATGCGCGCGCCCGGTCGGGTCGCAACATCACCGCTGGGACTTGACGCACAGACCCCGGGCGTCAGGACCACACGATTTTGCCGTACGCTGATGACACCGGTCGTATGCGCGAGGTCCTTTGCTCACGGTCTCCCGCCCTGCAAGGCCGTTCGCGCCAACGCCATCTGCGTCCACCGCCGCCCGGCCCGCGTTCGTGACGATCGCGATACGCCCCTCTTCCTTGGGCCGGGTTGCGGCGACACATACGATATTTCCGAAATTCGGTAAAGTGGAATATTTTCGGCGGCGCCGGTTGACCCATAGCTCGGGTGTTTCGCCCGTCGGGCAGCGCAAGGGATTGTGGCCTCGATGCCGAATGGAGCCTAGTCCGGGCGACCAGAAGCGTTCAGCTCAGCTTTAAGGAGATTATGTTCCAAGCCGCGCCTTGGCAGCGCCGCTGGGAGACACTTGGGAATCCCTCCTGCATGCGGAGCGGCCCGGAGAAGGGCTCGCCGCCGCAAGAAAAAACGCCGTCCGCTTGAAATGAAGCGCAGACGACGGCTGATCAGCCCCGGGAGGGTGAGAGTAAAATCCCGATACCAGTTGGTCTCTACGGGGCGGACGTAGGTTCAGCCTGTTGGAGATGAAGTCCTAAAGCGGCGCCAATAGTCCCGGCGAGGTCAGCCACTTGTTGACCTCTCCGGCAACATCGATCTGCCGGGCTTTTCGCAAAAGCTCCGAGCGGCGGATACCAGGGGGCATCCCTTTGGCCTGCTGGCGAAGGTTGAGCGCTTCTTGCGCCAGGCGATATTCGAACGTCGATGATGGTTCTGGGGATCGTCGAGCCGGCATTTTGATGCTCCGCTGCGGGGTTGAGCGGGAGCGCGACTCGCGTTCACACCACCGATAGATGCTAGGGGCCGCTCGGCGGTAACGAGACAATGCGCCTTCGTCTCCTGGATAGCGAGCGCTTTATTTCGTTTCCGCGCGGAAACTATCTGCAGACAGCCGAGGGTCTGCGCCGTTAGCGACCACGCGGCCGCCTTTCGCATTTTCTTTCCTCGGCTGGCGTTCTGAATTGGAACACGACGATCGGACGAACCCGCGGCCAGTGAAACTCAGCAACCGCGGCAAATATTCTTCAGCTTCGCGGCGGTTCGGGCTTCTTCCGCAACAAATGGATCCTTGTAGCCTGACGACGAGTCGATGCTGGCTTCGGCGGGCTTTGCTGTTTTTGGAGGAAATGCCGCATCATAGCAGGACAGGCGGGCGCTGGTGCTTTCGATTGCCCGGCAGTTTGGCTCCGGGGCAGAAGCTGCGGGCGTGGATGTGCCGAGGGTCGCTGCCAGCAAGAGCGCTGTCGCCCATATGCCCGTGATCCTTGTGCCCGTCGTCATCCTGAACACCCTCATCTCTATTTGGTTCTACTCGCCCATGTGGGCCGCTCGCCGGTCCAGGCCGGCAGAGCATCCCATTCGGACCAGCGCATCCTGCGCTCCTCGTCTCCGACTCTCACGAAAACAAAGGGAGCATCGTCCCGACCCGTTTTCGAACCCACGAAGACCGCCGGGACGCCGTAGGCATCCCGGATGATTGCTGTGTTTGCCATTCCCGCCTCCTTGTCTCTGCTCGCGCCTTGGCTTGAGTCTCGGCTTGAGGCTTGGCTCAGGGGCCGCGCCTGCCTGTTGGCGCAGCGCAATTGAACGGACCTGCCGCTAAAGAACGGCTGCGATCGCGATCAGCAGCACCAGGAAGATAGGCACCAACACCGGCGGAACGAGCCACTCACGAATGTCGAATTTGACCAAATCGGACATCTGACCGCCTTCTTTCATTTGGAGGCGGGAGCGCGATGCTCTCAGTCACCGATAACAGCCAAGAAGCGCGCGGTGATGCCAACCCTGTAGCACCCACCTCGTCAATTAGCGAGATCAATCTCGTCCGGTTTGCGCTCAATTGACCAGGACGAGCGGCTCACATGAGTTCATCGGTCCACACCTTGAAGCTGATGAGCTCGCCTGGTCCGAAAATATGAACAATCGGAACATCCGCCGCATCGCGGCCCTGGGCGATCAGGACACGGCCGATGCGCGGAGTGTTGTTGCGTGCATCGAAGGTGTACCAGCGACCGCCAAGGTAGGCATCGAACCAACCTGCAAAGTCGCCGGGGGCGTGGGGCGGCGGAATGCCGATGTCGCCGAGATAGCCGGTGCAGTAGCGCGCTGGAATGTTCATGCAGCGGCAGAACGCGATCGCGAGATGCGCATAGTCCCGGCAGACGCCCTTTCGCTCGTGAAAGACCTCCCACGCACTCATGGTCGGCCGGGCGTGCTCGTATCCGAAGGCGATGTGATGGTGAACGAAATCGCAGATCGCCTGGACGCGCGGCCAGCCGGGCGCAGTTTTCTCGAACAGCTTCCATGCGATGTCGGAAAGCCGATCTGTTTCGCAATACCTGCTGCCGAGTAAATAGAGCAGGGTGTCCGATGGAAGGTCCTCTACCGCGTGCTGCGCAGCTGAAGGCACGATCACGTCGGGCAAGCCGCTGTCGCGCACCCTTCCGTCGGCAAAAAGGCGCATGCGGCCGGGAGGCGCAACGATCCGGCTGCACCAGTTCCCGAAGCTGTCGCGGTAGGGCGTGATCGGAACAGAAGGCGAGGTGATGAGGTGATCCGGCACAATGACATCAGAGGCCCGCGTGAAATGCGTTCCGACCATCGCAATCAATGGCGTGACTTGCGGGAAGTCGTAGACCATTTCGAAGCCGACCCGGATTTGCATGCTTAGACCTGACTCCAACAGCGCTGACTGGAATTGGCCGCGGGATGAGTCGCGTTGGCTCGAACTCAGATCGGCGTCGGTGCGAGAATTCGGTCTGCGTCGTCGCTGAACAGCAAATGGCTACGCACCAGGCCGAATGCAATGCCATTGCCGCTACGCCCACCTGTTTTGCCAAGCCAATTGTAATCGCTTCCACATTGCGGCCTGGGCGAGCATAGCGACATCCGGGATTCGCGGCGCGAACGGTTCCGAATGTCGCTTCCGCCATCGCTCTCCGAGCTACGGCGGACAAGTCGCTCACCCGGGCTACGAAATTGCCGGAGAGTTGAGCTCAGTGCCTGACCACCAGCACCGAGCATTTGGCGTAGCGCACCACGTGCCCCGCATTTGAGCCGAGGAAGTAGGTGCGCATCGCCGGCCGGTGCGAGGTCATCACGATCAGGTCCGCCTTCATGTGCACGGCTTCTTCCAGGATCTCGTGGTAGATGCCGCCCTGGCGGACCACGCTGGAGATGCGCGCCGGCTCGATGCCGGATTCGCGTGCGACGATGGCGAGGGCTTCTTCCGAGGTCTGGCGCTGCTGCTCGTCGAAATCGGCCGGCACGTATTCGGCCAACATCACCGGTGTCATCGGCAACACGTTGAGCAGCCGTATCGACCCGCTCCAGGTCTGCGACAGCGTGGCCGCGGTCGCGATCGCCGGCTTGGCGAGATCGGTGTCGGCGAGGTCGATGGGCACGAGGATGGACTTGAACATCTGCGCCTCCCTATTGACCAAGCTGGTCAACCGGTCGAGACGGGCGCCCGCGCGTCTCAGGCCGATCGAAGCAGCTTGGGGCTGACGAACAGCACCAGCTTGCCGCGGCGGTAGGCCACGTCGCCCCAATCCTTGACGTCAAAGTCGAAGATCGCAAGCCCCGCGGTGGGCAAGTTGTCGGAAAGCGCCTTGGCGCCGGCCGGATCGCCGCCGCCCATCAGCATCAGGGCGGCCTCGTGCATGCCGGGATTGTGGGCCACCAGCAGCAACTGCTTCGGGTTCGCCGGGGCGGTTGCAGTGCGAATGGAGTCGAGGATCTGCGCCGCATAGGCGCCGTAGAGTTCCGGCAGCACCTCGACCTGCGGCGCTGCGACACGGTCCTTCATCGCCTGCCAGGCGATGTCCCAGGTCTGCCGTGCCCGGACGGCATGCGACACCAGCACGGCATCGGGGAAGGGCGGGTGACTGGCGATCCAGTCGCCCATCTGGGCGGCATCCTTGTGGCCGCGGTCGTCGAGGCGGCGGTCCTGGTCACGGCCGCTTGGCGCGTCAGTCTCGGTCTTGGCGTGACGCAGCAGCATCAAACGGCGCATGGCATTCTCGAATCGTTCCACGTCAGGGATAATCTACAGGCGGGTGTTGAGGACAAGGTGACAAGCGCCCGCACAGTCCTTTAGCGCGCGATCAGATTAGGGCAATCCACATCGCGCTTTAAATTCCCGTTTTTTGGGCATGATCCTTGGGAAAACCGCTGCACAGTTTTCCGGATCATGCTCTAAGAAAACGACATGAGCGAGACTTTCACAAGCGTGTCCCAGGAAGAAGCCGGCTTTCGCGAGCGCGCGCGGCTGTCGTTCGATCTCGACGCCGACATCTGCGTGATCGGGGCCGGGCTTGCGGGGCTCTCCATCGCGCTCGAGGCGGCCCGGCTCGGGGCCAGCGTCGCCGTGCTCGAGGGCCGCCATATCGGCTGGAACGCCTCCGGCAACCAGCTCGGCACCGTGATGCCGGGCTTTGCGCTGCCGCTCGCCGAGTTGATCGAGCGCATCGGCTTCGAGGACGCCCGCGAATTGTGGGCGCTGTCGCGGGAGGGGGCCGAGTTCGTTCGCGCCAACGCCACCGAGGAGAACATGCCGGGGATCGCCCCGAGCGATGGCGTGCTGGAGGTCTCCAACGTCGATGCCGGCGACCGGCTCATCAGCCGGTTGCAGATGCTGAACGAGGATTTCGACACCGAGGTCGAGGGCTGGCAGGTCGATCGCGTCCGCGGGCTGCTTAGGACCGATCACTATTTCCACGGGGTGTATTACCCCAAAGCGTTCCAGGTCGACGGCCGCAAATACGTGCACGGCCTCGCGGCGCTGGCGCGGCGGGCAGGCGCCCGCATCTTCGAGGATACGCCGGTCGTCAGCATCGATCATTCCGGCATCCGCAAGCGTATCGTCACGCCGTCGGCGCGGCTGCGCGCCACCCACATCGTGCTCGCGGGCAACATCCATCTCGGCGCGCCGTTGCGGCGGCTGTCCGAGACGCTGCTGCCGGTCTCGCGCTATGCCGGGATCACCGCACCGCTCGGCGAGCGCGTGCACGAGATCATCGGCTTCAAGGGTTCGGTGATGGATTCCGACGGGGTCGACCATTTCCGCATCGTCGATGGCGACCGCCTGATGTGGGAAAGCCCCGAGACCACCTGGGCCGCACGTCCGCAGCGCTTTGCAGGCAGCGTCAAGCGGCGGATCCGCAGCATCTTCCCCGCGCTCGGCAATGTCGAGATCACCGACATGTTCGGCGGCGCCACCGGCCAGACCGTGCACGGCATGCCGCAGATCGGCCAGTTGCGCAAAGGCCTGTGGGTGGCGAGCGGCTTCGGCCGCCAGGGCATGAACACCTCGGCCATGGCCGGCCAGCTCATCGCGCGTGGCATCCTGTGGGGCGACGAGCGCTGGAAGCTGTTCTCGCCGTTCGAGCTCGTCTGGGCGGGCGGCGCCACGGGCCGTGTCGCCGGCCAGTTGGTCGGGATCTGGGGCAGGGCGAGTTCCGCCGCCGCGGGCTCGCTTGCCCGTTACCGCGAGCGGGCCAGGGTCAAGGACCGGGAGCGCGAGGCACGTCTCGCCGAAGCCAACCGGGCCGCCGGCACCGGTCCGCGCCGTCCGCCGCCCGGCGTGCGGCCGCGACCGCCGTCTCCGCCGGCACAAGCGGCCCAAAGCGTCCGCCAGGAGCCGGAACCGGCTCCGCGGGATGATGCCGTCTCGCAATAAGCCCGCGAAAAATTCCGCCCGGAAGTGTAACGTCGGCCGTTAGAGCCCGTATCTCAGGGCGTGGACTCCCCGCGCACGGAGAATGAGATGTTTGACCGCCGCATCCTGCTTACGACTGTCGCCGGCCTGTTCGGCCTTTCGGCCTTCCGCTGGCTGACAGGATCCCCGGCCGCAGCCGGCGAAAAGGCCGCGGAAAAGTTCGAGGTGACCAAGACGGAGGCCGAGTGGCGTGCCCAGCTCACGCCGCAGCAATATGAGATCCTGCGCAATCACGGCACCGAGCGGCCGGGCTCCAGCCCGCTGCTCAAGGAGCATCGCAAGGGCGTGTTCGCCTGCGCCGGCTGCGACCTGCCGCTGTTCGCGTCCGACACCAAGTTCGAGAGCGGCACGGGCTGGCCGAGCTTCTATCAGCCGATCGAGGGCAATGTCGGCAAGACCGAGGACCGCACCTACGGCATGCTCCGCACCGAGGTGCATTGCCGGCGCTGCGGCGGCCATCTCGGCCACGTCTTCGACGACGGTCCGAAGCCGACCGGACTGCGCTACTGCATCGACGGTTTCGGGCTGGTTTTCCACCCGGCGGCGGCGTCGGCGACGTAGGACTTTCTGCCCGTCATTCCGGGGCGGTCCGCAGGACCGAACCATGGTGCGCAATTGCGCACCTGAGAATCTCGAGGTTCCGGATTCGATGCTGCGCATCGCTCCGGAACGACACTGTTTCCCGGCAATAGCTGCCGGTCCCGGCAATTGTGCCCCGGTCATCGGACCGGGGCTTTTTTATTAAGTCATTGATTTCACGAAAATACCCGCATTGGCATAGCCTTTGCGACTGTCTCTTCCGACTGCGGCCATGGTCGACCGGCCGCCGAGCTCGGATCTGGAGACAAAGTTATGGGTATCTTCGATGCAATGAACACCTCGGTGGGTGGCCTGCAGGCGCAGTCCTACGCGCTGCAGAACATTTCCGGCAACATCGCGAACTCATCCACCACCGGTTACAAGGGCATCGGCACCAGCTTCGTCGATCTCATTCCCGACTCCTCGGTCCCGAGCAAGCAGGTCGCCGGCGGCGTGACGGCGAATGCCAAGGCCACCATCACCACGCAGGGCACGATCTCGGGCTCCACCGTCGCCACCAACATGGCGATCACCGGCGACGGCTTCTTCTCCATTCAGAAGGCGACCGGCGTCGTCGACAACGTGCCGGTGTTCAGCGGCGTCACCTATTACACCCGCCGCGGCGACTTCCAGCTCAATGCCAACGGCAACCTGGTCAACGGCGCCGGCTATTATTTGATGGGCACCACGGTCGACCCCAAGACCGGCAACCCCACCGGCAACGTGGCGACGGTGCTGAAATTCCAGAACAACTTCATCCCGGCCCAGGCGACCACTTCGATCCAATATGCCGCGAACCTGCCGAGCGTGCCGAATACGGCGGCGAGCTCGACCGCCGCGACCGGCACGCTGCTGGCGGCCGGCGGCCTGAACCCGTCTGACTTCGCCGCCAACCCGCTGATCATCGGCACGCCTCCGCCGCCCTACACCAATGCGACGATCTCGGGCGCCGCGGCCACCGGCAATCTGCGCTCCGCCTATACCGCGACGACCGCGACCGGCACGGTGACGCTGCTGGACAGCGCTTCGGCGGCGGCGACTGGCGCCACGTCGCTCGATTCCGCCGTGACCCCGCATCTCAACACCAGCCTTCTCACCAGCCTGGCCGGCAAGCAGCTGAAGGTCAACGGCCAGACCATCAACTTTGACGCCACCGTTTCTGGTGCCTCGACCGTCGGCACCACGACCACGATTGGTCTGCTTTCGCCCACTACCGCAGTGATGTCGGACGTCCTGAATGCGATCACGCTGGGTGCCGGCGGCGCCCCAGCGGCCGCGACAATGACCACCGGGGGCAACATCCAGATCACGACCAACACCACCTCCGACGTCACGATCAGCGGCACCGCGGCAGGCTTGCTCGGCGTCAGCAGCGTGACCCGCGGCGGTAATGTGCTGTCCACTCCCGCGATCACGGGTGCTACGGTGCTCGGCGGCAGCGCGACGCCGGGCGGTGCGGAAGTCCTCTCGACGCCGTTCGTGGCCGGCAATACCATCCAGGTCAACGGCTCGGGAGCCGGCAATACCATCACCTTCGTGAATTCCGGTGCCAGCGCGGCGACCCCAAACCTGATCAACGTCACCGACGACATCGCGACCCTGCTCCAGAAGATCGACAATCTCAGCGGTGCCAGCGGTTCGTCGATCAGCAACGGCGTGATCACGCTGAATACCGGTATCGCCAATCCGACCCTGACGGTGACGAGCAACAACTCCAGCGCCTTCGCCGCGCTCGGCTTCACGTCGTCCATTTCCAAGAACCGCGGCGGCGGCGGTACGGCCGGCACCGGCGGCGTGATCGGCAACGACATCGCCACCTTCACCAAGGAATCGATCAGCGGCGGCGCGGTCACCGCCTACAACGCCGCGGGCACGCCGGTGAACCTGCAGCTGCGCTGGGCCAAGACCGACAGCGCCACGTTGGGCACAGGCCATTCCGATACCTGGAACCTGTTCTACCAAACCGATCCCAACGCGACCGGCACGACGGTCGGCTGGGTCAATACCGGGCAGGCCTTCACCTTCGCCGCCGACGGCTCGCTGACCTCGCCGAGCACCTCGGGCGTCACCATCAACAATGTCAGCGTCAGCGGTCAGTCGCTCGGCTCGCTCGCTTTCAACATCTCTCAGGGCGGCCTGACGCAATATGCCAGCACCAGCGGCGCGGTGACCATCAACACCATCACACAGAACGGTTATGCCGCCGGTCAGCTCCGCTCCGTCGCCGTCAACAACAATGGCCTCGTGGTAGGCACCTTCTCCAACGGCCAGAACCTCGACCTCGCGCAGGTCTCGCTGTCGCACTTCAACGGCACCAACTATTTGAAGGCGCTCGATGGCGGCGCTTATGCCGCGACCGAGCAGTCAGGCCCTGCGATCGACGGCGCTTCGGGCACCATCAGCGGCTCGTCGCTGGAAGGCTCGAACACCGACATCGCTGACGAATTCACCAAGCTGATCGTGACCCAGCAGGCCTATTCGGCCAACACCAAGGTGATCACGACGGCGAATTCGATGGTGCAGGACCTTCTGAACGTGTTGCGCTGATCGGCGCGTAACGTAACCAAAGGCGGCAAGTAACATGGGTTTGAGTTCAGCCCTCGCCAGTGCGATGAGCGGTCTGCGTGCCAACCAGGCCGCGCTCTCGATCGTCTCCTCGAACGTCGCGAACGCGCAGACGCCGGGTTACGTCGTCCAGACCCCGAACCAGATCGAGGTCACCACCGGCGATTTCGGCTCGACGGCGATGACGACCGGCGTCAGCCGGGAGCTCGACGCCTTTGTGCAGAACCAGCTGCGCACCGAGACCGGCGGCAGCGGTTACGCCGACCAGATGGCCAACATCCTGAAGCAGCTTCAGAATGTCTATGGCACGCCCGGCAACAGCGGCACGCTCGAAGACGCGCTGAATAAATTCACCACCGCACTGCAGGCGCTGTCGACCAGCTCCGGCGCGTCGTCGGCGCAAACGGTTGCCCTCGGTGCGGCGCAGGCGCTGGCCACGCAGCTCAACGTCACCACCAAGGGCATCCAATCGCTGCGCTCCAATGTCGAGCAGGATCTCGGCACCTCGGCGCAGGCCGCCAACGCTGCGATGCAGCAGATCGCCACCATCAATACCAAGCTGCAGGGCCTGTCGGGCAACGACCCCTCGGCCGCGACACTGATGGACCAGCGCGACCAGGCCATCAACACGCTGTCGAAATATGTCGACGTTCGCGTCACCACCGACGGTTCGAACCAGGCCAACATCTACACGACGACAGGCATCCAGCTCGTCGGTGCCGGGCTTGCCTCGCAATTCACCTTCGCTTCCGCAGGCGCGATTTCGGCGACGTCGCTGTACAACACCGATCCCGCCAAGTCGGGCGTCGGCGCGCTCAACATCGTGCTGCCGAACGGTTCGAAGGTGGACGTCGTCGCCAACAATGTGGTCTCGTCGGGCCAGATCGCGGCCGATCTGAAGCTGCGCGACCAGACGCTGGTTCAGGCGCAGAACCAGATCGACCAGCTTGCCGCGACGATGTCGAGCGCGCTCTCCGACAAGACCACGGCCGGCAGCACCGTCTCCGGTCCGCCGGCAGGCTTCGACGTCGACCTTGCCGGTGCGCTCCCGGGCAACACCGCCACCTTCACCTACACGGATGTCGCGACCAACACGCAGCGTCAGATCACGCTGGTCAACGTGACCGACCCTGCGGCGCTGCCGCTGCAGAATGCAACCAACGCCAACCCGATGCAGATCGGCGTGAATTTCGCGGCTGGCGCGAGCACGATCGCCTCTGTGCTGAACACCGCGCTCTCGGGCTCGCACGTGTCCTTCTCGGCCGCGCCGTCTCCGGCGACCGGCTCGACGCTGCGGATCACCGACGACAGCAGCGGCCTCGCCAAGGTCAATTCGGCCACGACGAGCAAGACGATCTCGTCGCTGACCTCGGGCAATCCGCAACTGGCCGTGTTCACCGACGGCGGGCAGGCGCTCTACACCGGCGCGATCACATCGTCGGGCTCGCAGCTGACCGGCCTTGCCGGACGCATCAAGGTGAACACGCAGCTCGCCGCCGACCCGACCAGGATGTCGGTCTACAACACCTCGCCGGTGACGCCCGCCGGCGACACCACGCGGTCGGACTATCTCTACTCGCAGCTCACCTCGGCGGTGTTCTCCTATTCGCCGCAAAGCGGTCTCGGCTCGGCCAACCAGCCCTTCACCGGCAGCGTCTCGAACTACCTGCAGCAGTTCCTGAGCATCCAGGCGAACGCCTCGACCCAGGCCACCCAGCTCCAGCAGGGTCAGAGCGTCGTGGTCTCGACGCTGCAGGCCAAGTTCGACTCGACCTCCAAGGTCAACCTGGACTCGGAGATGTCGAACCTGATCCAGCTCCAGAATGCCTATGCCGCCAACGCCCACGTCATGTCGGTGGTGCAGAGCATGATGAATACGTTGATCCAGGCTCAAGTGTAACCAGTAACAGGGCGCTGAAACATGTCGATCAGCAGTATCAATTACTCCTCGTCGGTTCTCGGCGCGCAGATCCGCAACATCAATCAGCAGCTCACCGACCTGTCGACGCAGCTCTCGACCGGCAAGCTGTCGCAGAACTATTCCGGCATGGGCACCAACGAGGGCTTCGCGATCGCCTCGCGCGCGCAGCTCTCCAACATCTCCGCCTATACCGACACGATCACCAACGTCAACGTCAACATCAACCTCGCCAACACCGCGCTGCAGGCGCTGACGACGATCCGCAACACGGTGCAGACCGGCTCGGCCAACACCGCGCAGGCTCTCAACGTCAACGGACAGACGATCGCGCAGAACACCGCCGCCGCGCAGTTCGGCTCGATGGTCGGCGTGCTCAACACGCAGTCGGGCAACCGCTATCTGTTCTCGGGAACGGCGGTCAACACGCAGTCGGTCGCGGACGCCGGCGACATCATCAACGGCACCACGACGCAGGCGGGCTTCAAGGCCGTGATGGCGGAGCGCCAGGCCGCCGACCTCGGGGCCAACGGCATGGGGCGGCTGGTGCAGACGCAGCCGACGCCGAGCTCGGTGCAGGTGTCGGAAGACGTTGCCGGCTCGCCGTTCGGGCTCAAGATCAAGACGGTGTCCTCGACGCTGACCGGCGCGACCGTCACCGGCCCGAGCGGCTCGCCGGTGTCGTTCTCCGTCGATCTCAACGGCAACAACCCTGCCAACGGCGACAAGCTGAGCATCCAGTTCACGCTGCCGGACGGCACCACCGAGCAGATCGACCTGACCGCGTCCTCGGCGACGCCGACGCCGCTCGGCAGCTTCGCGATCGACGCGAGCGTGCCGGTCAATCCGAACAACACCGCGACGAACCTCAACACGGCGCTGAACACCGCGATCAAGAAGCTCGCCAACACCTCGCTGGTGGCGGCCTCCGCCGTGACCGCCGGCGACAATTTCTTCAACACCGCGAGCTCCGCGATCGGCGCGCCCAAGACCAACCAGGCGGCGCCGCCCGCGCCGATCAGCGGTGCGACGGCGCTGTCCGGCACGAGCCCCTCGGACTCGATCTCGCCGGGCTTCGCCGCCGGCGACACCATCACCGTCAACGGCACCACGCTCAGCTTCGTCGCCTCGGGCGCGACCGGCAACCAGATCAACGTCACCGACAGCATCCAGACCCTGCTGAGCAAGATCGACGCGATCACGGGAACGTCGAAGCCGTCGACCGTCCATGGCGGCGCGATCACGATCAACACCGACGATGCGGCGAGCCTGAACATCACGGGCTCAACCCCGGGTGCGACCGCTGCGCTCGGCGCGCTCGGTTTCAGTACGTCGCCCATCACCGCGACGCAGCCGCCGCTGCGCGTCGGCTCCTCGCCGGCGAGCTCGGCGACGACGCTGGTCAACGGCTCCGCCACGACAGTGAAATGGTACCTCGGCAATGACGGGCCGGGCTCGGCGCGCTCCACGGCGGTGGCGCGGGTCGACGATTCCGTCACGGTGCAGTACGGCGCGCAGGCCGACGAGGACGCGATCCGCCGGCAGTTGCAGGCGATCGCCGTGTTCGGGACGTTCTCGACCTCGCCGACCGGGCAGTATTCGGGCGGGCAGGTCTCGGCGCTGAGCCTGCGGGTGACGCAGGCGCTGACCCAGCAGCCCGGCCAGCAGCGCATCGAGGACATCCAGACCGACATCGCGATGGCCCAGAACACGATGAAGGATGCGAGCACGCGCCAGACCCAGGCCAAGGCGCAGCTCCAGAGCATCGTCGACCAGGCGGAATCGGCCTCGCCCGACCAGGTCGCGAGCGAGATCCTGGCGCTCCAGAACGCGCTGCAGGCGTCCTACCAGGTGACCTCGAACCTGGCGCAGCTCTCGCTCGTCAAGTTCCTGTAAGGATGCGTTAAGACGCCGTTAACCATGCCTGTTTACCTCTTGGTGAGGATTGCAAGCGGGGGCAGAGCGGGCGATGTCTGACAGAATGCAGCTGGTGGTGGCGACGCCTTGCTTCGGCGGCCAGGTGTCGAGCATCTATGCGAGCTCGATCTTCGCGCTCCAGCGCGCCGTCCACGGCATGTCCAATCTCGAGCTCAAGGTGCTCCTGCGCGATGGCGACGCGCTGATCACGCGGGCGCGGGCCAATCTGGCCGCGATGTTCCTGGACGATCCCAACGCGACGCATTTCCTGTTCATCGACGCCGATATCGGCTTCAAGCCGGAGCAGGTGTTCCGGCTGATCGAATGCGGCGCGGACGTCGTCGCGGGCTGCTATCCGATCAAGCGGGTGAACTGGGACAAGGCAAGGCGCGCGGTCCAGTCCGGCCGCACCGACGTGCCGGCGGCCTCGCTCGACTACGTGCTGGAGATCGAGGATCCCGACCGCATCGTGGTGGTCAACGGCTTTACCCGCGTGCGCTACGCCGGCACGGGCTTCCTGATGATCCGCCGCCACGTGCTGGAGGCGATGTGCCGCCATCCGGACTATGCGAACCTGCAATTCTTCCGCGAGCACTCGCACGACACGCTGGCCGCGAGCCAGAACCGGTTCGCGCTGTTCGAATGCATGATCGACCCTGCGACCGGCACCTATCTCTCCGAGGACTTCGCGTTCTGCAAGCGCTGGACCGATATCGGCGGCGAGATCTGGGCCGACATCCAGAGCTCGCTCGACCATGTCGGTCCGTCGGTGTTCCACGGCGACATCGCCTCGCAATTCGCGCCGGCGCCCGCGGCGGCAGCCGACGCGGCGTGAGCGGTCCGGGATGAGCACCGGCGCATCCCGTCTGCCAGATATCGAGCGGTCGTCCGAGGGCGGCTTGCGCTATCGCTTGCGCGATCTCTTCACGCCGCTGGACACGCTGCTGGTCTCGGGCGGCGATCCGCGCCTGACGCTCGACGCCAGCGATCGTGTCAACGCCTATGGCTGTGCGGCCTCGCCGGAGCCGGAGATCTGGAATTTCGCCTCGTCGACCGCGTCCACGATCTCGCAACTGGCCTACGACCGCGCCGCGCTGGCGCGCGAAGAGCTGATGCACAAATGCCTGTTCGACGAGGTCGAGGTCGCCTTCGACGCGCGCTGCGAGGGCATGCGCGAGGAGCTGCGCGGGCATCTGCAGTTTTCGCCGCGTGTCGACATCGTGTTCTCGCCGTCGGGCACCGACTCCCAGCTTCACGCGCTGTTCCTGGCGCGCGCGGTGCTCGGCGCCCCTCCGGTGACGATCGTGGTCGGCGCCGACCAGACCGGCAGCGGCACGGCCCATACCGCGGGCGGGCGCCATTTCAGCACGCTGACGGCGAGCGGCCTCGCGGTGCGCAAGGACGGAGCCGTGGCCGGGCTTGCCGGCGACAGCATCGCGGTGCCACTGCTCGACGCCGCAGCGCCCGGCATCGCGATACGCGCGGACGCGGACGCTGCAGTCATGCGTGCAGTCGAGGACAGCCTCGCGCAAGGCCGGTGCGTTCTCCTTCACATCATGGATTCGTCAAAGCTCGGCTGGCGCGCGCCGAGTGCTGCCTGCCTCGATGAGATCGCGCGGCGCTGGCCGCGCAAGGTGCAGGTCGTCGTCGATGCCTGCCAGGCGCGGCTCGGCCGCCGCCGGCTGCGCTCCTATCTCGACCGCGGCTACATGGTGCTGATGACTGGCTCCAAATTCTTCGGCGGTCCCGCCTTCAGCGGCGCGCTGCTGGTGCCGAAGGGCCTGTCGCGGTCGATCGACCGGATCGGGGCGATCGCGCCGGGTATCTTCGACTATGCCGGCCGCTGCGACTGGCCGATGGCCTGGACGGCGCTGCGCTCGCGCTTCGAGCACCGGCCGAATTTCGGTCAATGGCTGCGCTGGGAGGCCGCGCTTGCGGAGATCGGCAGTTATTATGCCGTGCCCGGCGCATTCCGCGCCAGGGCGCTCACCGAGCTCGCCGCCGGCATCGACAGCATGATCGCGCTGTCGCCGTCGCTTCAAGCCGTTCCGAACGCATCGATGCCGGCCGGCGCGGACGACGAGGAATTCGCGGCCGCCACGATCTTTCCATTCACGCTGCTCCGTGACGGGCAGCCGGTCTCGATGGCCGACACCAGCGCCGTGCATCGTGCTCTCGCGCGCGACATGAACGACGACGTCGACGGCAGCGCGGCGGACCGGCAGGTCGCCGCGCAACGCTGCCTCGTCGGTCAGCCGGTCCGGCTCGAGCGGGCGGACGGCAACCCGCAAGGATTGCTGCGGCTGTGCGTCGGCGCGCGGCTGGTGACGGAAGCCTGGTCGACGGACGCCACGCAATCGCAACGCAATCTGCAGCATATCCTCGATCGCATCGCCCATGTGCTGGTGAAGATCGAGCTGCTGCTCAACAGTGCCACGGCTACGCCGCGGAAGTTTGTGCTCGAGGCCTAAGATGCTGAATCCCGTGTCCGCAACGAACGGCGCCGCCGCGCCAGCCTATTCCGATCGTATCGGCTTTGCGCAGTTGACGCGCCATGCCTTCGAGGGCGGCAACCTGCATCCGCTCCGCGAGCGGCTTTTGGCTCGGATCGCGGACGGGATTGCGGAGGCGGGCGAAGGCCTCGACCTGTCGCTGATCGCGCAGCTTCTCGGCGAGAAGGAGGCCGGCCTCGTGATCCAGACCGAGGTGCTCGCCTTCCATCAATTGTTTCGCACTCCTTGCGGGCTGCCGAAACCGCGCCTGCGCGTGCTCGCGCTCGCGGCCGATATCGACATGGGCGGCAACACCCCGATCGAGTTCCTGCTCGAAGGCTCCGACATCGAGCTGCTGACGCTCTATGTGATCAAGGGCGTCGGCCTGCCCGAGACGTTGCCCGATCATGACGTGGCCATCGTGGTCGCCTCCGATTCCGAGGAATGCCGCGAGGCGCTCGCCGTGATCGAGCAGGCCGCGCCGCGCTGGCCGCGGCCGCTGCTCAATCGTCCCGAGCTCATCGGCAATCTCGATCGCGACAAGCTCTATCGGTTGCTCGCTGACATTCCCGGTCTCGATATTCCCGTGACCGCCAACGCGACCCGCGCGCAGTTGACGGCTCTCACGGAGGGGCAGATCGCTTGCGCGGAGATCACGGGCGAATTGCACTTTCCAATGATCGTGCGGCCGCGCGGCACGCATGCCGGCGTCGGGCTTGCGAAGATCGACGATGCGGCCGCGCTCAAAGCCTATCTTGCCGAGCGGCAGGAGCAGGACTTCTTCGTCGCCCGCTTCGTCAACTACGCGAGCCCCGACGGGCTCTTTCGCAAGATCCGGCTCACCATGGTCGACGGCAAGCCCTATGCCTGCCACATGGCGATCGCCGATCGTTGGGACATCTGGTATCTCAACGCCTACATGGCGTTCAGTGAAGAGAAGCGCGCTGAAGAAGCCATCTTCATGCAGGACTTCGATCATGACTTCGCTGCGCGCCACAAGGATGCGCTCGACGAGATGAGCAGGCGCGTCGGCCTCGACTATTTCATCGTCGACTGCGCCGAGAACCAGGATGGCGAGCTGCTGGTGTTCGAGGCCGACAACACCGCCGTCGTGCACAACATGGATCCGCCCGCCGTGTTTCCGTACAAGCCGCCACAGATGCGCAAGATCTTTGCCGCGTTCACGGCGATGCTGTCGCGGCACGCAAAGGCAGGCGAGGGGAGCGCGGCATGAACGAGATCATTCGCAACACGCAAAGCTCGCTCACGCAGACGTCGCTCGATCCGCAGGACTGGAGCGAATTCCGCACGCTGGCCCATCGCATGCTGGACGAGGCGATCGACGGCATTGCCAACGTGCGTGCGCGCCCGGTCTGGCAACCGATTCCCGATGAGGTCCGCGCGGCCATCAAGTCCGACGTGCCGCGCGCCGCAAGCGATCTCGCCGATGTCTATCGCGAGTTCGCCGAGCATGTCGCGCCTTACGCGACCGGCAATGTTCATCCCGGCTTCATGGGCTGGGTGCATGGCGGCGGCACCGCGGTCGGCATGCTTGCCGAGATGCTCGCCGCCGGCCTCAACGCCAATCTGGGCGGGCGCGATCACATGCCGATCGAGGTCGAGCGCCAGATCGTCGACTGGATGCGGCGCCTGTTCGCGTTCCCCGAGAGCGCGAGCGGCATCTTCGTCACGGGCACGTCGATGGCCAATCTGATGGCGGTGCTGGTGGCGCGCACATCTGCGCTCGGCATGCTGGCGCGGCAATACGGCATCGGCAATGACGGCGCGCTGCTCGCGGCCTACACCTCGCAGGCCGCGCATGCCTGCGTCTCCCGGGCAATGGACATCGCGGGGCTCGGGACCGATGCGCTGCGCAAGATCGGCGTCGATGCCGATCATCGCATCGACGTCGCCGCGCTGCGCGCGCAGATCGCCGTCGACCGCGAGGTCGGTTTCAAGCCGTTCCTCGTCGTCGCTTCCGCCGGAACGGTCGATATCGGCGCGATCGACGATCTCAGGGCCGTCGCGGAGCTGTGCCGCGAGGAAGGAATCTGGTTCCACGTCGATGGCGCCTTTGGCGCCCTCGCAATGTTCTCTCCCGAACTCGCGCCATTGCTCGGCGGCATTGAGCTCGCCGACTCCATTGCGCTCGACTTCCACAAATGGGGACAGGTGCCCTATGACGCCGGCTTCCTGCTGGTGCGGGACGGCGAACAGCACCGGCAGGCGTTTGCGCAGCCGGCGGCCTATCTGAGCCGCGAGGCGAGGGGGCTTGCGGCGGGCGCGGTCTGGCCCTGCGATCTCGGTCCCGACCTGTCGCGCGGCTTCCGGGCGTTGAAGACCTGGTTCACGCTGAAGACCTACGGCACCGACCGGCTGGGCATGGTGATCGCGCGAAGCTGCGCGCTGGCGAAATATCTGGAGACGCGCGTCTTGGCCGAGCCGCGGCTGGAATTGCTGGCGCCGGTGAATCTCAACATCGTCTGCTTCCGCTACCGCACGGGCGATGCGGTCAACCGCGAGATCGTCGCAGACATCCAGGAGTCAGGAATCGCCGCGCCCTCGGGCACGACGCTGAACGGCAAGTTCGCGATCCGCGCTGCGATCGTCAATCACCGTACCAGCGAGACAGATATCGATGCGCTTGTTGCGGCCGTGCTGGAGTTCGGCGAACGGCGCAGCGGGGGCGTGATCGACGTCGAGGCGCCGCCGCTGGTGGCGCAATAGCGCGACGCAGGGTTGAAAACGACAACGGCCCCGGAGTCGATCCGGGGCCGTTGTCGTTTGCGGAGCCTGGTCGCCCGCGCGGGCCGTTGTCAGGCGGCGGTGCTGACGTCGTCCTTGGCCGCTTCCACCTTGGGATGGGTGGCCTCGAACTGGCTGCGCAGCTTCTCTTCATAGGCGATCAGCTTGCGGGCCTCCTTCAGCGCCCGGTAGAGGTCGCCGTTCAGGATGTGGTTGTTGATGCCTTCGATGATCGGCCAGGAGCTCGGCACCGCGGTGACGATGTCGCGCACCAGGTTGAAATAGGTGCCGTGCTGGGTCTGCGGATCCGGCGAGATGTACATGAGCTGGACCGCCAGGTAGACGAGCTTGGCGGGCGTGTCGGCGGTCTCGGGCGTGAGGATGTCGCGCTCGCGCAGGATCGGCACGTTCTCACCGTCGATCAGCAGACGAGCCCGCTGGTCCGTGTTGGTGATCACGGAATTGCCGACGATGATGCGTTCGTGCGGTTTGAGCTCGACCTTGAGAGCCATTGCCTGTTCTCCATCAACGCTTTCGTAACCGAGCGTGAGTTGCGGCGGATCAGGGTGCAATACTCCCTCAACATTAGTTAACGAGTTGTAAATCGCCGGCATCCGGGCGAAAAAGATCAATCATATCAACGTCGGATTTGCCTGGCGGTGCAGCGCTGGCGGCGACGTGGCCCGCCGAATCACGCGCCGACTGCGCGAAAGCGCCGATTTCATTTCATGTTTCGTTAGAGGTCTCGGCGCCAGGGTCCGCCGGTCGCCGGATCCATCTCGATCCGAGCAGACGCGTAACAGTAGCGTCGTTTACCAGAAAGGTAACAGAGTTATGTCAGGTATCGTCCTCTCCGCATCGGTTCGTCAGAACCTGCTGTCCCTCCAGTCCACCGCTGATCTTCTCGCCACCACGCAGAACCGTCTGTCGACCGGCAAGAGCGTCAACTCGGCCCTGGACAATCCCACCAACTTCTTCACCGCCCAGTCGCTCGACAACCGCGCCAGCGACATCAACAACCTGCTCGATGGCATCGCCAACGGCGTG
>Ga0207426_1001396_pt1 | contig 20369 bp, 21 predicted proteins | sample AraplaMF_Cvi_mMS_FD_184265 | JGI IMG/M metagenome (GOLD analysis project Ga0207426, IMG submission 184265) | Arabidopsis root microbial communities from the University of North Carolina, USA - plate scrape MF_Cvi_mMS (SPAdes) (version 2) | ecosystem: Host-associated > Plants > Roots > Endosphere... | reverse complement strand
CGCAGGCGTTCCAGCACTGCGCCAAGAACAACATCCAGGTTCACGGCGGCATGGGATTCACCTGGGAGTTCGACTGCCACATGTACTACCGCCGTGCCAACGCGATGGCGCTCGGGCTCGGCAGCCTCAGCTATTGGGAAGACCAGTTGATCGACCGCATGCGGAAGAAGAACGCGGCGTAAGCATCGATGCTTAGGATGGATTAGCGAAGCGTAATCCACCGCTTTCGTCGATGAGGAAAGCAAAGAGGTGGATTACGCCTTCGGCTCATCCACCCTACGGACAACAGAGAAGCACCATGAATTTCGACGACACCCCGCAGGAAGCCGAATTCCGCGCCACCGCGCGCGCCTGGATCGGTGCCAACGCGCCCAGGCAGTACGAGGACGAACTGCGCAAATCCTCGCTCGGCCGCACCGTGCTCAAGAACGCCAACATTCTCGAGGTCGCAAAGGCCTGGCAGAAGAAGAAGGCCGATGCCGGCTGGGCCTGTCTGCACTGGCCGAAGGAATATGGCGGCCGCGGATCGTCGCCGATCGAGCGCGTGATTTGGTCGCAGGAAGAAGGGCCGTTCGGCCAGCTGTCCCGCATGTTCATCATCGGCCATGGCATGTGCGGGCCGACGATGATGGCGTTCGCGCGCGAGGAGCATAAGCGCTCTTATTTGCCGCCGCTCGCCTCCGGCGAGAAGGTCTGGTGCCAGCTGTTCTCCGAACCGGCCGGTGGCTCGGACGTCGCGGGCCTGCGCACACGCGCCGAAAAGGACGGCGACGACTGGGTCGTCAACGGCCAGAAGATCTGGACCTCGGGCGCGCATTATTCGGACTACGGCATCCTGCTGACCCGCACCGACCCGACCGTGCCCAAGCACAAGGGCCTCACCATGTTCTTCCTGGACATGAAGAGCCCGGGCGTCGAGGTGCGGCCGATCAAGCAGGCAAGCGGCGCTTCGGACTTCAACGAGGTCTATTTCACCAATGTCCGCATCCCAGATCATCAGCGTCTCGGTGAGGTCGGCGACGGCTGGAACGTCTCGCTGACCACGCTGATGAACGAGCGCAGCGCGATCGGCGCGGCCGTCTCGACCGGTTTTCCGGAGCTGTTCGAATATTGCTCCAGCCTGATGCTCGACGACGGCCCTGCGATCGAGGATCGCGCGGTGCGCTCGAAGCTCGCCAATTGGGCGGTGAAGGCGAGCGGGCTGAAATACACCAGCATGCGCGCGATCTCGGCGCTGTCGAAGGGCGAGCGGCCGGGCCCGGAAAACTCCATCGGTAAGCTGGTGGCGGGTTCGATGATCCAGGACGTTGCGACCTATGCGCTGGATCTGCAGGGAGCGAACGGCGTGGTCAGCGGCGAGGATGGCGAGTTGGCCGGCCGTTTCCAGGCGATGCTGCTGCGCGCGCCCGGCACCCGCGTCGAAGGCGGCACCGACGAGATCATGCGCAACATCATCGCCGAGCGGGTGCTGGGCCTGCCCGGCGATATCCGTGTCGACAAGGACGTGCCGTTCAACAAGATCCCGACCAAGGGAAGAGGCTAGAGGTCCGCCATGAATTTCGACGACACCCCGCAGGAAGCCGCATTCCGCGAGACCGCGCGCAAATGGGTCGAGGCCAATGCGCCGAAGGACTTGCATGCCGAGCTGTCGAAATCCTCGCTCGGCCGCATCAAGCTTGCCAAGCATGACATCGTCGATGTCGGCAAGGCCTGGCAGAAAAAGAAATTCGAGGGCAACTGGGCCTGCCCGCACTGGCCGAAGGAATATGGCGGCCGCGGCGCCACGCCGATCGAGAAGGTGATCTGGCAGCAGGAAGAGGGCGTCTACGGCAAGCTGACGCAGCCTTTCCAGATCGGCGAGGGCATGTGCGGTCCGACTGTGATGGCGTTCGGCAGCGAGGACGCCAAGCGCCGCTATTTGCCCAAGCTCGCCTCGGGCGAGGAGATCTGGTGCCAGCTGTTCTCGGAGCCGTCGGCCGGATCCGACGTTGCGGGCCTGCGTACGCGCGCTGAGAAGAAGGGCGACAACTGGGTCGTCAACGGCCAGAAAATCTGGACCTCGGGCGCGCATTATTCCGACTATGGCCTGTTGATCGCGCGCACCGATCCGAATGTGCCCAAGCACAAGGGCCTCACCATGTTCTTCCTGGACATGAAGAGCCCCGGCGTCGAGGTCCGCCCGATCAGGCAGGCCAACGGCATGCAGGAGTTCAACGAGGTCTATTTCACCGACGTCGTGATCCCCGACAGCCAGCGGCTGGGCGCGGTCGGCGAGGGCTGGAGCGTGTCGCTGACGACGCTGATGAACGAACGCATGTCGATCGGCGCGCGGCTTGCGACCGGCGTGCCTGAGATGTTCGAGTTCTGCTCCGACCTGACGCTGGAGGATGGGCTCGCGATCGACGATCCGGCGGTGCGCTCGAAGCTCGCGAGCTGGGCGGCGAAGTCGAGCGGGCTGAAATACACCAGCTATCGCACCATCTCGGCGCTGTCGAAGGGCGAGCGGCCGGGGCCGGAGAACTCGATCGGCAAGCTGGTGTCGGGCATGATGCTTCAGGACATCGCGACCTACGCCATGGACCTGCAAGGCGCGGCCGGTGTTCTCACCGGCGCCGACGAGGAGACGGTGCAGGGCCAGTTCCAGCAGATGCTGCTGTCCTCGCCCTCGATGCGCATCGCCGGCGGCACCGACGAGATTCTGCGCAACATCATCGCCGAGCGCGTGCTGGGCCTGCCCGGCGACATCCGCGTCGACAAGGACGTTCCGTATAACAAGATCCCGACCAAGGGGCGGTGATTGCTTGAATCGCGGAATCGTAGGGTGGGTTAGCGCAGCGTAACCCACCATTTGACTTCCGGCGGAAGAGACAGAAGTGGTGGGTTACGCCTTCGGCTAACCACCTACGAAGGGTCACCAAGAGCGAGCTTATCCATGGATGCCAAAGTCAACCAAGCCGACCGCATCGGCGTGCTCGAAGAGCTCCTCAACGAGCGCTATTCCGTCCGCGCCTTCCTGCCGAAGGAGGTCGATCGCGCCACCATCCAGCATGTGCTGAAAACCGCTCAGCGTACGGCGTCATGGTGCAATAGCCAGCCATGGCAGGTGCTGATCGCGAGCGGCGAGGCCAAGGAGCGCTTTCGCAAGGCGATCTATGCGGAGGCCTCGTCCGGCGGCAAGGACGACCACGATTTCACGCCGCCGCGCGAATATGTCGGCGTCTATCTCGAGCGTCGCCGCGAGAGCGGCTTCCAGCTCTACAACACGCTCGGCATCGCCCGCGGCGACAGAAGCGCCTACGCGAAGCAGGCGCTGGAGAACTACAATTTCTTCGGTGCGCCGCATGTCGCGATCATCCACACCAACGAGCCGCTCGGCATCTACGGTGCGATCGACTGCGGGGCCTATGTCTCGAACTTCATGCTGGCGGCGCAGGCGCTTGGGCTCGGCACCATTCCGCAGGCCGCGCTGGCCCGCCACTCCAGCCTGATCCGCAGCCATTTCAAGCTGCCGGATGACCGCCGCGTCGTCTGCGGCATTTCGTTCGGCTACGCCGACAATGCGCACAAGGTGAACAGCTACCGCACCTCGCGTGCAAGCGTAGCCGACACGGTTACGTTCGTGGACGACTGATCAAACAGTCTGCGACAGTCCGCGCGCGTTCGGCGCTGACATAAAGACACGCAAAGGCGGCCGCAGAAGCAGCCGCCTTCACATCTCATCTCAATCGGATGGCTATCCGCCGCTGCCGCCGATCACGGCGCGGACGGTCTCGTCGGGTCCGAAGTCTTCGGCGCCATCGACATAGAGCAGCGCCGCGAGCTTCGAGCGCGCGCGATTGACGCGGCTCTTGATCGTGCCGACCGCACAGCCGCAGATCGATGCGGCATCCTCGTAGGAGAATCCGGAGGCGCCGACCAGGATCAACGCTTCGCGCTGGTCCTGCGGAAGCTTCTCCAGCGCACCGCGGAACTCCTCGAATTCGAGGTGGGCGTTCTGCGACGGCTGCGTCTTCAGCGTCTTGGCGTAGTTGCCCTCGGCATCCTCCACTTCCCGCCGCCGCTTGCGATAGTCGGAGCGGAACAGGTTGCGCAGAATCGTGAACAGCCACGCGGGCAGGTTCGAGCCGGGCTGGAACGAGTCGATGTTGGCGAGAGCACGCAGCAGCGTCTCCTGCACCAAGTCGTCGGCGCGGTCCGCATTGCCGCTCAGCGAGATCGCGAACGCGCGCAGACTGGGCACGGCCGCAAGGATGTCGTCACGCAGGGAGTCCGTGAGAGGCATTAATCCCTCCCATTGTTGTTGTCGTTGGAGCCCCCGTCCGCTTCCACTTGGGGTGCGCCTCCCGGCGCATCAAGCTTCTTGATCAGTTCCGCGAACCGGTCCGGGACCCCCTGGCGCACCACGTCATCGTACATGGCGCGCAGCTGGTGCCCGATCCGGGACTGGATCTCCGGAGTGAGCCCGCCCTTGCCGGGGGTCGTGCTTTTGCTGACTTGAGACTTGAGATCTTTCATGACCTGTTCCACGTTTCCCCGAGTTAAGTAGCTGAAAAATCGAGAAGTTTTCTCAACCGGGAGCCGTTCCCTGGACGAGTTCAATTCCAGGTTCGACAAAAAGTTCCCGGAAAAGCGGAACTTTTGTTGGCCTGAGGCGTAAACAGCCACGGAAGGGGAACCCGGGCCTCCCCTCACAGTTCCTGGTTTTTTAGGTGGGCCCGAAGATGAATGGAGTGGGGATGTCCCGTTCACAGCTCGTTGCTGAACACTTGCCGTTGTTGCGCCGGTATGCGCGCGCCCTGACGGGCAGCCAGGCTTCCGGCGACGCCTATGTCGCAGCCATGTTGGAAGCCATGCTGGGAGATCCGTCGGTGCTTGACGAGAGCCATGGGCCGCGCGCCGGCCTGTTCCGGCTGTTCACCCAGATCTGGAATTCGGTCTCGGTCAATGACGATGCCGAGGTGACGACGCTGCCGATGCCGCCCGAGCGGCGGCTGTCGAACATCACGCCGCTGCCGCGGCAGGCGTTCCTGCTGCTCTCGCTCGAAGGCTTCTCGGAAGAGGAGGTCGGCTACATCCTCGGCACCGACGTTGCCGAGACGCGCCGTCTCGCCGACACCGCCGGCCGCGAGATGGCGGCCGAGATCGCCACCGAAGTGCTGATCATCGAGGACGAGACCTTCATCGCTATGGACCTCGAGAGCCTGGTGAAGAATCTCGGCCACAACGTCGTCGGCGTCGCGCGCACGCACGCCGATGCGGTGGCGCTCGCCAAGAACAAGCGTCCCGGCCTGATCCTTGCGGACATCCAGCTCGCCGACGGTTCGTCGGGCCTCGATGCCGTCAATGAGCTGCTGCGGACCTTCGAGGTGCCGGTGGTGTTCATCACCGCCTACCCCGAGCGCTTCCTCACCGGCGAGCGGCCGGAGCCGGCCTTCCTGATCTCGAAGCCGTTCCAGCCCGCGATGGTGTCGGCGGTGGCAAGCCAGGCGCTGTTCTTCCAGCGCAACTCCCGCAACCGCACGCCGAAGGCACCCGCGGCCTGATAAGGCTCAGGCGGCGTAAGGAAAGAGCCATCCGGCGAAACGATCCGATCCGGCGTGCTGCAAGGCACGCCGGATTTTTCATGCCCGCCTGCCGCGCTTGACGGCCATTGAATTCGCCGCTCATACCTCCAGCATCATTCCTCGCCGGAGATACGTCCATGGACCAAGCCCTGCTCGATCGCCTCGCCATCCGCGATCTCGTCGAGAACTGGGCGGTCTGGCGCGACGCTGGCGATTGGGAGCGCTTTGCGACCGTCTGGCACGAGGAAGGCTGGATGTCCGCCACCTGGTTTCAGGGGCCGGCGCGGGATTTTATGCGCGTCAGTCAGGAAGGCTTCGCGAAGGGCGTGCGGATCCTGCATTTCCTCGGCGGCACCAGCATTGATCTCGCCGGTGAGCGGGCCATCGCCCAGACCAAGATGACGATCTCGCAGCGCGCCGCCGTGCATGACGTGGTCTGCGACGTCGTCTGCACCGGGCGCTTCTACGATTTCCTGGAGAAGCGGCAAGACCAGTCAGGTATTGGCCAATGGGGCATCGTCCGCCGCCAGCCGATCTACGAGAAGGACCGGATCGACCCGGTCGATCCCGCCGCATCCCTCAAGCTGGATCAGACCGTGCTCGCCGCATTGCCCGAGGGCTACCGCCATCTCGCCTACATGCAGGAGCTGATCGGCTACAAGGTCAAGCGCGACATGCCGGGCCTGATCGGTCCGGAGGTCGAGAAGCTCTATGGCGAAGGGCGGGAGTGGCTCGCGGGGAAGGCGAAGTGAACCCCAGACAACAAAAGGAAGTGAACCCCAGACAAAAGTAAGGCGCGACTGGCATCACCACAGTCGCGCCCTACGTCGCCGGCTTATGGGGCAGGGGGGAATAGCCGGCTGTTGAGACGACTCTCACGCGCTGGAGTCGTTCCAGGCGGTTGCAGAATTTTTTGCAAGACCACGCTTTTTTCGCACACGGTTAAGTGATCTTAACGACTGAGAACTCCCGGTCCTCTCCTCGCGTTGTTCCCGCGATCGCCATGGGGCGAGGGATCGGCAACCATGTCACAGATTCATAAGGTATTTTTAGGCGCCGTCGCGATTGCCGCGACGCTGGGCGCCGTTCAGGTAGGCGCCGTGCAGCTGAAGTCCGGCCATGATCTGGCCGACCGCTGGCAGGCGGTTACCGATCAGCCGGACCACAACGTCAATCGTTCCGGCAAATCCGACCGACTTGCCGCCAATAAGGCGGGAGTTCCCAGCCGCACCGTGTCGATGAGGCTGAACGACCTCGCCGATACCTCGGTGCTGCTGCGGGTCCCCGCGGTGATCGAAACCGGCAGTGCCAAGCAGCCGGCGCTGCTCCAGAAGCAGGGCCGCAACAAGCCGACGGTCGCCTGCGAGCCGATGGTCAGCTCGCTGACCGAGGTCGCAAAATTGCTCCAGCCCGGCCGCTGCGTGACCTGATCTGCCTCGTGGCCCGCACAAATCGCCCTCCCGCGGGTGGGCGATGTTCCCTGCGCACTTGATCCCCTATCCCGTCGCGTTATATCCCGGCTTTCTCCACTTCTGATTGACCGGGTAAACGCATGACGACGTCAGACACGGCCGCGCAAACGCAGCCATTCCAGGCCGAGGTTTCCGAGCTGCTGCACCTGATGGTGCACTCCGTTTATTCGGAAACCGACATCTTCCTGCGCGAGCTCGTCTCCAACGCTTCCGATGCCTGCGACAAACTGCGCTATGAGGCGATCGCCAATCCCGGCTTGCTGGGCGAGGGCGACGCTCTCAAGATCCGGATCGTTCCGAACAAGACGGCCGCGACCCTGACGATCGCCGACAACGGCATCGGGATGGAGCGCCAGGAGCTGATCGACCATCTCGGCACCATCGCCCGCTCCGGCACCAAGGCCTTCGTCTCCAAGCTGAAGGAGGCCAAGGATGGCCTGGGCCTGATCGGCCAGTTCGGCGTCGGCTTCTACTCCGCCTTCATGGTTGCCGAGAAGATCGTGGTGGTCAGCCGCCGCGCCGGCGAGAGCGATGTCTGGACCTGGACGTCCTCCGGCGGCTCCGGCTTCGAGATCGCGCGGGCGAGCGAGGAGGAAGCCGCCCGCGTCCCGCGCGGCACCGAGATCGTGCTGCATATGAAGGACGACGCCAGGAAATATCTCGAGCCCTACGAGATCGAGCGCATCGTCAGCGCCTATTCCGACAACATCCTGTTCCCGATCGAACTCGTGCCTGAAGAGGGCGAGCCGCGCCAGATCAATTCGGCGAGCGCGCTGTGGCAGCGCTCGAAGTCCGAGCTGACGGCGGAGGATTACAAGAAGGCCTATCAGCAGATCGCATCCGCTTTCGACGATCCCGCGATGACGCTGCACTATCGCGCCGAGGGCCGCTACTCCTATGCCGTGCTGCTGTTCGCGCCCTCGACCAAGCCGTTCGACCTGTTCGAGCCCTCGCGCAAGGGGCGGGTGAAACTTTATGTCCGCCGCGTCTTCATCACTGACGACGCCGATTTGCTGCCGGGTTATCTCCGCTTCATCCGCGGCGTCGTCGACAGCGAGGACCTCCCGCTCAACATCTCGCGCGAGATGCTGCAGAACAATCCGCAGCTTGCGCAGATCCGCAAGGCCGTGGCGACCCGCGTGGTATCCGAGCTGGAGAGCCTTGCCGAGAAGGACCCTGAGAATTTCGCCAAGATCTGGGACGCCTTCGGGGCGGCTCTGAAGGAGGGCATCTACGAAGACTTCGAGCGGCGCGAGAAGCTGCTGGCGCTGTCGCGCTTCACCACGACATCGGGCGAGAAGCGTTCGCTGAAGCAGGTCATCGCCGACTTCAAGCCGAACCAGACCGAGATCTATTATCTTGTCGGCGAGAGCATCGAGCGGCTGAAGTCCAACCCCCGGCTGGAAGCGGCGACCGCGCGCGGCATCGAGGTGCTGCTGCTGTCCGATCCCGTCGATGCCTTCTGGACCTCGATGCCGAGCGAGTTCGACGGCAAGCCGCTGAAATCGCTGAGCCAGGGCGACCTCAATCTCGACCTGATCCCGCGCGTCGATGAAGCGGACGAAGCCAAGAAGGACGAGCCGGTGGCGGATGAAGCCGCCACGATCGCGGTGATCAAGGCCGCGCTCGGCGAGCGCGTCAGCGACGTCAAGGTCTCGACCCGGCTTACGAGCTCGGCCTCCTGCCTCGTCGCCGACAGCCAGGGTCCGAGCCGCGAGCTCGAGCGTATCCTGCAGCAGCAGAACCGCGGCATGCGCACCAAGCCGATCCTCGAGATCAATCTGCGACATCCCCTGGTGACGGCTATCACCAAGGCGCAGGCCGGCTCCAAGGCCGTCGACGATCTCAGCTTGCTGCTGCTCGAGCAGGCGCAGATCCTGGACGGCGAGCTGCCGGAAGACCCGGCAGCGTTTGCGGCGAGGTTGAACCGGCTGGTGCTGCAAGGGCTGGGCGGCTAGAGCCGCCCTCACCTTGCCGTCATCTGTCGCCAGGAACAGTCGCCTCGGGCGTGCCGTTATGCCATAGGGAGGCTGTCGGTCTCAGATTCACCGACGCCATCGATTCGAGGATCAAGTTCATGCGCCTGCCGATTTTGACACTCACTGCGATTGCCACGCTGTTCGTCGCGGCGGATGCCACCGCGCAGACCTATGATCCGCGCTACCCCGTGTGCATGCACGTCTATTCCCTCGGGGGACGCGGCGGCGGAGGCGAGTTCTTCGATTGCTCGTTTACCTCGATCCCGCAATGCCAGGCCACGGCATCGGGCCGCTCCGCGAGCTGCGACCTCAATCCCTATTATGCATTCAACGAACCGCCGCCGCCTCCGCGCAAGCGTCACAAGAAGCCGCAGCACTAAGTCGTGCGGCGGGGTGAGCATCATGCGCGACTCTTTCGGTACGGCTCTGATCTTCGGTGCGTTGATCGTCGCGACGCCGTCGCATGCCCAGACCTTTGATCCCGGCTATCCCGTCTGCATGCATGTCTATTCCGGTGCAAGCGGCGGGGGCGGGGATTGGTACGACTGCTCCTTCACCTCGCTGCCGCAATGCCGCGCCACGGCTGCGGGCCGTTCGGCGAGCTGCGATCTCAATCCGTATTATGCAGTGAATGCGCCAGCGCCACGCTCGCGCCACCGGCGAAGCGGCTAGTCGCGGAGCAGTCCCAATCCGTCCTGGGCGCGGATCCCGCAGTCTAGTCCTTCCGGATCCCCGACAGTTCGACCACCTTGCGCCAGCGGTCGGTTTCGGCCGTGAGCATGCCGCCGAATGCATTGGCGTTGCCGTACAGCGGAATCGCGCCGAGCTCGGCGATGCGGGCCTTGATCTCGGTATCGGACAGCGCGGTGTCGATCTCGCGATTGAGCAGGTCGACGATCTCGCGCGGCGTGTCGCTGGGGGCGCCGACGCCGTAGAACGACGAGGTCTCGTAGCCGGGCAAAGTGTCGGCGATCGGCGGCACGTCGGGCAGGATCTCCGAGCGCTCGCGCGTCGTAATGCCGAGCGCGCGCAGCTTGCCGGCGCGCACCAGTTCGAACGACGAGGTGACGTTGTCGAACATGCCCTGGATCTGGCCGCTCATCACGTCGGTAAGGCCTGGAGCCGAGCCGCGATACGGCACGTGCGTGAACTGCACGCCGGCCATCGATTTGAACAGCTCGCCGGACAGATGCAGCGAGGTGCCGATGCCGGACGATGCGATCGACATCTTGCCTGGATTGGCCCTTGCATAGGCGACGAACTCGGCGACATTCTTCACCGGCAGATCGTTGTTGACGACCAGCACCAGCGGAATCCGCGCGACACCGGCGACCGGCGCGATACCCTTGGCAAAATCATAGGGCAGCGTCGGATCGAACGAGGCGTTGATCGCGTTCGCGGTCGAAGTCAGCAGCAAGGTGTAACCGTCCGGTGCCGAAGTGATGACCGATTGTGTCCCGATGTTGCTGCCCGCGCCCGGCTTGTTCTCGACCACGAAGGTCTGGCCGAGCCGTTCGGACAGGCGCTGGCAGAGCAGCCGCGACAACACGTCGGTCGCGCCGCCCGGCGCATAGGGCACCACCCATTTCACGCTACGCGCGGGATAGGAGGGATTGCCGACCGCAAAGGCACGGGGCGCGGCGAGAAAGGCTGCGCCGCATGCGGCGGTCTGAAGGAAGTGGCGCCTGGTGATCATGATCCGCATCTCCGCTCTTCTTCCTGCTCCCACAAGGGAGGGGCAAGCTTCCGCGCATCGAGAGATATTGCAAACGCCGACGGCGCGCACGCCGATCCGGTCGGCTTGGTAAAGGATGACTAGAGTTAATCGCGTACTAACCCGGTTTTACCTTGTCTCTTAACACCTGGGCAGGGCGCGTGGGCTTATGCTGCCGGAAAGCTCAGCAGAGACCGCGCAAGAGATCATCGAGAGATGAACGACATGTCCACCGGCGTCATCACGCAGCCGAAGGCGGTGCGCACACCGTCCGCGTCGAAGATCTGGCTGAAGGGGATCGAACTCACCGCGCGGATCGAAACTTTGCCGGGCCGGCTGTTCGCCGATGTCGTCGATGATTGGGCGCGGCGTCAGCCTGATCGGGCCGCACTGGTCACGGATGACGCGACGCTCGATTACGACGGCCTGTCGAAACGCATCAACCGCTACGCGCGCTGGGCGCGCTCGGTGGGTGTCGTCAAGGGCGACACCGTTGCGCTGATCATGCCGAACGGCATCGACTATGTCGCGGCATGGCTCGGCATTAGCCGGATCGGCGGCGTCGCAGCATTGCTCAACACCAAGCTGGTCGGGCAGTCGCTGGCACATTGCGTCGACGTCGCAAAGCCCGCGCACATTATCGTCGCGCACGAATTGACGACGATGCTGCATAGCGCAGCGCCGCATTTGAAGACACAGGCCAAGATCTGGACCCATGGCGACGCCCGCGGTGAGCGGGCGATCGATGTCGCCTTGGCCGCGCTCGATGACGGTCCTCTTCTCCCGGAAGAGCACGGTGATGTCACGATCAACGATCGCGCCCTGCTGATCTATACATCGGGAACCACTGGCTTGCCCAAGGCGGCCAGTATCAGCCATCGCCGCATTCTCAACTGGGGCTTCTGGTTCGCCGGCCTCACCGGCGCCACGCCGCAGGATCGGCTCTATGATTGCCTGCCGCTGTTCCACTCGGTCGGCGGCATCGTCGCGCCCTGCAGCATGCTGGCGGCCGGCGGCTCGGTGGTGGTCGCGGACAAGTTTTCGGCCTCGAACTTCTGGTCCGACATCGTTCGGCACGATTGCACGCTGTTCCAGTATATCGGCGAGCTCTGCCGCTATCTGCTCAAGGCGCCGCCCTCGGAATACGAGAACCGGCACTGCTTGCGGATGGTCTGCGGCAATGGCCTGCGCGGCGATATCTGGGAGGATTTCCAGACCCGCTTCGCGATCCCCCGCATCCTCGAATTCTATGCCGCGACGGAAGGCAATTTCTCGCTGTTCAACGTCGAGGGACAGCGAGGGGCGATCGGCCGCGTCCCGCCGTTGCTCGCGCATCGTTTTCCGGCAAATCTCGTCAAGCTCGATCCCAACACCGGCGTACCGCTGCGCAGCGAGGCAGGCTTCTGCATCGCCGCCGCGCGCGGCGAGGCCGGCGAAGCCATCGGCCGCATCGGCACCGCGGACGAAGGCGGTGGCCGCTTCGAGGGCTACACCGATGCGGGCGAGACCGAGAAAAAGATCCTGCGCGACGTCTTCGCCAGAGGAGATGCCTGGTTCCGCACCGGCGACCTGATGCGGCTCGACGACAAGGGCTTCTTTCACTTCGTCGATCGTATCGGCGACACCTTCCGCTGGAAGGGCGAGAACGTCGCGACCTCCGAGGTCAATGATGCTGTGCGCGACTTCACCGGCGTGATCGACGCCACCACCTACGGCGTTGCCATCCCCGATACCGACGGCCGTGCCGGCATGAGTGCCATCGTCGTCAATGAGGGTTTCGACATCGCCGCGCTGCCTGCGCATCTGGCGCAGCGCCTGCCGGTCTATGCCCGCCCCGTCTTCATCCGCATTTCGCGCGAGCTCGATGCGACCGAGACGTTCAAGCAGAAGAAGGGCGAGCTGGCGCGCGAAGGGTTCGATCCCGCAATGATCGCCGATCCGCTGTTCATGCTGGAACCGAGATCTGGGGTCTATATCGCGCTCGATTCAGAGGCGTTTACCAAACTCGCCGACGGCTCGATGCGCCTCTAGCCGTACGAAAATACGGAGATAGATCCAATTTTATCTGAATTGTCCAAGAAGCCATTTACTTCTGTCGGGTAAACAAACGGGCATTGGGGAGGCGGTCATCAAGAGCCGCCGTCACACGAATATCGATAACAAGAGCGAGCCAGCCATGTCGGTACGGTCCAAGGTCATTGACGCGATCCAGCAGATCGCCAAAGAGCAGCACGTTACGCTTCCCGTCCTCTCGGACGATCTGTCCCTGCATGAGACGGGCTTCGACTCGCTCGCCTTCGCCATCCTGGTCGCGCGTCTCGAGGACGAGACCGGTGTCGACCCCTTCACCATTTCCGAGGACGCAGCGTTCCCCGCCACCGTGGGCGATTTCGTGCGGGCCTACGAAAATGTCCCCGCGTGAGATCTTTGCGCTTCGCGACTATTTGAGCCCCGAGCTCAAGAGCCGTACCATCTCCGACGCCCATCATGTGGTGTCGCTGACGGACGTCTTGTCGCATACGGTTCTGGGTGGCCGCCTGCGTGAGCTGGCGGGCCGTTCGGTCCTGTTGAAATTGTCCGATCAGCTCCGGTCGGGCCTCGCCATGATCGAGCTCGACGGCATTGCCCGACGCATGCTGCTGTGCCCGCCCGATCTCAACCCGGCGCATCTCGACGCATTGATCGCCGATGCCGGGATCGATGCCGTTGTCACCGACGAGCCCGATCGTTGGGCCGGGACCGGTGTTTCGCTGGTCGTCACGGCGCAATTGCCGCTTGAGGCCGCCACGCCTGCGAAGACCGAGCGCGCGACCGAATGGCTGATGCTCACGTCGGGCACATCGGGCGTGCCGAAAATCGCCGGTCACACGCTGGAGGCGCTGACCGGCGCCATCGTCGCCGAAGGTCCCGCAAAGGGACCGGCACCGGTGTGGGCAACGTTCTACGACATTCGCCGCTATGGCGGCCTACAGATTTTCCTTCGCGCGGTGCTCTCCGGCGGCTCCATGGTGCTGTCCGATCCGCATGAAGCGCTCGGCGATCACGTCGCGCGGCTGAATGCGCGCGGCGTTTCGCACATCTCCGGTACGCCCTCGCACTGGCGCAAACTGCTGATGAGCGGCTCGGCCGCTCGGTTCGCACCGGGTTACGTCCGTCTCTCCGGCGAGATCGCCGACCAGGCCGTGCTCGACGGCCTCAAGGCCGCATTCCCCAACTCCTCGGTCGGCCACGCCTATGCCTCGACCGAAGCCGGCGTCGGCTTTGCCGTCAATGACGGGTTCGAAGGCTTTCCTGCAAATTATCTCGGCAACCGCAACGGCGTCGAGATGAAGGTCGTCGACGGCTCGCTCCGCATCCGCTCGACGCGCACGGCGCACGCCTATATCGGCCGCAACGCGGCTGCACTGACCGACGACGACGGCTTCGTCGACAGCGGCGACATCGTCGAACTGCGCGGCGACCGCTACTATTTCGTCGGCCGCCGCGGCGGCATCATCAATATCGGCGGGCTGAAGGTTCATCCCGAGGAGATCGAGGCGGTGATCAACCGTCATCCCGACGTGCGGATGTCGCGGGCCAAATCCCGCCGCAGCCCGATCACCGGCGGCATCGTCGTCGCCGACGTGATCCTCGCCGACGGAACCGATCAGGCGCGGCTCAAGGAGATCCGCGACCAGATCATGGATCAATGCCGCGCGCAGCTGGCGTCCCACAAGGTGCCGGCAGTGATCCGCTTCGTCGAGGCGCTCGACGTCACTCCGGCCGGCAAACTGGCGCGCACCGATGCATAATGTCCTCGTCACCGGCGGCAGCCGCGGCATCGGCCTTGCAATCGGGAAGCGCCTCGTTGCCTCTGGCTACAACGTCATCGCGACCGCGCGGCGCGAGAGCGACGAGCTCAAGGCTGCGATGGCCGAGTCCGAGGGACGCCTGCATTTCCGCGCCTGCGATCTCGCCGCGATCGACGGCATCCCGGCGTTCGCCAAGCTCGTGCGCGACGAGTTCGGTCCGACCTACGGGCTCATCAACAATGCCGGCCTCGGCACCGAGGGCCTGTTGGCGACCATGCACAATTCGGAGATCGAGGCGCTGGTGCAGCTCAATGTGCTGTCGCCGATCATCCTCACCAAATATGTCGCGCGCCAGATGATGGCCGATGGCGCCGGACGCATCATCAATATCTCCTCGATCATCGCGACCACAGGCTATAACGGCCTCTCCGTCTATGGCGCCACCAAGGCCGCGGCGACCGGCTTCACCCGTTCGCTCGCGCGTGAGGTCGGCAAGCTCGGCATCACCGTGAACGCGATCGCGCCGGGCTTCATCGACACCGAGCTCACACACAATCTGTCGGACGAAGGCCGCAAGCGCATCGCCGGCCGCAGCGCGCTGCGCCGTCTGCCGGAGACGGACGACGTCGCGCGCATGGTGGACTATCTGCTCGGCGAGGGCGGCCGCAATGTCACCGGCACGGTGTTCACAATCGACGCAGGTAATACGGCCTGAAGGAACCCGGCTGCCGCAATTGCGTTGATCCGGCGCAATGACATCAATCCGGATTTGGTCGTAAGATGCCCCGCAATCGATTGGATTACGTCAATCGATCTGCCCTAAACGACGGGGAGCAGTCGATGGCCACGCAAAACACGGCAGCTTCGAAACCGGACCGCGCCGAGCAGTCTCGTGCGAAGTTCGATGACGTCCATTGCCCGCCGATGGCGAATCAGAATTCCGGCAGCCACGGCTATGAAATGTATCCGCAGCAATTCGTGCGCCTGGTCGGCTGCCACGATGCCTCGCTCGAGGCCTTGCGCAAGCGCGAGGGCGAGAAGGTCCACTAGCGCGTATCCGCGCTCAACTTCGGTGTTTCGGCAGATCAATCCGTTGGTGTGAGAATTCCGGCGGTCCCTCAGTGAGGCGACGGATGCGGCGCTCGCGCTCGTCCACGGGCAAGGTCGGATCGAGCAAAGCCTCGATCTCATGCACGGCGATCGCCTCGATCCGTGTCGCGCCCGATACAATCGACTGCGTCGATGCCGGGGCAGCCGGCGCAATCTTCAGACCCAGTTCGACCAGCTTGCTGATCGCCTCCGAGCGCGAGAGGTGCCGTGCCTCGGCCCAAGCATCGACAGCCGCGGTCAGCCGCTCCGGCATCCTGACCGCGCTGATCGGGTCGAGCCGCCGGCGGGCTGGAGTGGTGGAACCGCTCTTGTCGGGCACCTCGATCGTCCCGCGTAGCCCTGGAGATGCTCTATCCTAGTCGCCTCCGGGAGCGGCTCTTTGACGCCGATCAACGATCACGCTGCGTCATTACGGCGCGCCGCGATCTTGTTGTCTGCACCCATTTCGGCCAATGATTGAAATGGGGGCGCCATCAGGCGAACCCGGATCGATCCTTCTGCGTATCTCGCGCGGACGCGCGTCAAAACCATCCGGCATCACCCGATGACACCTGGCGACCCCTTTTACGGCGGCATTCCGGTCTTTCGCGGCTTCACCAGCCTGATGGATCCCGCGCTCTATGCGCCGCTGCCGGAGGACTGGAGTATCGGCGTCGCCGATATCGTCGATTCCACCAAGGCGATCGCAGCGGCGCGCTACAAGGCCGTCAACATGGCCGGCGCCGCGGTGATCGCATCGGTGACCAATGCGCTGGAAGGGAGGGAATTCCCCTTCGTGTTCGGCGGCGACGGCGCGAGCTTTGCGGTCGCGCCGTCTGACCTCGAAGCCGCCCGCGAAGCGCTGGCCGCGACCGCGACCTGGGTGCGCGAAGATCTCGATCTGAAGATGCGCGTGGCGCTGGTCCCGGTCAGCGCGATCCGCGCGCAGGGCCTCGACGTGCGCGTTGCCCGCTTCGGGCCGTCGGCCAATCTGTCCTATGCGATGTTCTCGGGCGGCGGCCTTGCCTGGGCCGATGCCGCGATGAAGCGTGGAGAGTTCGCGGTGGCGGAGGCGCCCGACGGCACGCAGCCGGATCTCTCCGGCCTGTCCTGCCGCTTCGAGGTGATGCCGGCCGCGCGCGGCCTGATCCTGTCATTGCTGGTGATGCCGGCGCGCGGTGCCGATCAGCAGGCCTTCCGCAAGGTGATCGAGGACATCATCCATCTCGTCGAGCGCAGCCCCGATGGCGGCCGTCCCGTGCCGTCACAGGGGCCGCCGCTGAAATGGCCGCCGCAGGGGCTGGACTTCGAGGCGCGCACCAGGCGCGGCGGTCCGCTGGCCGCGCGCCGCGCCCGCGTGCTGGTCTATACGCTGTTCGTCTATCTGCTGATGCGCTTCGATCTCAAGGTCGGCGGCTTCGTGCCCAACGTCTACAAGCGGCAGGTCGTCGAGAACTCGGACTTCCGCAAATATGACGATGGCCTGCGCATGATCCTCGACTGCACGCCGCAGCTCGAGCGTGCTCTCAGCGATCGTCTGGTCGCGGCCGCGCGCGACGGCGTCGTGCGCTACGGCCTCCATCAGCAGGATGCCGCAATGATGACCTGCTTCACGCCGTCGGCGCTGCGCAGCGACCACGTGCACTTCATCGACGGTGCGCGCGGCGGCTATGCCTCGGCGGCGACGGCGTTGAAGGCGATGATGGCGTGAAAGGTCTCATGTCCCGAACGCGCTGCGGCACGCAGTGACGCTGCGCAGAGCCGGGACCCACGTCTTGGCGCCATACCGTGCAGTCTCTTGGGTCCCGGCTCTGCGAAGCAGCGCTTCGCGTCCGGGACAAGGGGACTCGTCACCGCCCCGCGCGCGTCCAGGTCTCGCCGCCGCAGAGCGCGCCGACGCAGCCTTCGACCCGCACCGAATCGGCCCCCGTCACCGAGACGCTGCTGGCATAGGTGCTGCCGTCGTCGGCATTGTAGATCTGGCCCGACCATTTGTTCGGCCCCGACGGCTGCATGCCGCTGAACAATGGCAAGCCGATCATCGGACGTTTGGCGAGCGCGGGATTGGGATTCTTGCTGTCGGTGGCGGGCTGGCCGGTCGCGGTGTCCATGGGCTCGCGCAGCCAGACGATATGGCCGCAGATGCCGCCGCCGCATTTGCCGATTTTGACGCGCGCATCGCCGGCCTGGGTCAGCCAGGTGCCGTCGACGCTCTGTGCACGGACGGACGTCGCGCCAAACAGTGCAGCCAGGATGACGGAGAGGATAGCGAATGTTCTGAACATGGAGGAGCCCCGAAATGCAGGCGTCTCCATAGCAGCCTAGCGCGAGAGTGCAACTCCGGATGGAATCGCGTCACGCGCTTGTCGGCACGTGCGTCGTGCCCGCGCTCATTTGCCCCAGCGTGCGAAAGCGACCGAGGCCGCGGTCGAAAGCCCGAACACGACCATGGCGCCGCCGACCAGCGCAAACAGGGTCCAGGCGGGCGCCTGCGCCATCATCAGGCCAACACCTCCGATCGCAACGATCAGCAGCCGCGCGGTCGAGGCCAGTACGGGACCGCCGACGCGTGCCGCGCCTTGCGAGGAGAAGTACAGCGACACGCCCATGCCGAAGAACACGAAGGCCGGGCCGGCCCAGTGGAAATAGCTGTGCGCGGCCGCGGTGACGCCGGGATCGCTGGTGAACAGCGACACCCAGAGCGCTGGGTCAAGCGCGATGACGAGGCCGATGGTGCCGACGGTGAGCCCGGAGGCCGCCGCCGCGGTCCACGCCACGCGCCGGGCGCGCGCGACGTGTCCGGCGCCCATCGCCATGCCGACCATCGGCACCGAGGCGATGCCGAAGGCGAAGGTGATCGGGATCAGCAAGAATTCCAGCCGCGAGCCGATGCCATAGCCGGCCAGCATCTCGGTGCCGAAAGCCGCGAGGATCTTGGTGAAGATCAGGATGGTCAGCACGGTCTGGAGCGGCGACAGGCAGGCGACGGCGCCGACCTTGAGAATGTCGAGGAACATCCGGCGCTCGAACTGGAAGGCGCGGAAGTTCAGCGGCAACCGACTGCGGCCGGACAGCAGATACCAGAGGAAGAAGATCGCTGCACAGCTGAACGCGATCAACTGACCGGCGGCGACGCCGGGCATGCCGAACTGCGTCACGCCGAACAGGCCAAGCCCCAGCGTGCCGCCGAGCGCGATCTGCAGGGCGCTCGTCCCGATCAGCGTCATCGAGGGCAGGCGCATGTCGCCGGTGCCGCGGATCACCGAGGCCAGCGTGTTGACCAGCCAGATCGCGACCGCGCCTGAGAACAGCATCTGCGAATAGCCGCAGGCTTCCTCCAGCACCTTCCCGCGGCCGCCGAGAAGCGTGAAGAACGCGCGGCCGAAGCCGAGCATCATCACCGTGAAGAACAGTCCGCCGCAGAGGCCGATGATGGCGGCATGCACCGCCAGCGTCGCGGCGCGGTCGCGATCGCCGGCGCCGAGCGCGCGGCTGATCGCCGACGAAACGCCGCCGCCCATCGCGCCCGCGCTCATCATCTGCGTCAGCATCGCGAACGGAAACACCAGCGCGATCGCGGCAAGCGGAATGGTGCCGAGCCGGCCGATATAGGAGGTCTCGGCGATCGCAACCAGCGTGCTGCCGACCATCGCGATCATGTTGGGGATCGCAAGCCGCAGCAGCGTCGGCAGGATCGGCGCCGTCAGCAGGCTCGCAATGGGAGAAGCGGCCGGGGTGCGTGGCGGTGCGGCGTCTGTGGAGGCGTCGATCGTCATGTCTCACCGGACGGAATATGAGATGATGACTGACATATTACAGGTTGCGGGACACCCGCACCAGCCCCGTCTTAAACGAAGCTCACCACGGCAGGCCGCAGAGGTCGATCGTGCCGAGCGTCGGGGCGCGGACGATGTTGAAGACGTAGGGCGCCATGTGGGTGAATCGGATCCGCCCCTCCGGCTGCTCGCAATAGACCTCGCCCTGGAAGGGCAGCCAGCTCCGTCTCGCGTAGAACCCGAAATTGTGCGGCTCGCAGAACAGCAGCGCGAAGCGAACGGCCTCGTTGGCGCGCATGGTGTGCACGGCCGCGTCGATCGCCACCGTCGCATAGCCGCGGTTGCGCCGGTCCTCGCGCGTGCAGACGCCTCCGATGCCGCCGATATGGACCTTCTGCCCATTCCAGGTGACGGTGCGGAAGTAGATGCCGACATGGCAGACGAGGCCGTCCTCGGGCGTCTCGATCAGCACCCGCAGATCGGCATTGGCCCACTTGACGTGGGCCCACGGCTTGTCCGCGACCTCGTCCGGGCCCCAGACCGCCCGATGCAGCGGCTCCGCGATCCGCCACGAGGCGTCGCCGTTCAAAATGTCGATCTCGATGCTCATCCTGTTCTCTTCCGCAGCTCCGCGCCGTGGTGCGTTCGTTCTGCCATAAGCGCCTCAAAGGCAATGATATTTTATCGACCGGCTGAGCGAGCCCTCACGCTCGCATCGATTTTATGCAATCCGGCCAATCCGCCGCATCACGCGATTTCGCAAATTGGCGGTATTTAACGGCCGTGGAACCTTCTATAAGAGTCCCCGTTAAGCCAGTTCCCCATCAGTCGCGGACAACATCCCATGACCTTTACGCTGCCCCCACTCCCTTACGCCTATGACGCCCTCGGCCAGTTCATGTCGAAGGAGACGCTGGAATTCCACCACGACAAGCATCATCAGGCCTACGTCACCAACGGCAACAACGCGCTCAAAGGGACCGA
>Ga0207426_1001390_pt1 | contig 20446 bp, 17 predicted proteins | sample AraplaMF_Cvi_mMS_FD_184265 | JGI IMG/M metagenome (GOLD analysis project Ga0207426, IMG submission 184265) | Arabidopsis root microbial communities from the University of North Carolina, USA - plate scrape MF_Cvi_mMS (SPAdes) (version 2) | ecosystem: Host-associated > Plants > Roots > Endosphere... | reverse complement strand
CGGAATCGGACGGACTCAGTAACCCATTCCGGTGACGTCAAAGACAACACTCCGCCTACGACCTCACCCGAAAGGCCGATCGCGCCACGTGGGTGCGCGCCCGTCGCGTCGGCGACTGTCCTGCCTCGCTCCGCCTCGTACCAATGCACTTGCATCACTTCCCGAAATAGGATGTGATGCAAGCGCATCGAAACGAACGGGGCATGGAGCGAGCGGCGCCGATGCCGGCTCATGCCATGCCCGGTGAGGGCCAGTTGGGCGCACGTCATGGGACGCCATCGGCCGTCACGACACAGCGAGGGGAAAGGGGGCAGGGGTGCACGCTCACCACGAGGCTTCGAGCGAGCGGCCCGGCGACGCGATGAACACGGACCTGTGGAAGCTGAACGCAACGGAGTTGGGCGCGGCGGTAGCCCGGGGCGAGGTCCCGGCGGTCCAGGTGGTGGAGAGCCATCTGGCGCGCATCGCGGCGGTGAACCCGGCCGTGAACGCCGTCACCCAGCTCATGGCGGACGGCGCCCGCGAAGCCGCGCGCACGACCGACCGGCGCCGGGCGGCGGGGGAGCAGCTCGGCCCGCTGGCCGGAGTGCCCTTCACCGTCAAGGAGAACATCCACGTCGCGGGGTGGGCGACCACCCACGGCGTACGGGCGTTCCGCGACCAGGTGGCCGAGGCCGACTCCCCGCCGGTGCGCCGGCTCCGCGCGGCGGGAGCGATCCCGATCGGGCACTCCAACATGCCGGACCTGGCACTCTCCTCGGAGCCGGAGAGCCAGCTCTTCGGCGTGACGTACAACCCCTGGGACCGGACGCGATCCCCGGGCGGTTCCAGCACCGGCGACGGGGTGGCGGTGGCGGTCGGCATGGCGGCGCTCGGCCTCGGCAACGACGCGGGCGGCTCGGTACGCCTGCCGGCGGCCTTCAACGGGGTGGCCGGGCTGAAGCCGAGCCACGGCCGCTTCGCCGCCGACCACCGCATCATGGGCCAGGAGCCGATGCTGGCCTCCCAACTCATCCCCGTCGACGGCCCGATCGCCCGCTCGGTCGCCGACCTGCGCGCGGCCTACGAGGCGCTGGCGGGCGCCGACCCGGCGGACCCGCGAGCCGTCCCGGTACCCGCATACGGCCCCCGCTCCACCGGACCTCTCCGGGTCGGCGTCGTGGCCGACCCGGCCGGAGCCGGTGTCCACCCCGAGATCCGCGCCGCCCTCGACCAGGCGGCCGCCGTACTGGAGCAGGCGGGTTATGTGGTGGAGGAGGTACGGATCCCCCGGTTCGCCGAGAGCCTGGAGTGCTACGGCAAGCTCATCATGACCGAGTTCGGCGTGAACTGGCCCCGCGTCAGGCAGCTGCTCACCGAGAAGGGCGCCCAGCACATCGACCTCTTCATGGACCGCACCCCGCACACCGACCTCGCCGAGTTCCTCCGGCAGACCGGCGTCCGGCTCGGCATCCAGCGCGCCTGGGCCCAACTCCTGGACACCCACCCGCTGCTCCTCGGCCCCACCAGCACCCAGCCCGTCCCCGGCACCGACGTGCTCCCCGACGGCACCGACACCGAGAGCCACGCCCGGCTGATGCTGCCGGGAGCCCTGTGCACGGTGACCTCCCTCGTCGGCGTGCCCGCCGTGAGCGTGCCCATCGGTTTCGCCGACGGCATGCCCCAGAGCGTCCAGCTCATCGGCCAGATGTACCGCGAGGACCGGTGCCTGCGGGCCGCCGAGGAGCTCGAGCGCCACTTCGGCGTCCTGGCCCCCCTCGACCCACGCCCGTAACCGCGCCGCGCACCGGTGGCCGGCCCTGACGACGGGGCAGGACCGGCCACCGGGGCCGACCGGGCCGCCCCGGTGATGTGACCGGGGCAACGGCCCCAGCCACCGGCTCGGAACCGTGACGTGGCCCCCGTGCTGCTCACCGGCCCCCGAGACCAGCGGTGAAGTCCGCCAGCGCCGCCGCGACTTCGGCGGGAGTCTCCCACGCGAACGGCGCCGATGCCTGGTGCACGGCCACCGCCGTCGAGAGCGCCAACCGCTCCGCCGTGATGACCGCGGCACACTGCGTGCGCCGGGGCTCCTCTCCCGGCACCACCCACATCCTGATGGTGTTCGTCCCCGGCTACAGCAAGGGCAAGAGGCCCTACGGCGCCTTCGCGGTCCGCTCCGCCGTGACCCCGCGCAGCTGGGAGACGGTCTTCCGCCGACGACCTGTGATGGCGTGGTACGTGCGGCGGCACCGGTCGTGCTCACCGCCCTGTGTCTGCACGGGGGCAAGTCCGGCTGGGTGGTACTCGGCGTCGTCCTCGCCCTCTGCGGCCTCGCCACCCGCCCGCTCACCCGCTGGGCCCTGCGCACACGGACCTTTCCCGCGCCGGAAGCAGCCCTCCCCGTCGGCTGACGCATCCCTCGTTGCGTCCGGCCCCTGCCACGCCCCCGTCACTCCCGCACGCCTCAACCGAGCCTCAGCGCACACCCGTCACTTCCCGAGCCGCTTCGCCGCCGAGGCGCGCCGGGCGAACACCGTGTCCTCCATCCGCCGCCTGATCGCCGGTTACCGCTTCACCTCTGAGACGTCGTCCGGTAGCGCCTGCGAAAAGATCTTCATCCTCGATGGCGTGCCCGGTGTGCTGTGGACGCCGGAAGGCGCCGCCGGTACTCGGCCCCTCATCCTGATGGGACACGGCGGCGGCCAGCACAAAAAGGCCCCCGATGTCCTGGGCCGTGCCCGTCGCCTGGTGGCGGAGTGCGGGTTCGCGGTGGCGGCGGTCGACGTGCCCGGCCATGGCGACCGGCCGACGGACGAGGAGTACGACCGGCTGGCCACCGAGAACCAGGCTCGCGTGGAGGCCGGGGAGGACCCGGCTCCGTTGATAGCCGGTTTCCAGGCGCTGGTGGCTCGCCAGACCGTCCCGGAGTGGCAGGCGGCTTTGGACGCGCTCCAGGAACTCGAATACGTCGGTGCCGGGCCAGTGGGCTATTGGGGGGTGTCGCTGGGGTGCGGACTCGGAGTTCCGTTCGTGGCCGCCGAGCCCCGGGTCCGCGCGGCGGTACTGGGCCTGGGCGGGGCGTCGGCGTCAGCGGACGCCGCCGCGCGGATCAACCGTCCCGGTGGAGTTCCTGGTGCAGTGGGACGACGAGCGGGTGCCGCGGGCCCAGAGCCTGATGCTGTTCGACGCCTTGGCCTCAGCCGAGAAGACCCTGCACGCCAATCCCGGCAAGCACGGGGAGATTCCGGCCTTCGAAAGGGACAGCACGCTACGTTTCTTCACCCGGCACCTCGGCTGACGGCGTCGCCTGCGGTCCCGACGCGCCGATCGGGATGCGTTCCCGGTCGGCGCGTGCATCGCACGCTGGTGGGCCGGTCCGCAGAGTCCAGGTTCCGGAGATCGAGCGGAACCGCAAGACGACCAGGAGGGCACGGCAACCCGGTTGTCAGTGGCCGGAGTTACGGTCCACAGCATGGACGTACGAGGGAAGACGATCGTGCTCGTCGGCCGCTTCGACGGCTTGCGCCAGGACGAGGCGCAGCGGCGGCTGGAGGAGCTGGGTGCCCGGGTGACGGGTTCGGTGACCAGCCGGACGGATCTGGTGTTCGTGGACAGCCTCCACTACAACGAGGGAAGGAAGCTCCAGGAGGCACGGAGACGCAGCATCCCGATATTCGACGACCAGGCGCTACGGGACGTGCTCGCCGATGAGGATGTCGACCATGACGGGGCTCGGGCCGGTGCGCTGTCGGATCTGGTGGACCTGCGGGCGCGGCTGCTGAAGCTGGAGCGCGAGCAGGGCATCACCGAGGACCACCGCGCCGCCACGCGGGAGGTCCGCGAGAAGGAGGGCGCACTCCTCCGCCACCCGCACAGCCATCAGGCCGAGATCAACGACTACGCGCTCAGCCCCTGCGGCCGCTATCTGGCCACCGGCACCCTGACCGGCGACGGATACGGCGGCACCTTGCAGATCTGGGAAGTGCTCACCGGGCGCTGCGTCAATGTCACCGGTATCGAGGGCGGCGTCGGACGGCCCGGCTACGAGCGCAGCATCCAGTGGTCGGCCGACAGCCGACGCATCGGCCTCGCGTACAACACCGACCGCATCGGCGTCTTCGACCCGTTCAGCCCCTTCCTCGGTTCCGTCACCCTCGCCGAGTGTCTGATCACGGACGGCGCGACCCGGCCGGTGGCTTGGGCGCTGGCGCCCGACGGGAGACGGGTCTTCGTGAATTCCGGGACCCCCGGCGAGGTGGGCGGCTGCATCGTCCCCCTGGACAGCGGCGAGTTGCACTGGACGACCCGTGACGCTCCGCCCGCGCACCCGTACCTGCTGGCCGGCAGGCTCCGGGAGGATCTGCGGACCGCGCAGAGGGACGCGCACCGCGAGGTCACGCTGCGGGCCGACGGCTGGGTCCGCTGGTCACGGGACGGCACCCGGTTGCAGGCGCAGGGTGCGAGCAGGGGCCACGCGGAGGCATTCGTCGTCGATGTCTCGTCCGGGCAGGTGAGCTGGCTGGCCGGGGTCGGCGCGCTCGCCGCGTGGAGCCCGGACGACCGGCTGCTGGTGCACGTCGACGAGGGGCTGCACTTCCTCGACGCGGTGACCGGCAAGCCGACCGGGGCGGGGACCGGGCACAGCGGCGTCTCGGCGCTGCAATGGGGCATGCGGGGCGAGGTGCCGCGGCTGGCGGCCATGGTGGCCGGGTCCAATGCCTCCGGGGCCCGGCCAGGGGTCCTCATCTATGACGAGGACCGTTTCCGCTACCGCCTCGACGTCACGCCGGTGGAAGAGGGCATGGTCTACGCCGATTCCTGGGCCTGGGCCCCGTCCGGCGACGCGGGAGCCTGGCTCACGGCCGACGGGCGGGTGGAGGTGTGGTCCCTGGAGGGGGACGAGCCGCAGCGGCTGCGCACCGTGGAGGTCCCGCCCGAGACCGGTGTGCTGCTGTGGGGCGCCGACGATGTCCTGGTCGCGATGAGCCCCACCACCCTGCGGTTCCTCCGGGCCGGATCGGGGGAGACCGTCGGCGACTTCACCTTCTTCCACCACCCACGGGTACCGAAGCCGTTGGGCGACAACTACTGGTTCTTCGAGAGGAAGCACTTCGCGCCGGATGACGGGACATGGTGCGCGGTGTTCGAGGAAGGAGTGGTGATCGCTCCGGACGGCCGGGGGAGGGAGTCATGGGACGAGGTTCTCGCCTGGACGGTGGACGAGCGTCTGGCCTGGCCGGTGCGCTGGGGTGAACTCGACGTCGTACCGGACGCCCGGAGCGCGGGAAGAGCTCTCGGGGACGCACCGGACGGCCAGTGGCTGCGTGATTACTGGGACTCGATCCGGTGAGCTGAGTCAGAGTGCCGGTGGCAGTGGGGCGGAGCCCGCATCCGACGGCGGTACCTCGGCGACGAAGAACAGGAAGCTGACTTTGGTCGAAAGGTCATCGAACTCGTCGGGGAACAGCTCACGCGCGGCCGGGTCGGGCTGTGGCTCGCTGAGGACGGCAGGGCGGAAGCCGGCGCTGGTGAAGGCATCGGTCATCGCGTGCAACGGCCTGCGCCAGAACGTCATCGGGAAGAACTGTCCGTGGAACGCCCAGTCGTAGGTATAGCTGGTGGTCGCGAAGTAGTCGGGCCGCGGGTCCTGGAGCGCGTAGGACACGAAAGGGTGCTCCACCGACGCGATCAGCCGGCCGCCCGGCCTGAGCACGCGCCGCATCTCGGCCAGCGTCGGCCCCCAGTCCTCCAGGTAGTGCAGGACCAGCGATGCGACCACGTCGTCGAACGCACCGTCGGCGAACGGCAGACGGTCGCTCAGGTCGCCCCTGTGCAGGGCCGCGTCCTCACCCAGCCGCCGCCTGGCCAGTGCCAGCATCCCGGCGCTGGCGTCGATGCCGGTGACGACGGCACCGCGGTCGCGCAGGGCAGCGGACAGGGGGCCCGATCCGCATCCGGCGTCCAGGATGCGGTGGCCGGTCACGTCGCCGGCGAGGTCCAACATCGCGGGCCGCACGTAGTGCCCGTTCAGGAGGTTGTTCTCGGTGTCCGCCGAGTACGCCTCGGCGAAGCTGTCGTAGTCGTTCGACCGGGCCGGGCCTGCCGGCCGGTCTAAGCTCCCGGGCACGTTGATTGCGGGTTCCATGGCCGCAGCCTAGTGGGCACACGGCCGGCCGGCTGGAACCTCATGGTGCCCTCCGTGGATCGCCGTTGCGGCTTTCCGGCGTCGAGGAATCGCGCGTGCGGGATGTACCGGTGGGCATCTCAGCGCCTCGCCCGCCCCTTCCTCCCGCGGCTGTTAGCGGCGGCGTCGTTCCGGAGGTGCGGACAGTCCAGGCCGGCACGGTTGTTGGGCAGGCGCATGCGATGGGCCAGGTCGCGCGTCATGCGCTGGGGGAGGGAGCAGCGCCAGGTGATATCGGGGTAGCAGGCTCGCAGGTGGGAAACCGCACGCGTGCCCAGGCCGCTGTCCTGCAAAGGCGTGGAGACGTGAACCTGGGTGATCACCCCGCTCGCGCAGTGATCACACACTTCGTAGGTGACTTCCCCCACGACGCGGCGGACGTATACCAGCAGCAGACTCTGCGCCTGCTCACTCGCCGGCGCCGGGGAGTGGAAGATCACCACGTCCCGGTAGGCGAGCAGCCTGCGGTGGAGCTTGCCCCGTCGGCGGCCCAGGCGGGTGTGCCGTGGTCGCCGCCGACTATGGATGCCCCGTAGCAGCGCTCCCGGCTTGAAGTGACGTGTAGCGGCCATACGCGGCGCCTACCCGAGCCGAAAGCGGACAATCCCCCGGGACCGCCCCTTCGCCGTCGGCCCCTGCGGCCCTCGCGCAGATCCCGTGGCCCGAGGAGCTGGGCGGCGCCAGCTCGCGCCGAGGCGGTACGGGTGCGCACGGAACAGGTAGTCGTACGCGTATTTCTCCCCTGCCCAGGACCGCAGGCGGCGGAGAGAGTGAGGGGGACTGCTGCTTCCGGTCCCTGCTTCTGCGACTGCCGGGAGCGGGGCACAGGGGCCGTCGCGTGGACGGCTCGGGTGAGACGGCGGATCGCGTAAGCGCCTATGGAGGTACGGGGAATTGTCCCGCGGACATGCGGTGCCGGCGGGCCAGGCGGAAGATCGCGCGGCTGATCGGGCCGCTGCCGGCCGCCGCCGGTACCGGGACGGTGGCCTCGCGTCCCGGTACCGGGAGACCTCATCGGGCCTCCGGTGTGGGCTGCTCCTCCTTTCTCGTTTGCCTGCCTGGACAACCAAAGTCGCGTCGTGGTGGTGCTTCCTCGTGGGGCTTTCCTGGCTCCGGCTGGAAAAGAGCCAGTTGGCAGGTGTGGCGTGCTTCACGGCAGGCCTCGGGAATGGCTTCAGGTGATCTACTTGTTCGGACAAGTGATTTACTTGTTCGAGCAGGCAATCGTCGCCGGCGGAGTGCCTGAGCCGTAGAGCGTCACGTTCCAGAGGAAGAGACCATGACCACTGCTTTCGATCCGATCGTCCTGGGCGGCAAGCGCCTGACCAGCCGCGTCGTGATGGCTCCGATGACCCGTAGCCGTGCGTTCGGGCCCGGCGCCGAGCCGACGGAGCTGATGGCGACCTATTACGCGCAGCGCGCCAGTGCAGGGCTGCTCGTCACCGAGGGCATCCAGCCCTCGCCGGTCGGCCAGGGCTACCCCGACACCCCCGGCCTGCACACGTCCGGGCAGGTCCAGGCGTGGCGGACGGTGACCGACGCCGTGCACCGCGAAGGCGGTGCGATCTTCGCCCAGCTGATGCACACCGGCCGGATCGGCCACCCCGTCCTGCTGCCCGAGGGCCTGGTGCCGGTCGCGCCGTCGCCGGTGGCCGCCAAGGGCCAGGTGTACACCCACCAGGGACCGAAGGAGTTCGTGACGCCGCAGGAGCTGACCGGGGCCGAGATCCGGCAGACCGTCGCCGACTTCGCCGACGCGGCCCGCAACGCGATCGAGGCCGGCTTCGACGGCGTGGAACTCCACGGCGCCAACGGCTACCTGATCCACCAGTTCCTCGCGCCCAACACCAACCGGCGCACCGATGCCTGGGGCGGCGACACCGAGGGCCGGATCCGGTTCGCGGTGGAGGTCGTCACCGCCGTGGCCGAGGCGATCGGCGGCCACCGGGTGGGCCTGCGGATCTCGCCCGGGAACGTCTACAACGACATCGCCGAGGACGACCCGACCGAGGTCTACGCGGCGCTGCTGGACCGGCTCGCCGCCCTGGACCTGGCCTATCTGCACCTGATGGAGGGCCCGGACCGCTCCCTGACCGCCCGGCTGCGCAAGGCCTGGCCCGGCACGTTCGCCCTCAACCCGTTCACCTACCCGGACGCCACCGGTCCGGACGCGCTGGAGCTGGTCGAGGACGGCAGCGCGGACATGGTCGCCTACGGGGCGCTGTTCCTGGCCAACCCCGACCTCCCGGCCCGCCTGGCCGCCGGGGGTCCGTTCAACACCCCGGACAAGGCCACCTTCTACGGCGGCGACCACCGCGGCTACACCGACTACCCCACCCTCACCGCCTGACCGGAACCCCTCACCGGTTCCCCACCCCTACGGGAGTTCTGATGTCCCAAGCGATCACCTTTTCCGCCTACGGTGCCCCCGACGTGCTGCAGCTGTCAGCGGTCGCCACGCCGGAGCCGGGCCCGGGCCAGGTCCGGATCCGGGTGCGGGCGGCCTCCGTGAACCCCCTCGACATGAAGATCCGGTCCGGCCTGATGGCCGGCAAGGTCCCCGCGCACTTCCCCGTGATCCCCGGCCTGGACGCGGCCGGTGTCGTCGACGCGGTCGGCGAGGGGGCCGAGGCGGCCGTCGGGGACGAGGTCCTCGGTGCCACGGTCGGCGGCAGCTACGGCGAGTACGCCCTGCTCGACCGGGCGGTGGCCAAGCCCGCGGCGCTGTCCTGGGAGGTCGCCGCCTCCCTGGTCACGGTCGGCCAGACCGCGCTCCGTGTCCTCGGGCAGTTGAGTGTCCGAGCGGGGCAGACCCTGCTGATCCACGGTGCCGCCGGCAGCGTGGGCGTCATCGCGGTGCAGCTTGCCGTGGCCCGCGGCATCACCGTCGTCGGAACCGTCGGCGCACACGACGCCGAACGCCTCACCGCGCTCGGAGCCACCGCCGTCCGCTACGGCGACGGCTGGACGGAGCGGGTGCGGGCCGCTGCTCCCCAGGGAGTCGACTACGTCCTCGACGTCTCCGGTGCCGGCGTGCTCGCCGACTCGGTCGCGCTGACCGGTGACAGCGCACACGTGATCACCATCGCCGACATGTCCGCCGCGCAGCACGGTGTCCGGTTCAGCGCGGGCACCGCCGACCAGGCCGCGGAATCCCTGCCGGAGCTGGTGCGGAAGGCAGCCGACGGCACGCTCACGGTGCCGATCTGGCGCACCTACCCCCTGGCGGAAGCGGCGCGTGCCCACACCGACCTGGAAGCCCGCCACAACCGTGGCAAGGCCGTACTCCTGCCCTGATTCCCGGCTCCGCCGCCTCGTGCCGCCGGGGGAGCGGGGCGGCTCCTGGGGCCGCAAGCCGGCACCCCCCGGCCGGCCGCGGCCCACCGACCGCACACCGCACCACCAGTGAGGACAAGGACCGAGAACCGATGGCAGCCCGCACCACCCTCGCGCCGCTGACCGCCGATGCGGACCTCACCGCCGCGTTCGAGGTCCTCGGCCAGAAGTGGAACGGCATCATCCTCCACACCCTGGCCACCCGCCCCGCCCGGTTCGGCGAACTGTGCACCGCCATCGACCGCATCAGCGTGAAGATGCTCGCCGGCCGGCTGCGCGTACTCCTCGACGCCGGTCTCGTCACCCACGACCGGCTCCCGCCCGGGCCCGCCACCTACACCCTCACCACCGACGGCCGGGCGCTGCTGCCCGCACTGGAGCGGATCCGCTCCTGGTCGCAGCGCAGAAGAACCACGTAACCCCCGTAACTCCTCGTTACTCCACGAAGATGGGAACGCACCATGTCAGCACGCACCCTGCCCGAAGCGACCTTCTCCCGCACCGTCCTGGGGTCCGGTCCCGGCCTCGTCCTGGCCCACGGCGCCGGCAGCAGCGTCGGCAACACCTACGGCCCGATCCTGGAAGGCCTGGCCGCGCGCCACACCGTGGTCGCCGTCGACTACCCCGGCAGCGGCGAGACCCCTCGCTCCACCACCCCGCTCGACACCGACGAGATGGCCGACCAGCTCGTCGCCGCCGCCGTCGCCGAAGGCCTGGAGACCTTCGCCCTGCACGGCTACTCCCTCGGCGGCCCGATCGCCATCCGCGCGGCCGCCCGCCACCCCGAGCGCGTCACCGCCCTCGTCCTGAGCGCCACCATGGCCCACCCCAACAACCAGCAGGCCCTGACCATCAGGGTGTGGGGCAAGCTCGCCGCCACCGGTGACCGCCGCCTGGTGAGCGAGTTCCTCTTCCCGCACGCCCTCAGCCCCCAGGCCATCGAGGCCATGCCTGCGGAGCAGATGGAGGAGGCCATCGCCTACGCCGCCGCCGAAGTCGCCGACGGCACCGTCGAGCAGGCCGACCTCGCCGGCCGGATCGACGTCCGCGCCGACCTCGCCGCCATACGCGTCCCCACCCTGGTCATCTCCACCACCGCCGACCACCTGGCACCGCCCGCCCTGCACCGTCACCTCGCCGACACCATCCCCGGCGCCGAGCTCGTGGAGATCCCCACCGGCCACCTGCCCATGGTGGAACGCCCCGAGGAATGGCAGAGGCTCATCACCGACTTCCTCGGCCGGCACGGCGCCTGAGACGCACCGCTGGTTGGGGTGGCCACGCCGCGGACGAGGCCACCCCACCAGCGGTGACAGGCACGCCTGGACGCCGCGACGGCCGCCGTCCCGTCTCCGGGCTCGGGAGAGTCCGCATCCTGGACCGTGCTGCCCGGCGTGGCCGGGACTGGTTCGCTGTGAACGCGCCCCGGCCCGCCGCCACACGCCGCGGCGCAGTCGGGGAGTGCCGGCGAACGCACCTCGCCGCTCGGGGCCGTCGCGTGGCTCGCGCCCGACGCGGACGCCCGCCCGTCCGAGGGGGACCCAAGGGGGAAGCCATCAACACGTCCCGTACGCGCAACGCATCAGACGCGCACTACCGGACCGCCCGGCTGCTCCACGACCGGGACGGCCCGCTGGAAGAGGTCGCCGGGCAGCTGCTCGCCACCGAGCCCGGCAGCAGGGACTGGGTGGTCGGCGCGTTGCGTGCCGCCGCCCGCCTGGCTGCGGCCCGCGGTGACTCCGAGAGGACTGTGGCCTACTTGCGGCGTGCGCTGCGCGAACCCCCTTCGTCCGGGCAGGAGATCCTGCTGGCCGAACTCGGCCGCGCCGAGGCGCCGGCGCACCCGGCAGCCGCGGTCCGCCACTTGTCCGCGTCGCTGGACGCGCTCACCACCGTCCCGGCACGGCTGGAGGTGGTGCCGGTCCTGGCCGACGCCCTGGAGCGGTGCCGGCGCGGCTGCCAGGCAGCCGAACTCCTCGACCGCGAGGCCCGATTGCTGACGGCGGGCGACCGGGCACCCGACGACGCGGCGTTCGGCATGCGTCTGCAGCGTGTGCTGATCGAGCTGGCGGACGTGAACAAGCGGCCGTGGGCGGGTGGGGAGCCGGCCGGGCTGCCGTCCGGCGGCGACCGCACCCGCGAACGGGCCGCCGTGGCGGTCCAGTCGGCTCTGGCGGCAGGCCGCCCCGCCGACGCCGCCACCGTGGTCGCGTACGCCCGTGACGCGCTGGACGGCCCGCTGCCGCAGGACGACGTCATCACCCGCGCGATGGCGCTGGGCGTCCTGGCCCTGGTGTGGTGTGACCAACTGGCGGAGACCACACAGATTCTCGACCGGCTGGCCGAGCAGACGCAGTGGTGCGACGCCGCTGCCGCGCAGACGCTGATCTCGATGGGCCGGTGCGAAGTGGCCTACCGCGGCGGCAGCCTTCCTGCCGCCCTCGACGCGGGACGCCGCTGGCTCGACCTGGCCTCGGCCTCGCACGGAAACCCCATGATCCCGCTCGCCCTCGCCGGTGTGCTGCGGGTGCTGCTGGAGACGGGACGGCGCGAGGAAGCCGAGTCCCTGCTCGTCCTTGCCGAGCACGAGCGGTACGGCGACGTCTGGCAGTGGACGCACCTGCTGGAGGCACGTGCGCGCATGCGCCTGGCCGACGGCGATCACGCCGATGCCCTGGCGGACCTGCTGGAGTGCGGACGCCGCCAGACCGCCTGGCAGCAGGACAACCCCGCGATCCTTCCGTGGAGGTCGCTCGCCGCCCTCGCGCACCGCGCCCTGGGCCGTGCCGACCGGGCCGCGCGCCTGGCGCACCAGGAACTGGAGCAGGCCGAGGCCTGGGGCGCCCCTCGTACGCTCGGCATCAGCCTGCGCACCGTCGCCGTGACCGTGCGCGGCCGCGAGGGCCTGAAGCAGGTGGAGACCTCCGTCGGCCTGCTGGAGGAGGCCGGAGCCAGGGTCGAACAGGCCCGGTCGCTCGTCGAGTACGGCACCTTGCGTTTCGAGGCCGGGCATGTCCGGCTGGGCCGGGAGACGGCTCGTCGCGGGCTGGACCTCGCCCGGCAGTGCGGGGCCGTCGGCCTCGCCGACCTGGCCCGCGAGCGCCTCCGGGCGTTCGGCGCGCGGCCGCGCAGAACGCACATGGTCGGGATATCGGCATTGACCGACCGTGAACGCCGCGTCGCGGTGCTCGCGGCCCGCGGGCTGACCAACCGGGAGATCGCCGACACCCTGTTCATCACGCAACGGACCGTGGAGAACCACTTGACCAGTGGCTTCCGGAAACTCGGCATCACCGGCAGACGCGAGTTGGCGCCCTTGCTCGACGACGAACCGTCGTGACGTGAACGGCACATCTCCGCGTGCGCTCCCCCTCGGTGGGCGCACTCGGTGGGCGAAGCCGCGGCACACCGGTCCCGGCCGTCAGGGAGCTGCGGCCGGGCGGCGGGGCCGGTGCTCCGGAACACGGACCCACCGCCGCCCGGCCCCGCGGAGGCGCCCCCGCGTGCCGCGGTGCGCTCCCGGCTACCCGGCCCGTCGCAGTCCCGCGTACTGCATCGAGCCGAACACCACCACGGCGATACCGATGAAGCCCGCGTAGCCGCCACCGAGAAGGGTGAGCGGGAACCACGACGCTCCGGCGACGAGTACGGCCGCGCAGCCCACCGCCCACACGGCGTTGAGCACGACGGCTGCGACGGCGATCGGCCGCATGACGGCCGGATGCGTGGCCGCGTACCAGAGGGCGGCGGCGTAGACCGCGAGGAACGCACCCTGGGTCCAGTGCAGCCACACCGGCAGGCCCAGCAGCGAGTCCAGCGTCCTGGCTGCCAGCAGACTGAGGGCCGCGACGAGTCCGGACACCGTGCCGTCCAGCTTCAGGGAGAAGCGCAACAGAGCATCGTCCAAGGCCGATCCCCGCACGCTGGGACGGCCGGCTCGCAGGCCGCCTAGTTCATTCACCATCGAGTCCTCTTCTCGTATCCGGGTTGTCGCCTTCGGGCGGCCCTGCGCTCCTCACCTCGGCGGCCGGCTCGCGGGCGTCGGGGTACCCGCCGTCGCGCCGGGGTAGGGCGGCGGCGGGTGAAGGAGGAGGGCCTGTCCTCACGAGAGACAAGGCTGCCGAGCCGGACGCCGTCGTGGATCACGGGGTTTCCGTGAGAATGCGACCCACTCCCGTCTGCTGTACAGCGGACCGCGGAGAGCGCCGGCTGAGGGGCAGCAGGTGTGCACCCGACGGGGCGGTGGCGGTGCGTGACCGCGGTGGGCGAGCAGGTACTGATGGCGTAGCAGTTTGCGTAGTTTCCGCCTTCTCGCCGCGCGGGAAGGCGCGCAGTGTGTGAAGCGTTCGACCACTGCGCCGTTCAACGTTTGGTAAGGGCGATGGAAACCTCGCAGCAGCTCCCACATGCGATACGACCGCCGGTGCCGGTGCCGGTGCCGGTGCCGGTGCCTAGCGCCGCCGGCGACGGCCGTTGCGGCAGAGAAGGGGACGCAGCCCGCATCGAGCGCGATCCCCGTTTCGTCGCTCACGCGTCGCGTCGGCTCGTGCACCGACCGGAAGCGGTCGGCCACGCTCGTCGCGTCGCCCGGTCGGTGCTCCACGCCTGGCGCATCGACGACGATGCCGCCCATTGCGTACTGCTCGTGGTGTCCGAGCTGGTCACGAACGCCGTGGAGCACGCTCGGCCGCCGCTCGCCCTGCACCTGCGCCGCGAGCACAGAGGTCCGCGGGTGTGGGTGGGAATCACCGATGGCGGCCCGTCGGCACAGGGCGGGGCCTGGACGTCGTCCTGCGCCCACGATGAACGCGGGCGCGGCCTGACCATTGTCGAAGCTCTGGCCGCCGCACACGGCGCCGACAGTCACGCGGGTGGCACTACCCACTGGGCCCGGTTGCCCGTGGCATACCGGGCCCGCTGACCACGGCCGACGGCTTTGCGAAGGGGGCCAATTAGGGAGGCAACCAGGGAGGCAAACTCCCCCTCTGAAACTACTTCCTGGTAAATTTTCATCCCGTTCAGGGGTCGATTAATCTCCGGAAGTATGACTTCCGCGGCTCGGCCCAGCGTCCTGGAGGGTGTCGAGACCCTTCCGGTCGACGTCACCAGTTTCGTCGGCCGGCGGCAGCAGGTGACCGATGCGAAACGACTGCTGACATCCTCCAGGATTGTGACGCTCACCGGCCCCGGCGGCGTGGGCAAGACGCGTCTTGCCCTGCATGTGGCCGCCGCCGTGCGACGGAGTTTCCGGGACGGTGTGCGCTTCGTCGAGCTGGCTGAATTGCGCGATTCCTCGTTGTTCGCGCACACGGTGGCGGCGCAACTCGGCCTGCACGACCAGCCCTCGTGCACCACGATCGACGTGATCATCGAATACCTCGGCTCCCACGAGGTGCTCCTGACGCTCGACAACTGTGAGCATCTGATCGACGACTGTGCGCAGTTCATCGACGGCGTCATTCGAGCGTGTCCGAAGGTGCAGATCCTGGCGACGAGCCGGCAGTCGCTCGGCGTGTACGGCGAGACGACCTTGGTGGTTCCCCCGCTGCCGGTACCCAGCCCGCAAGCAGCGCCGTCGCCGGATGCGCTGACGCAGTACGACGCGGTGCGGCTGTTCGTCGATCGGGCCGGTGCCGTGCTGCCCGGCTTCCATCTCCGTCACCAGGACTGCGCAGCAATCGCACGGCTGTGCCGCGCGCTCGACGGGATTCCGCTGGCGATCGAGCTGGCCACGGTGTGGCTGCGCGCACTGTCGCTCGGCCAGATCGAGGAGCGCCTGTCCGAGCGCTATCGCCTGCTCACCGTCGGTCCCCGGAACGCACCCACCCGGCAACGCACGCTGCAAGCGCTGATCGACTGGAGCTACGACCTGTGCGCGCGGCCCGAGCAGCAACTGTGGGCCCGGGCATCAGCATTCTCCGGCAGCTTCGACCTGGACGGCATCGAATATGTCGGCGCCAGTGAGGGGATCACGCCGGAGGAAATACGGAATATGGTGCTCTCCCTCGTCGACAAATCCATCCTGATTCGCGACGAGCGTGATGGCTGTGTGCGCTATCGGATGCTGGAGACCATACGGGAGTACGGCGAGGCGCGGCTTGTGGCGGCCGGTGAGCGCGATGCCGTCCACCGCCGTCATCGCGACTGGTACGTCCGCATGGTGGAGCAGTTCCAGGCCGAATGGATGGGACCGGATCAGGATTCCTGGATTCTGCGGCTGCGACGCGAGCACGCCAACCTGCGCGAGGCCCTCGGATTCTGCCTCACCCAGCCCGAGGACGCCGTCCTCGCGTTGCGCATGGCCGACAAACTGGGGACCTACTTGGGTGTCCAGGGCTTCAACAGCGTGACGCGTCACTGGCTCGATCAGGCGCTGGCGGCAAGCCCTGAGCCGTCGCCGGAGCGCACCTCGGCGCTGCGTCGAAATGCTTGGGTTGCGCTGCTGCAAGGCGACGTCGACGCCGCACGGGCCCAACTTGCCGAGGCCGCTGAGCTGGCCGCGGAGCTCGGCCTCACCAAGGAACGCGCGTATGTGACGCTCGTGGAGGGGACGAAGGCCGCCTCCTCAGGAGACATCGAGAGGGCGTCGCTGCTCACCGCCGACGCCCTGTCCGGTTTCCAGTCGGGGCACGACCTCAGCGGCACGCTCCTCGCGATGTCCCTCCACGGACTCATCCTCGGGCACCAGGGGGAGCGCGAACGGGGCCTGGCCCTCCTGGAGGAGGCAGTTGCCCTCACCGTGCAGCGCGGAGAGGTGATCTGGCGCTCCTGGGCACTGCTGGCCCTCTCCTTCGTCGAGCTCGACCACGACCTGGCGCACGCGGAAGCCGCAGCGCGCGAGGCCCTGAACCTGCGCCGCCGGGTGAGCGCCAAGTTCCTGATGGCCTTCGCGTTCGAAATCCTCTCCTGGGTCAGCGAACGGCAGGCGCGCCATGTCCGGGCGGCGACTCTGAACGGTGCCGCCGCCGCCATGTGGCGGACGGTCGGCACCTCACCCGACTACTTCCATCCAGTGGGAGCGGTACACCGGCAGCACCTCGGCCTGATCCGCGCGGCCCTGGGCGACGACCGCTTCGACACCGCGTTCCAGCGCGGCTACGACCTGTCCGAAGAGGCCGCACTCGACTACGCACTCGGGACGGTGCCCCCGACCGACGGCGAGCAACGCCAAGCGAGCGGCGAGGACGCGGACTTGACGCCGAGAGAGCGGCAGATCGCCCAGCTGGTATCCGAGGGCCTGACCAACAGAGCCATCGCCACGTGCCTCGTCATCGCCCCCCGCACGGCCGAAGGACACGTCCAACGCATCCTCACCAAGCTCGGCTTCACCTCACGCGCACAAATCGCCGCCTGGTACGTCAGCGCACAGCAAGCCCGGGAACTGCCCCTTCCCTCGAACTGACGGCGGCGTCCTCCCTGTCCGGCCACTCGCACGGTGAGGCCGGACGACCGTCGTTCTCGCGGCGATCGGGCTCTTGGACCGCTCATCAAGGGCGCCTGCCGGACATCTGCTCTGACCAGGCGGCCCTCCTCAGGCTTCTGGAAGAGCCCCCGCTTCTTCGCCGAGTAGCTCACCAGCAGGTGCTTCGTCTGCTGGTAGTGGCAGTTCCCACTCCCCGGCGGTGTTGACCTGCCGGAATCGTGGCAGTGACTTCCACGCTCTGGGGACTGGTCCGCGCAGGGTCCGGATCTTTTCCTCGCGTGCCTGTGCGTACGTGCTGGGGACGGCTCATTGTCCCGCCCCGAGGCGGCGGAGCCGGTGCACGGGTCTGCGGCGCCTTGTATGGGCGGAAGTTGGCGACCGCCGTCATGAGCGAGACATGAACACGTTCACACATGCCTTACATATGCTTTACTTCTTCACTGCAACGACACATGTTGACATCCCCCTCTTTGAGCAGAAGGACACCGTGGTGATACCTCGCGCCCGAAAAGCGCTGTTAGTCGGCCTTGTTGGCGCAATGTCGGTGTCGGCCTTGATGGCCGGCCTGACGATCGCGCAGGCCGCCCCGCAGGATGATCCGCCGCCCGCGGCCGCAACCGAGATGCCCTCCGCGGTCGAGGACTTCGGCTACCCGAACGCCGCGCGGATCCTGCAGGATCAGGGAATCTCCCTGAAGCGGGGCGACGGCCACATCGTGCTGACCGGTTGCGACTCCGCCTACGACATCATGGTCAAGTCCCGTACCGGCGCGAAGGAATTCTGCTTCGCGGTCCGTGGCACCAAGGGCTACCTGACCATGGAACTGGCCGACGCCTTCGGTATGTGGACCGTGGGGCATCCGGTGCAGGCCACGATCACCGCTGACGGAAAAGAAACCGTCGTCAACGCGCCCAAGAACGACTACAAGCCGTTGGGTGAGGCCGGCAGCTCCGAGAAGCGCTCGGTCCTGGTGGAACTCCGCGTCACCAGCTGACGCCGTCGGGCGGCAGCTTCTCCGGGCAAATAGTGCGCAGGGACACGCTGTTGAGCGTGTCCGGAACTGCGCCCCTCCTCGATCGAACAGAAAGTGTCAGTGATGGGCAGACGTTCGCGCGCCGCGTGGATATCAGGATTATGCGCAGCCTCCCTCATGACGGGCGTGCCGGCGTACGCAGTGGCAGGTGGCACCGCCGCCTCGGGCGGGACCTCTGCGTTCGCCGTGAAGCTCGACATCGGTGACGGCAAGCGCAGCTGCTCGGGTGCGCTGGTGGACAAGCAGTGGGTGCTCACCGCCGCCGGCTGCTTCGCCGACGACCCCAAGAGTCCGAAGGTCACCGAGGGTGCGCCCAAGTGGAAGACCACGGCGACCGTCGGCCGGACCGACCTGAGCGGTTCGGCAGGAACCGTCACCGACGTCACCCAGGTGGTGCCCTATCCGGGGCGCGATGTGGTGATGGCCCAACTGGCGAAGCCGGTCAGCGGCATCACGCCCGTGACCGTCGCCACGACTCCTCCCGCGCAGGGTGAGGAGCTGAGGGTCATCGGCTTTGGGCGGACCGCGACCGAGTGGGTGCCCGACAAGCTGCACGCGGCCGCCTTCACGGTCGACGCGGTCCAGGACGCGAAGCTGGAGATCACCGGCAGGAGCGCGGCCGTGTGCCCGGGCGACACCGGCGGTCCGGCGCTGCGCGAGAGCGGCGGCCGGGTGGAGCTGGTCGCCGTGAACAGCGTTTCCTGGCAGGGCGGTTGCCTGGGCACTGCCCCTGCCGAGACGCGTACCGGCGCCGTCGACGCCCGGGTGGACGACCTGGGCGCCTGGGTACAGCAGGTCCGCTACCGGCCGGTCTTCGCCGCCGCGCCGTGGGAGAAGGCCACCCACGTCGCGTCGGGCTACTTCACCGGCGGTTCGGCCGGCGGTACCCGGCACATGGACATGATCGTGCGCTGGAACGACGCGGAAGTCACCCTCTACCAGGGCTCCGACGGCAAGGACCCCCGCCATCCCTTCGCCGCCGAGTACCAGCTGGCCGAGCCGCCCAAGAAGGGCGAGACCAGCATCTGGCAGTACGCCAAGCAGATCACCGGCGCGAGTTTCGGCAGCGGTACGGACGGGCTGGTGGTGCGCTGGGGCGACGGCGAGTTGACCCAGTACACCCACGTCGACGCCAAGGGCTTCCACGGCGAGAAGCAGCTCGCCAAGGCCAAGAACACCCTCTGGCCGCATGCCACGCAGATCACCGCGGGCCGTTACTCGGCCAACCAGCAGCGGGACGACCTGCTCGTGACCTGGGACGACGGCCGCGTCACCCTCCACCCCGACCTCGACACCAACGGTGTGGCGGACAAGGCGCAGAAGCTGCTGGCCAAGACGAGTACCTGGACGCACGCCACTCAGATCAGCGCCGGAGAGTTCACCGGCAAGAAGACCATGGACCTGCTGGTGCGGTGGTCGGACGGCGAGGCCACCCTCTACCCGGGCGCCGACACCGCGGGCTTCCACGGTGAGAGCCAGCTGTTCAAGCCGAGGACCGACTGGGACGACGCCATCGTCGTCAATGCCGGGGCCTTCGTCGGCAACGAGCGGATCCACGACGTGCTCGTACGGCGGGCGAACGGCGCCCTCAGCATCTACCCGGGCCTGTCCCCCGAGACCAAGCCCCGCGAGGTCAAGATCGTCGGTTGAGCCGGTGCCGCGTGGTGCGACAGGGCGGCGATTGCTGCCGTCTCATCACGCGGCACCGACCGATGTCACCTCTCGGTCAGCCGGGCCGGATAGCACGATTTCTCCCTCGACATCACAACGGAAAGCTCCATGAGACGTATACCGTGGATGCGCGCCACCGTCATCGCCCTGTGTGCATCGCTGGCATTCACTGTCCCCGCGGCCGCTCTCCCCCGCGGGGGACCGGGTTCCCCCGGTGCTGAGCCTTTTACTGCTGGCCCCACCGCGGCTCCGCCAGGAATCGGGCACGGACCTGTGCGCGGTGTGCACGAGGAGCAGGCCGAGCAGGCACGGGAGGCGCAGCGGTACTGGACGGCCGAGCGCATCCGAGCTGCCGTTCCGGTGGACGCCGCGCAGTCCCGTAAGCGCGATTCCCAGGATTCCCCGGCGCCGCAAGGATCCGGACTGCGGCGCAAGCCCTCCCTGGCGAACGAGCCGTCCCGCCAGGTCCCCGAGGGGATCGCCACGGTCGGTGTGTTCCTGATCCGCGCCACCGATGGCTCACCCACTCCCGACCAGTTCTGCACCGCCAGTGCGGTGACCTCGCCGGCCAAGAGCCTCGTCATCACCGCGGCGCACTGCCTCAAGGGCGACCGCCGCCACCACGACTTCGCCTTCGTGCCCGGCTACCGCACCGGAGTCTCGACCGCCGGGCAGGCAGGGGAGGCGCCTTACGGCATCTTCCCGGTCCAGGAAGACAAGATCTGGATCGACGCCCGCTACCGGGCCTCGACTCCCGACGATGACGTCGATTTCGCCTTCCTGAACGTCGGCCCGAACACCCGGGGGCAGCTCCTGG
>Ga0207426_1001389_pt1 | contig 20453 bp, 14 predicted proteins | sample AraplaMF_Cvi_mMS_FD_184265 | JGI IMG/M metagenome (GOLD analysis project Ga0207426, IMG submission 184265) | Arabidopsis root microbial communities from the University of North Carolina, USA - plate scrape MF_Cvi_mMS (SPAdes) (version 2) | ecosystem: Host-associated > Plants > Roots > Endosphere... | reverse complement strand
AGCGGCATAAGTTGCGGTCGAGCGCCGTCCTGACCTCCGCTTCTGTGGGCGAGGGATTGTGTTTCAGCAGCGCTGCCGCGCTGATGAGAATTCCGGACACGCAATAGCCGCACTGCATCGCCTGCTCGGCGATGAAGGCGCGCTGCAATGGATGCGGTCGCTCAGCTGTTCCGAGTCCCTCGACGGTAACGATATCCTTGTCCGCGACGAACCACATCGGCATGTCGCAGGAAGCCATCGCGCGTCCGTCCACGATGACGCGGCACGCGCCGCATTCGCCGCCCCCGCAGCCGAAATGGGGGCTGGTGACTCCGAGCCCGCCGCGCAGCACATCGAGCAGCAATTGATCCGGATCGGCGTCCACGGTCGTGGCCGCGCCGTTGAGCTGGAACTGAATGATTGGCATTCCAGTAGGCCTCAGGACTTGTCGAACTTCTTGACGACATCGGCCCATTTCGCAATATCGCCGCGCAGATATTTGTCGAACTCTTCCGGCGTCATCGACATGGGAACGGCGCCTTGTTCGGTCCAGAGCTTGACGATGTCGGGTCGCTTCACCATCGCGTTGACGGCCGCATTGAGCTTGTCGATGACGGGTTTCGGCGTGCCGGCGGGGGCCATCAGGCCGAGCCAGATCGTGGCCTCGTAGCCTGCCACGCCGGCCTCGCCCGCGGTCGGCACATTCGGCAGCACGGCCGAGCGCTGCGTGCCGGTGGTCGCGAGCGCACGGACCTGGTTCTCGCCGATATTCGGTGCCATCGCCGGCACCGCGTCGATCATCATCTGTACCTGTCCGCCGATCACGCCGCTGCGCGCCTCGCCACTGTTGCGATAGGGAACGTGGACGACATCGATGCCGGCCATGGCTTTGAACAGCTCGCCGGCCATGTGATAGGGCGTGCCCTGGCCGGAGGATGCGTAGTTCAGCTTTCCCGGTTGCGATTTGGCGAGAGCGATGAATTCGGCGAGCGTCTTTGCCGGGACTTGCGGGTTCACGACGATGACGAGATCGGAATAGTTCACCGGCGCGATCGGCGCGAGGTCGCGCATCAGCTCATATTTGCGCTTGTCCAGGGTCAGCAGCGATTCGTTCGCGGTCTGGGTGTTGGACATCATCAGCAGCGTGTAGCCGTCTGCCGGCGACTTCGCCGCCTCGACCGTGCCGATGACGCCGCCTGCGCCGGTGCGGTTCTCGATCACGAAAGGCTGGCCGAAGCTTTCCTGGAGGACGTTGCCGATCAGCCGCGCCGCGACGTCGGCCGGGCCGCCGGCGCCGAAGGGCACGATGATCCGAACCGCGTGGTTGGGATATTCTTGCGCGAATGAGGGGGATGCAGAGAATGCGGCGAGCAGGCTTACGGCCAGCGCCAGCATGAAACGTAGGGCCATTATGCCCACCTCCCTGATGTCGTTCTTGTTGGCCGGCACTGTAGCGGCAGGGAATGCGGGCTGTCGACGCCTTACAAAGCCAGATATGCCGGGAATATCGGGGCGTTTTCGGGGTGACTGCGCGGCGTTTCGCAGCCGCGGGAGGAACCGGCGGCGCGCGTGATTTGAGCAAAATCGCATGGGCATTGCCGGATAAATGCCCTCGGCGAGCCGGTATTTTGGTGTTACGAATTTGGCCATGAACCAGCACGCCAAGATCGAAATCCGTCATTCGACCTGCCCGCACGATTGCCCTTCGGCCTGCGCGCTCGACATCGAGGTGATCGAAGGCCGCAGCATCGGTCGTGTTCGCGGTTCGAAAAAGCAGACCTATACGGCCGGCGTCGTCTGCGCCAAGGTCGCGCGTTACGCCGAGCGCATCCATCATCCCGAACGCGTGATGTATCCGATGCGCCGAACGGGTCCGAAGGGCTCCGGGCAGTTCGAGCGGATCAGCTGGGACGAGGCGCTCGACGAGATCGCGGAGCGCTTCAACGAAGCCGAGCGCGAGTTCGGCTCGGAATCGATCTGGCCTTATTACTATGCCGGCACGATGGGGCTGGTGATGCGCGACGGCCTCAACCGCCTCACGCATGTGAAAAAATATTCGCGCTTCTATCAGACCATCTGCGCCAATGTCGGGCGCATCGGCTTTGCGATCGGCACCGGCAAGATCGCAGGCGTCGACCCGCGCGAGATGGCGCTCTCCGACCTCGTAGTGATCTGGGGCACCAATCCCGTCAACACCCAGGTCAACGTGATGACCCACGCCGCTCGCGCCCGCAAGGAACGCGGCGCGAAGATCGCGGTGGTCGATATCTACGACAACGAGACGATGAAGCAGGCTGACATCAAGATCATCCTGCGGCCGGGCACCGACGGCGCGTTCGCTTGCGGCGTCATGCACGTGCTGTTTCGCGACGGCTATGCCGATCGCGCCTACATGGACAAGTACACCGACTGCCCCGCCGAGCTCGAGGCGCATCTGAAGACTCGGACGCCGGAATGGGCATCTGCGATTTCAGGCGTGCCGGTGGCAGAGATCGAGGCATTTGCCAAAGCGGTCGGCGAGACCAAGCGGACCTTCTTCCGCCTCGGATATGGCTTCACCCGGTCGCGTAATGGCGCGACGCAGATGCATGCCGCAAACTGCATTCCGGCGGTGACCGGCGCCTGGCAGTACGAGGGCGGCGGTTCCTTCTTCAACAATTACGCACTGTGGCACTTCAACGAGTCCATCATCGAAGGGCACGACGCGATCGACCCGGCCGTGCGCGCGCTCGACCAGTCGCAGATTGGCCGCATCCTCACCGGCGATGCCGACGCGCTGCTCGGCAAGGGCCCGGTCAAGGCGATGCTGATCCAGAACACCAACCCGATGACGGTGGCACCGGAGCAGGCGCTGGTGCGAGAGGGCTTTGCGCGCGAGGACCTGTTCGTCGCGGTGCACGAGCAGTTCATGACCGAGACGGCCCTGATGGCCGACATCGTGCTGCCGGCGACCATGTTCATGGAGCACGACGATCTCTATTACGGCGGCGGCCACCAGCACATCTCGGTCGGGCCGAAGCTGATCGACGCCCCCGCCGAATGCCGCTCCAATCATCAGGTCATGCAGGCACTGGCCCCGCGGCTGGGCGCGACGCATCCGGGCTTCGAGATGACGCCGCGCGAACTGATCGACGCGACGCTCAAGCTCAGCGACCACGGCGATATCGCAGGCCTCGAGGCCGACATCTGGCGCGACCTGCAGCCGGACTTCCGCACCTCGCATTACCTCGACGGCTTCGCTCACGCCGACAAGAAATTCCATTTCAAGGCTGACTGGGCTCATCCGCCGTTCGGCCGGACCATGGGCGACTTCGACAAGATGCCGTCGCTGCCGGACCATTGGGCGGTGATCGAGCACAGCGACCAGACCCATCCGTTCCGGCTCGCGACCAGCCCGTCGCGCAGCTTCCTCAACACCACCTTCAACGAGACGCCGTCGTCGCAAGCGCGCGAGGGCCGGGCGAGCGTGATGATCCATCCGCTCGATGCGGCCGCGCTCGACATCGCCGACGGCGATGCCGTGACGCTCGGCAATGCCCGGGGCGAGACCTCGCTGGTCGCCGCGCTGTTCGAAGGCGTGCGGCGCGGCGTCCTGATTGCGGAATCCGTTCATCCCAACAAGAACCATATCGGCGGCCGCGGCATCAACATGCTGACGGGCGCGGACACGATCGCGCCGATCGGCGGGGCTGCGTTCCACGACAACAAGGTCTGGATCAGGAAGGCCGCCTCGACCTCTTGATCGCGCTACGGCACGCATTCCGTCACGCCGTAGCCGGCGAATTCCTTCGCGATGTCAGGGTTCATCGACTTGGCCTGCTCGATGTCCACGGTGCCGTCGCGGCCGCTCTTGCGGGTGGCGACGCCGCGGCCGAACAGCGAGGACGAGGAGCGCGGATTGCGCTGGATCGCATCCGTGTAGTCCTTGATGGCCTCGGCGGTCCGGCCGAGCTTGAGGTTGACGAGCCCGCGGCTGTCGAACGCATCGCTCAAGCCGGGGTCGTTCTGGAGCGCCAGATTGCAGTCGGCGAGCGCGCCTTGCAGGTCGCCGGTCGCGGCCCGGGTCCAGCAGCGGTTGTTGAGGGCTTCGGCATCCCTTGGATCCCGGCGGATCACCGCGTCGAAATCCTGCATCGCCGGCACATAGGCGCGCTTGATCGCATAGACCTGGCCGCGCTTGTAGCGCGAGGTGATGTCGTTGGCATTGGCCGCGATCTTCCGCGTGAGATCAGCAATGACGGGATCTCTGGCGAGATCGTCCGCGGTCGGAGGAGGCTCCGCCTGTGACACGTCGCAGGCCGGCTTCTGCGGTTCGGGCTTGGTCGTCGCCGGGGTAGATTTGTCGTCCGCTGGCCGCGCCACCGGCCCGGCGAACGAGAACTCCGTCGTCAGCGACGAGGACAACCACGGCACCTGCTCGCGATTGGTGGCGGCGACGACGCCGTTCTTGGTGTTGGTCAGTGCCTGCTCGGCGCTGATGTTCGGCGCGCGCATCTCGCGCAGCAGCTCGGCCACGAACAGGCCGTGGTCGGTCCTGCCGCCGGCCGTGACCGCGCCGAGTGCCGCGGAGTAGAGCACCAGCGTATTGCTTGGCGCGATCGCCGGTGCAAGGCCGGCCGAATATCGGCGGAAGCGCCGTTCGAAGGGGTTGCGGCGGGAGGCATCGATCAGCGCGATCTTGATCGCTGCGCCGCGCGTGTTCATCTCGGCCAGAATCGTGTCGAGGCTGAATCCGTCGCGCGAGACGTCCGGCTCGGTCCAGATCTGCGCGTCGACCGGTAGGAGGTAAGTCTGCCGGTTGGACTGGATGGCAAAGCCGTCGAAGAAGATTAGCGCGACCGTACCGCGTTCGATGCGGCCATAGAAGCGATCGATCACCTGTCGCATCGCATCGCCGGTGAGATTGCTCTGCCGTTCCACGGCGAAGCCGTCGCGCTTCAGCTCCTCGGTGATGTCCTGGGTGTCGTTGGCGACTTCGTTGAGCACGAACTCATTGTCGGGGTAGCGCGCGTTGCCGATCACGAGCGCGATCTTCGCGGCATCGGCGGCATGGCTTGCCGTACTATCGCCCAGCGCGACCAGGCCTGCCAGCAGCAACAACATCGCGGTGCGCTTGAAATGGCTCATCTGTGATCAGGCTCCAGTCGGGATAGCGGCGGTGATCCGTCGTCAAATCGGTAAGCGAATTTGCGCGCAGACGCTATGGCGACGCAACGGTGCAGATAGGTCTTGCGTGCAGCGGCGGACCTGCCGCAAATGACTGCAAAACGGAAGCAAGGAAGCGAGCGAGTCATGAGCGACACCACAGCAGTCATCACCGAAAAGCGCGGGCAGGCGTTCTGGATCACCATCAACCGGCCGGAGAAACGCAACGCGCTGAACGGAGACGTCATCGCCGGCATTACAAAGGGCTATCGCGACGCGCATGACGACAAGGACGTCCGCGTCATCGTGCTGACGGGCGCGGGCGACAAGGCATTCTGCGCGGGCGCCGACTTGCAGAATTCCGGCGCGGCTTTCGCGATGGATCATTCCAAACCAAATGTCGACTATGCCGATCTGTTACGTTTGTCACAGAACGCCACGAAGCCCGCGATTGCGCGGGTCGGCGGCGTCTGCATGGCCGGCGGCATGGGCCTGCTGTGCATGACCGACATGGCAGTCGCGGCGGATCACGTCATCTTCGGCCTGCCGGAGGTGAAGGTCGGCGTGTTCCCGATGCAGGTGCTGAGCCTGCTGCAGTCCATCGCGCCGCCGCGGCTCGTCAACGAATGGTCGCTCACCGGCGAGCCGTTCGATGCCAGGGCCGCGCAGGCCGCCGGCCTGCTCAACCATGTCGTGCCGACAGCCGAACTCGATGCCAAGGTCGACTGGCTGATCGGCCGCATCGTCGACAAATCCCCGACCGCGATCCGCCGCGGCAAGTACGCCATGCGTGCGATCGCCTCGATGTCCTTTGACGAAAGCATTGCCTACACCGAGAGCCAGATCGCCCTGCTCGCGATGACAGAGGACGCGAAGGAGGGCCTGAAGGCGTTCGGCGAGAAGCGAAAGCCGGTCTGGACGGGGCGGTAGAGGGGAGGCCGGCTCCGGCATCCCAGGGTGATGAAACGAGAAGTGAGAAAACAACCCCATGCACAGTAGCGATGGGGTTGAAATGCCTGGAGAATTTTCGGTATTGCCGAAGTTCACTTGCTCCGTCGGGCAAAACAGGTGTATCAAGGCAAGATCGGGCGTTCTCGCCTGACGTCATTCGCCGCGGCGCGCCAATTGGCGGGCTCCGGGATGAACTAGCCCGCGTTGGCCTTTAGCCCGGCCGCCTGGATGCCGGCGACCGCGCAGGCCTCGTCGTTGTCCGACGTATCGCCGGACACGCCGACCGCACCGAGCAAGGTCGTGCCATCCATGATCAGCACCCCGCCGGGGACCGGCACCAGTGCGCCCTTGGCGATGGTGTTCACGGCATCGATGAAATAGGCCTGCTCCTGCGCGCGCTGGAACAGCGCACGCGAGCCCATGCCCATCGCGAGCGCTCCGTAGGCCTTGCCGTGGGCGATCTCGGCGCGCATCAGGCTGGTGCCGTCCTGGGCGGCGGCGATCTTGAGCACGCCGCGCGCGTCCAGGATGGTGACGACCAGCGGCTTCAGCTTCAGCTCGGTTGATTTTGCAAAGGCGGCGTCGAGGATCTTTCGGGCGGTGTCGAGCGTGAGATCAGCCATGGCTGGTTTCCTTTGCAGTGGTTGAAGTGGAGTTTGACTCGGATTTGGCGCGGTCGATGCTCATCGCCAGCACGCGCGCAACGTGCAGCGCTTCGCGCTGCGCGCCGTCGTGGATCTGATGCCTGCAGGAGGTGCCGTCCGCGATAACGAGCGTCGTCGCGTCCGCGTGGCGAACGGCCGGCAGCAGTGACAGCTCGGCCATCTCGATCGAGGCGTCATAGGTGTCGGCGCCATAGCCGAAAGCGCCGGCCATGCCACAGCAGCTGGACTCGATGGTCTTGACCTCGAGGCCGGGGACGAGGCGCAGCACCTGCTCGACCGGCTTGAAGGCGCCGAAGGACTTTTGATGGCAATGGCCGTGCACCACGGCCTTTTCGGCGACGGTGCCCAGCGGCAGTTGCAGTCGGCCGGCCTCAGCCTCGCGGACCAGGAATTCCTCGAAGGTGAGGGCATGCGCGCCGACTGCTTTGGCGTCATCGTCCTTGCGCAGCGACGCAAGCTCGTCACGCAGCGTCAGCAGGCAGCTCGGCTCGAGGCCAACGATCGGCACACCGCGCGCGGCAAAGGGCGCGAAGGCGGCGACGAGGCGGTCGAGCTCGGACCTCGCTTCATCGACCAGCCCTGCCGACAGGAAGGTGCGGCCGCAGCACAGCGGGCGGCTGCCGCTTGCGGGCCTGGGCATATGCACACGATAACCGCCGGCGGCGAGCACACGCAGCGCCGCCTCGAGATTCTCGCGCTCATAGATGCGATTGAACGTGTCGGCGAACAGGACAACTTCGCGGCCGGCCTCCGGACCGACCACCTCTGCCGGCGGCACGAACACGTCGCTGCGGAAGGCGGGCAGCGCCCGGCGCGCGCTGATGCCGGCGAAGCGCTCGAACAGCTTTCGCAGCAGCGGGCTGCCGTTGCGCAAGTTTGCGAACGGCGCGAAGCGCGAAGCGAGTGCTGCATAGCGTGGGAGATAGCCGACCAGGCGGTCGCGCAATGTCAATCCATGCGAGGCGGCGCGGGCGGCCAGCACCTCGATTTTCATCTTGGCCATGTCGACACCGGTCGGGCATTCGTGGCGGCAGGCTTTGCAGGAGACGCAGAGTTTGAGCGTCTCCATCATCTCGTCGGAGGCAAGCGCGTCGGGGCCGAGCTGGCCGGAGATCGCCAGCCGCAGCGTGTTGGCGCGGCCGCGCGTGACGTCCTTCTCGTTGCGCGTCGCGCGATAGGACGGGCACATCACGCCGCCCTCGAGCTTGCGGCAGGCGCCGTTGTTGTTGCACATCTCGACCGCGCCCTGGAAACCACCGCCGGCGCCGGGCCAGGCGGACCAGTCGAGCCTGGTCTTGAGCTCTTTGACGCGATAGTCGGGCTTGAAGCGGAACAACGAGCGGTCGTCCATCTTCGGCGGGTCGACGATCTTGCCGGGATTGAGGACGCCTTCGGGATCGAAGCGCTGTTTCACCTCCCTGAAGTCGGCGACGAGACGCTCGCCGAACATGGCCTCGTGGAATTCGGAGCGCACCAGGCCATCGCCGTGCTCGCCGGAATGCGAGCCCTTGTATTCTCGCACCAGCTCGAAGGCCTCCTCGGCGATGGCGCGCATCGCCTTGACGTCCTTTTCCAGCTTCAGGTTCAGGACCGGCCTCACGTGCAGGCAGCCCTCGGAGGCGTGCGCGTACATCGTGCCGCTGGTGCCGTGCTTCGCAAACACTTCGCCGAGCCGCGCGGTATAATCGGCCAGATGCGGCAGCGGCACCGCGCAGTCCTCGACGAACGAGACCGGCTTGCCCTCCTGCTTCATCGACATCATGACGTTGAGGCCGGCGGCGCGGAAATCGGCGATGCCGCTCTGCAGCGCCGGCTCGGTGATCTCGACCACGCCGCCCCATTTGCGCCGCTCGTTGTTCCAGCCGAAGCCGAGATCGCCCATCAGCTGGGAGAGCTGTTTGAGGCGGACCAGATTATCCGCCTGGTCTTCCTCGGCGAACTCGACCACCAGCACGGCGTCCGGATCGCCCTTGATGGCGGCTGAGATGATCGGCCTGAACATTGCGATGTCGCGGCCGAGCGCGAGCATGGTGCGATCGACCAGCTCGACCGCGATCGGCTTCAGCTTCACCAGATGCTGCGCCGCGTCCATCGCTTCGTAGAAGCTGCCGAAATGGCAGACGCCGAGCGCCTTGTTGCGGATCACCGGCCACAGCTTCAGTTCGACCTTGGTGGTGAAGGCGAGGGTGCCTTCGGAGCCCACCAGCAGATGCGCCATGTTGTTGCGCGCGTTGCGCGGCACCAGCGCATCGAGATTGTAGCCGCCGACGCGGCGCTGCACCTTCGGGAAGCGCGCGGCGATCTCGTCGGCCTCGCGCGCGCCGAGATCGAGCATATCGCGGAACAACGCGCGGGCGCTGTCGCTCGCGTCGAGATCGGAGAGATCGCGCGACACCTCGCCGTAGCGGCCCAGCGTGCCGTCGGCGAGTGCGGCCTCCATCGACAGCGTGTTGTCGCGCATGGTGCCGTAGCGAAGCGAACGGCCGCCGCAGGAATTGTTGCCGGCCATGCCGCCGATGGTGGCCCGCGAGGCCGTAGAGACGTCGACCGGAAACCAGAGGCCGTGCTTCTTCAGTTGGCGGTTGAGGTCGTCCAGCACGATGCCGGGCTCGACCACGCAGGTCCGGCCCTCGACGTCGAGCGAGAGAATCCGGTTCAGGTGCTTCGAGAGATCGATCACGAGCCCGTCATTGACGGTCTGGCCGCACTGCGAGGTGCCGCCGCCGCGTGGAGTGACTTTCAGCCCCTCGTCGCGGGCGACCGCGAGCGCCCGAAGCGCCTCATCCATGGTCCTGGGAACGACCACGCCGGCCGGCATGATCTGGTAGAACGAGGCGTCGGTGGCGTAGCGGCCCCGGCTGAAGCCGTCGAACAGGACGTCGCCCGTAATTTCCCGGGCCAGACGTGCCGCCAAGCCGTCTTTTTTGGCCGTTTCTTGTGATTTTCCGGCCACTTCCGCTGCCATCGTCCGCTCTCGCCTGTTCGCCGGCACCGTCTTGCCTCCGGCCACGCCCCTTGGCAAGGCGACGACAGGGCGAGCCCTGCTTCTTGTGCATTGACGGCCTCCCTTGGGCGAGGGACAAGCCAGTCGAATAGTGATATGCGAGCGGCTCGCCGGAGCCCTCAAATCGGGCCGCCAGGCTCAAGGACAAGACAGACTCAAAGACCGGGAAGGACGCCGATGACCGTGCACACTGGAAGGCATTTTCTCCAGATTCCAGGACCGACCAACGTGCCCGACCGGGTGCTGCGGGCGATGGACATGCCGACGCTGGACCATCGCGGTCCGGAGTTCGCCGAGCTCGGTTTCGGCGTGCTCGCCGCGATGCAGCGGGTGTTCCGCACCAAGCAGCCCGTGATCATCTTCCCCTCGTCCGGTACCGGCGCCTGGGAAGCGGCGATGGTCAATGTGTTCGCGCCGGGCGACAAGGTGCTGATGTGCGAGACCGGCCAGTTCGCCGTGCTGTGGCGCGGCATCGCCGACAAATTCAAGATCGACGTCGATTTCATCCCGAGCGACTGGCGCCATGGTGCCGATCTCGCCGAGATGGAGAAGCGCCTCGTCGCCGACAAGCAGCATGCGATCAAGGCGGTCTGCGTCGTGCACAACGAGACCTCGACCGGCTGCGTGACGCCGCCGTTCGAAGTCCGCAAGCTGCTCGATCGCGTCAAACATCCGGCGCTGCTGATGGTCGACACCATCTCCGGCCTCGGTTCGATGGAATATGAGCACGACGCCTGGGGCATCGACGTTTCGGTCGCCGGCTCGCAGAAGGGCCTGATGCTGCCGCCGGGCCTCAGCTTCAACGCCGTCTCGGAGAAGGCGCTCGCGGTCGCCAAGTCCAACCCCGGCATGCGCTCCTACTGGGACTGGCAGGAAGTGATCAGCTTCAACAAGCTCGGCACGTTCCCCTACACGCCCGCCACCAACCTGCTCTACGGCCTGCGCGAAGCGGTCAAGATGCTGGAAGAAGAAGGCCTCGAGAACGTCTGGAGCCGCCACAAGCGCCACAGCGCCGCGACGCGCGCCGCCGCCAAGGTCTGGGGCCTGGAGACGCAGTGCGCCGATCCCGCCGCGCATTCGCCGGCGCTGACCGGCGTGCGGGTGCCTGACGGTCACGACGCCGACGCCTTCCGCAAGGTGGTGCTGGACAATTTCGACATGTCGCTCGGCACCGGCCTGAACAAGGTCAAGGGCAAGGTGTTCCGCATCGGTCATATCGGTCACTTCAACGACCTGATGCTGATGGGCACGCTCGCCGGCGTCGAGATGGGTCTGGATCTTGCAAAGATCCCGCACCGGAGCGGCGGCGTGCTGGCGGCCATGGACGTCCTGAAGGGACGCGACGTGGTGCCGATGACCAAGGCTCAGGTCGCCTGAACTAACCTGGAAGAAAAGTGAGCGCGCGATGAACGGACCGACGACGACGAACGAAGACCTGCTCTACTCCGTCACGGACGGCATCGCGCGGATCACTTTCAACCGGCCCCAGGCGCGCAACGCCATGACCTTCGCCATGTATGAGCGCATGGCGGAGATCTGCCTGGAGATCAACGCCGATCGCTCGATCAAGGCGCTGATCCTCACCGGTGCCGGCGACAAGGCATTCGCCTCCGGCACCGATATCTCGCAGTTCCGCGCCTTCAAGACCGCGCAGGACGCTCTCGATTACGAAGCCCGCATCGACCGTGTGCTCGGCACGCTCGAATCGGTCCGCGTGCCTGTCATCGCTGCAATCGCAGGCGCGTGCACCGGCGGCGGCGCCGGCATCGCCGCCTGCTGCGACCTGCGCATCGGCACCGAAGCGATCCGCTTCGGCTTTCCGATCGCGCGCACGCTCGGCAATTGTCTCTCAATGTCGAACATCAGCCGCATCGTTGCGCTGGTCGGTCCGGCGCGCACGAAGGATCTGATCTTCAGGGCGCGCCTCGTCGAGGCGCAGGAGATGCTCGCGCTCGGCCTGCTCAACGAGGTCGTCCCTGACGTCGAGACCCTGCAGCGGCGCGCGGACGAGACCGCTCGGCTGGTTGCAGGCCACGCGCCGCTCACGATGGAGACGGCCAAGGAGGCGGTGCGACGCATCCGGCCGACGCTGTCGCGCGAGCAGGGCCAGGACCTGATCCTCAAGGCCTACATGAGCGAGGACTTCCGCGAGGGCATGGACGCTTTCCTCAACAAGCGGACGCCGAACTGGAAGGGCCAGTAGAGCTCCCTTGCCTTGTGCCGCCCCAGAAGCGGCGCGGTTGACGCCAATCGTCGTTTGGTGCGGGCAGCAGTTCCTCGCGAAGCATATGGATTCCGCCGCACATCCGGAATAGCCTTCTGCCGTGACAGTCGGCGGAAGGTCGGATGATGAGGAAGATCGGGCCAGGTCAGGAAAGAGCACGCTACAGAGCAGGTCTGCGGGCGCTGGAATGGGCGTCGAGCTGCGAACTCTGATCGTGCCGCAGAGGCTCGCATGGCTCATGAGCGGGCAACAACCGGGCTGTGCGGGCAGGCCCTCTTTGGTATTGAATTCATGGATCGGCAGAGATACATCGCGGCGTCGTTCACGTTCGCCTGCGCGTGGTGAACTGGCTTTTGGAAGGCCGGCGCAAGTCCGGAACTCATTTTGACCGGGCATTGCCGGCTCGAGGATTTGCCCTATGAGGTTCTGCCTGCAGTGCCAAAGTACGGAGATCGACCAGAATTGGCGATGCGGGGCGTGTGCCTTTTCGCCGGCCTGGATGTTGGGTTTCCCCTGTTTCGCACCTGCGCTTGCCACGGAAAACGACGGCATGCATGCCGAGTCTCACGACAATCTGGACGTACTGCAGGACCAGAGCTTCTGGTTTCGCGCTCGTAATCGGCTGATTGGAGACCTGTGCCGCCGCCATTTTCCCGGCGCGCGAAGGGTCCTCGAGCTGGGCTGCGGCACAGGCTATGTCACGCAGGCGCTGCGCAAAGCGCTGCCCGAAGCGACCATCAGCGCCAGCGAAATCTACGCCAACGGGCTGTCTCACGCCCAGCGACGCTTGGGCGGCGGTGTCGAATTGCTGCAGATGGACGCCCGCGAAATCCCGTTCCGCGAGGAATTCGATCTCATCTGCGCCTTCGATGTGCTGGAGCATATCGATGAAGATACGCGCGTGCTGAAGCGCATCGTCAAAGCCTTGTCACCGGGGGGCGGAGTTATGCTGTCTGTCCCTCAGCATCGCTTTCTCTGGAGCCAAGTCGACGTTTATTCACATCACAAGCGGCGCTATTTGACCCGCGAGCTGACTGAGAAGTGCGCCGCCGCTGGCCTGACCATCGTGCGCGATACTTCGTTTGTCTCCTCGTTGCTCCCGTTGATGTTCATTCAACGCATGACCGAGCGGAAAGATTCCAACTTCGACCCAAGCTTCGAGCATACTCTGCCCCGGTTTCTCGACCGAGCTTTTGAAATGGCCCTCGATTTCGAGCGGCGCTTCATTCGAACGGGTCTTTCTCTCCCGTTCGGGGGATCCCGCTTCGTGCTGGCCCGGCTGGAAACCTCCCCCGCGTCAAGATAATCGTCATGCTGAAGCACTTCGGAAACGCAGGATTACGCGGCGGAGACAGCTTGACAGGCCCTCACACCGACTATCGGAGCGATATCGACGGCCTGCGGGCCGTCGCCGGTCTGTTGGCGGTCCCGTTTCATACCTTTGCGGCGCCAATGCCAAGGGGTTCATCGGCGTAGATGTGTTCTTCGTCATCAGTGGTTATCTGATTACGGGATCATCTGGCGAAAGCTGGAGGCTGGGAATTTCAGCCCGTTGAGCTTCTACGCCCGCCGCGTTCGCAGCATATTCCCCGCTCTCATGGTCGGTCTTACGGCGGTCATTGTGCTTGGCTGGTTCATGTTGCTGCCGAACCCATTGGCTCAACTTGGTTTGCAATCCTTTGCCGGCGGGCTGTTCTTCCCAAACATCCTGTTCTTGAATCAATCTGGATGTTTCGATCAGGTGCCGGAAACAAAGCCTTTGCTGCACCTGTGGTCCCTCGGTGTCGAAGAACAATTCCACCTGGTGGCCATGGTTGCTACTGTGCTTTCTTCGCCGACCCAAGGCGCAATTGGCCATAGTGGCAGTCCTTTTGGCTGTCTCTCTAGCTTATAGCATCCGGGTGACTGGCCGCGATCCGGTCACGGCATTCTATTCGCCGATTTCGAGGCTCTGGGAGTTGGGGGCGCGGAGTTGGTCGAGCGCCCGATCAGATTTGGCAGCCTGAAGCGCGTCGGCGTGGGAGTCTCCGCAGCGTCCATGCTGCTGGTAGTCACCATGGGTCTCATTGGCGAAAGCCGCAAAAACCGGGCACCCCTGAATTCTTGTGCTCCCGGTCTGCCTGCTTCTCTTATCTTCCGTCGCATTTGTCATCCGAATGGGCGCGGGCTCCCCAGGGAGCCCGCGCTTTTTCCATGGGACGTGCTTGCAATCGATCTCATTCCAAAGTCATAAGCTGGGCGGCGCCGGGCCGGCTTGAACTGGCCGACGTTCGCCCGCACAATGCGGTTCGCTTGAATTAACGAATTGCCAATTCGAACAAGAACATAGGCAAGAACTTGGGGAAGATGCGCGTGGGACAGGGAATGAGGGCCGCGGCCGTGCTGGCGGCTACGCTTTGCAGCGCGCCGGCCTTGGCCGGCTGGGAACCGGCCAAGCCGGTCGAGATCGTGGTCGCGGCGGGCGCGGGCGGTGCCTCCGACCAGATGGCGCGGATGATGCAGGCTGCGATCCAGAAGAACAATCTGATGAAGCAGCCGATGGTCGTCTCGCTCAAGGGCGGCGCGTCGGGCGCGGAAGCGCTGATGTACATGAAGTCGAGCGAGGGCGATCCGAACAAAGTGCTGATCGCCTATTCGCTGATCTACATGCTGCCGCTGTCGGCGAAGATCCCTTTCAACTGGCGTGAGCTGACCCCGGTCTCGGTGATCGCGCTCGACCAATTCGTCCTGTGGGACAACAGCGCCGGCCCGAAGACGGTGAAGGAGTTCGTCGACGCCGCGAAGGCTTCGAGCTCGCCGTTCAAGATGGGCGGTACCGGTTCCAAGCGCGAGGACCACGTGCTCACCGTCTTCCTGGAGCAGAAGACCGGTGCGAAATTCTCCTATCTGCCCTACAAGTCCGGCGGCGAGGCCGCGACCCAACTGGTCGGCAACCACACCGAGTCCAACGTCAACAATCCCAGCGAAAATCTCGAGGTCTGGCGTGCCGGCCAGGTGCGGCCGCTCTGCGTGTTCGACAAGGAGCGCATTTCCTACACCGCCAAGGTGACGGATACGCAGTCATGGGCCGACATCCCGACCTGCAAGGAAGAAGGCGTCGACGTCCAGTATCTGATGCTGCGCGCGATGTTCCTGCCCGGCAAGGTCACGCCCGAGCAGCAGGCATTCTATGTCGACCTGTTCCAGAAGGTGACGCAGACTGCCGAGTACAAGGATTACATGGAAAAGCAGGCACTGAAGCCGATCTTCCTCACCGGCAAGGACATGGTGCAATTCCTCGAGGAGGACGATGCCACCAACAAGTCGCTGATGACGGAAGCCGGATTCGTCGCGAAGTAGTCGTCTTCTCCGCCTCGCCCCGCTTGCGGGGAGAGGTCGCATCGCATCGAAGATGCGATGCGGGTGAGGGGGACTCTCCGCGAGTCCGACCTTCACCGTGTCCGTGGAGACTCCCCCTCACCCTGACCCTCTCCCCGCAAGCGGGGAGAGGGGATTTGCAAAAGCGTCTGTTGTTCGCGCATGTCCCAAACCGATCTTGAAATCGTCGTCGACGATCCGACCGCGCCTGAAGACGACTCGCCCGCCGTCGTCTCCTCCGGCACGGTCGAAATCGCCGTCTGCCTGCTGCTGCTCGCACTCGCCGCAGCGCTTGGCTATGACAATTGGCGCACCGGCGCGTCCTGGGATTCGACCGGGCCGGAGCCCGGCTATTTCCCGTTCTATCTCTCCATCATCCTCGGCGGCGGCAGTCTCTACGGGCTGATCGTGGCGCTGGCCGCACACCGCAAGGCGGCCACGACCTTCGTCACGCGCGCGCAGGCACGCCGCGTGATGGCGGTGTTCGTCCCGACCTTGCTGTTCTGCCTGGTAACGCAGTTCCTCGGACTCTATGTCGCGAGCTTCCTGCTGATCGCGGGCTTCATGCGTTTCGTCGGCAAGATCGCGCTGTGGAAGTCGCTGCTCACCGCTCTCGTTTTCACGGCGGTCATGTTCGTCACCTTCGACGTCGCCTTTGACGTCATCATGCCGAAGGGTCCGCTCGAAGCGGCCTTCGGTCGTTAGGCGGGGCCGCGATGGAAGCTCTCGGTCTCCTGCTTCACGGCTTCGCCGTCCTGCTGACGTGGAAGACGCTCGTGCTGATGATGGTCGGGCTGGTGCTCGGCATCTTCGTCGGCGTGCTGCCGGGGCTCGGCGGCCCCAACGGCGTTGCGATCCTGCTGCCGCTGACCTTCACGATGGATCCGACCTCCGCGATCGTGATGCTGTCCTGCATCTACTGGGGTGCGCTGTTCGGCGGCGCGATCACCTCGATCCTGTTCAACATCCCCGGCGAGGCCTGGTCGGTCGCGACCACGTTCGACGGCTACCCGATGGCGCAGCAGGGCAGGGCGGCGGAGGCGCTGACCGCGGCGTTCACGTCCTCCTTCATCGGCTCGCTGGTCGCGGTGCTGCTGATCACCTTCCTCGCGCCGATGATCTCGTCATTCGCGCTGAAGTTCGGCCCGCCGGAGTTCTTCGCGGTCTATCTGTTGACCTTCTGCTCATTCGTCGGACTCGGCCGCGAGGCCAAGCACAAGACGGTCATCTCGATGTCGCTCGGCCTTTTGCTCGCGGGCGTCGGCATGGATACCGTATCGGGTCAGTTGCGCATGACCTTCGGCTCGGCCGAGCTCTTGCGTGGCATCAACTTCCTGGTCGCCGTGATCGGCCTGTTCGGCATCAGCGAGATCCTGCTGACGATGGAAGAGCGGCTGGCGCTGCGCGGACACGCGGCGAGCATTTCTCTCCGCGTCGTGCTCGGCGTCTGGAAGGACCTGCCGAAATACTGGGTGACGCTGCTGCGCTCCTCTTTCATCGGCTGCTGGCTCGGCATCACCCCGGGCGGCGCGATCGCGGCGTCCTTCATGGGTTACAATCTGGCCAAACGTTTTGCCAAGGAGCCCGAGAGCTTCGGCAAGGGCCGCATCGAGGGCGTGTTCGCGCCCGAGACGGCGGCGCATGCCTCCGGCACGTCGGCGCTGCTGCCGATGCTGGCGCTCGGCATTCCCGGCTCCGGCACCGCGGCGATCCTGCTCGGCGGCCTGATGGTGTGGGGCCTCAATCCGGGGCCGCTGTTGTTCGTCGAGCACAAGGACTTCGTCTGGGGCCTGATCGCGTCGATGTATCTCGGCAACGTGGTCGGCCTCGTGCTGGTGCTTACGACGGTGCCGATCTTCGCCTCGATCCTGCGGGTGCCGTTCGCGGCCGTGGCGCCGATGATCGTGGTGTCCTGCGCGATCGGCGCCTATGCGATCCAGAACGCTATGTTCGACATCTGGTTGATGCTCGGCTTCGGAATCGTCGGCTACGTCTTCAAGAAGATCGGCATTCCGCTGGCGCCGTTCACCCTGGCGCTGGTGCTGGGCAACCGCGCCGAGGACGCGTTCCGCCTGTCGATGATCGGCTCCGGCGGCAAGCTCGGGGTGTTCTGGTCGAATGGGCTGGTCGGTTCGATCACAACCCTGGCGATTGTTCTGCTGTTCTGGCCGGTCATCGATGGCCTGCTTTCCCGCGTCGGATTGACACAGGGGACCAGGGCGACATCCTGAAAAATCTGATTATTTCGTGGATTCAATGGTGTAACGGGAGGATGTCGCCTGAGTCCGGGGAATACACGCCCCGATTGTTTCCTATTGTTGCTGGCTCAGCACAGCCTCTCGGCAGGTCCCGGCGTATGTTTTCATCACGAAATCGTGCGGAGGGGGATTTCCATGAAGCGGATTGTGATTGGACTGGCGGCGGCGATGTCGCTGTTCGCAACGGGCGCGCTGGCTGCCGATCTTGCGGCCCGGCCCTATGTCAAGGCGCCGGTCATGGTCGATCCGGTTTGGAGCTGGACCGGCTTCTACGTCGGCGGCAACGGTGGTTACAGCTGGGGCCGTTCGCGCTCCGACGTTTCCTTCTTCAATTCTGGAACGGGTGTGCCAATCGCACCTCCGGCCGGGTCGGTCACGAGCGGCTCGTTCGACATGAATGGCGGCATCGCCGGTGGTCAGGCTGGCTATAATTGGCAGAACGCCAATTGGGTGTACGGCATTGAAGGCGATCTTCAGTGGTCAGGTGAAAGGGGCAGCTCCGGCTTCTCCTGCGTCGGTACTGCTGCTGCACCCGTCGCCGGGCCCTGTCTTCCCACCTTCACCTTCCTTCCGCCTGGCGGCCTCGCCGGCACCACGCTGGCGATCGACCAGAAGCTTCAGTGGTTCGGCACGGTTCGCGGCCGCGTCGGCATCCTGGCGACCCCGAAGGTGCTGTTCTACGGCACCGGCGGCGTAGCCTTCGGCGAGATCAAGACCACGGGCACGATGTCCAGCTTCAGCACCGTCGCGCCTAACGGCCCGATTGCTTCGGTCGGCTCGAGCACCACGACGCGTGTCGGCTGGACCGCAGGCGCCGGCGTCGAAGGCAAGATCACGCAGAACTGGAGCGCCAAGCTCGAATATCTCTACATGGATCTTGGCCGCTTCTCGTCCGGACCGTTCACGCTGGCGCCGGCGCTTCCGATCAGCGCCAACGTCTCGTCGCGCTTCACCGACCACATCCTGCGCGCCGGCATCAACTACCAGTTCGCCGGCCCGGTGGTGGCCAAGTACTGACAGGTACTGAGCGAGTCCCAAGATCAACAAAGGCGTCAACAAGAACCAAAGCCCGGCCTCGCGCCGGGCTTTGTCGTTCCCGTCCTGATTTCCGCGGCATTTGCAGGAGACGACGATAGCGCCGTGCCACTGACTTGTTGCGGTCTCGCCACATCCGCCAACTGATCTGCATCGACCGTTGACCGAAATTCCACATCGCGTGTGTGGCTCATTCGATTGCGCAGTCTGAAGAGCTTACCCCCGACCAATCCACCGCGCTGAAAGTGCAATGATTTTGCCGTCGCCCGGATTGCCCCGCGTGTACCTCGCGTGCGGCCTGCCATCGGCATCCCCCGAATGACCGACCTCCGAACGCAGGACGCGCGGCAATGCGCGCTTCCCTAGTGTTGCCGCACTGAATCGCCCGCGCATCTTCCGGGCCGGCGAACAGGCAATGCGAGGGAAGATTGATGATACGAATTCTGCTGGTTGCGGCCGCGATCGGAACGCTGCTCGCTCCGCCGGCTTTCGCTGCCGATCTGGCGGTGCCGCATCTGTACACCAAGGCGCCGCCGGTGGCTGTGGACCCCGGCTACAATTGGAGTGGCTTCTATGCGGGCCTTAACATCGGTTATGGCTGGGGCCGCTCGGCAACGACCACGGATTTCGCCGACAGCGGCAATGGCGCGCTGCTGAACTCGAGCGCCGGCAAGTTCGATCTCAACGGAGTCACCGGAGGCGGGCAGATCGGCTACAACTGGCAGCGCGGCATGTTCCTCGCTGGTCTCGAGGCCGATTTCCAGGGCAGCGGACAGAAGGGCAGTCTCGGCGCGCTTTGTGCCGGCGCGCCGGATGGCCTGCAGGACGGCATCTGTACGCCGGGCCATCGCGGCGACAACACGTTCGATCCCGCGCTACCGGTGACGTTCAACCTCACCCAGAAGCTCGACTGGTTCGGGACCGTCCGCGGCCGGCTCGGCGTCGCAGTAGCACCGCGTGTGTTGTTCTACGGCACGGGCGGTCTTGCTTACGGTCGTGTCTCTACCTCGGGCAGCGTGAACGCCATCAATGTCGGCGGCTTCCCGGGCGCCGACGGCGGCACATTCACACCGGTCGCTGCGAGCTTCAGCAACAGTACGACCAGGCTTGGCTGGAGCGCGGGCGCCGGCATCGAAGGTGCCTTCGCCGACAATTGGAGCGCCAGGCTCGAATATCTCTATGTCGATCTTGGAACGGTATCGGGCTCGCTGACGACCCCCGTGATCGCGCTCAGCGGTGCACCGCTGATCGTCGGCTATCGTTCGCACATCACCGACAACATCCTGCGTTTCGGCGTCAACTACCACTTCGGCGCCCCCGTGGTCACGAGATAGCTGGAGGCTTTTCCGCACGCACTCTGACTCGAACAGTTTGATCAGTCGTCGGTGCCGCGCATGCGGCGTGATCAGCACAATTCCAGGATCTCGGCGCCGGAAAACCCTGGAGGCTGGCAGGGTTCACACGACCTTGCCTTCCCGGAGTTTTGCGATCTCGTCGGCAGCGAAGCCGAACTCCTTCAGCACTTCGTCGGTCTGCTCGCCGAATTCCGGAGGCCTCGCCACCATCTTGCTCGGCGTGCGCGACAGCGTCACGGGCTGGCCGACCAGGCGGATGTGGCGGCCCTCGTCATTGGGCACGTCCTGCGCGATGCCGAGATGCTTCACCTGCGCGTCCTCGAACATCTGGTCGATGGCGTAGATCGGCCCGCAGGGCACGCCGGCTTCGTTGAACTCGCGCACCCAGGTCTCGGTCGACTTCGTCACCGTGCGCTTCTCGATCTCGGCGTTGAGTGCGTCGCGGTTCTTCGAGCGGGCAGGGGCCGTCGCATAGTCGGG
>Ga0207426_1001387_pt1 | contig 20464 bp, 20 predicted proteins | sample AraplaMF_Cvi_mMS_FD_184265 | JGI IMG/M metagenome (GOLD analysis project Ga0207426, IMG submission 184265) | Arabidopsis root microbial communities from the University of North Carolina, USA - plate scrape MF_Cvi_mMS (SPAdes) (version 2) | ecosystem: Host-associated > Plants > Roots > Endosphere... | reverse complement strand
CCGAGATCGACCAGCTGCTGTCGCAGGGCAAGAAGATCCAGGCGATCAAGGTGCACCGCGAGGTCACCGGCTCCGGACTCGCCGAGGCCAAGGAAGCGGTCGAACGCCGGATGCGCTGACGGCCCGTTGGGCTGAGGATGGCCGGAAGGACCCGCCGGGCCCCACCGGGCCACCTCATGCCCACGCAGGAAGCGAGAGCCGATGGCAGCGACCGAAGCCACCAAAGCCGCTGATGAGGCGTATGACGTCATTGTGCTGGGAGCGGGGCCGACCGGTGAGAACCTCGCCGACCGGGCGCATGCCGCCGGGCTGAGTGCGGTGATCGTGGAGAGCGAACTGGTCGGCGGCGAGTGCTCCTACTGGGCGTGCATGCCCAGCAAGGCCCTGCTGCGCCCGGTCACCGCCCGCTCCGAGGGCCGCCGGGTGCCCGGCCTCAAGGACGCCGTCGACGTCCCCCTGGACGCCTCCGCCGTACTCGCCCATCGCGACGCGGTCACCTCGTTCTGGAAGGACGACGGGCAGGTCCGCTGGCTGGACTCGGCCGGTATCGACCTGGTGCGCGGCCAGGGGCGCCTGGCCGGGCCCCGCCGGGTGGTCGTCAACGGCGGCCGGGTGCTCACCGCCCGGCACGCGGTCGCGGTCTGCACCGGCAGCCGCGCGGTGCTGCCCCCGATCCCCGGGCTCGCCGAGGCCAGGCCCTGGACCAGCCGCGACGCCACCAGCGCCAAGAGCGTGCCGGGCCGGCTGGTGGTGGTCGGCGGCGGGGTCGTCGGCGTCGAGATGGCCACCGCCTGGCGGGCCCTGGGCGCCTCCGTGACGCTGCTGGTCCGCGGCGACGGGCTGCTGCCCCGGATGGAGCCGTTCGCCGGGCACCTCGTCGCGGAGTCGCTCGCCGAGGCCGGGGTCTTCCTGCGGACCGGCGTCGAGGTGCGCGAGGTACGCCGGGAAGCCCCGGGCGGCCCGGTCACCGTCCTGCTGGACTCCGGGGACGAGATCGTCGCCGATGAACTCCTGATCGCCACCGGCCGGGCCCCGCGCACCGAGGACATCGGCCTGGACACGGTCGGACTGCCGCACGGCTCCTGGCTGGACGTCGACGACAGCCTGCGGGTGAAGGGGGTCACCGGCGGCTGGCTCTACGGCGTCGGCGACGTCAACCACCGCGCCCTGCTCACCCACCAGGGCAAGTACCAGGCCCGGATCGCCGGGGCCGCGATCGCCGCGCGCGCCCGGGGCGTCCCGATCCTGGAGTCCGACCCCTGGGGCGCGCACGCCGCCACCGCGGACCTGCGCGCCGTCCCCCAGGTCGTCTTCAGCGATCCGGAGGCCGCCGCGGTGGGCCTGAGCGCCGCCGAGGCCGAGAAGGCCGGGTACCGCATCCGGGTGGTCGACCAGGACCTGTCGGCCGTGGCCGGGGCGTCCCTGTACGCGGACAACTACCGCGGCCGGGCCCGGATGGTCGTCGACCTGGACCGGGAGGTGCTGCTCGGCGTCACCTTCGTCGGGTTCGGCGTCGGAGAGCTGCTGCACGCGGCGACGGTCGCGGTGGCCGGTGAGGTCCCCATCGAGCGGCTGTGGCACGCGGTGCCCTCCTACCCCACGATCAGCGAGGCGTGGCTGCGGCTGCTGGAGGCCTACCGGGGCTGAGCCACCGCCGGACCGTACGGCGCCGGGGCGGCCCGTCCGCGCCCGGCGCCGCGGCGTGCCCCGGCCCGTCAGCCCCCGTAATGCGGCGGCCCGTTCATCCGCCACCCCTTACGCCCCGGGCTCCGGGGCCTCGTCCACGGGCCAGGGGCCGCCCGGCCGCAGCTCGTCCCCGGACGCCATCGCGAACAGTGCGCTCAGCCCTTTGTCGAGGCCCAGATGCCGCTGCTCGGACCCCGGCGGGACGACCCGCAGGGTGCGCTCCAGCCACGCCGAGACCGCCGGGGCCGGCGCCTCCAGCAGGGCCTGCCCGTCCGGCGAGTCCAGCGCTATGCAGACCAGACTGCGGCCGTCCAGCTTCGTCGGCCACACCCGCACATCGCCGTCGCCGCACGGCCGGAACACACCCTCGACCAGCAGTTCGCGGGCGAACGTCCAGCTGACGGGGGCGTCCGAGCCGATGTGAAAGGTGACATGGACGGCGTACGGGTCATCGGTCAGGTACCTCAGCCGGGCCGGCACCGGAATGCTCCGCTCCGGCGACAGGACCAGGCCCAGCTCCAGCTCTCTCTCCACCACGGTGTGCACGGCGTCCGCCTCTCTTCGCTCCCTGCGGGCTCCGAGACCGGTCCCGCACGGAGAGAGAGCGGCCGGGCGCCGGACTCTTACACGACTTCGTACAACTTTTTTCCCGCGCCTCTTCCAGGTGGTCGTCGGCGGTCACCGGCCCCGTGGGAACCCGGGGTCTGATAGATGTGGACGCCGCCTTGCGGCAGACTGCACCCCACACCCACCAGGCCGAGTACAGATACGGGACTTCGGATATGAGCGCCCCTACCTCAGGATCCGCCGGCGGTAGCCCCACGCCAGGCTTCTACCCGGACCCGTCCATCCCCGGCTACATCCGGTACTGGAACGGTGCCGCGTGGGTGCCGGGCACCAGCCGGCCCGCCCCCGCCGACGGTGAGGCGATGCCCGCCCCGCCGCCCGGTGTGGCTCCCTCCCCCGAGTTCTCGGCTCCGCTCGAGCAGGGGGGACCCCCATCCGCCGTCGAGGAGACCGGCCCGGTCTTCTTCGACGAGGAGGAGGCGGCCGGCGGCTCCGCGGTGCCCGCCGTATGCCAGAGCGGTGACGTCGCCCCCGCGAGCTGGGACGACCCGGCCCGGCTGCACGGCACCAGCCCCGAATCGGCCGCCGCCTGGCAGGCCGATGCCTCCCGGCAGGCCGGTTTCGGCGGGGAGCCCGACCGCCGGATCTCCTGGGGTTCGCCGGACCAGGCCCCGCCCGGTACACCGGCGGGCGCCGCCTCCTGGGGCGCGGTGCCGCCGCAGCGCGAGGGACAGGGGGCCGACGCCGCGGCCGGCGAGGTGCCGGGCGCCGCCGCGCAGAGCCCGGGGGTCCCGTCCGACGGGACGGTCGCCATCCGCGCCGTGAACCCGGCCGCCCGCCGCGGTGGCAACTCCGGCGACCAGGGCACCACCGCGATCCGCGCGGTACGGCCCGAGGGCGGCAAGCCCGCCAAGGGCAACGAGACGATGGCGATCCGCGTCGCGGGCGGCGGCCGGGCCCTGTCCGCCGCGCCCGGTGACGCCTCCCCGCAGTCGCTGCCGGCCGGCAGTGACCGGCCGCAGAACCGTCCCGCCCCGCAGAGCCCGGTGCAGCAGAGCCCGGCCCCGCAGACTCCGGCGCAGCAGAGCCCCGCCCAGCAGAGCCCCGCGCCGCAGCGTCCCACCCCGCAGAACCTCGCTCCGCAGAATCCCACCCCGCCGGCCCCGGTTCAGCAGCAGCCCGCCCCGCAGACGGCCGCGCCCGTCGCCGGTGTGCCGCCGCAGGGCGGTGCCGCGGCGGCTCGCCCCGGTCCGCAGGGCGCCGACGCCGACGGGGTCATTCCCTGGAAGCCGCCGGCCGACGCCGACCCCTTCGCGGCCATGGCGCAGGCCGCGCAGGGCCACCCGGCCGCGCTCGGCCGCAGGTTCGCGGCCCGGCTGATCGACACCCTGGCCCTGGGCGCGCTCACCGCCGCGGTCGCCGTCCCTATGTGGGGCACGGTCACCGACCACCTCGACGCCAAGGTCGAGGCGGCCAAGCAGTCCGGCCGCCAGGTGACGGTCTATCTGGTCGACGGCACCACGATGCCGGTCTTCGCCACGCTCCTGGCCGTCCTGCTGATCGGCGGTGCGCTCTACGAGGCGCTGCCGACCCTCAAGTGGGGCCGCACCCTGGGCAAGAAGCTGTGCGGCGTACGGGTCCTCGACATCGAGAGCCACGACACCCCGACCCTCGGCGCCGCGCTCAAGCGCTGGTTCCTCTACAGCGTCCTCGGCATCCTCGTCATCGGCGTGCTGAACGTCGTCTGGTGCCTGTTCGACCGCCCGTGGCGCCAGTGCTGGCACGACAAGCTGGCCCGGACCTTCGTCGCCGCCGGCTGACCCCCGGCGCGGGGCGGGCCGCCGCGGCAGCCGTTCCCCCGAACGGACCTCGCCGGATGCGGCGGGCCGCGAGATGGCGTCGACTCGGGCCATGAGTACCGACCAGCCCCGGCCCGGCCCCGGTGAGCCGCCGGAGAACGATCCGTTCCAGAAACCGCAGGAGCCCCCGGCGGGCGGCGCCCCCCGCAACAGCGCGCCCCGGGAGAACGGCTCGCCCCGTAACAACGCGCCGCACAGCGGTGATTCGGGCGGCAGCGGTACGGGCGGTGAAGGCGGTGCGCCGCCACCCCCGGAGGGCACGCCGCCACCCGGTGGCACCCCGCCGTCCTGGGGCACCCCACCGCCTGGTGGCACCCCGCCGCCCGGTGCCGGCGGCCCGTACGGGGGCGGCCCGTCCGGCGGTGGCCCGTATGCCGGGGACCCCTACGGCGGGCAGTACGGAGTGGCGGATCCGCTGGCCGGGATGCCGCCGCTGGCGAACCGCGGCCGCCGGCTCGTGGCGCGCATCATCGACGCGATCATCGTCGGGGTGCCGGTCTGGCTGATCATGACCGCGATCGTCGGCGGGGTGGACTTCTTCAGCACCGACGGCGAGATGGCCGGCCGGCAGTCCACGATCTCCGGCGTGACCCTGCTGGTGTATCTGATCTACGAGGGCCTGATGCTCAGCAGCCGCGGCCAGACCGTCGGCAAGATGGCGATGAAGATCCGGGTGGCGATGCTCGCGGACGGCTCGATCCCGCACGGCCAGCCGGGCTGGGTCCGGGCCGCGGTCTATTCGCTGCCGGAGATCGTGCCGTGCTGCGGTTTCATCTTCTGGCTGATCAACGTCTTGTGGTGTACCTGGGACAAGCCGTATCAGCAGTGTCTGCACGACAAGGCGGCGAAGACCGTGGTGGTGTCCACGGAGACGGGGCCGCGTACCGGCTCAGCGTGAGTGTTCGCCGATCCGGGCCTCACCGGCGCCGGCCGACCGGGCGAGGCCGCCCCAGGCGGCGGACCGGGGGCGCTCGGACGGCGTGCGAACGGCCTGCGACGGGGCGGGCTCGGCGGGCGGCCCGTTCCGTACGACATGCCGACGGACCACCCGCGACACCCCGGGCATCGGCACCGTCATGGCGACCAGCAGCCCGAGCCCGAGCCCGGCGATGGCGATGACCGCGACCCCGATGCCGGTCTCCGTCTGGGAGAGCAGCAGCATCGCGAGGGTGGAGAAAAAGACGGTGGCCGAACCGTAGGCGAGCTGTGCGGCGGTCGGACGAGGCATGGCGGATCCGTCCTCGGAGGGTCGGCAGGGGGGTGTCGTTCAGGGCGCGCCGGCAAAAGAGCCTACGGTCCTTACTGCCCGAGCGGAACGCCGGGTAAGCGTGACCTAACCCACGGTTCGGGGCGCAGGGGGCGCACAACGCGGTGGTGATTTTTCGGACGCCCTGACGTCATGGCTGCTGGGAGCGGGGGCGCATGCCCGGCGGGCATATACACCGGGCCCCTGCCCGGCGATTCCGCGCCCGGCGGCATGCCGCTGCCCGATGTCCGATAGCCGCAACTCGCGGACCGAGTAACGTACTTCGCTGACGTGCCCAAGTCAAGATCTGTCTTTTTCATCGTACTTCCGGTCGAATGCCCTCGAACAGTGACCGGTTCGATGGGGAGGACAGCGCCAAGTGAGAGACAGCAGACGGGTGTTCAGATCGGCCGCCCTGGCCACGGCGATCGCCGCGATCGGGGCGGCCGCTTTTTCTTCCGGGGTGGCGGCGGCCGACGCGCAGGGACCGTCGCCGGTCGCCAAGCGTCATGACCCGGCTCCCGAGCGGGCCGTGCAGCACGACCTCAAGGGCCCGTTCAGCGCCCGGCAGGCGGCCCAGCGCAAGGAAGCGCTCCAGCAGGTCATCTCCGGCGACGCCAAGGTGACCGAGCGGAACGGCTCCCGGGTCGTCAAGCTCGGCAAGAGCAAGTACGTCGAGCTGGCCCGGCAGAAGACCGACCGGATCTTCACCGTCCTCGTGGACTTCGGCGACAAGGTCGACGACACCACGATGTTCGACCCGGACGGCGACGGCCCCAAGCCCCCGGTGAAGAAGTACGGCGGCGACCCCGGCCCGGCGCACAACCGGATAGCCGAGCCGGACCGTGCCAAGGACAACAGCACGGCCTGGCAGAAGGACTTCAACCGGAAGCACTTCCAGGACCTCTACTTCTCGCACGACAAGAAGAAGCAGTCCCTGGCCAAGTACTACGAGAAGCAGTCCTCGGGCCGCTACTCCGTCCAGGGCGAGGTCTCCGACTGGGTCAAGGTCGACTGGAACGAGGCCCGTTACGGGTCCAACTACTGCGGCCAGACCAACTGCTCCAGCGCCTGGGACCTGATCCGCGACGGCGTCAACCAGTGGGCCAAGAACCAGAAGGCGGCCGGTCGCACCGACGCGCAGATCAAGACCGACCTCGCCAAGTACGACCAGTGGGACCGCAACGACCACGACGGCGACGGCAACTTCAACGAGCCCGACGGCTACATCGATCACTTCCAGATCGTGCACGCCGGTGAGGACGAGTCCGCCGGCGGCGGCGTCCAGAAGACCAACGCCATCTGGGCGCACCGCTGGTACGCGTACGGCTCGGACGCCGGCCGGACCGGCCCCGCGGCCAACAAGGCGGGCGGCACCCAGATCGGTGACACCGGCATCTGGGTCGGCGACTACACCATGCAGCCGGAGAACGGCGGACTCGGTGTCTTCGCCCACGAGTACGGTCACGACCTGGGCCTGCCGGACGAGTACGACACCTCCGGCACCGGCGAGTCCTCGGTGGACTTCTGGTCGCTGATGTCGGGCGGCTCCTGGCTCGGCACCGGCAAGGACTCCATCGGTGACCTGCCCGGTGACATGAGCGCCTGGGACAAGCTCCAGCTGGGCTGGCTCAACTACGGCAAGGCGAAGGCCGCCAAGAAGTCCACCCACAAGCTGGGCGTCGCCGAGTACAACACCAAGGACAAGCAGGCGGTGGTCGTCGAGCTGCCGGCGAAGTCGGTCAAGACCGACATCGTGCAGCCCGCGGAAGGCTCCAAGCAGTGGTGGAGCAACATGGGCGACAACCTCAAGAACACCCTGTCCCGGCCGGTGGACCTCACCGGTAAGGCCAAGGCGTCGCTGACGCTCAAGGGCTGGTGGGACATCGAGAAGGACTACGACTACCTCTACGCCGAGGTCTCCACCGACGGCGGCAGCAACTGGACTCCCCTGGACGGCACCGCGGCCGGCAAGGCCATCCCGCGCGACGGCAGCGACAAGCCGGCCCTGACCGGCACCGTGGCCGCCTACCAGGACCTCGCCTACCCGCTGGACGCCTACGCGGGCAAGAAGATCGACCTGCGCTTCCGCTACCAGACCGACGGCGGCGCGGCCCAGAAGGGCTTCGCGGCCGACACGGTCAGCGTGGTCGCCGACGGCAAGCCGCTGTTCAGCGACAACGCCGAGGGTGACGACAACGGCTGGACCGCCAAGGGCTTCTCGCGCCTCGGCGCGTCCTTCACCAAGGACTACCCGCAGTACTACATCGCGGAGAACCGCCAGTACGTGTCGTACGACAAGACCCTCAAGGTCGGCCCGTACAACTTCGGCTGGACCACCGCCAAGCCGGGCTGGGTGGAGCACTTCCCGTACCAGAACGGTGTGCTGATCTGGCTGTGGGACACCTCGCAGGCGGACAACAACGTCGGCCTGCACCCGGGCCACGGGCAGATCCTGCCGGTCGACGCGCACCCCAAGGCCGAGCACTGGGCGGACGGCAAGCTGATGCGCAACCGCTTCCAGTCCTACGACTCGACCTTCACGCGGTTCCCGACCGACGCGCTGACCCTCCACCGGGACGGCAAGCAGGTCAAGATCGCTTCGAAGAAGGGTGTCACGCTCTTCGACGACCGGCATGGCGTCTACTACGACAAGGCGAACCCGACCGGTGCGGTGATCGTTCCTGACACCAACACCCGGATCAAGATCACCAAGGAGGCCCGGGACGGCTCCACGGTGACGCTGCGGGTCGGCTCTGCCGGTAAGTAAAAGGTAAATCCGCAGGTCAGATGCTGTTCGGCCGTCGCCCACTAGCGGGCGGCGGCCGATTAGCGTTTAGATGCGTTCTACAGTTCCTTGTTGACGCGAAGTCTCACGGGGGAGATATGAAGATGTCCGGTGGTGGTTTCATCAGGCTTCCCGGCGGAAGCGTGGTGGTCGCCCTCTCGCTGCCCAGGCCGCCGCACGGCGCCCGGGCCGGTCTCTACGACTGCGGTTGCCGGGTCCGGGTCCTGGTCCATGCCGTGAACCGCCAGCGCGCCCTGACCAGGCTGCGCAACCTCGGTCTGCGGTCCGTCTACCTGCGCGGCAACACCGAGCCGCCCACACCCGACGAGATCACGGCCGTGCTGCACCATCCCGACGGCCTGGTCTGGCGCGAGGCCCCGGAGGACGACACCGAGTCCTGGCATCCCATACGGGCGCTGCTGCGGCCCCAGCCGGCCCGCCCGTCGGCGGAGAACGAGCCGGCCGGGAACGAACGTCCGGCCGCCTGACGAGCCCCTCAGGCGCCGATGAGGACCGGTTTGCCGGTCAGCTCGGCGCCCGCCGCGCGCAGCTCCGCCAGCGCCCGCTCGGTGGTGTGCGCGGCGACCCCGGCGGTCAGGTCCAGCAGGACGTGGGTACGCAGCCCGGCGCCGAGCGCGTCCAGGGCGGTGGCGCGGACACAGTGGTCGGTGGCGATACCGACCACATCGACCTCGCTGACGGAGTGCGCGCGCAGCCAGTCCGCCAGCGGGGTGCCGTTCTCGTCCGCGCCCTCGAAACCGCTGTACGCGCCGGTGTGGGCACCCTTGTCGAAGACCGCGTCGATGGCGCCGGAGGCGAGCGCCGGGGCGAAGTTGGGGTGGAATCCGCTGCCCTCAGTGCCGGCGACACAGTGCACCGGCCAGGTGTGCTCGTAGTCCGGGGTGCCGGAGAAATGATCACCGGGGTCGATGTGGTGGTCCCGGGTGGCCACGACATAGCGGTAGCAGCTGCCGGCCGTCTGGCCCACCAGATCGGTGATGGCCGCCGCGACATCCGCACCCCCCGCCACCGCGAGGCTGCCGCCCTCGCAGAAGTCGTTCTGTACGTCGACGACGATCAATGCCCGGTGCATGGTGCGTGCCTTCCGGCTGGGAATCGGGGAGGGGCGCGAGGGTGGTGTGACCGAGGGTAGCCACTGGACGGGGATTGCGGGAGTGGGGCGGAGCCCCCTGGGACGGCGGGTGCCGGGCGCGGCGGACGGCGGCCGCCGCCCGGCACCCCGCACCCCGTCGGCGGCGCCCGGTCAGACGTACTCCGTGGGCAGCACCGGCTCGCCGCGGGAGAGCTGGGTCGCCGACAGCGGCAGCGCGGCCCGGGCGGCGATGTGCCGGTCGCGGGCGGCGTCCAGCGGCTCACGGGCCACCACCTTCCCGGCGCTCACCAGCGGCACCAGCAGCTGCCGGTCGGCCAGCTCGGCGGGGACCGTTCTGGTGCCGATGACCTCGGCCTCGGCGACGCCGTCCGCGTCCGGCCGGCGCGCGGCCCACTTGCGGCCGCCCAGCGAGGTCTTGGCGCCCATCGACTTCTTCGCGACCGGCCGTAGCGGCGCGCCGGGTTCCTCGCTGTCGGCGCGGGCGACCAGCTTGTAGACCATCGAGCAGGTCGGGTGCCCGCTGCCGGTCACCAGCTGGGTGCCGACGCCGTACGCGTCCACCGGGGCGGCGGCCAGCGAGGCGATGGCGTACTCGTCCAGATCGCTGGTGACCACGATCCTGGTCCTGGTGGCGCCCAGCTCGTCCAGCTGCTGGCGCACCCGGTGGGCGATCAGCAGCAGATCGCCGGAGTCGATCCGGACGGCACCGAGCTCCGGGCCGGCCACCTCCACGGCGGTGCGCACCGCCTCGGTGACGTCGAAGGTGTCCACGAGCAGGGTGGTCCCGCCGCCGAGGGTGTCGACCTGCGCGGTGAAGGCGTCCCGCTCGGTGTCGTGCAGCAGGGTGAAGGCGTGCGCGCTGGTGCCGACGGTGGGGATGTTGTAGCGGAAGCCGGCCGCCAGGTCGGAGGTGGTGTGGAAGCCGCCGACGTAGGCGGCGCGGGACGCGGCCACCGCCGCCAGCTCATGGGTGCGGCGGGCGCCCATCTCCATCAGCGGGCGGCCGCCGGCCGCCACCGCCATCCGGGAGGCCGCCGCGGCCACCGCCGAGTCGTGGTTGAGGATCGAGAGGATCACCGTTTCCAGGAGGACCGCCTCGGCGAAGGTGCCCTCGACCCGCATGACGGGGGAGCCGGGGAAGTAGACCTCGCCCTCCGGGTAGCCCCAGATGTCGCCGCGGAAGCGGAAGTCCGCCAGCCACTCCAGGGTCGGCTCGTCGAGGATGCCGCGCTCGCGCAGGAAGCCGAGGATGGTCTCGTCGAAGCGGAAGTTCTCCACCGCGTCCAGCACCCGGCCGGTGCCGCCCACCACGCCGTAGCGGCGGCCCTCGGGCAGCCGACGGGTGAAGACCTCGAAGACCGACCGCCGCTGCGCGGTGCCGGACCGCAACGCGGCCTGCAGCATGGTGAGTTCGTACTGGTCGGTGAAGAGCGCAGTCGACGGCACGGCCACCGGCAGCCCCAGGTCTGCTGTGTTCATGGGAGAGATGCTACCCCCATTACTCGTCACTTTGACGATAGTGTTCCGGGAGGTACGAACGACAGCTCGCGGCCGCCGCGCGCGGCTCGCCGACGCGGCCCGCGCGAGGGGCATTTGTGCGTCGTCCGCCCCCGGGTGGCAGCATGGGGCCTGTGAGCGCCCACCCGTCACCCACGACCACGCTCCGGCCGCATCGCTGCACGCTCAGTGTCCCGGTCGAGATCGAACGTCCCGAGTCGAGCGAGGCTCCCTTCGAGGTCCCCGAACCCGACGTCCCGTGGGTCACGATCGTCCACAACGACCCGGTCAATCTCATGAGCTATGTCTCGTACGTCTTCCAGTCGTACTTCGGCTACTCCAAGGACAAGGCGCACCAGTTGATGCTCGACGTCCATCACAAGGGCCGCGCGGTGGTCTCCAGCGGGAGCCGCGAGGAAATGGAGCGCGACGTGCAGGCGATGCACGGCTACGGCCTGTGGGCGACCCTTCAGCAGGACCGCCGATGAGCGGGCACTTCGAGCCGCTGCCCGGCGGCGGCGCCGCCGTCCCGCTCGACGAGGTCGAGATCTCCATCCTGCGCAGCCTCGCGGTCCAGCTGATGGAGCTGATCGGTCCGGGCGAGGAGGCCGGGGAGAGCGAGAGCGACGATCTGCTGGCGTCGGTCTTCAACGACGGTCCCAGCGAGCCGCCCGCCGACCCGGTCCTGGCCCGCTTCTTCCCCGATGCCTACGGCGGGCCCGACCTCGTCCCCGATGACGACGTCCGCGCCGCCTCCGCCGAATTCCGCCGCTACACCGAGAACGATCTGCGCTCCCGCAAGCGCGAGGACGCCCTCGCGCTGATCCGTGCGCTGGACACCCTGGCGCCCGAGGGCGGCAGTGCGCAGCTGCGGCTGAAGCCCGCCGAGTGCCGGCAGTGGCTGGGGGCGCTCAATGACCTCAGGCTGGCCATCGGGACACGGCTTGAAGTCACCGACGAGGAGGACGGCGGCGAGCTGCTGCGGCTGCCGGACAGCGACCCGCGCAAGCCGATGGTGATGGCGTATCTCTGGCTCGGCGGGCTCCAGGAGACTCTCGTCGAGTCACTGATGGGCTGAAATTCGGGCGTACCACCCCGGGAATTCGCCGGGTGTTCGCTCAGCGGACGCTCAAATCCGGATAACGATCGCGTCACCGGTCCGGTGCGTCTTGCTGTCGTTTGCGGAACTTGTCCTCTTTTTCTGGTGGTTCGGTTCACGCCATCCCTAGTCGATCTTCGATGGCGCGTGTTAAATGTTCACGACCTGCCGTGAGCGACGCCACCCCTGTCGCCGCGGGAGCGCTGAGCCGGCCGACCGTCGGCGTGCAGGAACTCCATCCGGGGGGATCGGGACCCGATCCGGACAGACCGGGTCGGAATGGAGAAAGGCGCACCACTCATGACCTCTGTGCAGGTCGACAAGCAGCACGACGGCAGTGAGGCAACTGGACAGGAGCCCGAGGAGGGCTACCAGCGGGGGCTGGGAAACCGTCAGATCCAGATGATCGCCATTGGTGGCGCCATCGGTACCGGCCTGTTCCTCGGGGCCGGCAAGGCGATCTCGATGGCCGGGCCGAGCATCGTCCTCGCCTACGCCATCGTCGGCCTCGTCATCTTCTTCATCATGCGGGCCCTGGGCGAACTGCTCATGTACCGGCCCGTCTCCGGCTCCTTCTCGGAGTACGGACGCGAATTCCTCGGCCCGTTCATCGGCTTTGTGACCGGCTGGACGTACTGGCTCTTCTGGGTCGTCACCGGGATCACCGAAGTGACCGCCGCCGCCACGTATGTGCAGTACTGGAACAAGGGCATACCGCAATGGGCCTCGGCACTCGTCTTCACATGTGCGCTCTTCGGTATCAACCTGATCTCCGTGAAGATCTTCGGTGAGCTGGAATTCTGGTTCTCGATGGTCAAGGTCACCGCGATCATCGGCATGATCCTGATCGGCCTCGGCGTGATCACCCTCGGCTTCTCCGACGCCGGTGACACCGCCTCCTTCACGCTCCTGTGGTCCGAGGGCGGCTTCTTCCCCAAGGGCATCGGCGGCACGCTGATGACGCTTCAGATCGTGATGTTCGCCTTCCTCGCCGTCGAGCTCGTCGGCGTCACCGCGGGCGAGGCGACCGACCCCAAGAAGGTCCTGCCCAAGGCGATCAACACCGTGCCGTGGCGGATCGGTCTCTTCTACATCGGTGCGCTGATCATCATCCTGTCCGTCGTCAGCTGGACGGCCTTCAAGCCGGGCGTCAGCCCGTTCGTCGCCGCCTTCCAGCAGATCGGTCTGCCGGCCGGCGCGGGCATCGTCAACTTCGTCGTGCTGACCGCCGCGCTCTCCTCGGCGAACTCGGGCATGTACTCCACCGGCCGGATGCTGCGCGACCTCGCGCTCAACGGCCAGGGGCCGAAGTTCTTCACCAAGCTCAGCAAGAACGGCCTGCCCACCTGGGGCACCGGCGTCTCGGTCGCGATGATGCTGTTCGGCGTCTACATCAACTACCAGTGGCCCGGTGAGGCGTTCAACTACGTCGTCTCCTTCGCCACCATCTCCGGTATGTGGGCGTGGATCGTCATCCTGGCCTCGCAGCTGCGCTACCGCGCCAAGGCGAACCGCGGCGAGCTGCCGCAGTCCGAGTTCAAGGCTCCCGGCAGCCCCTTCACCTCGATCTTCGCGCTGGCCTTCATCGGCATGGTGATCGTGATGATGGGTGTCGACAAGGACGCCCGGATCTCCCTCTACGCGGCTCCCGTGTGGGCGCTCATCCTGGGCGTCGGCTACCTCTGCATCAAGCGGCGGGACGCGGCACTCGCGGCGGCCGGCGCGGACGCCAAGAGCTGAGGCAACACCCCGGACGGCGGCGAAACCGCCCAGCTGTCCAGCATGCGGGCCCGTATGTACCACTCTTCGGTACGTACGGGCCCGCTGGCTATTCTTGGCGCCATGCTGACCCTCACCAAGGCCCTCTACGACCAGATCGTCGAGCACTCCCGCCAGGACCACCCCGACGAGGCCTGTGGCGTGGTCGCGGGCCCGGCGGGCAGCGGCCGGCCCGAGCGGTTCATCCCGATGCTGAACGCCGCCCGCTCACCCACCTTCTACGAGTTCGACTCCTCCGACCTGCTCAAGCTCTACCGCGAGCTGGACGACCGGGACGAGGAGCCCGTGATCATCTACCACTCGCACACCGCCACCGAGGCCTACCCCTCGCGTACCGACATCTCGTACGCGAACGAGCCCGGTGCCCACTATGTCCTGGTTTCCACCGCCGATGCCGATGACGCCGGACCCTTCCAGTTCCGCTCCTTCAGGATCGTGAACGGTGAGGTCACGGAGGAAGAGGTCGAGGTCGTGGCGGAGTACTCCTGAGCGCGTCCCACCTGGCGTACACCGATCGTCCGCATCATGGGACGAGGTTCCAATACCCGGACCGGGAATCGATACGATGCTCGCATGGTTGACCACGACGTGAGCGAGAAGAAGAGGCCGGGCATGCTGCTGCTCGCTCCGCTCGCCACGCGTCGCTCCGCATCCGCGCTGCTCGGCGCGTTCGGCTGCGGAGCCGCACGGCTGCACGTGGACCTGTGCCGCCTTTCCAGCGCCATCTGTCCGCGCTGCGCCGGCGCCTGACCCGGCCCGTACGGGCGCACGCCCCGCGCGACCCCCGCACCTCCCGCGTCACCCGACGCCCTCCCGGCCTGCCGACCGCCGTGCACCCGGGACGCACCGCATCCGCCACCGCACTCCCACAGGAGCACTCCCATGGCCATCGAGGTCCGAATCCCGACCATCCTGCGCACCTACACCGACGGCCAGAAGGCAGTCGAGGGCAGCGGAGACACCCTCGCCGACCTCTTCACCGACCTGGAGAGCCGGCACACGGGCATCCGCGAGCGCCTGGTCGACGGCGAGCAGCTGCGCCGCTTCGTGAACGTCTACCTCAACGACGAGGACGTCCGCTTCCTGGAGGGCATCTCCACCAAGCTCGCCGACGGCGACAACGTGACGATCCTCCCGGCCGTGGCCGGCGGCATGCGCTGATGCGTTACGACTCCCCGCTGGCGGCGGTCGGGAACACCCCTCTCGTCCGCCTCCCGCGCCTGTCACCCTCCGAGGACGTCCGTATCTGGGCGAAGCTGGAGGACCGCAACCCCACGGGCTCGGTCAAGGACCGGCCCGCGCTGCACATGATCGAACAGGCCGAGAAGGACGGCCGGCTCACCCCCGGCTGCACCATCCTCGAACCGACCAGCGGCAACACCGGCATCTCGCTCGCCATGGCGGCCAAGCTCAAGGGCTACCGCATCGTGTGCGTGATGCCGGAGAACACCTCCTCCGAGCGGCGCGAGCTGCTCTCCATGTGGGGCGCCGAGATCATCTCCTCGCCCGCGGCCGGCGGCTCCAACACCGCCGTCAAGGTCGCCAAGGAGCTGTCCGCCGAGCACCCCGACTGGGTGATGCTCTACCAGTACGGGAACCCCGACAACGCCGGTGCGCACTACGCCACCACCGGCCCGGAGATCCTCGCAGACCTCCCCTCCGTCACCCATTTCGTGGCCGGCCTGGGCACCACCGGCACGCTCATGGGCGTCGGCCGCTATCTGCGCGAGCAGGTCCCCGGCGTCCAGATCGTCGCCGCCGAACCGCGCTACGACGATGTCGTCTACGGCCTGCGCAACCTCGACGAGGGCTTCATCCCCGAGCTCTACGACGAGTCCGTGCTCACCACCCGCTTCTCGGTCGGCTCCGAGGACGCGGTCCGCCGCACCCGCGAACTCCTCGCCGAGGAAGGCATCTTCGCGGGCATCTCCACCGGCGCGGCACTGCACGCCGCGATCGGCGTCGCCAAGAAGGCGGTCAAGGCGGGGCAGTCCGCCGACGTCGTCTTCGTGGTCGCCGACGGCGGCTGGAAGTACCTCTCCACCGGCGTCTACACCGCCGAATCGACCGAGGCCGCCATTGCCACCCTCCACGGCCAGCTCTGGGCGTAATACGGGGCGGAATTCCGGGATGCCCCCGGGTGAAGACCGGGGGCACTCCGCGGGAGACGGCGGGCCGGCATCCGGCCGTGGCGGCACCGGTCCGGGCGTACGGGCGTACGGGCGTACGGGGCGACAGCCCAGACTGGTGATTCCGCCCACAGCTCGCCCCGCTGGAGGCACCACAGGACCTTTTGCGGCTTACGCTCGTGGGCACCGCACAGACCGCCAAGGATCCGGCACCATCCCGGCAGGGCCCGCCGGGACACCCGCACGGACCTTCCCCGAGCGCTCAACTGGGTTCGAGCAGGGGGAGGCTCCTGACCGCCGCCCCCGCCCACGGAGGTTCACGCCCGTATGAAGCTCACTGTCGTCGGATGCTCGGGGTCGTTCCCTTCCATGGAATCGGCCTGCTCGAGCTACCTCCTGGAGGCCGACGGCTTCAGGCTGCTTATCGACATGGGCAATGGCGCCCTGGGCGAGTTGCAGCGCCACTCCGGCCTCTATGACCTGGATGCCGTGCTCCTGTCGCATCTGCATGCGGACCACTGCATCGATTTGTGCGGCTATTTCGTCGTCCGCTACTACCGCCCGGACGGCGGGCGTTGTGCGCCGATGCCGGTCTACGGGCCGGCCGGCACCGAGCAGCGGCTGACCGCCGCACACGCCGATGTGCCGCACGACGGCGCGATGAGCGAGGTCTTCGGCTTCCGCACGCTGACCCCCGGCACCTTCACCATCGGCCCGTTCACCATCCGTACGGAACACGTCAGGCACCCGGTCGAGGCCTTCGGCTTCCGCATCGAGCACGGCGGCCGCACCCTGACGTACTCCGGCGACACCGGCCCCTGCGCGGCACTGGAGTCGCTCGCCGAGGGCGCCGACTTCTTCCTGTGCGAGGCGTCCTTCACGTACGGCAAGGAAGACATCCCCGATCTGCACCTCAACGGCCGGGAAGCAGGCGAGACCGCCCGGCGGGCCGGCGCCGGCCGCCTGGTGCTGACCCACATCCCGCCGTGGACCGACCCGGACATCAGCATCCGCGACGCCCAGAAGGTCTACGACGGCCCGGTCGAGGCGGCCAAGGCGGGCGCGGTCTACGAGATCTGAGCGGCCCGGCGGGTGTGACCCGCCGCCCATGGCGAAGGCCCCCGGAATCGCAGGGATTCCGGGGGCCTTCGCCCTGTCCAGGCGGTGGTGGATCAGCCCTTGTACTGGGCCTTGTCCTCCGCGGCGATCTCCTCCTCGGGCTCGCGGCCCGGGGTCGGCAGGTTGAACTTGACGATCGCGAACCGGAACACGGTGTAGTACAGCGCCGCGAAGACCAGTCCCGTGAGGGCGAGCAGCCACGGCTTGGTGGCGATGCCGAGGTTCAGCGCGAAGTCGATGGCTCCGGCCGAGAAGCCGAAGCCGTCCTTCATGCCCAGCGCCCAGGTCAGCGCCATCGAGACACCGGTCAGCACCGCGTGGATGGCGTACAGCACCGGGGCGATGAACATGAACGTGAACTCGATCGGCTCGGTGACGCCGGTGATGAAGGCGGTCAGCGCGATGGAGAACATCATGCCGCCGACGACCTTGCGCCGCTCGGGCCGTGCGCAGTGCACGATCGCCAGGCAGGCGGCCGGGAGCGCGAACATCATGATCGGGAAGAAGCCGGTCATGAACTGTCCGGCCGAGGGGTCGTGGGCCAGGAAGCGGGCGATGTCGCCGTGCTTGCCGTCGTAGTCACCGGCCTGGAACCACGGGAAGGAGTTGAGCAGGTGGTGCATGCCGACCGGGATCAGCGCACGGTTGGCGACACCGAAGATGCCGGCGCCCACCGCGCCCGAACCGACCAGCCAGGCGCCGAAGCTGTGCAGCCCGGACCCGAGAACCGGCCAGATGTAGCCGAAGACGATGCCGATGACCAGACCGGCGAAGGCGGAGAGGATCGGCACCAGACGGCGCCCGCCGAAGAAGCCGAGCCAGTCCGGCAGCTTCTTGCGGCTGTAGCGCTGGTAGAGCAGCGCGACCACGATGCCCATCACGACGCCGCCCAGCACACCGGCGTCCACCGGCGGGGCGACGTCGGCTATCTTGCCGTCGACGACCTCCTGGACGGTGGGGAGGTTGGCGTCCTTGAAGGTGCCCAGCACCTGCTTGAAGACCAGGTAGCCGACGACCGCGGCCAGACCGGTGGAGCCGTCGGACTTCTTGGCGAAGCCGATCGCGATGCCCACGGCGAAGAGCATCGGCATGTTGTCGAGCAGGGCGCCGCCACCGGCCGCCATGAACTCGGCGATCTTGTTCAGGAAGGCGGGGAGGGACTCCCGGCCGAGCATGTCGGGCTGGCCGAGCCGCACCATCAGCGCCGCCGCCGGGAGCGTGGCGATCGGCAGCATCAGACTGCGGCCGATGCGTTGGGCCACTGCCATGGCGCGGGAGCCGCGACCCTTTTTGTCGGGGGCCGCCGTAGCGGTGGCCGAACTCATCGGATTCCTCCTGGTGAGGCGGGCGCTCGAAGGGGGGTGGCCCGCGCTTGGTCTACGCCTTGGTCTACACCACTAGTGGTTTAGACCATTCTTAGCACGTAGTCCTGACATAAAGGAATCCATTCTTCCAAGTGGTGTGGACCACATGGCGACCGGCCCCTGGCCGTGGGACACAGGGGCCGGCGAAGGCGTTCCGAGGGGCCGGGCGGCGGCCCATGTGCGGCCGCTTCCGGTGGTGTTCCGGCGGGTTCCGGTGGTGCTACTTCACGTTGTCCCGCTCCATCGCGTCCCCCACCTCATCCGGCTCGCGGCCGGGCGTCGCCAGGTTGAATCTGGTGATCAGGAAGCGGAAGAGGGCGTAGTAGACCACCGCGAAACACAGGCCGATGGGAATGATCAGCCAGGGTTTGGTGGCCAGGCCCCAGTTGATGACGTAGTCGATCAGCCCCGCCGAGAAGCTGAAGCTGTCGTGGACCCCCAGCGCCCAGCTCACGCCCATCGACACACCCGTCAGCAGTGCGTGCAGTACATACAGCAGCGGCGCGACGAACAGGAAGGAGTACTCGATCGGCTCGGTCACACCCGTCACGAACGACGTCAGGCCGACCGACAGCATCATGCCCGCGATCTCCTTGCGGCGATGCGGTTTGGCGCAGTGCGCGATCGCCAGCGCCGCGGCCGGCAGCGCGAACATCATGATCGGGAAGAACCCGGTGGTGAACTGGCCCGCGTCCGGGTCGCCCGCCAGGAACCGGTTGATGTCACCGTGGACGACCGTGCCGTCCGGCTTGGTGAAACTGCCGAACTGGAACCAGACGAAGGTGTTCAGGAACTGGTGCAGACCGATCACCAGCAGGGCGCGGTTGGCGACGCCGAAGATCCCGGAACCCCACGCCCCCAGCCCCGACAGCCACTCACTGAAGCTCGTCAGCGCATCGCCGATCGGCTGCCAGACGAACAGGCACAGCACCGCGAAGACCAGGCCGACGAAGGCCATGATGATCGGGACCAGCCGGCGGCCGTTGAAGAAGCCCAGCCAGTCGACGAGCTTCACACGGTGGAAGCGCTGCCAGAGCCAGGCGGACAGAAAGCCCATCACGATGCCGCCGAAGACCCCCGGGTTCTGGAAGGCGGCCTGGGTCACCGTATTGGTCTGGTCGAGGCACACCCCGCTCCACAGGCCCGCCTGGGTGTACGTCTGGCCCGCGGAGCAGCCCTGCGGGAACGCGTGCAGCACCGAGAAGTAGACGAGGAATCCGGTCACCGCCGCCAGCGCCGTCGACCCGTCCGACTTCTTGGCCATCCCGATCGCCACACCGACACAGAACAGCAGCGGCAGCCCGAGCCCGGAATCCAGCAGCGCACCGCCGGCGGCCGCGAAGACCTTGCCGACCGCGTCCCAGCCCAGCCCGTCCGCGCCGAACACATCCGGCTGGCCAAGGCGGTTGAGAATCCCCGCAGCGGGCAGGACGGCAATCGGCAGCTGGAGACTGCGCCCCATCTTCTGCAGGCCCTGGAAGAGGTTCGACGCCCAGTTCCTCCTCGGCGCCGCCGCTGCGTTCGCACTCATCGCTGTCCTCCCGGCGGCCGGCCCGCCGACAGCCGGCCCGGTGCTTGCCGCATACTGGTGGTGTAGACCACTTTCGGGGCGCGCGCCGCCGCCGGACTTCCGGCTGCCGGCGCGCACTCCGGTGATCGCCATCCTTCGTCAGACAGCGGACAAACGCCCACATAGTTGGGCTGAACGTGCGTTACGGTGTGAAAACCGCGCGGCGGCACCGCCGGCGGCCGAGACAAGCAGGAGTGGACATGGCCAGCAAGGCTGAGAAGATCGTCGCCGGGCTCGGCGGACTCGACAACATCGAAGAGGTCGAAGGCTGCATCACCCGCCTCCGCACCGAGGTCGTGGACTCCTCCCTCGTCGACGAGGCCGCCCTGAAGGCCGCCGGCGCCCACGGCGTCGTCAAGATGGGCACCGCGATCCAGGTCGTCATCGGCACCGACGCCGACCCCATCGCCGCCGAGATCGAAGACATGATGTGAGCTGACCCCCGCTCACCCCCGAAGGCCCCGCCCCGGACACCACCGCCCCGGAGTGGGGCCCTCGCCGTTCCCGATAGGGTCTACGGCATGTCTCGCATCGACGGCCGCACCCCCGAACAGCTCCGCCCGGTCACCATCGAACGCGGCTGGAGCAAGCACGCCGAAGGCTCCGTCCTCATCTCCTTCGGCGACACCAAAGTCTTCTGCACCGCC
>Ga0207426_1001385_pt1 | contig 20482 bp, 15 predicted proteins | sample AraplaMF_Cvi_mMS_FD_184265 | JGI IMG/M metagenome (GOLD analysis project Ga0207426, IMG submission 184265) | Arabidopsis root microbial communities from the University of North Carolina, USA - plate scrape MF_Cvi_mMS (SPAdes) (version 2) | ecosystem: Host-associated > Plants > Roots > Endosphere... | reverse complement strand
CCATGGCGACGCCTGGGCCTCGACCCGTACGGCCCTGCGCGCCATCGGGCTGAGCGTGCTGGTCGAGCTGTTCGCCTGTCTGCTGGTCGTCGGCGCCTGGACCGGGGCCGTGGTGGCGGGCTGACGCATCACCCGGCGCGGCCGGCCACGGCGTACGGGGGTGGCTCCGGCACGGTCGACGGCTGCTCACCCGGCCCGGACGTCTTGCGGGACGTGGGCATCTGGCCCGGCTCACCGGGCCGGCACCACCCGGCGGCCTCGCCCAGCCCGGGAACCTCACCCGGCCCCGGCATCACGCCCGTCGGCAGCAGCCCCGCCCGCCAGAGATGGTGCAGGGCATAGGCGCCCCAGGGCCGCCAACCGGCCGGGCCCGCCGGACCCGGGCCCGCCGTCCCGCCGCGCTCCGTGTCCACCTCCCCCGCCGTCCCCACGTCGGGGTCGCCCAGCGCCCGCATCCTGAGGTACGCGGCGGTGCGCGGGCCGACGCCGGGGAGGGCGGCGAGGGCGCGTTCGGCGGCGTCGCGGTCCGTGCCCGCGTCGAGCGTGATCGTGCCGTCGGCGAGTGCGGTGCACAGGGTGCGCACCGGCTCCGTGACCTCCGCGCCGGTCAGTTCCCCGGGCGCCGGGAAGAGATGGGTGAGCCCGCCGTCCGGCACGTCCAGCGGTTTGCCGTACGTCCGCACCAGCGCGGCGGCACGTTCCGGCGGGCCGCCCAGCACGGTACGGACCGCCAGTTCCTCGGGGTCGGCGGCGCCGGGTGACCGCAGGCCCGGCCGCTCGGCCACCAGCGGGCCGAGCAGCGGATCGGCGCCGAGCCGCTCGGCGACCGCGTACGGGTCGGCGTCCAGGTCGAACAGCCGGCGGAGGCGCTGGACGGCCGTCGACAGATCCCGCAGGTCGGTCAGCCGCAGCCGGCACTCCAGCCAGCCGCCGTCCGTACCGCGCGCCGCCGGGCACACCAGGCCCGCCGGTGGCCGACGCCGCCGGCGCGGCCCGGCCGGCTCGTCGACCTCGGCGATACCGCTGCCATGGGTGAGCCGCAGCGTACGGCGGTAGGTGCGCCCGCTGCGGGGGCCGCAGGTCTCCTCGACCCCCGACACCGCCCGTACCTGGAGGAAGTCGAAGATCTCGGCGGCCGCGTACGGTCCGCGGTAGGCGAGCCGGAGCGGAATGCCGGTGGGTGCGGAGCGTCTTGCGGAGCCGGATTCCGGGCCGGTCATGTCCACGCGGCCGGTCGCGACTCCGGGACCGGCCGCGGCGGTGTGGCGGGCGGCGGCACCCCCGTTCCCGGCCGCCGCCCGCAGTTCACTGGGCGTGCCCGCGTAGATCTCCCGGATCGTGTCGTTGAACTGCCGGATGCTGGCGAAACCGGCCGCGAACGCCAGCTCGGTGACCGGCAGTGCGGTGGTCTGGAGCAGCACCCGCGCGGTGTGTGCCCGGCGGGCCCGCGCCAGCGCCACCGGGCCCGCGCCGAGTTCCGCGGTCAGCTGCCGCTGCACCTGGCGCGGGCTGTAGCCCAGCCGCCGCGCCAGCCCGCCGACGCCCTCCCGGTCGACCACGCCGTCCCCGATCAGCCGCATGGCCCGGCCGACCAGGTCGGCGCGCACATTCCACTCGGCGGACCCCGGTACGGCGTCCGGCCGGCAGCGGCGGCAGGCCCGGAACCCGGCCGCCTGCGCGGCGGCGGCCGACGGGAAGAACCGCACATTCACCCGCTTGGGAGTGACCGCGGGGCAGCTCGGCCGGCAGTAGATACCGGTCGTCACCACGGCGAAGAAGAATTCCCCGTCGAACCGCGCATCGCGGCTGGTCACCGCTTCGTACCTGGCCTCGTCGTCCCTCACACCCCCAGTCTGCGCCGGGCGTGACGCACCGGGCTGGCGGAAATCGGACGTGGCGTTGGGGGTGGGGAGGGCGGCCCCGGACGGCCCCGGGCGGCCCTCCCCACCCCCTATCTCACCGCTGCGGACCCCGCTTCCTCTCCATCAGATGCCGGCCCAGGGCCTGCTTCTGCTTCCAGTCGCGGCGGATCTCGGCGCGCAGCCGGGCGTCCGTCTTGGCCACGATGCGCTGGTTCTCACGCTGTAGCTTCCGGTAGCTCTCCAGCCGACGGACGGGCAACTCCCCGCATTCGACGGCCTCTTGGACGGCGCAGCCCGGCTCGGACCGGTGTGCGCAGTCGTGGAAGCGGCACTCCTCGGCCAGCGCCTCGACGTCCGAGAACGTCCGGGCGAGCCCGGACTCGGCGTCCCACATCCCGACGCCGCGCAGCCCGGGAGTGTCGATCAGCACCCCGCCGCCGGGCAGCGCCCGCAGGTCCCGGGTGGTCGTGGTGTGCCGGCCCTTGCCGTCCCGGTCCCGGATGGCCTGGACCCGTTGCAGGCGCTCCCCGAGCAGGGCGTTGACCAGCGTGGACTTGCCCGCACCGGACTGCCCGAGCAGGACGGACGTACCGCCCGCGAGCACGGCGGCGAGCACATCGATCCCGTCGCCGGTCTCCGAACTGACCGCCAGTACCGGCACCCCGGGCGCCGCGGCCTCGGCGTCGTCGAGGAGATGCGCCAGCCCGGCCGGGTCCCCGGCCAGGTCCGCCTTGGTCAGCACGACCACCGGCTGCGCGCCGCCCTCATCGGCCACCGCGGAGTCGCGCAACGGCCCCGCGTCCCCCGCGCCGGACATCGCCAGCGCGAGGAACCGCTCGATCCGCCCGAGGTCCAGCTGGTCCGCGAGCGAGACACAGATGACGATGTGGTCGATGTTGGTGGCCAGCACCTGGCCCTCGGACCGCTTCGAGGACGTCGACCGCACGAACGCCGTCCGCCGCGGCAGCAACGCCCGTACGACGCCGTCGACATGGTCGCCGCTGCGTCCGTTCTCCAGGTCGAGCACGGCCCAGTCGCCGGTGCACGGCACCCGCATCGGGTCACGGGTCGCCACCAGCGCGGTGTCGGCCAGAACGGTCCGGATACCGTCGCCGTCCGCCACGACGGCGTCCACCCGCCCGCGGTCCACGCGGACGATTCGGCCGGGCACGAGCCCCTGCCCGGCAAAGGGGGTGAAGCTCCTCGCGAATCCGTCGTCCCAGCCATAGGCGGTCAGCGGGTGCGCAGTGGAGAAATCGAGGTCGAACAACGGGATGGCCCTTCGAGAAGGAGCGGTCCCGGCTGTGCGCGCGATACGCGTGCGAAGAAGTGAGGTCGAGTCAGCCGGAGACCACAGGGAGGAAGTTGATGATCTTCTGGATGCGGGCAGCGCCCTGCGCAACGACAGTCATCAGTACTCACCTCCGCGTATCTCAACAGGCCAGGGGGACAGCCTCAGGCCGTCCGCTCGAACGCTGCGACTGTAGACCGGCCCCGCACTTCGGCGCCAACCATTTTCCGGCCCGGTTTTCAGCGGTGCGCCACGGCCACCCGGACGGCGCGCCCGGGCAGCCGTGGCAGTCATCGCTCAGCGGGGTCCGGCGGTCCGCTCCCCTTCGAAGCCCGCCTCCTCAGAAGCCCGTGACGCCGTCGATGCGCTCCCGGAGCAGGTCCGCATGTCCGTTGTGGCGCGCGTACTCCTCGATCATGTGGACCAGGATCCAGCGCAGGGACACCGTCTGGTCGCCGACGAACCCGGCCTCCCGCTCCGAAAGCCTGCCGGAGTCGTCGAGCGATGCGGTGGCGATCAGCTCACGGCTCCGGGCGACCTCCGCGCGCCAGTCGGCCAGCGCCTCGTCGATGCCGCGGTCCGGGGCGAGGGTGAACCCGTCGCCCTTCTGCGCCTCGTACACCGGCGGTATGTCCTGGCCGGCGAACACCCGCTGGAACCAGTTGCGTTCGACCTCCGCCAGATGCTGAACCAGGCCCAGCAGCGTCATGGTGGACGGGGCCACCGAGGTCAGGCGGACCTGCCGGTCGTCCAGTCCCGCGCACTTCAGCGGGAGCGTGGCACGGTGAAACTCCAACCAGCCTTCCAGCATGGCGCGTTCATCGGCGTGCGGGGGCGGAACGAGCCGCCCGTCCGGTGTCATTCCCATGCTCCACAGCCTCGCACGGACCGCTGACAATCGGCGTGGAGCGGCGGCACGGACGAGCGGCCCGGTGCGACGACGAGGGGGCACCTCCGAAGTAGGGGCCCGGCCGACCGCCCGGTCACCCGGCGCGCAGGGCCTTCTTGAGGATCTTGCCGGTGGGGCCCTTGGGCAGTTCGGCGACGATGCGGATCTCGCGGGGATATTTGTAGGCGGCGAGCCGTTCCTTGCAGTGGGCGGTGAGGTCCTCGGCCGTGGCGGCCGTGCCCCGCTTGAGGCTGACCACGGCCACGACCTCCTCGCCGAGCCGGTCGTCGGGGCGGCCGATGACCGCGGCCTCGGCGACGGCGGAGTGGGTGTGCAGGACCTCCTCGACCTCGCGCGGATAGACGTTGTAGCCGCCCCGTATGACGAGGTCCTTCTTGCGGTCGACGACGAAGAAGTAGCCGTCCTCGTCGCGGTGGCCGAGGTCTCCGGTGTGCAGCCAGCCGTCGCGCAGCGTTTCGGCGGTCTCCTCGGGGCGCCGGTAGTAGCCCTTCATGACGTTGTGGCCGCGGACGAGAATCTCGCCCACATGCTCCGGTCCCGGCGGCAGTTCGGTGCCTGATGCGTCGACGACCCGGACCTCGACGCCCCAGATCGGCTTGCCGATCGAGAGCACCTTGCGCTGCTCCGCGCTGATGTTGAAGGTCGCGGTGCTGGCCGTCTCGGAAAGCCCGTAGCCCTCCAGGATCACCACACCGGGGAACTTCTCCTCGAAGGCGCGGATCACCTCCCCGGGCATCGCCGCACCGCCGGAGACGCCGACCCGCAGGGCGCCGAGGTCCCGCGTGCCGGTGTCGGCCTGCAAGAGGGCCGCGTACATGGTGGGGACACCGGCGAAGACCGTGCAGCGGTGCCGTTCGAGGGCGTCGAGGACCGCACCGGTCTCGAACCGCGGCACCAGGGCGAGCGTGCCGCCGTGGCGTACGGCCATGTTGAGGACGCTGGAGAGACCGAAGACATGGAAGAGCGGCAGCACGGCGAGGCCGATGTCGTCGGGGCGGAACCCGAACAGCTCACCGGAGACGGTGCAGTTCATATGGAGCTGGAAGTGGGTGAGCTCGGCGCCCTTGGGACGGCCGGTGGTGCCGCTGGTGTAGAGGAGCACGGCGGTGTCGTCGGCGCTGGTGGGCGCCATCTCGCCGGTGTCGTCGGCGGCGTACAGCTCGTCGTACGGACGAGTGCCGGCGATCCGCCGGTCGCTGCCGGGCGGGTGGACGACATAGGTCCCGACGCCGCCGGCCAGCTCCGCCCCCTTCACGGCTTCAGCCGCGAAGTCCTCATAGGCGATGAGGAGTTCGGACTCGGAGTCCTGGAGGTGGTAGGCGATCTCGGGGGCCTTCAGGAGGGGGTTGAGCGGGACCATGACCAGTCCCGCCTTGAGGATTCCGTAGTACGTGAAGAGGAACTGCGGCACGTTGGGCAGTTGGACGGCGACCTTGGCGCCCGGCCGGAGACCGAGCCCGCGCAGGGTGGCCGCGACCCTGCCGGACACCTCGTCGGCCTGGTCGTAGGTGACGGTCAGGTCACCTATGTGGCACAGGGGTTTGCCGGGGTGGGAAAGACGGGACTCCCGAAGGGCGGTCGCGAGATTGAAGGTCATCCGGGCTCCTGGCGTGCGGCGGCTCGTACCACGGACTGCATCGGACGCGCCGAGCATAGAGAGCGGCTGAGCATTGCTCAATAGCGCGTACGCAGGATGCCGCGGCAGCGCCACGGGCCACCCGGCCGAGCGCAACGCGCCACCCGGCCGAGCACCCGGGCGCCGTACGGCCGAGCACCCCACATGGGAGCACAATGCTAAATATGGGTCATGACGGAAATTTTCGGGCGAGAAGGTGACGATGCGCCGACGTCACCACGCTCCCCGGGAACGCGCCCGCGCCCGCCGCTGAACGGTCGTCGCGCGGGCCGGGTGTCCGTACGGCAGCTCGCCCGCGCGGTGCTGCTGGGGATCGCGGCCGTCCTGGCACTCGCCTTCCAGGCCCCCGACGGGAGCGCCCGAGAGGGCCGTCCGCCCGTAGCCGCCGGGGCCCAGACCTCTGCCCAGGCACCGGACATCCGTACCGCCGGACGCGCCGCCCACCCCCCGCAGCTCCGCGTAGCGGCGGCCCCGGAGCGGACGGGCGCACAAGGGGAGGACCAGTTCCCGGTGCTGCTGGGCGCCGCCGCCGGGGTGCTGCTGCTGGTGGCCGGCGGGGCGGCCCTGGTGGGGTGGCGGCTGCGGCGGCAGACGGGCGGGGTACGTCCGGCCGAGATGCGGCAGCGGTACGACCACCATGACGCGGTGCTGCACGCCGTACGGGAGGGCGTCCTGATCCTCGGCGGTGACGGGCGGCTGCTGCTGGCCAATGACGAGGCCCGGCGGCTGCTCGAACTGCCCGCGGACGCGGAAGGGTGCCCGGTCGCGGACCTCGGACTGGAACCCCAGCTGAGCGCGCTGCTCGCGTCGGGGCGGGCGGCGACCGACGAGGTGCTGCTGGCGGGCGACCGGCTGCTCGCGGTGAACGTCCGGCCGACCGCCCCGCGCGGCCGTCCCGCCGGGACCGTGGTGACGCTGCGGGACACCAGAGAGCTGCGGGCGCTGGCCGGCCGGGCGGGCGTGGCCCAGGAACGGCTGAAGCTGATCTACGACGCGGGGCTGCGGATCGGCGCCACGCTGGACGTGGGGCGGACCGCCGAGGAGCTGGCCGAGGTCGCGGTGCCCCGGTTCGCCGATGTGGTCACCGTCGAGCTGCTGGAGCCCGTGCTGCGCGGCGACGAACCGACGGTCGGGGCGGGCGCCGAACTCCAGCGGATGGCGGTCAAGGGGGTCGCCGAGGAAATGGCGATCTACCGGGTCGGCGGGGTGATCCGCTATGTGGCCGGTACGCCGATGGCGACGGGCCTGGCGAGCGGCCGGCCGGTCCTCGTCGGCGACCTGACCGCCTCGGACGCCTGGCGGCAGCAGGACCCGGACGGCACCCAGCGGGTCCTGGACTCCGGTATCCGCTCGCTGATCACCACACCGCTTCAGGCGCGCGGCGTGGTGCTGGGGCTGGCCAATTACTGGCGGTCCGGCGCCTCCGGCACCTTCGAGGAGGAGGATCTGGCCTTCGCCGAGGAGCTGACCGCACGGGCCGCGGTCGCCGTCGACAACGCCCGCCGCTACACCCGCGAGCACACCACCGCCGTCACCCTCCAGCGCAGCCTGCTGCCGCAGACCCTGCCCGAGCAGTCCGGGCTCGCGGTCGCCCACCGCTATCTGCCCGCACACGCCGGGGTCGGCGGCGACTGGTTCGATGTCATCCCACTGCCCGGTGCCCGGGTCGCGCTGGTCGTCGGCGATGTCGTCGGGCACGGTCTGCACGCCGCCGCCACCATGGGCCGGCTGCGGACCGCGGTCCACAACTTCTCCGCCCTCGACCTGCCGCCCGACGAGCTGCTGAACCACCTGGACGAACTGGTCACGCATATCGACACGGACGAGGCGCGGGCGGCCGACCTCGGGACCGGTACCGGCGCCGAACCTGACACCGGCAGCAGGGGTGTCCCCGACGGCGCGGGGACGTGGGCCGGCGGCAGTGAGGGCGACCACGACGGGGTGCCGGGGCGCACCGGCATCACCGGTGCGACCTGCCTGTACGCCATCTACGATCCGGTCACCGGCCGGGTCACCCTGGCCACCGCGGGGCACCCCGCCCCGGCCGTGATCGGCCCCGCCGGCACCGTCTCGTTCCCCGAGGTACCCGTCTCCCCGCCCCTGGGCCTGGGCGGCAGCGTGCCGGTGGAGACCGCCGAGCTGACGCTGAGCGAGGGCTCCCGGCTGGTGCTCTACACCGACGGGCTGGTCGAGAACCGCGACCGCGATATCGCCACCGGTCTGGAGCTGCTCCGTACGGCGCTCGCGGCCGGGGCGAACCGCACCCCCGAGGAAACGTGTACGGCGGTCCTCGACGCGATGCTGCCCGCCCACCCCAGCGACGACATCGCCCTCATGGTGGCCCGCACCCGGTTGCTGGACCCCACACGGGTCGCCGAATGGGAGGTGCCCTCCGACCCGGCGGCCGTCGCCCCCGTACGGGCGGCCTGCCTGCGCATGCTGGAGTCCTGGGGCCTGGCGGCGATCGACTTCACCACCGAGCTGATCCTCAGCGAACTGATCACCAACGCCATCCGCTACGGCGCCCAGCCGATCCGGGTCCGGCTGCTGTACGACCGCGCCCTGATCTGCGAGGTCTCCGACGGCACCAGCGCCTCCCCGCATCTGCGCCGCGCCGCGACCACGGACGAGGGCGGCCGCGGCCTGTTCCTCGTCGCCCAGTTCGCGCACCGCTGGGGCACCCGCTACACACCGGGCGGCAAGGTCATCTGGACCGAACAGTCCCTCGACGGCGACCGCCCGGAGCCCGGCCCGGACGCGACCGAGGACGTCCTCGACCAGTGGGACGACGTGCCGGCGCTGTGAGGGGGCGGGGTCCTGGAGCGGCGGTCCTGGGGCGGGGTCCCGCCCCTCCCCCACGACTTGCCGGATGCAGCCCCCTCGCCCCCTGGCTAAGCTCGTTGAAGGGGCCGACGACTGATCTTGGAGGCTCCCATGGTGCAGTTGCCCGAAGCGCGTGATCTGGCTCCGCGGCTGGCCGTTGGCGCGTTCATCCTGGATTCCGGGCTGACGCTGCTGCGGGCCGACCCGGCGACCGCCGAGGGCGTGCACGGGATGGCGCGGGTGGCCTATCCGTTCCTGGACAAGATGCCCGCCGAGCAGTTCACCCGGCTGTTGGCATGCTCCGAACTCGCCGTCGGCGGTGCGCTGCTGGCACCGTTCATCCCCACCCGGCTGGCCGGTCTCGCGCTGACCGGGTTCTCCGGCGGACTGGTCGGGATGTATCTGCGGACTCCCGGAATGCGGAAGCCGGGGAGCCTGCGGCCGACCCAGAACGGCACCCTCCTGGCCAAGGACGTCTGGATGCTGGGCATCGGCCTCGGCTTCCTGGGCGCGGCGAGCCGCCGACGCCGGGCCGCGGCCCGCCGATACCGGCGCGCGACCCTCTCCCGGCGCCACAGGTGCTGGTGCCGCGGCTGAACCTTCCCGGCCCGCGGTCCGTACGAGCCCCTCGACCGGCCGGGGCCGCGCCAGGCAGGCACCGACCGCCACCCGGTCTCCCCCACCCCACTCCGGTCTGCCCCACCCCACTCCGGTCTGCCCTCCCCCACTCCGCGGCCTGCCCTCCTCTATTCCGCCCCGCCCTCCCCTACTGGCGCACCAGCCAGGTCGCGATCTCGTCGACCACCGCCGGGGCAACGTGGCCTGGGCGCGTGTATTCGGCCGTGGTGGGCCGGCCGCTGCCGGAAAAGAAGAGGTGGTTGACGTCCTGGTGAATCCGGATCGCCACCTCGGGCCGGTGCGCCAGGGCCTCCTGCCAGCGGATCAGGTCGTCGGCGACGGTCACTTGGTAGTCCCGCCCGCCCTGGAGGATCAGCATCGGGCAGACCAGTCGGGCTGCCGTGGCCACCGGGTCGTAGGCACGCAGGTCGAGCCAGTAGGCAGCGGAGAGCCCCAGGGGCAGGAGATTTGACGGTGTGTCAGGAGTGAGTTCCGGCCCGGCCACCAAGGCGGCCTGCCGCATGAGCGCCGACACCCACTCGTCCGCGCTCGGCCCGGGGGCGAGCTCCGCGAGATAGCGGGCCACCCGGACGGCCGCCTCGTGCATCGGCTGCGCGTCCGCGGCGAGGAGCACCAGGCCCGCGATCGACGGGTCGGCGGCGGCGATCCGGGGCGCCACCTTGCCGCCCATGCTGTGGCCGAGCAGATGGATCCGGTCCGGGGCCACAGCGGGTTGCCGCCGGAGCAGTTGGACGGCGGCGAGTGCGGGTGGCAGGTACTCGTCAGCCATGGTGAGGTCCGAGGGCAGCCGGTCCGGGTGCGCGAAGGTCGCCTTGTCGAAGCGCAGCACGGCCACGTGCCGGGTGGCGAGCCCCCAGGCGAGGTCCTTGAGGGGCTTGTTCGGGCCGCTGCTCTCGTCCCGGTCGAACGCGCCGCCGCCACTGAGCAGTACCACGGCGGGCCACGGGCCGGGGCCGACGGGCAGGCTGAGTGTGCCGGGCACGGCGAGCCGCCCCGTCCCGAGCATGACGTCCCGTTCGGTGAACCGGTCCTCGTCCGCGTAGTGCGGCGGCTGCCACTCGGCGGCACTGTGCGGATCGAGCCGCAGCCCGTGCAGCAGGCCGTCGTCACCGACCGATGCGACCACGGTGAAGCGGCCGTTGACGCAGGTCACCGGGGTGTGTACGCGCACCAGGCCGGCCTCGGCGGGCTCGGTCACCGGCTCCTCGACCGCCCTGACACCACCGTGTCCGGCAGCCTCTGCCGCCCACGCGAGCCTTAGGGCCTCGGCGGGAACCGCGGCCCGTAGTGGGGGCGCGAAGAACGCCACGGCCTCTTCGAAGTTCTCTGCCCGCAGCAGCGCGGCGAAGTCGCGCGCCACTTCCAGCGCTCCGCCTTCTCTGCCTTCTCTGCCTTCTCTGCCATCAGCATCTATTCTCATGATTGAGAAAGGTAGCAGCCATGAGAAAGTTGAGGCATGGACTCCCTGGAACTGCTCGCCCACCCCATCCGGCTGCGGATCGTGCATGCGATGGGCGGTGGACGGCTTCAGACCACCGCTCAGCTCTGCGCACGCATCCCCGAAGCCTCCAAGGCCACGGTCTACCGGCACATCGATCTGCTGGTGGGCGGCGGGATCCTGGAGGTGGCCGAGGAGCGCCGGGTGCGCGGCGCGGTACAACGGCACTACCGGCTGCGGCAGGACCGGGCCGTGATCGGCTCCGAGGCGGTCCGGGCGCTCACCCCCGACGACCATCGGCAGGCCTTCGCCACCGCGATGACCGCCCTGCTGGCCGAGTTCAACGCCTACCTCGATCGCGAGGGCGCCGACCCGGTGGCCGACCTGGTGGGCTACCGGCAGCATGCGCTCTGGCTCAGCCCGGCGGAGCTGGAGGAGATGATCGCCGAGCTGCGCGCGGCCATCGCACCGCGGCTGGCCCACCGGCCGAGCCCCGAGCGGGCGCAGTACCTGCTCAGCCCGATCCACTTCCCGGTGGAAGTCCCTCAGCGGGAAGCCGAGGAGTCGGCCGCCGACGCCGATCAGGAGCCGGGCGCCTGACCGACCGGCCCCTCAGCCAACCGGCCTCCGCCGCACGGCCCCTCAGCCGACCAACCTCCGCCGCACCGCCCGTACGGCGGCCGCGCAGCCCGCTCCCGTGGCGGCCGCGAGGAGGAGGATGACCAGGCTCGTCCGGTCCGGGGTGTGGAAGGCCAGTTCGGAGTGCTGGTGGAGGACGAAGCCGTCGTAGAACATCCAGGACGCCAGCGCCGCGACGGGGGCCAGGGCCGGGCGGGTGCGGAGTGCCACGGCCAGCGTCAGCAGCGCGAAGAGGGCCAGCACGGCGGATGTGTGGGTGGCCTCACCGGTCAGCAGCAGGGCGGTCACCAGCAGCGCCGCCCCGACGGCGCCGAGCGGCAGCGCGAGGTCACGGGCGAGGGTGCGGTCCGGGGGCACCCGGTGGGCCGGCTGTGTTGCCGGTGGCCTGACCTGGGGGAACTGCGTGGTGTGGGGACGGTGTGGGCGGAGCGGGGGCGCCGGGCGGTGAAGGGTGGTCATGGGGAGCACCTCCTGCTGCGGCCTGGTGCGGCGGACCGGTGTGGTGGTCCGGTGGATCCGCGGTGGACCCTTGCCGCCAGAATGCGCCCCGGGGGCGGGGCGGGACCGCCGTGGCGCAGTTCTTAACGTCCTGCGTACGGGCGATGGACGTTTTCTGACACCGCCTTGACGCCAGGGGGCGAACCGGCCGATGTCGCCGGACGCGGGGTGGGCCGGGGCGCCGCTCACGCGGTGATGCATACTCGCTGCTCGTTGCCCGAACCGACGACCGATGATCGGCAGGACGTACCCGCATGACCAGTGTCCAAGCGGACCCGGAGTCTCCCGACGCCCCAGCCTCCCGACGGTGGCGCGGCTGGCTGCTGGACGGGCTGAGCAGTCAGGCCGCCCGCCACCCCGGGCCGCACGGCACCCCGCCGGCCGAGCACAAGGGGCACTCCTGGTGGCGGGTGATGTGCCTGACCGGTGTCGACTACTTCTCGACCCTGGGCTACCAGCCGGGCATCGCCGCGCTGGCGGCCGGGCTGCTGTCGCCGTTCGCCACGCTTGTGCTGATCGCGCTGACGCTGCTCGGCGCGCTGCCGGTGTACCGCCGGGTCGCCAAGGAGAGCCCGAACGGCGAGGGTTCGATCGCCATGCTGGAGCGGTTGCTGCCCTGGTGGGCAGGGAAGCTGCTGGTGCTGGTGCTGCTGGGGTTCGCCGCCACCGACTTCATCATCACGATGACACTGTCGGCCGCGGACGCCTCGGCACACGTCGTGGAGAACCCGTTCGCCCCTCCGCTGCTGCACGGCGCGAACCTGTGGATCACCCTGGTGCTGCTGGCCGCCCTGGGCGCGGTGTTCCTCAAGGGCTTCCGTGAGGCGATCGGCATAGCCGTCGGCCTGGTCGGCACCTATCTGGTGCTGAACGTCGTCGTCCTGGCCACCTCGGCCTGGCAGGTGCTGTCGCACCCCGTGGTGATCGACAACTGGTGGGGCGCCATGACCGCCGCGCACTCCTCGCCGCTGGCGATCGTCGGGGTGGCGCTGCTGGTCTTCCCCAAGCTGGCGCTGGGCATGTCCGGCTTCGAGACGGGCGTCGCCGTCATGCCGCAGGTCCAGGGCGATGCCGCGGACACCGCGGCACACCCGGCCGGCCGGATCCGCGGCACCCGCCGGCTGCTGACCACCGCGGCCCTGGTGATGAGCGGCTTCCTGCTGCTGTCGAGCCTGGCCACCACGCTGCTCATCCCGCAGCACGAGTTCGAGGCCGGCGGCTCGGCCAACGGGCGGGCGCTGGCCTACCTGGCGCACCAGCACCTCGGCGAGGCCTTCGGCACCGTCTACGACCTCTCCACCATCGCCATCCTCTGGTTCGCCGGTGCCTCGGCGATGGCCGGACTGCTCAACCTCGTCCCGCGCTATCTGCCGCGCTACGGCATGGCCCCGGAGTGGGCGCGGGCGGTGCGGCCGCTGGTGCTGATCTTCCTGGCCATCGCCTTCGGCATCACCGTCCTGTTCAACGCCAGCGTCGATGAGCAGAGCGGTGCGTATGCGACCGGTGTGCTGGTGCTGATGCTCTCGGCGTCCTTCGCCTCCACCGTCGCCGCCCGCCACCGCCGCCACCGGGCGGCCGCCGTCGGCTTCGGCGCCATCACCGTCGTCTTCGGCTACACCCTGATCACCAATGTCATCGAACGGCCCGACGGCCTGAAGATCGCCCTGCTGTTCATCCTCGGCATCCTGCTGACCTCGTTCGCCTCGCGGGTACACCGGGCCTTCGAACTGCGCGCCGTACAGGTCGGCTTCGACGGGACCGCGCAGCGGCTGATCGACGCCGCGCTGGCGGCCGGGCCGCTGCGGGTCATCGCCAACGAGCCCGATGAGCGGGACGAGGCGGAGTACCGGGAGAAGGAGTACAGCCAGCGCGAGGAGACCCATATCCCCGACGGACGGCCGGTGTTGTTCCTGGAGGTCACCGTCCGGGACTCCTCGGACTTCACCACGGACCTGCACGTCCAGGGCGAGGAGCGGTACGGGGCGCAAATACTGCGGGTGGAGGGCGCCGGTGTGGCGAACACCATCGCGGCCGTCCTGATGCAGCTGCGCGAGCACACCGGCGAGGTGCCGCACGTCTACTTCAACTGGACCGAGGGCCATCCGCTCAGCCATCTGCTGCGCTTCCTGGTCTTCGGCGACGGCGAGGTCGCGCCGGTCACCCGGGAGGTGCTCCGCCGCGCCGAGCCCGACCCGGCCCGGCGGCCCCGGGTCCACGTGGGCTGACGCGCCCCGGCCGGTGCCCGGCGACGCGGGCGGGGCCCCGGATCCCCCGCCCGCCGCCTGTGGCAGGCTGCGCACAGATGCCCGGCCGTTCCGGTCGCCGGGCCGGAGAGATCGGGAACCACCGGCCATGCACACCTCTCACCCCGCGGGCCGGGCCGTCGGTCCCGCCGAACACCGCGCCGCCGTCGCGACCGAGACCGCCGCCTTCGTGGCGGCGCTGGACGGCGCGGACCTGACGGCACCCGTACCCGGCTGCCCGGATTGGACGCTCCGCGACCTGGTCAAGCACACCGGAAGCGTGCAGCGCATGTTCTCCGTCCTGCTGCGCCGACTGGTCCAGGAACCGCCGCGCAGCCGGGAGGTGGAACTGGATCTGCCGACCGCGGAGGACGGCTGGGCCGACTGGCTGTCGGCGAGTGCCGCAGTGGCCGCGGACGCCTTCGCCGGTACCGACCCGGACGCCCCGATGTGGGCGTGGGGCGCCGATCAGCACGCCCGGTTCTGGATGCGGCGGATGCTGTTCGAGACGCTGGTGCACCGCACGGACGCGGAGCGCGCGCTCGGCCGCCGGCCGGTGATCGACCCCTCGCTCGCGACGGACGGCGTGGACGAGTTCCTGACGAACCTGCCGTACGCCACGTTCTTCGCGCCCCATGTGGCCCGGCTGCGCGGCGAGGGCGAAACCCTCCGCTTCCGGTGCACCGACACGGACGGCGACTGGCTGATCCGCCTGCGGCCGGACAGCTTCGGAGTCGAGCCCCGGACCGGGGAGAACGCCGCAACCGCCACCGCCGACGCCGGTGTCCAGGGCACGGCGGCGGATCTGCTGCTGCTCGTGTACGGGCGCCTGGACCGCGGTTCGGATGCCGTCGAGACCGTGGGCGATGAGGAGATGCTGACGCGCTGGTTCAGCAACTCCGCGTTCTGAGGCGGGAGTTGCCGGTTCACGGGTCTCCGCGGACCGGCAACTCGCCCCTGTGGGCCGACTGTTCTTCCCGGCCCCTCTTCCGAAGGTCACCCACGGCATGCCGGACGGTCAGCTCCGTCGGCCGAGCGCCTTCGCCCGGGTGTGGGACCAGCCCGTCAGCAGCACGCCGACGGCGACCAGTGCCAGATGTACGGCCAGCGTGACGGTGAAGCCACCGTCGAGCCAGCCGAGGAACCCCGTGTCGGCGTGGTCGAAAACCAGCCGGATCGCGCCCTGTGCGAAAACCACCGTCATGATGGCGCCGGCGATCTGAAAAATGTCGTACTTCATAGGTCCCCCAAAAGTGCTGTCGGTCGTGCGCTGCCGATAGGCCCTCTGTCGCCCCTGTTGCCGCCGTTCCCCCTGCCCTCCCTGTTCCCCGAGGACGTTACGAACGTATCATTCGGAAAACCGTCATTGGCCGCTGAATTACTGCGTAATTCGATTTACGTCACACAATTCAGGGAATCGGGAGGGGAATCGTGCGTGCGGAAAAGGGGCGCTCGGGAGGGCCGGTGTGCCGGATGTGCCGTACGGCCCTCCCGTCGGCGGGGCGGGGTCGGCCGGCGCTCTACTGCTCGCGCAGCTGCCAGGCCAAGGCGTACCGGCGGCGGAAGCAGACGCCGGTCCCGGCGCCCGAGCGGCCGGTGGCTGAGGCCCCGTCGGGCAAACGGCTGCGGATCGCCGAGGCGCTCTGGCGGATCGCCGCCGAGCGGGGGCTGCACGCGGCGAGCCTGCGGGAGGTAGCGGCCGAGGCCGGGGTCTCGCTGCGCGCGGTCCAGTACCACTTCGGGAGCAAGCACCGGCTCCTGGTCGACGCGCTGCATCTGCTGCACGCGGAGAACGAGCGGATCGCCCGTTCCCGTATCCCGTTCGATGCCACGGAACCCCGGGGTCTGCTGCGGGCGGTGCTGGACGAATTCCTGCCCGTCGACGCTCAGCGTGCCACCGCGCTGCGGGTGTTCGCCGCGTACTACGCACGCAGCCTGACGGACCCCGACCTCGCCAAGGTCTTTCTGCCTGCCGAGCAGCCGCTGGAGCGGCTGGTGGCGGAGCTGATCTCGGTGGCGCGGGCCGACGGGCGGACCGCGCCCGGTCTCGATCCGTGGCGCGAGGCCGATCTGCTGGTCTCCGGCGCGGTGGGGCTGGGCAGTGATGTGCTCCACCGGCGCCGCACGCTGGACGAGGTGCGCCGCACCCTGGACTATCACCTCGATCGGATCTTCGCCGGAGACCCGCGCGCAGGGCGCTGATCTCCGGCGAAGGTGACGGTCCGCCGGCCGCCGTCAGCGGGTGGCCGGCTCCGGATAGAACTCCCGTGGCCTGCCGCGGTGGTCCTTGAGCCGGCCGAGCAGGCTCGCCGGATATTCGATGAGCCAGTAACTCGCCGCCGCCACGGGCGCCGCCACCAGGAACACGATGAGCAGGGCCGGGAGGAAGCCCGACTGTCCGGTGGGCAGCAGGCCGGCGTTGTGGAGCTGGAGCATGACCGGCTCGTGCCAGATGAAGAGGCTGTAGCTGACGAGTCCGGCGGCGGTCAGCCAGCGGGCAGTCAACAGGCCTTGCCAGAAGGTCTGTTGACGTACATGGAGGGTGCTGAAGAGCAGCAGCACCCACAGGGCCGAGGCGATCGGGTGGTAGAAGGTGAAGGTGAAGTTCTCCGGGCCGGAGTCCAGGGAGAGCGCGAACAGTCCGGCCAGCGCGAGCGCGGCCAACGGCAGGGCGGTGCGCGGCCCGAGGCGGGCCCGGTCACCGAGGGCGGCGGTCAGCACGGCCAGCCCCATCCCGGCCGCGAAGCCGCCGAAGCGGGCCTGCGGGCCGAAGTACACCACCCAGTCGGTGTGCGGCACCCCGAACCGGTAGTGGGCGACGGCGATCCAGACGAGCGGCACGGCGTACAGGAACAGGCACCCCGCCGCGCACACCGCCACCCTGGTACGGCGCCGGCGCAGCGGACGGCAGGCACGGACCGCCAGCGGCCCGAGCGCCACCAGGACGAGGTAGAAGAGCACCTCCAGCGACAGCGACCAGGTGGGGCCCAGGGTGTAGAAGATCCGCTGCTGGTCGAAGACATGGGTGAAGGTGAGGTGCTCGACCAGGTCGCGCCAGTTGCCCGGCAGGGTCGGATTGCGGGTCGCCCAGACGACCAGCACCGCCAGGAAGTACAGCGGCAGGATCCGGATCGCCCGCCGGAAGAGGAACAGCCGGGCGGGCCGGGTCGAGCCCCCGTCGAGGGCGGCCCGGGCGTACGACAGCGTCAGCAGATACGCCGACAGCACGAAGAACAGGTCGATGACTTCGAGGGAGAAGGCGGCGCCGAGGACCGGGTTGTCGACCGGCGGGTGGCTGCCCTGTGCGTCATAGCGGAAGTACTGCTGCCAGACGTGGAAGGCGACGGTGCTGAGCGCGGCGAGCCCGCGGAAGCCATCGATGGCGCCGGCCCGGCCGCGGGCCTGAGCGGTGTCCGTACGGCTCATCGGCGGGCCACCGCCTTCGCCCCGGCGGCCCGCGGGGTGACCCGCCACTGCCGGTCCCCCAGCGCCTCCTTCAGATGGGCCTGCCGGGCCACCATGTTCTTGAAGTGGCTGTAGAAGAAGGTCGAGACGAGGAGATAGGTCCAGAACCAGCGGCCGCGGGAGCGGAGTTCGGGGACCGCCAGGCGCCAGGCGAAGAGTGCCTGCACCGGTCCGGCCGCCATGGTGAACAGCACCGCGAGTACGCACACCGGCACCGCCCAGTCGAGCCGGTGCAGCCCGCCGGCCTTCCAGGCCGAGTACAGCAGGATGGGCAGGATCTGGAGCGTCAGCCACGGCTGCACCTCGCGCCAGCCCAACAGGACGCAGAGACCCAGTTTCTGACGGACCGTGAAGGCCGGGGAGCGCAGACTGCGCCACAGATGCCGGAGCGAGACCTGGAGCCAGCCCTGTGCCCAGCGGGAGCGCTGGTTCCACAGCGCCTTCAGGGTGGTGGGCGCCAGTTCGCGGGAGATGAGGGTGCGGTCGACGGCGAACCGGGCGCCCTCGCCCAGGGCGCGCAGGGTCGAGTCGATGTCCTCGGTCAGCATCGAGCCGTGCATCCGGATCCGGGCGAGCAGATCCGTCCGCCAGAAGCCGTTCGAGCCGCCGAACACGCCGAAGCCGTACAGCCGGGTGCGGCCCGGGTGGCTGACCGCGTAGATCGCCTCGAACTCCACCGCCACCAGTTCGGCGATCCGGGAGCTCTCGCCGTTGCGGATCACGCAGTGCCCCTGGACGACGTCATGGCCGTTGGACAGCCAGTGCCAGGCGTCCCGGAACGCGGTCCGGGCCGGGTGGTGGTCGGCGTCGAAGATGCCGACGAACTCGCCGCGGACCCGGGTGACCGCGGCGTTGATGTTCTGTGCCTTGGAGGTGCTGCCCGCGACCGGCAGCAGCACCAGCCGGGGGTCGCGGGCCGCGATCTCGCGAAGGGTGTCCTCGACGGGCAGCGGATGCGGCGTGTTGTACGCCAGCAGGATCTCCAGCTCGCCGGGGTAGTCGAGGCGGAGGAACGACTCGACGGTCTCGACGATGGTCGCGGCCTCGTTCGGCAGATACGCGGCGATGACGGCGCTGGCGGGCGGGTACGGCGCGCCGGGTGTCTCGGGCCGGGGGGCCGCGTCGAGGGAGAAGAGGCACTCCAGAATGATCAGCAGCGCTGACAGCACCAGTCCGGCCACCACCACCCAGTACATGGCGGAGCCGAGGTCCCAGCCCAGTGCGTATGTCTGGAGGTAGAGCGCGAACGGCACCGCGACGCCGAGCAGCAGCGCCAGGACCGGGGAGAGCGCCGAGAGGGCGGGCCGGACCAGCGCGCTGAACGACGGGCGGCGGTGGCGGTGCGGGGTGCCGCGCATCCAGGGCGCGTACCGCACCGGGCGCAGATCCCGGTGACGGAGCGCCTCTTGGACCGCGTCCCGGGCCTGGCCGGCGGCCCGGCCGCCGTCCGCGCAGCCGGCCAGCGGCAGCCATCCGACCGCCGGGGTGAGCCGGACGTTCTCGTCCGCGACGATGAACCGGGTGCCGGCCACGGTCGCGGCGAACTTCTCCAGCCCGCGGCGGGCCGTCTCCTCGTCGACCCCGGGCAGCAGCATCAGCAGCTGTCCGTCGTCGTCCCAACCGAGCCGGTCGCAGAAGCTGCCGAGCCGCTCCGCGACGCCCGCCAGCCGCTCGGCGACCTCCCGGCGTATTCGCGGTCCGAGCCGGGCCTCCAGGGCGGCCATCTCGGCCACGCCGACCACGGCGAGCACCCCGCCGTTGCGGGCGGCCTCGGGGCGCCGCAGTTCGCGGTCGAGTTCGTCCAGGAAGTGCGCGTGGGAGTACAGGCCGGTGCGCGGGTCCCGCGGCAGGTTCTCGACCGGTACGGGGACGCGGCGGAGCTTGGCCTCGATACGGGCGGACAGTTCGTCCGGGTCGGAGGCTTCCGGAACGCAGTCGTCGGCGCCGTGCCGCAGCAGGTCCGCCGCTCCGGCGGGTTCCGGGCCGGCGGTGACCATGAGCAGCGGCAGCGCCCGGCCGGCGGGGACGGTGCGGACCTCGCGGATCACGTCGAGGCCGCTGTCGTCGTGGGCGCCGGGTGCGCCCCGGTCGTCGAGGGCCACGATGGCGTCCGGGTGTGCCTGCCCCATCCGCCGGTCGACCTCGCCGGGCGGGGCATGGCTGACCTCGTGGCCGGTGGCGCGCAGGGTCCTGGTGAGGCGCTCCAGGCGGGGTCCGGGGGCGCCGACCACCAGCACGTGCCCGCCGCCGCGGGAGCCGTCGGCGGGGGTGGTGGGGGCGGCGGGGTCCGCGGTGTCGAGCAGGGCCGTGGGGGAGCCCTGGGAGGTGGTGCGGTGCGAAGTGAGCACCTGGGGATGTCCTTTCGTGCAAGGAGGCATGCGAAAGCGGGCCCGGGCCGCGCCGCGTCGGCGGCAGCGGTCCGGACCTCTAGCCGGCTGTCAGAGGCAAGACAGGTACACAGATCGCGGGCGCTCTTCGGATCCGTCTCCCGGGGGACGGACGCGGGCGCGCGGGCGCACGGCTGCTAAGGCAGGCTCCAAGCCTCGGAACGCGTGGGCGCGTTCCAGCACTGATCGCATATGTGGGGTCCCATCCTGATCGGATTGTGGGGGAGGACCGGATGTCGGGCGTGCCGTCGGCGAGCCCCGCACAGCGGTGCCCGTCGACCACTTGAGCCTCGACGCGAACGGTGACACCACTCCTGCTTCTGCGTAACGCTCTGATTACGTCCCGCCGTCCGCACGGTCTCAACGCATCGCTACCGCCCGGTAAGCACCGGGGCTTCGGCTATACCCAGTAAGCGCGTTGCGTCGCGAAATCGGACAGATAGCGCACAACTCCCACCGGCGCAGGCGCGCGGCCTCGCTCACCTTCGAGTCGCAGGGGAACTGTAGATTCGTACCTATCGACGATCTGTTAATCTGCCCGCTCCTGGATGTTCCTCCATGCCCTCTCCCCCCAAGCACCCCTCGTTCGCCGGGTGCAGCGAGGTGTCCCGTACGTGTACAGCACTCCCTTCTCCCCCGCCGAGGCCAGAT
>Ga0207426_1001383_pt1 | contig 20538 bp, 16 predicted proteins | sample AraplaMF_Cvi_mMS_FD_184265 | JGI IMG/M metagenome (GOLD analysis project Ga0207426, IMG submission 184265) | Arabidopsis root microbial communities from the University of North Carolina, USA - plate scrape MF_Cvi_mMS (SPAdes) (version 2) | ecosystem: Host-associated > Plants > Roots > Endosphere... | reverse complement strand
GATCCAGGAGGCCGGGCTGAGCATGCTGGAACAGCCACTGCCGCCGGGCGCCGCCGCGTTCCAGCAGGAACTGGTCGGCAGCCTGCGGGTGAACATCGCCGCCGACGAGGCGGTCCGTACGGTCGCGGACGCGGCCACCATCGTACGGGAGCGCTCGGCCACCGTGATCAACCTCGGTCACTCCAAACTCGGCGGCCCCACCGCCGCCCTGCACGCCGCGCGCATCGCCGAGGGCGGCGGCGTGGGCCTGATGGTCGGCAGTGTCATCGAGATGGGCATCGCCACCGCCATGGGCCTCCACTTGGCCGCCGCCCTCCCCCGGCTCAGCCACCCGTCGTACCTGATGGGCCCGCTCAAGTACCGCCAGCAGATCACCGAGGAACAGGTCGAGGTCGTCGACGGACACATCGCCGTTCCGCGGGGCCCCGGGCTCGGGGTCACCGTCGACGACAGGGAACTGCGCCGTCTGGACGCCCGCCGTCGGAGCTGAGGACCACTCCGCCGCCGGGAGGGGAAGGGATCACGGCTCGCCGTCGGAACATCTCTCTTCGCCCGGGACCCCGTCGACGGCCGTGATCACTGGTATGTGTTCGCCGGGCACTTCGGGCCCTCGGTGTGCCGCCCACGGGACGCAGGCCGAATGAACGGTCACGACAACCGATGAGATCGTCGCTCTCGGCTTGGCCCGGCCGGCGGGAGGGCACCCGGGCCGACCGCACCCGCACCGCCAGGGAACGGAAGGTCATCGGCCCACCGGAGCCCCGGCGCCAGGTCACTTCGGCGAACGCCCGGGACCCGGCCGGCGGCCGGATCCGCCGCGGGCCCCGGCACCGGCGGGGGTCCGGCACCAGCGGGGGTCCGGTACCGGGGCCGGGGGTGCGGCCGTCGCCGGGCCAGGCGGTGCCGTGGGAGCCGCTCCGCCATCGACTGGACCACCGCGCCCGGCCACCCTTCAGTTGACGCGCAACCATCCACCGTGCACCCCGGAACGGAACCGGCAACCACACCCAACGGAGCCCTACCAGCCGACCGTGATCGTCGCGGCGCAGGAAAGGTCGTCGCTGGCGAGCCCGGCCAGAAGGGTGACCTCACCCGGCTCGATGCCGCGGCTGCCGTCGGTCAGGGTGTAGTACAGCCGTTCGATCGGGGCTTCGAGGACGATGTCCTCGCGCTCTCCCGCGGAGAGGGCGACGCGTTGGAACGCGATCAGCTGACGCACCGGGCGGACGACGGAGGCGAACTCGTCGCGGGCGTACAGCTGCACGACCGTCTCGCCGCTCACGTCACCGGTGTTGGACACCGTGAGTTGGGCGCGAACGACGCCGTCGGCCAGTTCCACCGCCGGACGGCCGGCCCGCTCGTCGAGTCCGACCGCGAAGGTGGTGTACGACAGCCCGTGCCCGAAGGCGTACAGCGGGCCCTGGGTGCCGAGGTCGCCGTATCCGTGACGGGTTCCCGTGGGGTGCTCGTAACCGCTGCCGTGGTGGTGACCGTGGTAGAGCGGAATCTGACCGAGGTGGCGCGGGAAGGTGCTGGGCAGCTTGCCGCTGGGGTTGATCAGGCCGAACAGGGTGTGCGCGATCGCGGTGCCCGCCTCCTCGCCGAGCAGCGGCGCGAGCAGGACGGCGTTGGAGACCCGCGCCGCCCGCTCCAGCAGCAGCGGCCGGCCGGAGACGACCACGGTCACCAGCGGCTTGCCCGCGGCGGCCAGGTGGTCGAGCAGCTCATCCTGGTCCCCGGGGAGGGACGGCGAGACGGACGTCTGGCCCTCGCCCGCGGTGTTGTTGCCGGCCCATCCGGTGCGCTCGCCGAGCACGGCGACGACGACGTCGGCCTCCCCAACGGACGCCACGACAGCCTCCGCGTCCAGGGGCTCGCCGGAGTCGGTCTCGAACCGTCCGAGCGGCACGAACTCGACCTTCGCGTCCCGCTTCCGCAGGGCGTCGACCACCGTGTCGGCTTCGGGGTGGAGGTCGCGGGCCACCCCCTCGAAGGTCTCGTCCATGCCGGGCATGCGGGTCTGGAAGATGTCCGTGAAGTTGAACGTCGCAGGGTCGACGCCGGGGACCTTGCCCTCCATGACGGCCATCATGGCGATCGGCATCTCGGCATTGGACACTGATGTGTAGGCGCCGAAGTGGATCCGCAACTCGTCGGCAGCGGGACCGACGACCACGACGCGGCGCTGGCCCGGCGTCAGGGGCAGAGTGCCGTCGTTCTGGAGCAGGACCGTGCCGCGGGCCGCGATGACGCGGCGTGTCCCGGCCGCCTCCTCCAGGTCCGGACGCGCAGGGGAGATGGGCGCGGGCCGCGGGCTGAAGCTGGGGATCAGACCGACCCTGGCCTTCGTGGTGAGGACCCGGGCGACGGCGATGTCGACGGCCTTCTCGTCGAGCCGTCCGGAGGTCACCTCGTCCACCAGATGGGAGTAGTTCGTGTCGCCCGGCAGCTCGACGTCGAGGCCGGCGGACAGCGCCTGCACCGCCGCCTCGCCTTCCGTACGCGCGGTGCGCTGCGCGGTTCGCAGCAGATTGACGGCGTCGTAGTCACCGACCACCAGGCCGTCGAAGCCGAGGGTGTCCCGCAGGAGTTCGGTGAGCAGCCAGCGGTTGGCGGCCGCGGGCACGCCGTCGATCTCGTTGTACGAGTTCATCACCGACGACAGGCCCGCCTCGGCGATCGCCCGGCGGAACGGCTCGGCGTACTCGTCGACCAGGGCCCGCCGCCCGAGCTGGGTCACCGCCTGGTTGAGGGCGCCCTCCGAATTGCCGTAGCCGAGGAAGTGCTTGCCGGTGGCGAGGACACCGCCGCCCCGCTGCGCGCCGCGCACGAACGCTACGGACATCTGGGCGGCCAGCTCCGGGTCCTCGCCGTACGTTTCGTGTACGCGGCCCCAGCGCGGGTCACGATTGATGTCCATGACCGGGGAGAACATCAGGTGGATCCCGGCGTCGCGCATGTGCGCGGACGTCACGGCGGCGGCCCGCCCGGTCAGTTCCGGGTCCCAGGTCGCCGCCTGCGCCCACGCCGTGGGGAACTGAGAACCGGAGGCGTGCAGGAAGCCGTTGATGCCCTCGTTGTGGACCAGAACGCCGATCCCGAACGGTGACACCTCGCGCGCCCCTGCCTGAATCTTGGCGAGTTGCACCCGCAGGGCGTGGGCGTCACCGCCGAGGAACCACGCCAGGGAGAGGTGCCCCACACCGTTCGGACGCAGCTGCTTCAGGCGGTTCGCGTCGATGCCGGGTAGGTTCGGCAGTCCCTCATCGGGCCGGCCGAACAGCTCGGGCGTGTTGAGGCCGCTGAGCTGCGCGACCTTCTGCTCAAGGGTGAGCCGGGAGACCAGGCGCGCGATGTCGTCGGGGCCCCATGCGTCAGTAGCCATCTCACGTCTCTTTCACTTGCGGTGATCGGGTTCGTCGAAGCCGAGCGCTCGTGGCGCCCGGGGCCGCTCATCGTGGCCAGGGGGTGAGGCCCTCGTTCCGGACCCGCCGGCTCGCCTCCCGCGATAAGCCCCCGGGTCCGTACCGCCGGCGGAGTCGGCGGCCGCGTGTCGCTCCTGCTGAAGGCGTCGTCGGCTACTCGACCGTGACGACGACGTCCACCGGCCCGCACTCGCCGGCGGTAGCGGTGAGCCGGATCTTCCCGGTTCCGGTGCGCCGTTGTCCGATCATCGCGCCGTGCGGGACGGTGACCGGCTCTGCAGGACATGCCGATCATGTGGACTCCGCGAGTTGAGACGGACCTTGCCTGAACGGCCGGGCACGGGCTTGCCGGGCACCCGACGGCCTGGCGCTGCGTGGCGGCGATGTTTCACCGATTAAAATCTATCACTCAAAAAAATTAGCGGCTAGGGTGGTCGGAGCCCGCGGCTCACACACCAGCACAGGAATCGGCAGTTCGGAGCACCATGGTCGGACGGCATCACCGATCGGCGCGCCTGCCCCGTCGTACACGTGTCCCGGAACGACGCCGTCGCGCACACCGCGCGGGCTGGCAAACGCGTGCCCACCGAGGCCGAGCGGGAGCAGGCGGCGCCTCGTACGGCCACCGCCACCGTGTGGCCGCCCGCCCCGCCGACCCCGCGTGCGCGGCAAGCGGCCACGCCGGATTCCACTGTGCCCGGGACACCGCTCCCGGCCGCGTACCGCACATCAGCCCACGAAGGAGCTCTGCGGCATGAAAGCCATCATGGTGATGTTCGACAGCCTCAACCGGCACATGCTGCCGCCGTACGGCTGCGACTGGACCCACGCCCCCAACTTCCAGCGCCTCGCCGAACGAACGGTGACGTTCGAGAACCACTACGCGGGGTCGATGCCGTGCATGCCCGCGCGCCGGGAACTGCACACCGGCCGCTACAACTTCCTGCACCGCGGCTGGGGTCCGCTGGAGCCGTTCGACGACTCGATGCCCGAACTGCTCAAGCGCAGCGGCGTGTACACGCACCTGTCCAGTGACCACCTGCACTACTGGGAGGACGGCGGATCGACTTACCACGGCCGGTACAACACCTGGGAGTTCTTCCGCGGCCAGGAGGGCGACCCGTGGAAGGGCCACGTCGCCGACCCGCCCATGCCCGCCGAGGACGTCAAGGAACTGCGACTGGAGGGCTACCGGCAGGACTGGGTGAACCGGCTGTACATGCAGACGGAGGACAAGCACCCGCAGACCCTCACGTTCGACGCGGGCCTCGACTTCATCCGCACCAACCACGATGAGGACCGCTGGTTCCTGCAGATCGAGACGTTCGACCCGCACGAGCCGTTCTTCAGCCACAGGCGGTACAAGGACCTCTACCCGCACGACTACGACGGCCCGCACTTCGACTGGCCCGACTACAAGCCTGTCGTCGAGACGGACGCGCAGGTCCAGCACGGCCGTCTCGAATACGCCGCCCTGCTGTCCATGTGCGACAGATCGCTCGGCCGCGTCCTCGACATGATGGACGAGCACGACATGTGGCAGGACACCCTGCTGATCGTCAACACCGACCACGGGCTGCTGCTCGGCGAGAAGAACTGGTGGGGCAAGTCGGTCCAGCCCTGGTACAACGAGCTGGTCCATCTGCCCCTGTTCATCTGGGACCCACGGGCGGGCGCCGCGGGCGAGCGGCGTGAGACGCTCGTGCAGACCATCGACATCGCCCCGACTCTCCTCGATTTTTTCGGAGTCGAGATCCCGGCCGACATGCAGGGCGTGCCACTGCCGACCGCAGCCGATGAACCGGTCCGCGAGGCAGCCCTGTTCGGCATCCACGGCGGACAGGTGAACGTCACCGACGGCCGCTACGTCTACATGCGCGCCCCCGTCACGCCCGACAACACCCCCTTGTTCGAGCACACGTTGATGCCCACGCACATGCGCGGGCGCTTCACCACGGACGAACTGGCCGGACTCGAACTCGCCGAGCCGTTCACCTTCACCAAGGGCGTCCCCACGATCCGCACGACCGGGCGGACCTTCTTCAACCCGTACCGGTTCGGCACGCTCCTGTTCGACCTGGAGGCAGACCCGGGACAGGACGCGCCGATCATCGACGACGCGGCGGAACTGCGCATGGCGAACCTGCTCGTCGACCTCATGCGCGCGTCCGAGGCGCCACCCAGCCAGTACGAGCGTCTCGGTCTGCCCGCCACCGTGACAGTCACCGACGACCACCTCCTGGTACGTGCCCAGCGCGGCCAGGCCGAGACGGCCCGGAAGCCACTGCCCAGGCCGGAGGACTTCCCCGCGGGCCGCTTCTCGCTGCGTACCCCGATCTCGGCACTGGTCTCCGACCCGATGGCGGTCGAGGTGCTGCGCACCCACGCACCCACGCTCGTCGACACCGAAATCCTCCAGATGATCGGCTCGACGTCCCTGATCTCGCTTGCGGCGCTCTCGGGCGGCGACTCGTTCTCGAAGGACACCCTGCGTATCCTCGCGGAGGAGCTCGCGTCGCTGTAGGAAACCGGTACCCCCCTTCGACACCGCTCAGCGGAGCCGAGGACGGACGCGGTGCACTGCGGCTGGCGCGTGGTTGCGTCCCGCACGTCGTCGTCCTCGACGGGATGCTGCCAGACGTGGACGGGGTTGAGGTACTGCGCAGTCTCAGGCGGGAGAACGCGCGGCTTCCCGTGCTCATACTCACCGCCCGTGACGCGCTGGAACACCGGATCGACGGGCTGTCGGCGGGCGCCGACGACTACGTCACCAAGCCGTTCTCCCTTGAGGAGGTCATGCTGCGGCTGCGCGGACTGCTGCGCCGTTGCGGTGCCGACGAAGCGGCCGAAGACGGAACCGTACGCGTACTGGGTGACCTCGTACTGGCCGAGAAGACGCGGGACGATGAAGGCGGGCGCGTTCTCCGACAACACGGTCCAGAAGTACACGGGCATCCGCGGCAACGCCCTGACCGCCGCCCAGAAGACCAAGCTCCTCAGCATCGTGGAGGCGGTCGGCGGCCGCGCCAAGGCGGACGTGGCGACAGTGAAGCTGGCCGAGGTCCGCAAGCACCTCAACGACACGTACATCACCTGGGCGGTGGAACCGGCGACGACGACGCCTTCTACGTCCGCGTGCACAGCCCGGTCGTATGGCGGGGCGCGCCTTCGCGGGCGCGGCCCTCGTGCCGTGGCCCGGGCACGGCGTCACCACCGGGACCGTGGCAACCGGGCCGATCCGCCGGCCACGAACGAGCCCGCGGCAAGACCCACACCACAGACATGGAGGCACCCCGCGCTCAGGACGACCGGTCCTCGAGTACCTTGCCCTTCGTCTCGACCGCGAAGACCGTGACGATCACGGAAACGACCAGGGCGGTCATGCCGAAGATGGTGAAGAGCATCGCCATGCCGTGCCCCAAGAAGGTGCCGATCACGATCGGTCCGACCATGGAGGTGAGCCCCAGCCAGGCAGTGGCGGTGCCGACTCCGATCGCCCTGATCCTCGTCGGGTAGAGCTCGGGCGTGTACAGGTAGACCCCGATGGCGGCCGCCGCGGCGAAGAAGCAGGCTCCGCTGCCGAAGATCATGAGATCCGACGGCTGGTCGGGGCCGGAGAGGGCGAGCAGGAACAGACAGACGGCGGAGCCGCCGAGTGCGACCGCGAACCAGATGCGCCGCCCCACGAAATCTATCGTGAGCGCGCAGAGCGTGGCACCGACCAGACCGACGCAGTTGCTGACCAGGCCGTATCGCAGAGCGACTTCGAGCGGGAGATGGAAGACCGTCCGGTACAGCGACGGCAGCCAGGTGCTGATGCCGTAGTACACCAAATAGGCGCCGATCCAGATCGTCCACACGACGAGCGTCCGCCGCAGGTAGGGCGGCCGGAACAGCTCGGTCCAGGACGACTCGGTCCGCTGGGCCGGCGGAACGTGGTGGCCGGCGGGCGGAAGTTCGCGGCCGGTCGCGTGCTCGACGTTGTCCTCGATCCGGGTCATCGCCTTGTCCGCATCTCCCGCCCCACACCGGCCAGCCAGCGCGGCGACTCCGGCAGCCGGCGCAGCAGGGCCGGGATGATGAGCAGCGGGAGCGCGCCGACGAGGAACATGCACTGCCAGCCGAGGTGCGGGACGATCCAGAAGCCGGCGAGGCCCGCAGCGACGACGCCCACGGAGAAGAGCAGCTCGTACAGCAGGATGAAACGGCCGCGGCCGTGTGCCTTGGTGATCTCGCTGATGTACACGGCGGCGATGGGGACCTGACCGCCGAGTCCCAGCCCCTGCAACGTGCGGAAGACCAGGAGGGATTCGAAGTTCCAGGCCAGTGCGCAGGCGATGCTCAGCACGGTGAAAGTCGCGACCGCGAGCACCATCGCGAAGAGACGTCCCCGCCGCTCGGCGATCCAGGAGAACAGGAGCCCGCCGGCCAGTTGTCCGAGGTAGCCGACCGAGATCAGCGCACCGGTTTCGGCTCCGCTCAGACCCCACAGAGGAGTCAGCACCGGCAGGACCTGGGCGATCGCCAGCGCGTCGAAGGCGTCGAAGAATGTGGCGGTGCCGATGAGCACCCTCGCTTTGACCTGCCAGCTGGAGAAGGGCAGGCGTTCCATGCGGTTCGTGACGACCGCGGCACAGGCCGTCCCCGTGACAACGGAGCGGGCCGGGGGGCCATAGGTGCCCCGGCCCGCTCCGTTCCACCGGTGGGTCAGCGGATACCCAGCTCCGCATAGGGACGTCCGCTCAGCACCCGCTCGTACCCCATGCGGCTGAGGTCGAGGGTGGCGTACTCCCCTTTGAGGATCAGCTCGGCCAGGGCGCGGCCGACGCCGAGGGCGTGCATGAATCCGTGCCCGGAGAAGCCCGAGGCAACGAAGAAATTGTCCAGCCGGCCCGGCCAGTTGCCGAGGATCATGTTGCCGTCCAGCCGGTTGATGTCGTACAGGCCGGTCCAGGTGGAGCGCTCCGTGGTGCGGCCGGTGCCCGGGAAGCGGTGCGCGAGGGACGGCGCCACCGCGCGGTCGTAGTAGGAGGGGTCGACGGTGAAGTCCTCGCCGCCCGGGTGGTCGAAGTCGACCAGCCCGACGGAGAGCCCGTCCCGGTGGGCGTGGACCGCGAGGCCGCGCACGTCCTTGAGGAACGGCAGGTGGTTGAGGTCCGCCTCGGTCTCCACGTAGTGCTCGTGGCGGCGCATCGGCTCCACCGGCAGGCTCATCCCCGCCTCGGCAGCCAGTCCGGGCGCCCGGACACCGGCCGTGTTCACCGTGTACGCGGGGTCGAGGGTCCGGCCGGAGGCGAGCCGGACGGTGCGCACGGCGGTACCGGCGATCTCGAAGCCGACGACCCGGTCGGTGAGGAAGGTCGCGCCCAGTCGGGCCGCCTTGGCCCGCACGCCGTCGAAGAACGCGTTCGGGTCCAGCCAGCCGTCGCGGGGCGAGAGCACGGCGCCCGCCAGGTCGGTGCTGTGGATCTCGGGGTACCGGTCGGCGAGCTCGGCGGGGTCGAGCCACCGCGCGTCGACGCCGTGGGCGCGCTGGATCTCCAGGTCGGTCTGGAGCCGGTCGGCGTCCTGCGCGCCCGCGACGAACAGATAACCGTTGGGGCGCCAGTTCAGCGCGGGGATCGCCGCGCCCTCGGGGCCGGCCGCCCAGCGCTCCCAGTCCTCGATGACGTCGAGGGTGTACTGCGAGAGCAGGATGTTCTCGGGCCGGGTGAAGAGCTGACGCACTCCTCCCGTGCCCTGCCCGGTGGATGCCTTGGCATAGGTGGGGTCGGGTTCGACCAGGATTACGTGAGTGCCGGGGCTCGCGGTGAGCAGCTCCACGGCGGCGGCACAGCCCATGATCCCCGCGCCCGCGATGACGACGTCGGCCTTCACGGCATCAAGCCCTTCTGTGTTCGAGTGGTCGGGATGTCCCGGGGCCCGGCGGGCGCCACGCCGGCCACGCTTCTCACGCCGGCCACGCTTCTTCCGGGCCGGGGAGCAGGTTGCGCTTGACCGAGCGCGGGCTGGTGAACCGGATGAGGTTCCACACCGTGCCGGTCTTGTCGTTGGTGCCGGAGGCGCGGGCACCGCCGAACGGTTGCTGGCCGACGACGGCGCTGGTCGGCTTGGTGTTGAGGTAGAAGTTGCCGGCGGTGTAGCGCAGGACCTCAGACGCCCGGGCCAGGGCGGCCTCGTCGTGGGCGAAGACGGCGCCGGTGAGGCCGTACTGCGTCGAGGTGTCCACCAGGCGCAGCGCGTCCTCCCACTCCGCGTCCTCGTACACGTACGCGGCCATAACCGGGGCGAAGAACTCCTCGGTCATGAACGGTGAGTGGGGGTCGGCGACCTCCAGCAGGGTGGGCGCGACGAACCACCCGGTGGAGTCGTCGGTGGTCCCGCCGGTGACCACGATCCCCTCGCCGCGGGCCTTGGCGAGCACTTCGGTGTGCCGGGCGTGCTGCCGGGCGTTGATGACGGCGCCGAGGTGCGTGCCCGGTACCGTCGGGTCGCCGACGACGATCCGCTCGGTCAGTGCCACGATGCGGTCGCGGACCCGCGGCCACAGGCTGCGGGGCAGGTAGATCCGGGAGGGCGCCGAGCATTTCTGCCCCTGGTACTCGTAGGCGCCGCGGACGCAGGCGACGGCGACGGCTTCCGGGTCGGCCGACGGGTGCGCGATGACGAAGTCCTTGCCGCCGGTCTCGCCGACCACCCTCGGGTAGTCGCAGTAGTGCTCGATCCGTTCGCCCACCGTGCGGAAGATCGAGCGGAAGGTACCGGTGGAGCCAGTGAAGTGTACGGCGGCGAGGTTGCGGTGGGTGAGGGCGGCCGGGCCGAGGGCGCGCCCGCTGCCGTGCACCATGTTGACCACGCCGTCGGGCAGTCCGGCCTCGCGCAGCAGTTGAAGGCTGAGGTGAGCGGTGAGCGACGCGGACTCGGCGGGCTTCCACACCACGGTGTTGCCGAGCAGCGCCGGCGCGAAGGCCAGGTTGTTGGTGGAGACGAAGTTGAAGGGGGAGATCGCCAGGACGAACCCCTCCAGCGGTCGGTATTCGAGGTGGTTGGCCACGCCGTGCGGCGAGTGGGGCTGAACCGTCTGCAGGGACCGGGCGTTGTCGACGTTGGCGCGGAGGAACTCGACCGTCTCCCCCGAGGCGTCGCCCTCCGCCTGGTCGCGGGTTTTGGACAGTTCCAGCATCGTCGCCGCGTTGAGCCGCTCCCGCCAGGGACCTTCCTCCAGCAGTTCGGCGGCGCGCAGGAAGGGGCGGGCGCGTTCCTCGAACGGCAGCGCGGACCAGGCGGCCCTCGCCGCCCCGGCCGCGTCGATGGCGGCCTCGACGTGCTCGGCCGTGGCGTGGTGCACCTGGCCGAGGCGGACGGAGTGCTCGTGGGGGGTGACGATCGCGGCGGTGCGTCCGGTACGGGTCTCGCGGGCGCCGATGACGTTTGGTACGTCGTAGGCGGCGGTGCGCACCTCGGCGAGGGCCGCGGCGAGCGGTGCCGGATGGGCTGCGGGTGCTGCGGCTGTGTCCGGGCGGGAAGCGGCGGCACCGGTGGGCGCGTCGGGCAAGGCGGGCCTCCTGGATACGGGGGTCGTACGGTCTGGCCTGCTGCGACGCTAGAAGCCGCCCCCGCTTGACGCTTCCGAGGAGAGGTGGAATCTTCAGTCGCCGTTCCTACGATTGTCGAACCGCTGTTCCGGGCCGGAGGAACATCGTGCGGCACTGGAGGTGGCACCTGTGGTGGAACCGCTGGACATGCAGCGCGCCGTCGACCGGCTCGCCGACACGCTCAGCCTGTCGGTACTGATCGAGGACATCGACCAGCGCCCCGTGTGGTGGAGCACCCGGGGAGCGGTGGACGGCACCCGGCTGAAGACCATCGTCGACCGGCGGGTGGAACCACTGGCCGCCTCGGTGGTCCAGCGGCTGCGTCTGACCCAGGCGACGGAACCCGTGCGCGTCCCGGCGATGCCGGAGGCGGAGATGTGGGCCCGCTGGTGCGTGACGGTACGCCACGAAGGTTACGCACTGGGCTTCGTATGGGTGCTCGACCCGGACGGGCGGCTCGGCACACCGGAGATGGCGCTCGTGCAGGACTGCGCGGAACTGGCGGCCGAGGCCATCGTGCAGACCCGGCTCGGGGCGGAGCGGCACCGCCGCGAGCGCGACGAATTGCTCGACCGGCTGCTGACCGGCCCCGACCAGGAGGCGGCCCGCGAGCTGATCCGGCTGGAGCGACTCGCCCCCGACACCCGGGTGCAGGTCCACACGGCGGCCGCGGCGGGCGGCTGGCCCCTGCCAGGTGGGCTGAGTGTGCACATCGTCGGCAATCGCGTGCGCCCCGCCGTCGGCGGGGCGCCGCTGCCCATGACGGAGCTGGGTGAGGCCGCACGCCGGGCGCGGGCCACCCGCCGGGCGGTCGCGGCGGGTGCCCGGCTGGACACCGTGAGCTGGGACGCGCTGGGCGCCTGGCGGCTCGTGGTCGACGCTCCGGCGGGGCTGACACCGGGCGAGATCCACCCGGGTGTCGACGTCCTCGCCGCACAGCCGCGGGACGACCTGCTCACGACGGCACGTGCCGTGCTCGACCACGGCGGCGAGGTCGCCGCGGCCGCCGCAGAGCTCCATCTGCACCGGACGACGCTCTACTACCGCCTGAACCGCATCACCACCCTCACCGGCGTGGACCTGCGCTCAGGGACGACGCGGACCAACCTCCAGCTCGCGCTGTGGCTCGCGGCCTACCGGAGCACGGCGGAGGGGTAGGCGGGCCTCCCACCGCTTCCGACAATCGTCGAACCGGAGCGGTCGAACCTTCACCCCTGCGCGGAAGTCGCGCGCAGCAAGCCCTGTCTACGGTCGTGATCCAGCCGGGCCACACCACCCGGTGCCCACCACCCGTCCGGCGCGTCCGGCACCTGCCATCGCATCCGGGCCCGGACGACCCGACCGACAGCAGGTGGCATGAAGACCGACATCCTTGTCATAGGGGGCGGTGCGATAGGCGCGGCCGTCGCGTACTACGTCAAGCTCCTGGACCCCGTCACCGAGGTCACCGTCGTCGAACGCGACCCGCACTACCGGCAGGCGTCCACGCCCCGCGCCTCCGGCGGGGTACGGCGCCTGTTCCATCTCCCCGAGAACATCGAACTGTCCAACTACTCCATCCCGTTCTTCGAGTCCTTCCCGGAGACGATGGCGGTGGACGGCGTCGCCGCCGACATCGGCTTCCACAGATACGGCTACCTCTTCATCGTGCCGCCGGAGGAACGCGGGACGCTGGAGCGCAACTACGCCACCCAGCGCGAGCTGGGATGCAACGTGGTGTGGCTGGAGCCGGACGAGCTGAAGGCGACCTGGCCGTCCATGCGGGTGGACGACCTCGGCTGCGCCGTGCACTCCCCCGATGACGGCTGGCTGGACCCGCACAGTGTGCTGACGGGCTTCCGCAACAAAGCCAAGGACCTCGGCGCCCGGTTCCTGGCCGACGAGGTCACCGGAATGGAACGCGACGGCTCCCGGGTGACCTCGGCCCGCCTCGCCTCCGGGGGGCACATCGAGGCGGCGCACTTCGTCAACGCAGCCGGCGCCTGGGCCAAGGACATCTGCGCGATGCTCGGCTTCGCCGTGCCGATCGAGCCCCTGCGCCGGTTCGAGCACTACTTCGCACCGCAGGAACCGATCGAGCCACTGCCCTACCTCAAGGACCCCGAGCGTCTCGCCTTCCGTCCGGAGGGCCAGGGCTACTCCGGAGGTGTCCCGACGCTCGCGGAGCCCCGGGGCTACAACTTCGACGTCGACAAGAGGTACTTCGAGAACGTCGTCTGGCCCGCGCTCGCCCACCGCTTCCCCCAGTTCGAGCGCACCCGCTGTTTCAGCACCCTGCCGGGCCTGTACGACCAAAACGACTTCGACGGCAACGCCATCATCGGCCCCGGCGCCGACGGCCTGGCCAACTTCCACCTGGCGGCCGGTTTTTCCGGCCACGGGCTCATGCACGCCCCCGGCGTCGGCCGCGCCCTGGCCGAACTCCTCCTGTACGGCGCCTACCGGACCATCGACCTCACCCGCCTCGGCTGGCAGCGCCTCATCGACGACGCCCCACTGCGCGAGCAGGGCATCATCTGACCACGAAGGAGACTCCTCTCATGGCCAAGGCCACCGCATTCGACTACATCGTCGTCGGCGCGGGCTCCTCCGGCTGCATCGTCGCCAACCGCCTCACCGAGGACCCGGACGTCAGCGTGCTGCTGATCGAAGCCGGCGGCAGCGACCGGTCGCCGTTCATCACCGCCCCCGTCGGGTTGCCCTTCGTCTACCAGAACAAGCACATCGGCTGGGGCTACCGGTCCGGCCCGGAACCCCACCTGCACGGCAAGATGATCGACGAGAAGGCCGGCAAGGTGATCGGCGGCTCGTCCTCCATCAACGCCATGATCTACAACCGGGGCAACCCGCTGGACTACGACGGCTGGGCGGCCGACGGGCTCACCGACTGGGATTACGCGCATTGCCTTCCGTACTTCCGCAAGATGGAGACGTTCCAGGGCGGCGCCGACGCCTTCCGCGGCGGGGACGGGCCGCTGCACATCTCCCGCGCGCAGGTCCGCCACAAGCTCTACCCGGCGATGCTGCGGGCGGGCGAGGAGGCCGGATGGGAGGTCACCTCGGACCACAACGGATACAAACAGGAGGGCTTCCACATCGCGCAGTCCTTCATCCACGACGGTGTACGGATGAGCGCCCCGCGCGCCTACCTCCGCCCCGCCCTCTCCCGCCCCAACCTGCGACTCGTCACCCGCACCCACGTCACGCGCGTCCTGGTGGAGAACGGCAGGGCGGTCGGCGTCGAGGTCGCACGCGAGGGCGGACGCCGACAGGTCCGGTGCGGACGCGAGGTCGTCCTCGCCACGGGCGCGGTCAACACGCCGAAACTGCTGCTGCTCTCCGGTATCGGCCCCGCCGACGAACTGCGCGCCCTTGGCCTGGACGTGGTCGAGAACGTTCCGGGCGTCGGCCGCGACCTCCAGAACCACCCTGGCCTCGACCTCCAGTTCGGCACCGCGCACGAGGACTCTCTCACCTCCGAATTGGGCATGGTGGGGCGGGCCAGGATCGGCGCGGAGTGGCTGACGCGCCGCACGGGCCTCGGCGCGACCAACTTCTTCGAGACCGGCGCCTTCCTGCGCACCCGCGACGACGTCCGCTTCCCCAACATGCAGTACGAGTTCCTCCCGCTCACCCGCAGGCTGCACGGCGGGAAACTGGTCCCCGTACCGGGGTTCCAGTTCTGGATGGACCTGTCCCGCCCCCTGTCGCGGGGGTCGGTGAGGCTGCGTTCCACCGACCCGGGTGACGCGCCCGTGACCGTCTTCCGCCACTACGACCACCCGCAGGACCTGCGCGACATGATCGACGGCATCCGGCTGATCCGCGACGTCCTGGTCCGCCAGCCGGCGCTGGCCCGGTTCGCCCCCGCCATGATCACGCCAGGTCCCGACATCACCAGCGACAGCGAGGTCGAGGCGTTCGTCCGGAAGTCCACCGGGACCTCCTACCACCCCTCGGGCACCTGCCGCATGGGCGCCGACGCGGACGCCGTGGTGGATCCCGAGGGACGGATGAACGCCCTCAGCGGTCTGCGCGTCGTGGACGCCTCGATCATGCCGAAGGTCATCACCGGCAACCTCAACGCCCCCGTGATGATGATGGCGGAAAAGCTCGCCGACCGGATCGCGGGACGTACCCCGCTGAAGCCCTCCGAGGCGGTGTACTACAGCCGGCCGGTGGCCTGACGGACGACCGCCCCGCCGGGCCGGAGCCACGGGCGGGGCGGTCCAAACCGAACAGGTCGCACGGTGGAGCAGCACCTGACACGCATCTTGACCAGCCCCGCACCGAGGGCGCCGGCGAACCCGATGGCGCCGACAGGGCGATGGTGGCACCAGTGATCACGCCTGTCGCCTGGGCGACCTGATCGCGAGCGGCTGGGTGAAGCTTCCCCTTGTGACTGGACACCTGGAAACTGGAGCTTGAGGTTCCAGAGGAAGTAGTGCCAGGTGGGTAGTCAGTACTCGAAGCGATATTCGGAGGAGTTCAAGCGGGACGCGATCGCGTTGGCCCGCTCCTCCGACAAGGCGGTCGCAGAGGTCGCGCGGGACCTGGGAGTGAGCCCGGAGAGTCTGCGTGGCTGGGTCAAGCGTGACCGGATCGACCGCGGCGGGGGCACGACGGGCGAGCTGACCAGCGCGGAACGCGAGGAGCTGAACCAGCTGCGCAAGCAGAGCTCTGAGCAGCAGAAGACGATCGAGATCCTTGCAGCGTAGAAGAAGAGTGTCCGGGATCACGGGGGAACTTCAGATGCGTCCGGACGTGACCCTGGAAAGCGTCGCAACTGAACTGACGGCGCATTGGGAGAACCCGGAAGCCTTCCAGATCCACGCCGAACTTGACTCGAACCAACTCAGTCGGGCGCGGCGCATCCTCGGCCGCCGCTTGACCATTCGGGACACCGCAGGAGCGCAACGAGTGAGCATCACGGTCATCGGTCGGGACGTGGAGGACGTTCGCCTGCTACTGCAGTTCGGCAACAGCGTCACCGTCACCAGCCCCGCAGAAGCCCGCGAGCGCATCCGACAACTCGCTACACAGATCCTTCAGAAGTACTCGTAGAGAGTTCTCGCCCTGAAGCTCCCACACGAGGTGACATGGTCGTCCTGCCCCGCAACACCTAGCTCAGAGCAAGTTGTCCAAGAGAGTGGATGGAGCGAGAGCGGGGAGGGGTGGCGGTGGTTTGGTGGTGGATTCGGTGTTCGAGTGCGGTGAAGCGGCGGCGTGTGTGGGTGTTGGCGAGGGCTCGGTGTACGGCGGAGGGCTGGCCGATGAGCATGACGCCTTGGCGAGCTCGGGTGACGGCTGTGTAGAGCAGGTTGCGTTGGAGTAGTTGGCCGGCGGAGGTGGTCATGGGGATGACGACGTAGGGGTATTCGCTGCCTTGGGATCGGTGGACGGTCAGGGCGTAGGCGTGGAGGAGTTCGTCGAGGTGGGTGAAGTGGTAGGGGACGGGTTCGCCGTCGGTGAGGGTGACGGTGAGTTGGTGGGTTTGGGTGTCGATGGCGGTGATGGTTCCGGTGGATCCGTTGTAGACGCCGTTGGTTCCGCGGTGGGGCTGGTTGCGGATCTGTAGGACGCGGTCGCCGAGGCGGAAGATGTGTCCCTCGTGGTGGTGCTGGGGTTTGTCGGGTGCGGGTGGGTTGAGGCGGGCCTGCAGGCGGGCGTTGAGGGCGAGGGTGCCGGTCGCGTGGCGCCGGGCGGGGCAGAGGACTTGGATGTCCTCAGGGGTGGCGTTGAAGTGGTGCGGGATGTGGGTGGTGACGAGTTCTGCTACGTGCTCGGCGATGGTCTCGGGGTTTTCGAGAGGGCGGCAGCCGAAGACGCGGTCGGCGGGCTGGGGTGGCAGGCCGCGGAGGATGCGGTGGGCGTTGTCGATGATGGCTGCGCTGCCATCGTCCTGGCGGAAGATGCGGGTGAGCTGGGTGCGGGGGATGTCGGGGACGGCGAGGAGGTCGCGTAGGACGCGGCCGGGGCCGACGCTGGGGAGTTGGTCGATGTCGCCGACCAGGAGCAGGTGGCAGCCGGTGCGGATGGCGGCGACGAGTCGGGCGGCGAGCTGGACGTCGAGCATGGAGGCTTCGTCGACGACGATGAGGTCGGTGGCATCCAGCCTTGTCTGCTTGTCAGAGTGGGTGGCCACGGCGGGTGGGGAGTTGATCAGGCGGTGGACGGTCGTGGCTGGCTGTCCGGTGGCCTCCTCCATGCGCTTGGCAGCTTTGCCGGTGGGGGCGGCCAGCGCGATCGTGATGCCCGCTTGTTCCGCGAGAGCGACGAGAGTGCGCAGGGTGTGGGTCTTGCCGCAGCCTGGTCCTCCGGTCAGGACCGACACCGGTGTGGTGAGCGCCGTTAGAACGGCCTGCTGCTGTTCTTCGGTCAGGCTCTTGGGGGCAGTCTGAGCCAGGAGAGTGGGCCAGTCGGTGTGCTCGGTCAGGGTGGGCGGGGCGTGGCGGAGGCGCAGGATGTCTTGGGCCAGTGCGGTCTCGGCGCGGTACATGAAGGTGAGGCTGACGGCGGTGACGGCGTGGAAGACGTTGGCGTCTTCGAGGACGGGGGTGGGCAGGGATTCGATGACGGTCTCGCCACCGGCACACAGTGCGTTCAGAGCCTGGCGCAGGATCGGGTCTTCGAGAAGATCGGCGGTGGCAGGGTCGTCGTCGGTGAGGAGGTGGCGCGTGCGGGCGAGGAGGGTGCGTTCGGGGAGGTGGCAGTCGCCTTGGGTGCGGGCTTGGGTGAGGGTGTGGAGGAGGGCTGCTTGGAGGCGTTGGTCGCTGTGTTTGGGGATGCCGACGGCGAGGGCGATGCGGTCGGCGGTGTCGAAGCCGATGCCGTGGATGTCGCGGCAGAGCTGGTAGGGAGTGTGGCGGACGACGTCGATGGGGTTGTGGTCGGTGTCGGTGTAGGTCTGGTAGATCTTCACGGCCAGGTGGGCGGAGATGCCCAGGCCCTGGAGGAAGACCATGATTTCGGCGATGGCTTTCTGGGTGTGCCAGGCCTGGGTGATGCGTTCCAGGCGGGTGGGGCCGATGCCGTGGACTTCCAGGAGGCGCTGGGGTTCGGTGTCGATGATGTGGAGGGTCTGGTCGCCGAACTGGTCGACGATTGCGGTGGCCAGCGTTTTGCCGATGCCGTGGATCAGTCCGGAGGCGAGGTAGAGGCGGGTCGCGCGTCTGGTGGCGGGCAGGGTTCGCTCGCACATCTCGGTTTTGAACTGGCGCCCGTAGCGGGGGTGGTGGATCCACATGCCGGTCAGGCGCAGGCTCTCCCCCGGTTGGGTGCCGAACAGTGCCTTGCCGACCGCGGTGACGGTCTGAGGCCTGGGTGCGTCGTCGGCGATGGTCAGGCGGAGCACGGTGTGGTGGTCGTAGGTGACGTGGACGAGGTGGTCGACGACTCCGTCGATGCGGTCGCGGGGTGGCGGTGGGCTGGGCAGCGGGGTCACGGGAAGTGTCTTCTCTGGGAGTGAGCCGAGGTGAGGCGGGTGGTGGTGAGCGGGATGTGGCTGGTCACCGCGAGGGACGCCGGGGTGGTGGTGCGGCGGGTCAGGGTGATGCCGGCGGTGTGAGGGGGCACGGCTGTACCTCTGTCTGGGCAGGGTCGGCTTCGGCGGCCGCGGGTGGGGTGGCGTGTGGTGTTCGTGGCTGGTCGAGGCGTTGCATGTGAGGGTCGGTGTAGTGGCTGGGGTGTAGCCACAGGCCTGTGTCGGGGTCGGCAGTGGGGACGAGCCAGACGGGGATGTGGTGGGTGAGGGCGCGGCGGCAGAGGTCGGCGGTGCTGCCCTGATGGTCGGGGTGGAAGTTTTCGTGGAAGGCGATGACCAGGCGCGGGCCTTCGTCGTGGAGTATCCGTTGGTTGCGTTCGGCTTCGCTCCAGTAGCGGGTGCGGGAGCGGCGGCCGGGTGCTGGGGTGAGGGGGTGGCAGCGGTGGCGCCATGCGGGCAGGTTGTGGTGGGTGCACCAGTGGTGGGCGGCGCTTGCGGCGCCGGTGCTGGCGGTTTCGATGATGACGAGGTCGTTTTCGTGGCGGGTGGCGGCGCGGTCGAGGAGGGTGGTGATGGTGTCGGGCCATGGCCAGCGGCGGCTGCCACAGATCAGCACGCGAGAGGCGGAGTCGGTCATCTGCGGCCGCTGCGGGTGGTGTGTGGCGGGTCGGGCAGGTGGTGCTGGATGTGCTGGTGGTGGGTGTGGGGGTTGAAGGATTCCCAGGTGGTGCGGGCGATGTCCGGGGCGTCCGGTGTGGTGGCGTGGGCGGTGCAGCGTTGGGCGCGCCAGCGCAGTTGTTCGCTGTAGGGCAGGTGGGTGAGGTCGTAGAGGGCGAGCCACAGTTCGGGGAGTGGGAGGTGGCCGGGGTTGTGGTCGGGGTGGAGTGGGGCGAGGGTCCAGGTGCCGGGGAGGGTGTTGGGGTCGAGGATGGGGGGTGGGGGCAGCGGTGTCGGTTGCGGGTCTGGGCTACGCAGGGGATGTGTTCGAGTGGTCCGGGGGCGAGGTAGCGCAGGTAAAGGAGCTGTACGACTGGCCGGGCCTGCCGGGCTGGGGCACCAGGCGGTGGGTCGGGGCGTGGGGGCAAGGGTGGCGTGAAGCGGCCGGTGTCGTGCAGGCGCCGGGTGTTGAGGGCCAGGATTCGGCGGAGGCTGTTCAGCAGACTGTGGCCGGGTGGTGCGGGGGTGGCGGGGCACAGGGCGCGGTGGCGTACACGGCACCAGGGTGAGCCGTCGCCGGCGGGGTGGGCGAGGCCGGAGTCGATGTGCCAGCGCTGGGCTGGGGGTACGGCGGCGGTGGGGAGTTCGTGGGGGTGGAGCGGGATGGGGTTGTGGCCGCTGGTGCGGTCGTACCACTCAATGCGGTTTCCGCAGACGGTGCACCGGTCTTGCTGGGCGGAGCGCAGGAGGCGGGTGGGGCTGTCCGGGGCGACGCGCAGGAAGCGTGGTGGGCGGCGGTTTTTCGGGCTGCCATCCCATGCCAGGTCATTGGTGGCAGGGGTGTTCGTGGTGTGCATGGCCGGGAACCTGACAGGCGACACGCCGCAGGGGTGGCAGCACAGCCGCTGTTGTCCCCCACGTGGCCGCAGCGACCCGCACTCACGTTCCCTTTATGGTCACCAGTTCGGGGACCGTCGTCAGTTCGGGTGGTGGCGTCTGCCTCGCTTGGCGGGCCCGGTCTGGGAGGACTGCGAGGTCAGGTAGCTGGCGGCGCGGGTGGTTCGTGGCCTTCACAGAGGGCGCCCAGGAGCTGGTCGACGGGGGCACCGAGGGCGTGGGCGAGTGCGTGCCAGGTGGCGAGGGTGCCGATGGTGCGGCCCTGCTCGATTTCGATGAGAGTGCGGCGCGACAGGCCGCTACGTGCGGCGAGTTCGTCGTAGCTCCATCCGCGCGCGGCCCGCAGCCGGGAGAGCTCGAGGCGGAGCTCGTCGAGGTTGGCGTCGGGCGGGAAGATCGTCACTCGCCTATCGCACGGTGCAGACCCCTGCCCTGTCAGTGCAGACCTCTGCCCTATTTCCGCGGGTGTCGACTACGCGGG
>Ga0207426_1001382_pt1 | contig 20547 bp, 15 predicted proteins | sample AraplaMF_Cvi_mMS_FD_184265 | JGI IMG/M metagenome (GOLD analysis project Ga0207426, IMG submission 184265) | Arabidopsis root microbial communities from the University of North Carolina, USA - plate scrape MF_Cvi_mMS (SPAdes) (version 2) | ecosystem: Host-associated > Plants > Roots > Endosphere... | reverse complement strand
GGTTTGATCGCGACACGGGCGCGATACATCGACAGGAAGTGCGCGAGCGAGACGATGAAGGCGCCGATGATCGGCAGCGTCAGGATCTTGTCGGGGATGGCGATGTCGGCAAAGGCGACGATCGGCACCCAGACGAGGTTGAGCAGCGCCACGACCACGCCGAGGCTTTCGGCGCCCAGCCAGTTGAGCCAGCCGAGACCATATTCGCGCTTCTGGTCGGGCGTCAGACGGCTCTTGCCGGGCAGGAAGTTGCGCCAGTGTTTCTTGACGATCTGAAGGCCGCCATAGGCCCAGCGGTGGCGCTGCTTCTTGAAGGCCTCGTAGGTGTCGGGCAGCAAGCCCTGGCCGTAGCGGTAGCGGGTGTAGTGGGTAGTCCAGCCGAGCTGCTGGATCGACAGGCCGAGATCGGAGTCCTCACAAATGGTGTCGCTCGACCAGCCGCCGGCCATATCCATCGCGGCGCGGCGGATCAGGCACATCGTGCCGTGCACGATGATGGCGTTGGTCTCGTTGCGCTGGACCATGCCGATGTCGAAGAAGCCGGCATATTCGCCGTTCATGATGTAGTGCATGATCGACAGGTCGCCGTCGCGATGCTCCTGCGGCGCCTGCACGAGGCCGACGCGCGGATCGGCAAAAGCCGGCACGAGATCCTTCAGCCAGTCGGGGTCGACGACGTAGTCGGCGTCGAGGATGCCGATGATCTCGGCATCGACGGCAGTGCGGTCCATCGCAATGCGGAGCGCACCGGCCTTGAAGCCCTGTACCTTCTCGGCGTTGATGAACTTGAAGCGTTCACCGAGCGCGCGGCAATGATCCTGGATCGGCTGCCAGAACGCGGGATCGGGCGTGTTGTTGATGATGACCACGCATTCGTAGTTCGGATAGTTGAGCCGCGACAGCGCATCGAGCGTCTGCTTGAGCATCTCGACCGGCTCGAAATAAGCCGGAATGTGGATCGAGACCTTCGGATAGTAATTCTCCGGCACGTTCTCGACCGGCTTGTCCTTGGCGAGCAGCCGCTGCGGCGGCCGGCCGAGGGCGACGGCTGCGATCTCGTCGATGCGCGCCATCGCGATCAGCACCAGGGGCACAAGCAGGATCATGCCGAGCGTCAGCGCGAAGGCCGAGCCGAATATGAAATAGTGGCTGTTCCAGAAAGCGAACACGGTGGCGGCCCACGCGCCGACGCCGTTGGCGGTGGCGGACAGCAGGAACGCCTGCCTGGCGGTGGGCTGCTCCAGCCGCAGGATCGGCAGCGACAGCAGGACGCCGACCAGCAGCGCGATGCCCATCAGCTTCCAGTAATCAGGGTTCTCGACCGGACCGGTCCAGGCGAATTTGGGCTCGCGGCTGGCGTTGAGGATGCCCCAGTACGGACCGACGCCGCCTTCGAAGAACTTCCAGGGCTGATCGATGGCTTCGACGATGTTGTATTCCATGCCGATGGCTTCGGCGCGGCTGACGAAGTTGCGGAGCGTCAGCGCCTGCTGGAACGGACCCGGGTCGGCGTTGCGCAGATTGTAGCCCTGGCTCGGCCAGCCGAACTCGGCAATCACGATGCGCTTGCCGGGGAACAGGTTGCGCAACAGGTTGTAGCGGTCGACGGCCTGATCGACCGCCTGGTCCGAGCGGAAGTTTTCCCAGTAGGGCAGCACGTGGGCGGCGATGAAATCGACGTTCGAGGCCAGGTCGGGATTGTCGCGCCAGATGTTCCAGATCTCGCCGGTGGTGACGGGGACGCGGACCGAGCCCTTCACCTTCTTGATCATGTCGATGAGGTCTTCGACCTTCTGCTCGCCGCGGTAGATCACCTCGTTGCCGACGACGACGCCGACGACGTTGCTGTTCTTGCGGGCGAGGTCGATGGCGGCCTTGATCTCGCGCTCGTTGCGGTCCTTGTCCTTGTCGATCCAGGCGCCGACGGTGACCTTGATGCCGAACTCGGCCGCGATCGGCGGCACCAGTTCCACGCCGCCGGTGGACGAATAGAGACGGATCGCGCGCGTCATCGTCGACAGCGTCTTCAGATCGGCGCGGATTTTCTCGATCGAGGGGATGTTGTCGATGTCGGGGTGGGCAGAGCCTTCGAAAGGTGCGTAGGAAACGCTCGGCAGCAGGCCCTTGAAGTCGGGCGCGGGTTCCTTGTCGCGCAGGACTCCCCACAGCCCGGCGTGAAGCGCGGACACAAGCAACAGAACGGCGACGACAACGCGCATCGCGGCTAAACCAATAGGGGCTGATGTGGCAGGGAAGCGGATCCGACCCCGAGATCCGACCAAGTCCGCGGCAAATGGAGCATACCTCTGCCGCGCGGTTTCTCAACTGTCACGCCCTCATGTCGTTATGAGGGCATGGCCTTTCCGGAATGCGTGGCAGTGCCAACCGTCTCTATCGCCGATCGTTCCTGAACGGCGGCTGAAACCATTGCCGCTATTTCTGGGGCGCCGGTGTCGCACTTGCCGCAGGCGAGGGGCTCGCGGCGGGCTGGGGCTGCGCATTGTTGGCCGCGGGAGCCGGCGGCTGGGACGCCGCGGCGGCGGCCTGCTGCGGCTGCGCCGCGGGGTTGATCCAGCAAGCGTGCACACGGCTGTCCAGGGTCTCGGCGACCTTGGGATCGATCTGTCCGCCGAAGCGGGTCAGGCAGCGGAAGGCCGCCTGGATGTGGCCGCCGGGGCAGCCGAAGCGGTCGTAGAGGTCGAGATGACGGAACGCGGTATCGAGGTCGTCCCGCCACATCAGGCGCACGACGCGCCGGCCGAGCCAGACGCATTCGGGATTGCCGGCGGGACCATTGATGACCTGGGCTGCCTCGGCGAACTCGTCAGTGCGGCGCTGGTTCTGGGCGGCGTCCTTGGCGGCGGCGTCGGCGGGCTGGGCGGCGGCCTTGCCCTGGTCCGGGGCGGGGGTGCCGCTCTGGGCGGAGGCGCCACCCATGCCGACCATCACGACCAGGGAGGAAACGGCCAAGGTGGCGGCCACCTGCCGCAGGACCGCATTTCGTAACTGACGCACCCGTTGCCGCATGAATTCCCCAATATTTCCACTGACCGCCCGCGTCAGGAGCCCGCGGACGTGCCGGTGATGGCGTCCAAATGGGTCTCCAATGCGGCGGAAAATTCCCGGCGAGTCTGATGACCTGTATTTCGAATTTTGTCCAGCAAAGTCACGATCCTAGGCCTCTGTCGAACGGCCGCAGGTAAATTCCCCAGGGGAGGGAGGGATCCACTCCGGACTGCCCCCTTGGCAGACGGCGTGGATGCAGGTAATCGACGGCCCTTCGCGGAGGACGGAACCGATTTCTCTTCGTACGCCACTGGCGCTTCTGCTCGTCTCACTGGGGGTGATTGCTGCCGTGTGGTGGTGGCTGGCCACGCCGATCACGCTCGCGCGCGCCCCGATCGACCCCGCCGACAAGGTTCAATGTGTCTCCTACGCTCCGTTCCGCGGCGAGCAGACGCCGCTGAACGCGTGGACCCACATCGAGGCCGATCAGATCGAGCAGGACCTGCGCCAGCTCAAGGAAATCACCGACTGCGTCCGCACCTATTCGATGGAGAACGGCCTCGATCAGGTGCCGGCGATCGCCGCCCGGATCGGCGGCATGAAAGTGCTGCAGGGCATCTGGCTCTCCAGCAACCGCGCCAAGAACTTCGAGCAGGCCGCGCTCGCGGTCCGTCTCTCCAAGGACTTCCCCGGCACCATCACCAGCATCATCGTCGGCAACGAGGTGCTGCTGCGCGGCGAGATGACGACAGCGGATCTGGTCTCCATCATCCGCTCGGTGAAGGCGCAGGTCAGCGTCCCCGTCACCTATGCCGACGTCTGGGAGTTCTGGCTGAAGAACCGCGAGGTCTATGACGCGGTCGACTTTGTCACGATCCACATCCTGCCGTATTGGGAGGATTTCCCGGTCAAGGCGAAGTTCGCCGCGATGCATGTCGAGACCATCCGCGAGCGGATGGCGGTGGCGTTTCCGGGCAAGGAAATCCTGATCGGCGAGACCGGCTGGCCGAGCGAAGGGCGCATGCGCGAAGGCGCGCTGCCGTCGCGCACCAACCAGGCGCGCGTCGTCTCCGAGATCCTCGCTCTGGCAAAGGCGCAGAAATTCCGCGTCAACCTGATCGAGTCCTACGACCAGCCCTGGAAGCGCAAGCTGGAAGGCACCGTCGGCGGCTATTGGGGGCTCTACGACTCGGTCCGCCGCAACCTGAAATATCCGCCGGGCCAGCCGATCAGCAATTTCCCGCTCTGGAAATGGTACATGGGCGCGGGCATGGGCCTGTGCGTGCTGGTATTCGCGGTGGCGCTGATCACCCTGCGCCGGCGGCCGTGGACGCCGCGCTTCTCGGCGTGGCTCGGCGTGGCGATCTCGGCGACGACGGCGGGAAGCCTGCTCGGGATCGGTGCCGACAAGATGTACTATGAAAGCTACGGCATCGGCGGCTGGCTGCACTGGGGTGCGCTGCTGCTCGCCGGCATCCTGTCACCGATCTTCTGCGCGCAGGCGATGGTGATCGGCCGCAGCCTTCCGACCTTCCTCGATCTCCTCGGTCCGCGCGAGGGCCGGAAGTGGTCGAAACTGACGGCGGTGCTCGGCCTGACCTTGGCGCTGACCGCGGTGCTCGGAGCCCAGACCGCGCTCGCCTTCGTGTTCGACCCGCGCTACCACGATTTCCCCTACGCCTCGCTGACGATGGCGGTGGTGCCGTTCGCATTGCTGATGCTGAACCGGCCGCAGATCGGCCAGCGTCCGATCGCGGAATCGGTGTTCGCGGGCCTGCTGACGTTTGCGACGCTTTACGTGCTGGTCAACGAAGGCCGCGAGAACTGGCAGTCGCTGTGGACCTGCGCGATGTATCTGCTGTTCGCGTTCACGCTGTGGCGGGCGCGGGCCGAGCAAACCCAAGAATGAACAGGCCGATCGCAAGGCCCGACAGCACGACGTTGTAAAGCACGATGCCGAGGCCGGCGGCGATGATGCCGACGGTGAGCAGCACGATCGACGGCCGCATCAGGTTCAGCGCCGCCACCACCAGCGCCACGATTCCGAACACCGAATTCTTGAACAGCACGGTCGCGACCGAACGCGCCTTGCAGATCAGTGTCTGAAGGCCGGCGTCGCAGGCGAGTCCCGTGGTCGACAGCTCGATGCCGAGATAGCGCAGGTAAAGCGCATAGCCGACGGAAGCGAAGCCGACGACGATCAGGAACTGCACCTGGTAGGGCGTGAGGCGGAAGGGCTTTTTTGTCATGGCCGCAATATGGTCGGGATGGCCGGAGGGGGCAACAGGGCAGGCGCAGCTTTCCTGCGAATTCGCGTGAGGTCGTCCGCGAATGAGCCCGGCGAAACGGAGGTTTCTTGACGACTATCGCCTGAAGAACGACGACAGCGTCGATCCCGCGGACGCCGTCTCGGGCTTCGCCTGTGCCGCCGGCGGTGGAGCTGCCGGCGCCGGCGCGGGCTCCTCGCGCCGCGACGAGCGTTTGGAGTAGCCGCGCCGATGCTTCTCCGGCTTCGCGGCGGGAGCGGGGGCGGGCGCAGTTTCGGCTTGCGGAGCACCGTCCTGGGTCTTGTCGGAATTCTTCTCCTGGACCCGGTCCTGACTCTTTTCGCTCTTGTCCGAGCCACGCAGCGACAGGCGCTGGCCGTCGAACACGGTGGTCTCGCAATGGCGCTCGTTCTCGGCGAGGCCGGCGCAGAGTTTGGCGGCGGCTGCGGCATTGATCAGCGGGCCGGCGCCGAGACGCAGCTGCATGCCGAGTCCCGTATTGCCTTCCTTGATCATGATGATCGGCCGCAGTGCCGCGACTTCCGGATTGGATTTGGTCACGCCGCGCCAGAGCGCGCGCAGTCCGTCGAGCGAGTTGGCGCCGCCGAGGTCGATCGCAAAGCGCGTCTGCTGAACCGAGATCGCGGGCGTTTCGGTCTCAGGGGCCGCTTCAGGCTTGGGGGTTGCGGCCGCGACTTCGGTCGGAGCGGGCGCTGGCTCGGCTTTCTTCTCCGCGGTCTTGTCGCTCGCCTCGGGCTGCACGAATTTCGATGCAGCCTGATCGGGCGGCGCCATCAGCGACTTCTGCGGCACCAGCGGAATGGTCGGAAGCGGCGAATTCGTCACGGCCGATTTTTGAACCAGCGACGCGGCGGCTGCACTCTGCGGTGGCGGGCTCGCCTGGTCCTTCGCATCCTTTGATGCATCCGCGAGCGGCTTGTCGCCCGCTGACGCCGGCGTCGATGCGACCGGCGCGACGTTGGGCGCCGCGGTGGCGGGATCATTCGGCTTGGTGGCGGGGACCTGCGGCAGCGCGGCACTCTGCTTGGCGATGGCACCGGTGACGGAATCGAGCCCTTGCTCCAGCACGGTGACGCGCGAATAGAGCCGGTCGCGATCGCTGTTGAGCGTCTCGATGGCGGAGGCGAGGCGGCGTGCCTCGTTCTGGCTTTCCTTGGTCAGCGCCTGCAGCCGGTCGGCTTGGCGCGACAGGTCTGCCGAGGCGACCTGGTCGCGCCGCCAGCCGAGTTGCGCCTGGTTGGCCATCACGGCAAGCACGACGGCACCTACGGCGGCCACGCCCCATGTGCCCAGCCGCCACATCATGCGGCGGTCAAACGTGTGCTCTTCGGCCAAAAGTCCGGAGAAAAGCCCGCCGGTCTCCTTGGCGCCGAAGGCGTCCGCCAATGGGTCGGAATCCTTTGCCATGAACGTTAAGTGCCCAGCCCCGAACAGCGTCCCCGAATCAATCAGGGAACATTAACAGGAAAACCGGGTCACACTTGAATTCCGGGCGTTTGCGGGGGTAGCAAGGCGGCGGGTTCATGATTGCACAGACCGCCGCCGTCCCTTTGATTCGGCTTATCTGACAGGATTTCGATGACCGCCCATTCCAGCCTTACGATCGTGCTCGCCGCTGGCGAAGGCACGCGCATGCGATCGAGCCTGCCGAAGGTGCTGCATCTGGTCGCGCAGCAGACGCTGCTCGCCCATGTGCTCGCCGTCGCGCCCAAGGGAACCGGCACCGCGCTCGCGGTCGTGATCGGTCCCGACCATCAGGCGGTGGCGGATGAGGCAACGCGCATCCGGCCCGACGCGCTCACCTTCGTGCAGCGCGAGCGGCTCGGCACCGCGCATGCGGTGCTGGCGGCGCGCGATGCGATCGCGCGAGGCTTCGACGATCTCCTGATCGCGTTCGGCGACACGCCGCTGATCTCGGCCGAGACTTTTGCGCGGCTGCGCGCACCGCTCGCCAAGGGCGCCGCGATCGCCGCGCTCGGCTTTCGCGCCGCCGATCCCACCGGCTATGGCCGCTTCATCGTCGAGGGCGACCGCCTGGTCGCGATCCGCGAGCAGGCTGACGCCAGCGACGCCGAGCGCAAGATCAATCTGTGCAATGCCGGCGTGATGGCGATCGATGGCCGCCGCGCGCTCGAGATCCTCGGGCAGATCGGCAATGCGAATTCCAAGGGCGAATATTATCTAACCGACGCGGTCGGCATCGTTCGCGAGAAGGGGTGGGAGTCCCTGGTGATCGAGACCAGCGAGGACGAAGTGCGCGGCATCAACACCAAGGCACAGCTCGCGGAGGCCGAAGCAGTGATGCAGACGCGGCTGCGGAAAGCGGCGATGGAGGCCGGCGTCACGCTGATCGCACCCGAAACCGTTTATCTCGCCGCGGACACCGTGTTCGGCAAGGACGTCACCATTGAGCCGTTTGTCGTGATCGGCCCCGGCGTATCGATTGCCGACGGCACCGTGATCCATTCCTTCTCGCACATCGTGCAGACCACGCTCGGCAAGAACGTCTCGATTGGACCTTATGCACGTTTGCGTCCCGGCACCTCGCTCGGCGATGGTGCGCGCATCGGCAATTTTGTGGAGACCAAGGCTGCGACGCTGGAGGCCGGCGTCAAGGTCAACCACCTCTCCTACATCGGCGATGCTACGGTGGGCGCCAATTCCAACATCGGCGCCGGCACCATCACCTGCAATTACGACGGCTTCAAGAAGCACAAGACGGTGATCGGGCAGGGCGCCTTCATCGGTACCAACTCTTCGCTGGTTGCTCCGGTGAGGATCGGCAATGGCGCCTATATCGGCTCCGGTTCGGTGATCACGCGCGACGTTCCTGACGATGCGATGGCGCTGGAGCGGAGCCAGCAGACCATCCGTGAAGGCGGCGCGGCGCGCTATCGCGAGATGAAGACCAGCGGCAAGAAACCGGAAAAGAAGCCGGAGAAATGACGCGCCGCTAATCGTCGTCGGCGACTTCCGAGAACATCGCGCGCGTCAGGCGCCAGCCGCGCGGCCTGGCGCGCTTGACGGGTTCGTCGGCCGACTGCGTGACGAGGACGGCCTTGCTCTGCTTGCCTCGCTCCATGGCGCGGTGGGGCGGCGGCCAATGTGCGAGATGCGTACCGGTGGTTTCGCTGACGTGCAGCGATGACAGGCCCTTGCGGTCGGACGAGCTCTTCATGGCCTTGCCTCCTGTGCCGGAATCGTTGGCCAAATTCATTGACAATAAGTTAATCTGCGCGGTTTAAGGCGGGCCTGTTCGACGCAGTCGAAAGATCCTGCGACCAGGCGCTGTCTCAATCAGCAATAATTATTGAGTATCTGGTTCCTTAGGAACTTCGCTAAAAACCGAGCGCGTCGTTTAGGCGATTTTTCGACGATTTGGGGGATATTGATCCGCATGTGCGGGATTGTTGGCATTCTCGGGCGCAAGCCGGTTGCGGAGCAATTGGTGGATTCGCTCAAACGTCTTGAATATCGCGGCTACGACTCCGCGGGCGTCGCTACGCTCGAAGGCAAGCATCTCGAGCGCCGCCGCGCCGAGGGCAAGCTGAAGAATCTGGAGAAGCGGCTGGAAGCCGAGCCGCTCAAGGGAACGACCGGGATCGGTCACACCCGCTGGGCCACTCACGGCAAGCCGACCGTCAACAATGCCCATCCGCACGCGACCGAACGCGTCGCCGTGGTCCACAACGGCATCATCGAGAATTTCCGCGAGCTGCGCGAGGAGCTCGAGGCAAAGGGCGCGGTGTTCCGCACCGAGACCGACACCGAGATCGTGCTGCATCTCGTCGACGATCTGCTGACCCGCGGCAACAAGCCGGTCGAGGCGGTGAAGCTGGCGCTGACGCGCCTGCGCGGCGCCTTCGCGCTCGGCTTCATCTTCGCCGGCGACGACGATCTGATGATCGGCGCCCGCAACGGCCCGCCGCTCGCGATCGGCTATGGCGACGGCGAGATGTATCTCGGCTCCGACGCCATCGCGCTCGGTCCGTTCACCAACACGATCAGCTATCTCGAAGACGGCGACTGGGTCGTACTGACCCGCAATAGCGCCTCGATCTTCGACAAGGACGGCAACGCCGTCCAGCGCGACAAGATCAAGCATGCCGCCTCGACCTCGCTGGTCGACAAGGCCAATTACCGCCACTTCATGGCGAAGGAAATCCACGAGCAGCCGGAAGTGGTCGGCCACACGCTGGCGCGCTACGTCGACATGGCGACGGAACGTGTCGCGCTGCCGGTCAAGCTGCCGTTCGATTTCAACAACATCCAGCGCATCAACATCACGGCCTGCGGCACCGCGAGCTATGCCGGCTTCGTCGCGAAATACTGGTTCGAGCGCTTTGCGCGCGTGCCGGTCGAGGTCGATGTCGCCTCCGAATTCCGCTACCGCGAGGCGCCGCTGCGCAAGGGCGATCTCGCCATCTTCATCTCGCAGTCCGGCGAGACCGCCGACACGCTGGCCGCGTTGCGCTACGCCAAGGCCGAAGGCGTGCACACGGTCGCCGTCGTCAACGTGCCGACCTCGACCATCGCGCGCGAAAGCGAGACCGTGCTGCAGACGCTCGCCGGTCCCGAGATCGGCGTCGCCTCGACCAAGGCCTTCACCTGCCAGCTGATGGTGCTGGCCAATCTCGCGATTGCCGCCGGCAAGGCCCGTGGCGTGCTGTCCGACGAGGACGAGTCCAAGCTGGTCCACGGCCTCGTCGAGATTCCGCGCTTGATGGCGGATGCGCTGACCACCGAGCTGCAGATCGAGAAGCTGGCGCACCGGATCGCCAAGTCGAGCGACGTGCTCTATCTCGGCCGCGGCACCAGCTTCCCGCTCGCCCTCGAAGGCGCGCTGAAGCTGAAGGAGATCTCCTACATTCACGCCGAGGGCTACGCCGCCGGCGAGCTCAAGCACGGGCCGATCGCGCTGATCGACGAGACCATGCCGGTCGTCGTCATCGCGCCCTATGACCGGGTGTTCGAGAAGACGGTCTCCAACATGCAGGAGGTCGCCGCCCGCGGCGGCAACATCATCCTGATGACGGATGCCAAGGGCGCGGCGGAGGCGACGGTCGAATCGCTGGTTACCATCGTCATGCCCGACATGGCGGCCGCCTTCACGCCGATGGTCTATTCCATCCCCGTGCAGCTGCTGGCCTATCACACGGCCTTGGTGATGGGCACCGACGTCGACCAGCCGCGCAATCTCGCCAAATCGGTGACCGTGGAATAAGCAGAAGGGACAGGGGTCGCTCGCTTCGTGGTCTTCCAAAACCTGCTAGAAGACCCTAGCTTGAGTGTAGCGACCGACCTGGAACCCGAATGACCACCCGCGACGACGCGCCTGCGCCCCTCGATCCCACGCCGGAACCGCATACCGGCCTGATGGGCCGCTTCCGCAACTATTTCCTGACCGGCCTCGTCGTGACGGGGCCGATCGCGATCACGCTCTATCTGGTCTGGTGGTTCGTCACCTGGGTCGACGGCGTGGTGCGGCCGTTCGTGCCGTTGGCCTATCGTCCCGAGACCTATCTGCCCTACGTCATTCCTGGCTGGGGATTGGTGGTCGCATTCTTCACGCTGACGCTGGTTGGTTTCCTTGCGGCGAACCTGATCGGCCGGACGCTGGTCGATGTCGGCGAGACCTTCGTCGGCCGTATCCCGGCGGTACGCGCCATCTACCGCGGCCTGAAGCAGGTGTTCGAGACGCTGTTCTCGGGCAAGGGCTCGAGCTTCCGTAAAGTCGGCCTGGTCGAGTTTCCGTCGCCCGGCATGTGGTCGATCGTGCTGATCTCGCAATCGCCGAGCGAGGACGTTTCGCGCAGCCTGCCGGGGCAGGAGGAGCACGTCTCGGTGTTCCTGCCGTGCTCGCCGAACCCGACCACCGGCTTCTTCTTCTATGTTCCCAAGAGCAAGATCATCGAGGTCGACCTCAGCGCCGAGGACGCCGCGACCCTGATCATGTCGGCCGGCGTGGTGCAGCCCGGCTCGGCACCCGACCCGAAGAAGGCCGCCGCGCTTGCGGGCATGGCGAATGCCGCGCGGATCGCCAATGCCTCCACGCTCACGCCGCAGCCTGCGAAGGTGGAGTAGGGCCATTCGCCTGGCGGATGGCCGCCGGTCACGCAGCCGTTCGCATCCTCTGCTATTCCTAGGTCGGAATTCGATCTGGAGTGCACGATGTCCAAAACCATTGCGATCCTCGCCCCCGGCGCCATGGGCAGCGCGGTCGCCTGCCGCCTCAGCGAAAACGGCGCCCGCGTCCTCACGTCGCTGAAGGGGCGGAGCGAAGCGACGCTGAAACGCGCCGCCGACGCCGGCATGGTCGGCGTCGAGGATGACGCGATCGCGGACGCCGACATCATCCTCTCGATCGTGCCGCCCGGCGAGGCTGAAGCCCTGGCGCAGCGGCTGGCCGCCCTCATCGTCAAGCGCGCGACGAAGCCGGTCGTGGTCGACTGCAACGCCGTCAACGTCGATACCGTGCAGCGGATCGAGGCGATCATCGGTTCGGCGCAGGCGCGCTTCGTCGACGGCGGCATCATCGGTTTTCCGCCGCAGCCCGGTGGCAAGAGCCCTGCCTTCTACATGTCGGGCGAGCATGCCAAGGATGTCGCGGTGCTGAAGGATTTCGGCCTCGACGTGCGCATCGTCGAAGGCCCGGTCGGTGCGGCGTCGGCGCTGAAGATGTCCTATGCCGGCATCGTCAAGGGCCTCGCCGGCATCGGCTCTGCCATGGTGGTCGCGGCGACCAAGGCGGGCGCGGCGGACGCGCTGCGCGACGAACTCGCGCTGAGCCAGCCCGCGATCCTGGCCCGGCTCGAGGTCGCGCTTCCGGACATGCTGCCGAAGGCCTATCGCTGGGTCGCGGAGATGCGGGAGATTTCAGGGTTTCTCGGCCCCGATCATCCCGCCGCCCAGATCTACGAGGGCTTTGCGCGCTGGTTCGAGCACCTTGCCGCGGATGTAAACGGCGAGGCCGTGGACGCCGATCTGATGAAGGCCTTTGCGGCGCAGATCGCGAAGAAGAGATCCTGAGCACTCACTCGCCGTCCACTGAAAGCGAGTCCAGAAAGCCCTGGATGTCCCGGTCGCGCCGCAACCGGACGATCGGGACATGCGGGCCATACTGGATACGCTCGGCTTCGATGACAGGCACGCGCTCGGCGTTGTAGCGCCACGCCTCCTTCATCAGTTTCCAGTCGAACTGTTCCGGACATCCCTCGGGCAGATCAGGCCGCGCCGTGTCGCGATCGAAGGCGGAGCGCCAGAGAATGCGCCACTGGCAGAGCCAGCGCGGCCGGTCGATGACAACGAGCACGTCGGCCCGCGCGATCGTGAGGTCGAAGGCGAGCCCGGAGAAGCTGCCGTCGATCACCCATGCGTCGCCCGCGATCGCCTCGGCAACGCGCACGCGAAAGCTCGCCGTGTCGGATGGCGTCCATCCCGGTCGCCAGTACAGCACGTCGAGATGCACCACGGGCAATCCGAGCTTTCGCCCGAGATTCCGCGACAGGCTCGTCTTTCCGCTGCCCTGGGAGCCAACGACGATGATCCGGCGCATGGATGCAGGGTTCCACAAAGCCGGCCATGGGGAAAGAGTGCGCCTCCGGGCCAGCCTTAATTACCTTGCATGTAATTGAGCCGATCCGCCGGCTGACTAGTCTCCCGCTCATTCCGTCGCCGGGCAGTTTTGAAACCTCCTGGCGGGCGCGTGTCACCGCATGAGGAGAGAGATATGCAAGTCGTGTTTACGAAGAAGGAACCGCCGCAATGGCTGCTCGACATGTGGAAGGAGATCGACGACAAGACGTTTGGGCAGGGGTTCGACTGCTTTGCGGAAGATGCCGTCTGTAATCTCGGCGTCGCCGACTGGAAGGGGCGGGAGGCGATCCGCGCCAATCTGAAGGCCTTCATCGACACCGGTTTCACGGCGCTGCACCACGTCACCGAATATTGGGACGCCGGTTCGCTGAAGGTGTTTCGCGGTGTCGTCGACATGACGCCGGATGACCGTTCGGCGGAGACGGTGCATCCGACCATGACGCATTTCTTCTACATGGACGAGCGGGATGAGACCAAGGTGCGGCACTGGGTCGGCGCCGTGGGGCCGGTCGCCTTCGGGTGATCGCCCGGAACGGGTCTAGGTTGGCGGCGGCACCTCGGGTCAAGCGGTGCCGCCGCTGGCGCGTGGAGACGACAGGACGGGAAGGAACGACCGAATGAAAGCTACAGCCCGTGACATCAAGATGGCCGCCGCGCCCGCGGGGACGTTGCTGCGTCAATGGCGGGACATTCGCGGCAAGACGCAGCTCGATCTGTCTTTCGACGCCGGCGTGTCGCAAAAGCACATCAGCTTCGTCGAGTCCGGGCGCAGCGTCCCGAGCCGTCAGATGCTGCTCGATCTGGCGCAGGCCCTCGATGTACCCCTGCGCGAGCAGAACGAGCTGCTACTGGCTGCGGGCTATGCCCCGTTCTATGCCAATCCCGCACTCGACACGCCGGCCATGACGAGCATCAATCGCGCCCTGCAGCGCATGCTGCGCCAGCACGAGCCGTTTCCGGCCATCGTCATGGACCGGTACTGGAACGTGCTGATGACCAACGATGCCGCACCGCTTCTCTTCAATTGCTTCATCGACATGTCGGCACGGCCAACGCCCCGAAACCTGCTGCATCTCATGTTCGATCCCGAGGGCATGCGTCCCTTCATCGCGAACTGGCCGCAGACCGCCCGCGGACTGCTTGCGAGGGTCTATCGCGAAGCGGTCGGACACGTCGTTGATATCCGAACGAAAGCGCTGCTGGAGGAGTTATCGAAATACCCAGGCGTCAAACCGGAATGGCGCGCGCCTTCGGCGTCCGACGCGATGCCGATGATCCCGCTGTCCTTCGTCAAGGACGGCGTGAGGCTGGACTATTTCTCCCTGATCACGACGGTTGGAACGCCGCAGACCGTGACGGCGGAAGAGCTGCGTCTCGAATGCATGTTTCCCGCGAACGATGCGACGGAAGCGGAGCACGTCCGGTTCTTGCGCCGGTATGCGGGGTGAGGGGGCGCTGCGTGCGGGCCCCTTCGGCGTAAGCTCGGCTCCACCCACATCGTCATTGCGAGCGCAGCGAAGCAATCCAGAATCTTTCCGCGGAGGGACTCTGAATTGCTTCGCTGCGGTCGCAATGACGGGGGAGGAGACGTCGTGAGTCCCATCTGTTACCATTGTGTGGAAATGGAAGCATTGGAGTTCGAATGAGAGTGCTCGTCATCGGCGCAGGCGCGCTTGGAGGTTATTACGGCGCGCGCGTGGTCCGGGCCGGCGGCGACGTGACCTTTCTGGTGCGCGAGAAGCGCGCCGCCCAACTGCGCCAGAACGGATTGCAGGTCGTGAGCCCGCACGGCGACTTTGCCGTGCAGCCGAAGATCATGCTGGCGAGCGATCTTGAAGAGCCGTTCGACGTCGTGCTCGTCGGCGTGAAATCCTATTCGCTCGACGATGCCATGAGCCAGTTCGCGCCGGCCGTCGGCCCTGACACGATGATCCTGCCCATTCTGAACGGGTTGAAACACATCGACGCCCTGACCGCGCGGTTCGGCGCCGCGCGCGTTCTCGGCGGGCTCGCCAACGTCAGCGCAGGGCTCGATGCGGATGGGCGTGTCGTCCAGTTCATGGCCAACCAGACCATCGTCTTCGGCGAGATCGATGGTGCGTTGAGCGAGCGTGCGCTCGCGCTGGAGACGCTGCTCCACGTCCCCGGCATCGACGTGCGCGCCAGCCAAGCGATCATGCAGGACATGTGGGAGAAGTTCATCCAGCTCTCGACGCTTGCCGGCATCACCTGCCTGATGCGCGCCAGCATCGGCGACATCCTGACCGTCCCGAAAGGGGAGGAGCTGATTTTCCGCCTGTTCGCCGAGCATTGTGCTGTCGCAACCGCGTCAGGCTTCGAGCCGCGCGCCCCGTTCATCGAATTCGACCGGAAACTGTTCACGACCGAGAACTCGCCGCTGAAGGCCTCGATGCTGCGCGACGTCGAGCGCGGTTCGGTCACGGAGGCCGAGCACATCCTGGGCGACATGGCCAATCGCGGCCTTGCGCTTGGCATCGCCACGCCGACGCTGGATCTCGCCCGCGCCCATCTGGCGGCCTACGAAATCACCCGGCAGAAGGCCGCGAGTTAGCCGGCCCCGATCAGCGGGATCGCCTCGTCGCGCCCGTAGAGATACAGCAGGCAGCGCAGCGCCTCGCCGCGCTCGCCCTTCAGCTTCGGATCCTCCTTCAGGATCCGCAGCGCCTCGTCACGGGCCTGGGTGATGAGCTGGCCGTGCACTTCCGAGCGCGCGATGCGATAGCCGGGCAGGCCGCTCTGGCGCACGCCGAGCACGTCGCCTTCGCCGCGCAGCTTCAAATCTTCCTCGGCGATGCGAAAGCCGTCGGTGGTCTCGCGGATCACTTTCAGCCGCGCCTTCGACATTTCGCCGAGCGGCTCCGAGTAGAGCAGGATGCAGGTCGAGGCCTCCGAGCCGCGACCGATGCGACCGCGGAGCTGATGCAGTTGGGCAAGCCCGAAGCGTTCGGCATTCTCGATCACCATGATGGTCGCAGCCGGCACGTCGACGCCGACCTCGACGACGGTGGTCGCAACCAGAAGGCCGAACTCGTGGGCGGCGAACTGGCCCATGACGCGGTCCTTCTCGGTGCCCTTCATCTGGCCGTGGACGAGGCCGACGCGATCACCGAAACGCTTCTGCAGGCTCTCGAACCGCTTGGTCGCGTTGGTGAGATGCTCGGTGCCTTCGGCCTCGGATTCATCGACCAGCGGGCAGATCCAGTAGACCAGCTTGCCGGTCTCCAGCGCCCGGCCGACGCCGTCCATGACCTCACTGAGCCTGCTCATGGCGACGGCGCGGGTGTCGATCGGTTGCCGGCCGGCGGGCTTTTCGCGCAGCTCGGAGATGTCCATGTCACCGAAATAAGTCAGGACCAGTGTACGGGGGATCGGCGTTGCGCTCAGCACCAGCACGTCGACCGCTTCGCCCTTGGACGTCAGCGCGAGACGCTCGCGCACGCCGAAACGGTGCTGCTCGTCGACGATGGCGAGCGCGAGGTCTTTGAAGATGACGTCGTCCTGGATCAACGCATGGGTACCGACGAGCAGGTCGATCTCGCCGGCTGCGAGCTGGGTGATGATCTCGCGCCGCTCCTTGCCTTTCTCCCGGCCGGTGAGGATCGCGACCCGCATGCCGGCGCGCTCGGCCAGCGGCGCGATGGTCTTGATGTGCTGCCGTGCCAGGATTTCGGTCGGCGCCATCAGCGCGGCCTGCTTGCCGACCTCGGCGACCGCGGCGGCCGCCAGCAGCGCCACCACGGTCTTGCCGGAGCCGACGTCGCCCTGGAGCAGGCGCAGCATGCGCACGGGCTGTTGCAAGTCATCGGCGATGGCGGCCGCGGCTTCGCGTTGTGAGACGGTCAGCGCATAGGGCAGGGCGTCGATGATCTTGTTGCGGAGGTGGCCGTCGCCGGCATTGCGAACGCCGGCGGGACGGCGCAGTTGCGCGCGGATGAGGGCGAGTGCGAGCTGGCCGGCAAGCAACTCGTCGAAGGCGAGGCGGGACCAGAACGGTTTTTCGGGCAGGATGTCCGTCAGCTCAACCGGCTGATGCACGCGGGTGAGCGCCTCGGTCACTCCCGGAAAACCGCAGCGACGCAACACGTCCGGGCTGATCCATTCCGGCAGGACCGGCAGCTTCTGCAGCGCCTGCGCCACCGCGCGGCGAAGCGAGCCGATCGCCAGGCCCGTGGTCAGCGGATAGACGGGGTCAATGCCCGTCAGCTTCGAGATCGCCTCCTCGTCGAGCACGCGGTCGGGATGTACGATCTGCGGGATGCCGTCATACATCTGCAGTGTGCCCGAGACGTAGCGCTTCTCGCCGACCGGCAGCAGCTTTTCGACATAGCCAGGCTTGGCGCGGAAAAACGTCAGCACAACGTCGCCGGTGTCGTCGCTGGCATAGACCAGATAGGGGGCGCGCGCGTTGCGCGGCGGCGGCGGGCGGTGGCGATCGACCGTGACCTCCAGCGTCACCATGGTTCCCTGGACCGCGTCGCGGACCTTTGGCCGCGCCCGGCGGTCGATGACCTGGCTCGGCAGGTGCAGCAGCAGGTCCACCAGCCGCGGCGTCTCGTTGCGGCTGAGCAGGTACTGTAGCAGCTTGTCCTGCTTCGGACCGACGCCGGGCAGGCTGGTCACGGGAGCAAACAGCGGATTGAGCAGGCTGGGGCGCATCGGGCGAATCTAGGATCGTTTCGGCCCGTCATGCCCGGCTTTGTGCCGGGCATCCACGTCTTTTTTCATGGCCGCACGGAGCCATCCGGCCATGCCAAATCGAGGGCTGACACCGGCGGTTCCAGTGGCTATATCACCCCGGCCCGGCACGTCCGGGCTTTCTGCGTTTGACTGGATTTGAGACATGACGGGAACGACACGATCGAGCAACGGGCTGGACGACCGCCGCAAGCGGCTGCTGTTCCGTTGCTGGCACCGCGGCACGCGCGAGATGGACCTGATCCTCGGCCGCTTCGCCGACGCCGAGATCGGCAACCTGTCCGACGCGGAGCTGACCGAGCTCGAGACCCTGCTCGAAGAGTCCGATCCCGATCTCTATGCCGCCATCACCGGCGACAAGGTGCTGCCGGCCGAGGTCACCGGCGCGCTGTTCGCCCGCATCAAGGCATTCCCGATCACGGACGGCGATCTATGAAGCAGGGAATGAAATCGCCGGCCGAGCTGCTCACGCCCGGCCGCGCGCTGACGCTTGCCAATGTCGCGGAGGGCGCCGAGGGGCTCGTTGTCTCCGATCTCGCGCGGGCGATCGCGGCGCGGCCGAAGAAGCCGGCCGTCAGCCTCACCGTGGTCTGCCGAGACGGCGCGCGGATGCAGCAGCTCGAACGCGCGCTGCAGTTCTTCGCGCCCGATCTGCCGGTGCTGACCTTTCCGGCCTGGGACTGCCAGCCCTATGACCGTGTCTCGCCGCATGGCGGCATTCTGGCCCAGCGCCTGACCACGCTGGCGCGCTTGGCCGCACTCACCGGCAGCGACAAGCCGCTGATCGTGCTGACCACCGTGAATGCGGTGGTGCAGCGCGTGCCGGCGCGCGAGCTGGTTGCGGCACAGGCGCTGTCGGTCGCGCCCGGCAATGTCGTGCCGATGGACACGATTATCGCCTGGCTCGAGCACAATGGCTACAACCGCTCTTCGACCGTGCGCGAACCCGGCGAATACGCCGTCCGCGGCGGCATCCTCGATCTGTTTCCGGCCGGCCTCGAACAGCCGGTCCGCTTCGACTTCTTCGGCGACAGCCTCGAGTCGATCCGCACCTTCGACGCCGAGACCCAGCGCACGCTGCTCGACATGCGCGCGCTCGACCTCGTGCCGGTCTCCGAATTCCAGCTCGTCACCGACACCATCCGCCGTTTCCGCATGGGTTATGTCGCCGAGTTCGGCGCGCCCGAGCGCGACGATGCGCTGTACGAGGCGGTCAGCGAAGGCCGCCGCCATCCCGGCATGGAGCATTGGCTGCCGCTGTTCCAGGACCGGATGGACACGCTGTTCGACTATCTGCAGGGCGCGGCCGTCGCGATCGAGCCGCAGGCCGAGGACGCCGTCCGCGAGCGTTTCAAGCAGATCCAGGACTATTACGAGGCGCGCCGCGATGCGATGGAGCATCCCGGCGGCGGCGCCATCTACAAGCCGCTCCCACCCGACCGGCTCTATCTGACCGATGAGGAATGGACCAGGCGCGAACGCGACATGCCGCTGGTCCGGCTGACGCCGTTCTCGGTGCCGACCGACGGCACCAGTGTCATCGATGCCGGCGCCCGCAAGGGCCGCGATTTCGCGCCGGAGCGCAACGACACCACCGTCAACGTGTTCGAGTCCGTCGTCAGCCACGTCATGGCGCTGCAAGCCCAACGCAAGAAGGTCGTGATCGCGTTGTGGAGCGAAGGCTCGCGCGACCGCATGACCTCGATGTTGCGCGACCACAAGCTGACCCACACCACCAGCGTTAATGCTTGGCGCACGGTGCAGGCCACCCCGCGCAACGAGACCATGCTCGCGGTGCTCGGCTTGGAGGCCGGTTTCGAGACCGATGAGATCGCGCTGATCAGCGAGCAGGACATTCTGGGTGACCGCCTGGTGCGGACGCGCAAGGCCAGCCGCAAACTCGACAATTTCATCTCGGAGATCACGAGCCTCACTGCGGGCGACATCGTCGTCCACGCCGATCACGGCATCGGCCGCTTCGTCGGCCTGCAGACGCTCGACGTCGCCGGCGCGCCGCATGACTGCCTCGAACTGCATTACGCTGCCGACGCGAAATTGTTTCTGCCGGTCGAGAACATCGAATTGTTGTCGCGCTACGGCTCCGACCAGACCACGGTCGAGCTGGATCGTCTGGGTGGCAGCGGCTGGCAGACGCGAAAAGCAAAACTCAAGAACCGCATCCGCGAGATCGCGGGCGAGCTGATCAAGATCGCGGCCGCGCGCCATCTGCACGAGGCGCCCAAGTTGCCGGTGCAGCAGGGCCTCTATGACGAGTTCTGCGCGCGCTTCCCTTATGACGAGACCGAGGACCAGCTGGGCGCGATCGAATCCACCTTGAAGGATCTCGAGCTTGGCCGTCCCATGGACCGGCTGATCTGCGGCGACGTCGGCTTTGGCAAGACGGAGGTGGCGCTCCGCGCGGCCTTTGCGGTCGCGCTCGAAGGCAAGCAGGTCGCGGTCGTCGTCCCGACCACGCTCTTGGCACGCCAGCACGCCAAGACCTTCACCGAGCGCTTCAAGGGCTTTCCGGTGAACGTGGCGCAGGCCTCGCGCCTGATCGCGACCAAGGAGCTCAATCTGGTCAAGAAGGGCATCGCCGACGGTTCGGTCGACATCGTCGTCGGCACCCACGCGCTGCTCGGCAAGGCCATCAAGTTCCGCGATCTCGGCCTCGTCATCGTCGACGAGGAGCAGCATTTCGGCGTCACGCACAAGGAGCGGCTCAAGGCGCTGCGGTCCGAGGTGCACGTGCTGACGCTGTCGGCGACGCCGATCCCGCGCACGCTGCAGCTGGCGCTGACGGGCGTTCGTGAGCTCTCGATCATCGCCTCGCCACCGGTCGATCGTCTCGCGGTGCGCACCTTCGTCGCCCCGCACGATCCGCTGATGATCCGCGAGGCGCTGCTGCGCGAGCGCTATCGCGGCGGCCAGGCGTTCTACG
>Ga0207426_1001379_pt1 | contig 20571 bp, 20 predicted proteins | sample AraplaMF_Cvi_mMS_FD_184265 | JGI IMG/M metagenome (GOLD analysis project Ga0207426, IMG submission 184265) | Arabidopsis root microbial communities from the University of North Carolina, USA - plate scrape MF_Cvi_mMS (SPAdes) (version 2) | ecosystem: Host-associated > Plants > Roots > Endosphere... | reverse complement strand
GAAAAGGAATTGTAATCAAAACCATGATAGCCCATTTTTTGTGCAAAGCGGCAAATGATCTCTGCATCCGGCAGGGCCTGCCCCGGTGCATCCGTGATCTTATGCAGGTAGCTGATACGGCGTTCTGCATTCGTCATGGTGCCTTCTTTTTCTGCCCAGGCAGCAGCAGGTAATACTACATCTGCATAACGCAGTGTTTCCGGTTTATTGGATATTTCCTGCACCACTACAAACTTTGCCTTTTGCAGAGCTGCTTCTGCAAAGCGCACATCCGGCAGGCTCACTAACGGATTAGTACCTACGATCCAGATGGCTTTGAGCTTACCTTCATTCAGCGCGGTGAACATTTGCGTAGCCGTTAATCCCGGTTTAGGGGAGATAGGGTTGCTGTTCCAGAAAGCCTGCACTTCTGCGCGGTGCTGCGGATTATCCAGCAGGCGGTGTGCGGGCAGCAGGTTAGCCAGGCCGCCTACTTCGCGGCCGCCCATGGCGTTGGGTTGCCCGGTTAATGAAAACGGCCCGCTGCCAGGTTTTCCAATATGCCCGGTAATAAGGTTCAGGTTAATAAGGCTCAGGTTTTTGCGTACGCCCACAGCGCTTTGGTTCAGGCCCATAGTCCACATGGTGATAAAACCTTTGGCCTGGCCCATGTAGCGGGCTGCTTCGCGGATAGCGCTTTCCGGCACATCGCAGATAGCGGCTGCTTCGGCTACGCTGCGCTGCATTACTGTTTCCCGGTAAGCGGCAAAACCTTCTGTATGCTGTTCTATGAATGATGCATCTGTATAACCGTTCTCAATTAATATGCGTCCTATGGCGTGGTGTAATACAATGTCGGTGCCGGGGCGCAGCTGCAGGTGCACATTGGCCTGTGCGCAGGTTTGTGTGGCCCGCGGGTCGCTAACAATGATCTTCAGGTTAGGATTGGCTGCCCTGGCAGCTTCTACGCGGCGCCATAAAATAGGATGGCACCAGGCGGGATTGGCGCCGGCCACAAAAATGCAGTCGGCCAGCTCAATATCATCATAACATACGGGCACCGCATCTTCCCCCAAAGCCATTTTATAAGCAGCTACTGCGCTGCTCATGCACAGTCGGGAGTTGGTATCTATGTTATTGCTGCCAATAAAGCCCTTGATCAGCTTATTGATCACATAATATTCTTCCGTGAGGCATTGACCGCTGGCATAAAAAGCTACTGATTCGGGGCCGTGCTGCGCTATGATGGTTTTAAAAACTGCGGCGGTGCGTTCCAGCGCCTGGTCCCAGCTTACGCGCTGCCGTTGCATTTGCCTGTTGTATCGCATTTCCGGGTATAGCAGCCGGTCGCTGGTATCCATAACCGTGTAGTGCAGATTCATGCCTTTGGAGCATAACATGCCCCGGTTCACCGGGTGATCTTTATCCCCGCTCACCTCCAGCTTACCCTGCCTGTTCTGCTGTACTACTATGCCGCAGCCTACGCCGCAATAACAACAAGTTGTTTTAAAAGATGCCGGCATGCACGTTAATTGAGGGGGCCGGCTAAGCCGGACCCGGGTTAAAAATTATTCCGCCAGCGCTACCTGCGGCCCTAAAGGCGCGGTTTTAGCAGCGCTGCTTTTTGTAAAGCTGGTGATCATTACTACTACAGATACGGCTATTACAATGTAGCCGATATACGTGAACGCCTGCACGTAGGTGATGTGCTCCGACTTAAATAGAAAGCCGAACAGCATACCGCCCAGGTTACCGCCTGCGCCTACAATACCACTTACCAGCCCTACATTTTTTTCATTAATAAAAGGTACAATGCCGTAGGTGGCGCCATTAGCCATTTTCAGGAACAGGGCAAAACCCAGCATAGCTACAATGGCCAGCACCAGGGAATTGGCCTGTGCAAAAACCAGCAGGCCGGCGCCTTCAGCCAGCAGCACCAGCGCCAGCAAACGTCCTTTGCCTTTCATACCTGCTTTGGCGCCTACCTTATCAGACACAATGCCTCCCAGCGCACGCGCAAAAAGGTTCATAGCGCCAAATACACCAGCCCATAAGCCTGCGCTGCTTTGAGATAAATGGAACGTATCTACGAAATGCAGGGAGGCTACGTTATCAAAAGTGATCTCCATACCAAAGCACATGGCATAAGCCATGGTAAGGGCCCATATGCGCCAGTCGGCCAGTATAGACCAATCCGTGCTGCCTTTGCTTGCAGTGCGGTCAATCTCATCATAGTTGCCCGCAGGCGTATCTTTCGTGTAACGGTAGTACAGGAAAGCTACCAGCAGCATCATAATGGCGGGCACTATCATGGCATAGCGCCAGGCTTCTTCCTTCGTATATCCAAAACCAACAATAGCAGCAAAGATCAGGGGCATTACCATGTTGGTGATACCGCCGCCCAGGTTGCCCCATCCGCCGGTAATAGCATTGGCGGTACCTTTAATGGAGGGGGCAAACATCATGGAAGTATGGAACTGCGTTACCACAAAAGAAGCGCCTATTACGCTAATGGCTAAACGGAACAGTAAGAAGGTGGTATAATCTTTTGCCAAACCTACCAGGAACACCGGTATGGAGCCTACCAGCAGCAGGCGTACAGCGGTTTTGCGCGGGCCCCAGGTATCGCACAGCTTACCAATGACCAAACGGGCTATGATGGTTCCTGAAACAGAAGCAATAATAATGTTGCCTATCTGCGCTTTACTGAGTCCCAGATCCACACGGATGGTAGGCATTAAAGGCGCCAGGCCAAACCAGCCAAAAAAGCATACAAAGAACATGAGCCAGGTAATGTGAAAGGTGCGCATTTGCAGCGTATCCAGGCTAAAGAGTTTTATTTTTTGCAGCGGTTGCGTGTTAGGTACATTCGCCATAAGTAATTTTTTTTTGGTTGATTATTTGAACAGGAATGAGGGCCGGATGTTGATCATCAGGTAAGCCCAGTTACTATTACTTTTTGCATTCACTATATTTTTTACGCTGGCAGCTGTTAAGGAGTTGGTGCTCCAGTAATGGCTGTAACCTCCTTCAAAAGAGATCATGGGCGTAAGCGTAAAAACAGCGGTCAGGTCGGCTTCTGTACCCAGCTGACGGGAAAGTGCCGGTTTATTTTCTGCAACCGGAATGTCGCTGGCGCTGAGGAATTCATGCGCATCGGCCATTACCAGCCATTTGGTACCGGGCTTCCATTTTGTTTTTACATAATAGTCCTGCAAACCACGGTTGCCAAAACCATTGGCTACGTAGAAATAATCCATAGTGCCCCAGAACTTATGCGGGGTACCATACAGCGGATCAAACGCATGACTGGTGTTGCCGCTGCTGCCGCCGGAAGTATAGTCAACTCCCGCACCTGCGCTAAAGGTGTTGGTAAGCGCATACTGGAAAGCGCCGGAGAGCAGGCTGGCGCTCAGGTTACGGCCGTCTGCATTTTTACCGAACTGGTAGTAAGCAGCTGCGGTGAGCGTAAGGCGCTGAAAAGCATTGTTGAAATACAGGCCGCTGGTCATGCGGTTATAAGTAGGTCCTTCCCATGTTTTCACGGGAGCATTGTTCACACTGTCAGTATGGTAGCGGGAAAACTGGTCGGCCAGGAACAGGAAAGAAACATTGCCTGCGGCCAGCTTTTTACCGGCATATAAGAATTCTAAGCTCTTGTAACTGTTGCCCCCATTGGTGTTACCGGTGTAATTACCGGTTGGTGTGGGATCATAGATAGTGTTGGATGCATTTTCCTTATTCTGGTTAAATGCGCCGCCGGCATGTAACATCCAGGTTTTGCGCTCATATTTTAATACGGCAGCATCGTGGCGGCGGGCCTGCTGTGCCCAGTCCAGGTTACCCAGCAGGCGGCTGTCATCATACAGCAGCTCCTGCCGGCCTATTTTCAGCTTAAGGCTTTGATCTTTTAAAGTGGTATCTGTCAGTAATATTTCGGCCCAGGCTTCGTGCAGCATCAGGCCATTGTTGTTGGCGGTGGTAGTACGGTTAATAGTCGATGCATCCTGTCCCCAAACACGTACATCCTGCAGGGTTAGCCCAAACTGGATGCGGTACGTAGTAAAGCCTGCGCTTAAGCGGGTACGCTGGGAAGTAAATACGGCGGGTGTGGCGCCTTGCGGAAGAGGAGAGCCCTGGCCGTCGCGCAGCTCAGTACGCGTTCGAAGCTGGGCGCTGATAGCCAGCTGTGCGTGACAAGGCTGGTAACAGCAGGCGCCTAAAAGAAGTGAAGACGCGCCACTAAGGAACATTTTTTTCATTAACTTTGGTTGGTTTTAAATGTGATGCCAATCATTTTAAAATCAGAAGCCCGGAGCCTGCCAGCTACCGGGTTTCGTCTTATATGTCCTATGCCATTACGGTTTCAGTATCCCGCCCGTTTACAATACCAATGTATACCCGGTCATCCTCAATCTTTACCGGGTAGGTATTGAGCGCGCATTCCGTATCATCCGACAGGCAACGCCCGTCTACTAACGAAAATGATTTTTTATGAAAGGGGCAGGCCACTTTAGGCTCGCCTCCCTGTGTGCCCGTCATGCCGCGGCTAAGCGCCATTTGCTGCCTGTGCGGACAAAGGTTCTGTGTGGCGTACCACTCATTCCGGCGGGGAAAGTGGAACAGCGCGATCTGTTCATCCAGGTACTTTACGCACACACCGCCGTTGGCCGGCACATCCTCTACTTTGCAGGCAAAGAACCAGGTAATGGTTGCTGTGTTGTGTAATGACATATACGGGTATTTTTGGTTGGTTTATTAATTGATAAATTATTTGGCCCAGTTAGCAGCTTTCTTTTGCTCGCGTAACATTTCAAATTGTACAGTAGGATCTTTTTCTTCCGGTGCATTTACAAAGTGGGAGAAGCGTTTGCGCAGCTCAGGGCTGTCCACCACCTCTTTCCATTCGCATTTATAATTATCCACCAGCACCTGCATTTCAGCTTCCAGCTGGGCGGCAATGCCCAGGCTATCATTCACGACTACATTGCGCAGGTATTCTATACCGCCATCCAGCTTATTGAGCCAGGTAGCAGTGCGGGTTAAAGGATCAGCGGTTTTAATGTAGAACATCAGGAAGCGGTCAATGTAACGGATACACGTAGCGCTGTCCACATCGCCGGCCAGCAGCAGCGCGTGTTGTGGTTTGGATCCGCCATTACCGCATACGTACAGGTTCCAGCCTTTTTCCGTGGCAATAATGCCAAAGTCTTTTGACTGTGCTTCTGCGCATTCACGGATACAGCCGCTTACAGCGGATTTTAACTTATGCGGGGCGCGTAAGCCGCGGTAGCGTTGCTCTATCTGGATGGCAAAGCTTACACTGTCATGCAGGCCAAACCTGCACCAGGTGCTGCCCACACAGCTTTTTACGGTGCGCAGCGCTTTGCCGTAAGCATGTCCGCTTTCAAAACCTGCCGCTACCAGCTCTTCCCAGATCAGCGGCAGGTCGCTTACATGCGCTCCGAACATATCTATGCGTTGACCACCAGTTATTTTGGTGTAGAGATTATATTTTTCTGCTACCTGCGCTATTACCATCAGCTGCCGCGGGGTGATTTCCCCACCGGGCACGCGGGGCACTACAGAGTAGGTGCCGCCTTTTTGTATGTTAGCCAGGTAACGGTCGTTGGAATCCTGTGCGGTATCATTGCCTTTGGCCAGGATCATCTCATTCCACAAGCTGGCCAGGATGCTGGCTACCGTTGGTTTGCAGATCTCGCAACCTTCGCCATGGCCGTAATGATCCAGCACCGTATCAAAGGAGCGCAGCTCTTTTATTTTTACCAGGTCAAACAGCTCCTGGCGTGAGTAATCAAAATGTTCGCAGATCACGTTGCGGATATATTTACCCTGCGACTTCATGGTGCTGGTGATCAGATCTTTTACCATGGGGGCGCAGCCGCCGCAGCAGGTAGCTGCTTTGGTGCATTTCTTTACAGCATCCAGGGTTTCATGGCCGTCTATTACTGCGTTGCAGATAGCGGCTTTGCTCACATTTTCGCAGCTGCAAATGGTGGCGTCATCCGGCAGGCCCAGTACACCGGCGCCGGCAGCTTCCTGACCACCGCGTGCGCCCAGCAGCACATCTTCCGGGTTGGGCGGCAGTATCACTTTATTCTTGGCGGTTTGCAGCAGCATATTATAAGCATCTGCATCACCTATTAATATACCTCCCAGCAGGTGTTGCCCGTCGGGGGTGATGTTAATGCGTTTGTAAATGCCCTTCATAGTATCTTCAAACACAATGCTGCGGCATTGATCGGCAGGGGTGAAGGGGTTGCCGAAGCTGGCTACATCCACACCTATCAGCTTTAGCTTGGTGCTCATGTCAAAACCGGTAAAGGCTTTGTGGGCGCCTAAGATATGGGTGGCCACTACCTCAGCCATTTCATAGCCGGGGGCTACCAGCCCGTAGATCATACCATTATATAAGGCGCATTCGCCAATAGCATAAATGAAGGGATCGGTGGTTTGCAGCTGGTCGTTCACTACAATGCCACCGCGGTGGCCAATTTCCAGTCCGCAGAGGCGGGCCAGCTCATCGCGGGGCTGTATGCCGGCAGATATTACCAGCATGTCGGCTTCCAGTATGCTGTCGTCAGCGAACTGCAGGCCGGTGATCACATCATCCCCAACTATGGCGGTGGTTTGCTTGCTGGTATGTACCTGCAGGCCCAGTGTTTCCAGCTTGCCCTGCAACAGGCGGGAGCCGTTATCATCTATTTGCCGGGGCATCAGCCGGGGGGCAAATTCTATTACGTGCGTTTTTTGCAGGCCCAGGTCCAGCAGTGCCTTGGCTGCTTCCAGACCCAGCAGGCCGCCGCCGATCACGGCGCCGATGGTGGCTTTGGGAGCATAGTCCAGCATAAGCTCCAGGTCTTCAATGGTGCGGTATATAAATACGCCCTTTTTATCTACCCCTGGAATGGGGGGAACAAAAGCGGCGGAACCGGTGGCCATTACCAGGTAGTCGTAAGTTTCTGTAAAACCTTTATGGGAATGAATGGTTTTGTGCTCGCGGTCTATAGATTGTACGGGATCGCCCAGGTGCAGGCGTATATTATTATCTATATACCAGCTGGCGGGGGCCATTTCCAGGTCCTGGGCTGTTTTCCCGGAAAAGAAGGCGCTTAAGTGTACCCGGTCGTAGGCAGGACGGGGCTCTTCACCAAAAACAACCAGTTCTACCGTGCCGGGGGCAGCCTTGGCTATCATTTTTTCACAAAACTTGTAACCTACCATGCCATTTCCTATAATTACAATTTTCATTGCCCGGGTTTTAAGAGTATGAGAGATAAAAAGCTTCCTTTATATTAATAAAAATTATATATGATGTTAATTCTGGAAAGTGTTGTGATTTTTAATAGTTTTTATGATCCGTATCATGAAATTATGGATTTATAATTTAATTTTATAGCAGTTCGATGATTTATATCATATAATTATTTATTTAATATGAATTTATGGCAACTCCACTTTTAACTTTGGTAGGGGCAGGGCCCGGTGATCCGGAGCTAATAACAGTAAAGGCTATGCGCGCCATCGGGCAGGCTAAAGTGATCTTGTACGATGCGCTGGCCAACAAAGCGCTGCTGGAATATGCCGCGCCGGATGCCATTATCCGCTTCACCGGCAAACGGTATGGCTGCCATGCCCTTAGCCAGCAGGAAATTAACCAGCTGATTGTGGAAGATGCGCTGGCCTACGGCCATGTGGTGCGGTTAAAGGGGGGCGATCCTTTTATATTTGGCCGGGCGGCAGAAGAAATGGAAGCTGCCCGCAGCGCCGGCATACCTGTACAGATGGTGCAGGGCATATCCAGCGCCCTGGCAGTACCTGCCAGCCAAATGATACCGCTTACCTGCCGCGGGGTGGCCGAAAGCTTTTGGGTAACCACCGGCACTACGCGCAACGGCGACATTTCTGATGATATACAGCTGGCCGCCCGCTCCACTGCCACCGTTGTTATATTAATGGCCATGAGCAAGCTGGAAGCTATTATGGATATTTTTGCCGCCCATGGCAAAAGCAATACCCCGGTAGCTATTATACAGGAGGGGACTATGGAAAGGGAAAGGATCGTGATAGGCACGGTACAGAATATAACCTGGAAGGCGCAATATGAAGGGCTTTCCAACCCGGCCGTGATCGTTGTGGGGGAGGTGGTGCGGCTGCATCCTTCCATGCTGACTGCCAATATTCAGCATTTAACTGCAAATTTGCAGACTAATCTGCCAAATGAAGAAAGACAAACAAGGCTGTGACCTTACCACCTGTATGTTATGCCGGCTTTGCCTGAAAGAATGGACACCCGCCGTGGAGGCGCACCGCCGCAATTTTTCCCTGAAAAAAGGGGAAATGCTTTTTAAGGAAGGCGATAAGGTAACGGGCATTTATTTCGTGTACGCAGGTAAGGTAAAAGTGCATAAACACTGGGGGAAGGATAAGGAGCTGATCGTACGGTTTGCCCAGAAGGGCGATATTGTAGGGCACCGCGGGGTAGGACAGGAGCTGGTATACCCTATATCCGCCACCGCGCTGGAACCGGTAACCATTTGTTATGTGGATATGGCCTTTTTCCAGGCCAGCCTGCAGGTGAACCATACCTTTTTATATGAGCTGATGCTGTTTTATGCCAGCGAGCTGCAGGAATCTGAAAGGCACATGCGCAACCTGGCGCATATGTCGGTAAAAGGGCGCGTGGCCAATGCCTTATTATTACTGCACGGCAAGTTTGGCTTTAATACTGATGGCGTATTGAATATGAAGATCAGCCGGAACGACTTGGCCGCCTATACCGGCGCTACCTATGAAACGGTGTTCCGCACCCTGAGTGAGCTGGTGCAGGACCGCATTATCAGCATTACCGATAAAGAGATTGCCATCATCAGCATAGAGAAATTACTGCGCCTGGCCAAAGAGGATGAGCTATGATGTAACTTTGCGGTAGAAATTTTAACATGAAGATCCAGGAGTTAGCAGCTGCCAGGCATATGCAGGACCTGGCTTTTGATATACGGGAACTGCACCCCCAAATTTTTATGCTTAATAACAGCTACCGCAATCCTTACCACATGATGGTATGGGTAACCGGTGGCGAAGGCACTATGAATATTGACGGCACCCTTTATACCATTGCCCCGGGGCAGCTGCTGTTAATGGCTGCCGGGCAAATGTACCAGGTGCTGAACAACCATCATCTTCAGGGTTATGTACTAAGCTTCAGCGATGCCTTTTGGGAAAGAACACCTGCCAGCGCGCGTAACTGCAAAGCCACTTTATTTAATAACGCCCGGCTGCAGCAGCTGCTGGTGTTAGATGAGGATGCCGGCTCCCCCCTCACTAAGCTTATGCAGCACCTGCTGGAAGAATACCAGGCCGATAATTACTCCAACAAGCCGGATGTGCTGGCAGCTTTTTTAAAGATCATTATTATTAAGGCAGCCAACCTCAGGTCCCTGTTAACCCTCAGCACCCATAACCATGATTACCGGCTGTACCAGCGTTTCCTGGAGCTGGTGAACCAGGAATATCACCGGCAGCATAACGTTGCCGCCTATGCGAAAAAGCTGGGCCTTAGCACACGCAAGCTTACGGAAGTATGCAAACAGTATGGCGGCGAAGGCGCCAAGGAGCTGATCAACCACCGGCTGATAGTGGAAGCCCAGCGCCTGCTGCAATTCTCCGAACAGCCTATTAAGGAAATATCCTTTTCCCTGAACTTTGCTACCCCTTACCAGTTCAGTAATTTCTTTAAGAAAAATACCAGCCAGTCGCCCGCTGCCTATAAAAAGCAGTTTGCAGAAATTGGTATCTGATATGTTGTTTTTGATATTTACCTGCGGGCGGAACGGGCATAATTTTGAATGCAAAAATTAATGTTATGTCAGTTTTGAAACACAGGTCTGTAGCGGGTATCACCCTGCCCGACAGCACCATCGCGCAGCAAGCCACGGAATTGTTACTGGACCATGGTACGGAGTTTATTTACAACCATTCTTTGCGGGTATTCTTATTTTCCTCTCTCAACGGGCAGCGCCGCGGAATAAAATACGATGCGGAGCTGCTATATGTAAGCGCCGTATTTCACGACCTGGGCCTGGTGCCGCATTACAGCAGCCCTGATAAACGTTTTGAAGTAGATGGGGCTAATGCGGCCCGCGAGTTCCTGAAAGGCCATGGCCTGCCGCCGGCTTCCCTGCAGCTGGTATGGGATAGCATTGCCTTACATACAACAATTGGCATTGCAGAGTATAAGGAGCCGGAGGTGGCCTTGCTGAATGCCGGTGTGGGCCTGGATGTAGTAGGGAAGGGATATGAACATTTATCTGCAGAGAACCGGGAAGCTATTGTGAGCGCTTTCCCGCGGGATAATTTTAAGCAAAAGATCATCCCTACCTTCTTCAGCGGTTTTTCACATAAAACAGATACTACTTACGGGAATATTAAGGCCGATGTATGCGCTTTCATGATCCCCGGTTTTAAGCGTAAGAATTTTTGCGATGAGATCCTGCATTCACCCTGGAGCGAGTAATTATAGCGCGGCTGCTCCCGGGGGATAGGAGTGGCCGCCTGTTTAAAAAGGCTGTTAACCCCGTTATATTTTCCCCATACCCGCCGTTCCTCAACCCCTTGATTGCCAGCTATTCCTTTATAAACTGATCTCCTTTACCATTATATTTTATAGATATTATTATGCCGGCATGCGGCATCTGCCTATTTTCCATCTCTGAAAACCTATTCATACATATCTGAAAACCTGTTCACTTATTCAAGGGCGACAGCGCCTTTATTCCACTAACTAAATATCTTTTTACATGAGAACCCTTATCTGTTTCTGCTGTTGTGCACTACTGCTGTTCGGGTGTAATAAATCCATGCAGCAAAATGATCTTTTACCCGGCCGCAGTGCGCTCACCGGCGTATCTGCCAGCGCAGTGGCCATTCCTAAAAGCACCGCTAAAAAAATATTCATTCACTGGATGCCCTGGTTTGAAACACCGGCTTCCCGCGGGGCTTGGGGTTACCACTGGAAAATGAATACCCGCAACCCGGATGTGATCGTGAACGGGAAAAGGCAAATTGCAGCTTATTATTATCCCAAAACAGGACCTTATGCTTCCGGCGATCCGGATATTATTGAATACCAGCTGCTTTTAATGAAGTATGCCGGCGCAGATGGCGTGTTTATTGACTGGCCGGGCACCCGCCAGCGGTACGATTATCCGGATAACCTTGCCAACTCCAATGCCCTGATCAATAAGCTGGGCGCGGTAGGGCTGCAATTTGGTATTGTGCACGAGGACCGCAACTGGGATCCTGGTATGGCGGCGGATGCGCATGGCGATTTTACTTACATGCAAAGCAATTATTTTAATCAAAGCAATTACCTGAAAACCAATAATGCGCCGGTAGTGCTGAACTTTGGGCCTATTACCTTTCACCAGCCTGCGGAATGGGATGTGATCCTGAACGGGTTAAATCCACGCCCGAAAGTGATCCCTTTATATGGTTTTACCAACCAGGTAGGCAGTAATAACGCCGGTGGCGAGTTTCCCTGGATCTACCAGGATCATCCAACGGTGGTAAATAATTATTATGCGCAGGCCGGCAGCTTTCCCTTATCCATTGGCGTAGTGTACCCGGGTTTTAATTCCTTTTATGCAGCCGGTGGCGCCGATGGCCCTACCTGGCAAATACCGTTTAACGGAACCGGCACCTTCTCCACCATGCTGGATAAGGCTTTGAGCTCCAGCGTGAACATTATTCAATTTGCTACCTGGAACGATTACGGGGAAGGTACTATTATAGAACCTACGGATGAATATGGCTACTCTTTCCTTACCATTATGCAGCAAAAGCTGGGCGTATCCTATGGCCAGCATGAGCTGGAGCTGGTAAGCCGCCTGTATAATGCACGCAAGCAATACGCCGGCAATGGCAGCATACAGCAGCAGCTGAACCAGGTATTTACCTACCTGGCCAATTTACAGGTAAGCCAGGCAGAGAACCTGTTGAATACCCTTGGTGGCAGCAATCCCCCGCCAACCGGCACCGGTGTGCTAATCAAAAACAAATGGCTAAGCACCTATTTGTATGAAGATAACGGCCAGGTGAAATACAGCGCCGGCAACAGCGGCAACCAGTACCGGTGGGTGCAGGAAACGGTGAATGGGCATACCCGGTTTAAGAACCTGGCTACCAATCACTATTTAAATATCGAGCACCTGTATCCCTATGCCGAAAGTACGGATGTGCCCAATACATTTTACAGCAGCTACTGGAAGCTGGAAAGCTATAACGGTAATGTACGGTTGAAGAATGAATGGCAGAATACTTACCTGAACGTGGAAAACCAGGGCGGGTTTGCACAATGTACGGCGGTGCCGGATTTTTTTGAGAGCAGCCGGTGGATCTTACAGAACTGATACCCCTGCATAATAGGTTTTATAAAGAAGAAAAGGCTGGAAGTGATTCCGGCCTTTTCCTTTGTATCCTTTGCCAAACGGGCTGTTGGGCGTTGATAGTACAATCAGCTGCCACGGGTGCCGCCGGTGCGCATTGGTTTTTTGGTATTACCGGCCGCTTTATTCGGTTTCATAAAATTGGTAGCCCCGGGAATGGCGTTGGGCGTTTGCTTTTTGTCCTTTTTTCCCTTTTTGTTGTTGTTATTCAGTAGTGACATAAGCTGTAGATTATTTTGCCTAAGATAAGTATAATCGTAAGATAAATGTAATACGATCTTATTTGGCCAGCAATTTTTTCCCGGCAGCTATCATCAGCACATCTTCCAAAAGCCCTGCCAATGGGTCGGGCAGGCCGGTTCTTTTTACTAATTGTTTGCGGGCATAAAAGGTAAGATAGGTTAGCGCCAGTGCCCCGGCAGCGCCTAACAGGCCGCCCAGCCAGGGATCTTTATGCCTGCGGCGGCTAAGCGTAGCGCCGGTGATAGCGCCGGAAATACCACGGCCTATGAGGCCGGGCATAGCAATGCGGTCGCCCACACCCGGTACTTTATCTCCACACATTTCCATAACGGCCATAACGGTTAGCAGCTTATTATCCGGGTTGGCCAAAGCTGGCGCCAGCATGGATCTTGAGCCGGCAATAGCGCTGGTGCCGGCTATTTTTGCGTATTCTTTGGGGGAATTTTTCATGGTGATTGAGTTTATGGAGGTATGTGCGGAAAAATCGTACCGGGTTTAAAATACAAGAGCCCGCACATACTAACGTGCGGGCCCTTTATAATTATAATGCATACTCCTTTACAACACCAGCGTCATAATCGAATGCGGCAAGCTCTCCGTACCGGCTGCTTTCCCCTTGATCCACAACTGAAAAGGGATCTTTTGAGCAGAGGTGTTCATTACCACCACCGCTATGCTGCCATCCGTATTCTGAAATGCGGTTGTTTGCAGCAGCCAGCGGCTGGCAGCAGCGCCAATACGTTTAGCGCCGGGGCGTATGAATTTAGAGAAGTGCCCGATGTACCAGTAAGCATTGGTATAAATGAGCTTACCGTTCTGCGTATCTGCATGTACGGGTGCAAAGCAAAAATTGCCTACATGGTTAGGACCGCCATGCTCATCCAGCAGCAGGTTCCAGTCAATCCAGGCTACGGTGCTATTGTTAAAATCATTGATCATGGAATGGCCGTAGCGTTCGCCCAGGCTCCAGTTATTCACACTATCCATGCTGAATTTTTCTTTACAGCCTTCGGTGAATACCAGGTGTTTGTCGGGAAAGGCCTGGTTCACCAGCCGCAGGTTATCAAACTGCATGTCGCCGCCGGTCCAGGTTTCATACCAGTGAAAACCTATGCCCCATACGTATTTGGCGGCTTCTTTATCTTCCAGGATAGTGGTGGCGCGCTGGAAAATAAGATCGCGGTTATGATCCCAGGCAATCAGCTTTTTGCTTTCCAGCCCATTCTTTTGCAGCGTGGGGCCCAGGAAGCTTTTAATATAATCCCTTTCTTCTTCTGCGGTGAAAATGCAGGATTCCCATTTTTGTTTGGCCATGGGCTCATTCTGCACGGTAAGGCCCCATACCGGGATGCCTTTTTCTTCAAAGGCTTTAATGAACTTCACCACATAGTTGGCCCAGTTTTGCCGGTGAGCAGGCAGCAGCTTGCCGCCACCCAGCATGCTGTTATTATCTTTCATAAAGGCCGGCGGGCTCCAGGGGCTTACCAGCAATGGCAGCTTGCCGCCTGCTGCGGTAATGGCCCTTTTAATAAGCGGTATCTTAAACTGCTCATCATGCGCCAGGCTAAAGGTGCTCAGGGTGCTGTCGCCTTCCTTGATATAAGTGTAGGAATCGCTGGAAAAGTCGCAGCTGTGGATGTTGGTCCTGCCAAGGGTGTAACCAATACCTTTGGCAGTATCGTAATACGCAGCCAGCAGGGAATCCTGTTCCGGTTTGGGCAGCCTGGCAAAGGTTTCTGCCGCTGCATCTGTAAGCGCGCCCCCAATGCCTTCAAATTGCTGGAAGGTGGTTTGCGGATCTACAAAAATGCAGGGCTGTGTTTCAAGCGGTTGAGGCAGATCCTCAAAACTTAGTGTGCCCGTGGCCGTAATGCGGTAATTGGTGCTGTCTGCGGTAGTATATACCGTTACTTTGCGGCCGTTAAGGTTGAGGGCTGTTTGGTTTTCCTGTTGTTGCGGTGTGCCCGCAGGTTGTTGACAGGCGCCCAGAACAGCCGCTGTGATGATGATGACGTAGCGTTTCATTTTGTAATGGATAAATGTTTAAAAACCCCGTGGTGCAGGTTGTTGTGCGCTAAGATAAGCGCTTTATCCGGATATGTACGTGGGTTAGCGGAGGGCCTCTATTTTTTCCCCGATGCCTTGTTTTTCCGTTTGTGTTTTGGCTAAGGTATATGCCGTTTGGAGATGGGCGATGGCTTTTGCAGGATCCGTGTGCTTATACAGCTCGCCCAGCAGCAGAAAATAAAAGTGGTTATTATCCAGCCGTAGCTTTTCCGCTTCTGCAATAGCTGCTGCTGTGCCATTGGCCTTGTACAGGGCAAAGGTGCGGTTGAGGGCTACGCTGGGGGAGTAGTTGATGGTTAACAGCTGGTTGTATAATTGCAGGATGTTCTCCCATTTTTCAGGGGTATCTTCTTTGGTGCAATGCCAGTAGGCAATGCTGGCTTCCAGGTGATAAGAGCTGAGCTCATTCCCCTGTGCTGCAAGGTGTAAAAAATGCATGCCCTGGTTAATAAGGGCCGTATCCCACAGGGCTTCGTTCTGCTGTTCGTAGAGTATAACGGTATCGTCATTTGTTTCACGGGCTTCAAAGCGGGAGGCATGAAAACACATGAGCGCCAGCAGCGCATTGGTTTGTGGCAGATTGGTACGCTCATAAGCGGTGAGCATAACGCCCAGGCGCAGGGCTTCAAAACAAAGGTCTTTCTGTAATATCTGGTTGCTGGTTTTAGAATAGTACCCTTCGCTGAAAAGCAGGTAAATGATATGCAGCACATTATCCAGCCGCTGTACAATTTCATTTTCCGGCGGCAGCTCCATCTTTATATTTTCTGCACGCAGTTTTTCTTTGGCGCGGAATAAACGTTTGTTAATGGTTTCTTTGTTTGATAAGAATGCTTCTGCAATTTCATCTATCCCAAAACCGCAAAGGATGCGTAAGGCCAGCCCTATCTGGGCTTCGCTGGCAATGGCCGGCGTACAGATGGCAAACAGCATTTGCAGCTGACTGTCCTGTATGTTCTGCTGCGAAAAGTCCAGTGCATCCATTTCCTGTGTAGTTTCCTGTGCGGCACTGAGCGCCGGCATTACCTTTTCTTCAAATATTTTATTGCGCCTGAAATGGTACAGCGTTTTTTGTTTGGCTACGGCATACAGCCATGCGGTGGGGTTGGGAGGTATGCCTTTATCACCCCAGGTTTCCGTGGCCTGCAAAAATGTTTCGCTTACAATGTCTTCTGCTATTTCAATATGCTGCAGGCCAAACAGCTTGCTGATAACAGCTACCATTTTGGAAAACTCCTGCTGGAATAAATGTTTTAACGGCGTGTGTTCTTTTTCCATAAAGCATGGGCTAAAAGAATGTAAAATCATAAATGTAAAATTTAAAATGTAAAATAAAATGCAGCAAAGATTAACCTATAGCGGTGCCGCTGCATTTTACTTTTACATTCATCATTTAAGATTTTACATTTTACATTCTTCTAAATTAAACGATCTCCCTTATTTCCACACTGCCATTGGCTTCCAGCGCAGGACAGCCATGCGCCAGGGTAGTGGCTTCATCCATGTTATCGGCCTTTACGATCATGAAGCTGCCTAAACGTTCCCTGATCTCCACAAAAGGACCGTCGGTAATTACACCGCCTGCTTTTAGTACTTTGCCTTCTGAAGAAAGGCGCTGGCCCGTGGCCTTTAATTTTCCCTGTGCGGCAATACCGCCTACCCAGTCCTGCCATTTTTTGGCAAGGGTTTGCATTTCACTGGGCGATAGATTGCTATAGTCATAGCTGGGCTGGCGGAAAATTAACATGAAATCTTTCATTGGTTTATTTTTTACAGGTGATTGAATATACAATTAAATACTATTTCGCAGCTACTGCATGCTGGCCGGGTTCATAAGATCCTGCAGCGGTGCGGAAAGCTACATTAATGCGGTTATAGCTGTTAATGGCTATTACAGCCAGGGTAAGGTCTATCAGCTCCTCTTCAGAAAATTCGGAATGCGCCTGTTCATACACTTCATCCGGCACATGTCCTTCGTGGAGGCTGGTAACGGATTCAGCCCAGGCCAGGGCTGCGCGTTCACGCTGGGTGTACACCGGCGATTCGCGCCAGGCATCCAGCATGTATAAACGCTGTTCGGTTTCACCAGCTGCACGGAGGTCTTTGGAATGCATATCCAGGCAATAGGCGCAGCCATTCACCTGCGATACCCTGAAGTAAATTAAATTCCGCAGCCGCTCTTCTATGGACGATTTTGCCAGGTACATGCCCATGCCGTATAAAGATTTCATAGCTGCCTGTCCTTTTGCAAATGCATTGATACGTTGTTCCATTTTGTATTGATTTAAAGGTTATTGATCGTGTTTATACCTGAATAATGACCGGGAAAAGACGAATTGGACATCAACAGGAAAATATTTTTTTAATACCCCGGCATCTATGTTATCAAGAGAAGTTGTTTTATATCATAAGCACGTTAACTTTATAGATACCCGCTAAAAACCTCCCATGGAAACAGTATCTCTGTCCAGCCCGGCCGGCAAATGGATCATGGTGTCAACCATCATGGCTTCTGCAATGGCTTTTATTGATGCTACGGCGTTAAACGTGGTATTGCCTTCCATTCAAAAAAGCTTGGATGCCAGCGGTACAGACCTGTTCTGGATCCTGAACGCCTATCTCTTAATGCTATCGGCCTTAATGCTGATCGGCGGTTCTTTGGGCGATAAGCTGGGGCGTAAGAAGATCTTTATGGCCGGTATTTTTATTTTCATTGCCGGTTCAGCTGCCTGCGGCATTGCGGGGGATGTAACGCTGTTAATTATTTTCAGGATGTTACAGGGCATTGGCGGTGCGCTGATGATACCGGGCAGCCTTGCGCTCATATCTTCCTCTATTCATGAAAAGGAGCGGGGCAAGGCCATTGGTACCTGGTCGGCCTTTACTACGGTGGTTACCCTTGGGGGGCCGGTGCTGGGTGGCGCTTTGGCGGATGCCGGCTACTGGCGTTATATCTTTTTTATTAATGTGCCTATTGGTATCGCAGCGCTCATTATTCTCTGGAAGCTGGTAAAAGAGAACCGGGAACAGGCGGCAGATCATACGCTGGATTATGCGGGCGCCGTGGCTATTATGCTGGGGCTGGCCCTGTTCACCTTTGGCTTTTTGCGGATGCCTGCGCTGGGCTGGCTGCACTGGCAGGTATATTTATCGCTGGGCGTGGGCCTGTTATTCCTGGTGGTATTTATTGTGATCGAGCAAAAAAGCAAACACCCCATGATGCCCCTAAGCCTGTTTGCCAACCTCACGTTTTCAGGCGCTAACCTGCTTACTTTTTTCCTGTATGCGGGTTTGGGCGCAGGGATGCTGTTCCTTTCCCTGAACCTGGTACAGGTACAGGGCTACGACCAGCTGCAATCCGGGTTAACCTTTTTGCCCTTTACCATTTTAATGGTATTTGTAGCCCGCTTTGCCGGCAGCCTGGCCGATAAATATGGCCCCCGTTTACTGCTTACCATTGGGCCGGCCCTGGCGGGATTGGGCCTGCTGTTGTTATCTTTTGTGAAACAAACAGCCGGGCCATCTGCTTATTTTACTACGTTCTTTCCCGGCATCCTTATTTTAGGTTTGGGCATGTCATTTACCGTGGCGCCGCTTACGGCTACGGTAATGGGTGCGGTGAGTCCCCATTTTTCCGGCACTGCTTCGGGTGTAAATAATGCGCTGTCACGTATTTCCGGCGTTTTTGCCAATGCTATTTTCGGCGCGCTGGCCGTGGTGCTTTTTTCAGGTGCATTACAAAAGCAGCTTACCCCGGTGCAGCTAAGCGATCCCTTAAAACAAGCGGTGATGCAGCAAGCCATGGAGCTGGGGAATGCAAAGGCGCCGGCCTCACTGAATGGCAGTGAGAAAGAAAAGGTGCAGGCATTTTACCATGAGAGCTTTATAGCGGCCTACGGCAAAATTATGCGTATAGCGGCTTTGCTGGGTTTTGCCGGGGCTGCGGTAGGTTTTGCGCTTATCAGGAATAGTGTGGTAAAGAAAACGGAGCAATAGTTTAACAATAATTTTACTGTTCTTTCTTGTAACGCTCGTATGGCCACGGTAATTTTCCGGCTTAAAATAAAGCAGCAGTATATGAAGTATCTTTTTTTGTTTGCCGGACTTGTTTTTTCGCTTTCAGTATGGGCGCAGGATACCGCATTAACTGTGTACACCGGAAAGTATACTTTTCCGGCAGGCAGCAGCATAACAGAATCCCTGGTAGAGGTGAAAGATGGTAAGCTGTTTGTGAGCTCCAGCTTAGGTTCTGCTACCCTTACCCGTCAGCAGGCCGATACCTTTGAAGTGGATGAATATGGGGGGCAGATCGCCTTTTTACGCACCAACGAAAAAGTAACCGGTATTAAAGTAAACATCCCGGCCGCTAACCTTGACCTGGAAGGCGTAAAGGCCGACAGCACCGGCGCCGCTGATAAAGTGGCCGCAGCCAGCGTGCCTGCACCGGTTGCAGATACAGTAGGCTCATACAGCATCACCTGGGCCTGGTCAGAGCTGCCGCTGAATAAGGATATCCTTCTCCCAGAGGAAGAGCGTCATTGAGGCGGCATTCTTAAAGGTTGTTATTTTACTCCACTCATCTATAATACCAGCTAAATTATTTTTTTATATACTGCCATTTCCAGAAATAAGTGGTAGATTAGTATGTAAAAATTTATTTATATGAAAAGCAGGGTAGCCAGGAAGTTCGTGGAATATGTGTGTAACAACTACATTGGTAATTTTTTAGGGTTTGCCATTGGGATGGCGTCTACCCGGCTGGTATCGCACTTCTTCACTACCCGCAGCATCCGGAATTTATGGGGACTTACAGCTCATAAAACCGTAGTGGATAAACATACCTACAGCACTATGGAATGGGTGATCTCTATTGTGATCGGCTTCCTGGTATTTGAAATTGTTTCCAAATGGCTTGGAAAAAAGATGAACGAAATATTCCCGAAGTATAAATTAACGCGCTGGATGGTAGAGGAGGAGGAAAAGAAAAAAGAGGCGGTGGGTTGATTGTTAAAGAAAAAGGCAAAGCTTTACAGGCCGACATGGCCGTAGCTGAATAATTATAATAAACATTAAGGTTTTTCAACCAATTCCAGCCACTTCCTGATAACATCCTGCAGTAATCCTTCCTTCGCCTTCACATCTTCCAGGTCTTTAAAAATAACCGTTCTTCTTCCGTCTTTATAATCTCCTTCCAGCAATCCGGAAGTATCATTCACTTTGGCGCCGCTTGGAAAAACCAGCATGATCCTGCCTTTATGCAGGTTAAGTACAATAATATATCTTTTATATTCTTTGGGATCAAACGGTTTCATTTCACCGGTATAATAAAAGCTGGGATTGTTCCACTTGATGTGCTCACCAATTTCAGGATCTGTTTGCAAAATAATTTCACGCAGATATTGTATCGTCTTACCCAAGCCAGGTTCAAGATTTTTTATGTGTGCGGTTACCTGTCCGGGATCAGCAAGCGGATTTGATTTAGCCATAGTACAGTACGAATTTTATCAGGTTTATATCGATCATATAAAGTTAAGAAATCCCTTTTAAGCGTTCCTGCCAATATTAACTTATTGTAATCTTCCTTTCCGCCCATTATACGGATTAACGAAAATTCCTACGTTTGAGCCGTTGTTTAAAATGGAGCAATGTACGACCTGCCGTTTACCTGTAACGGGCGAGGTGAAAGAACCTATAATATGTCAAGAAGGAAGATCCTGTTCCTGATTGGTTCGTTGAACCAGACCACACAAATGCACCAGATAGCCGACGCGCTTCCGGAATACGATTGTTTCTTCAGCCAGATCTATAGTGATGA
>Ga0207426_1001377_pt1 | contig 20590 bp, 16 predicted proteins | sample AraplaMF_Cvi_mMS_FD_184265 | JGI IMG/M metagenome (GOLD analysis project Ga0207426, IMG submission 184265) | Arabidopsis root microbial communities from the University of North Carolina, USA - plate scrape MF_Cvi_mMS (SPAdes) (version 2) | ecosystem: Host-associated > Plants > Roots > Endosphere... | reverse complement strand
TGATGGACATGCCTGCTTCCTGCTGTTTAAGGATGGAGATGATCTGGGTTTCTGTGAATCGTACTTTTTTCATAATTGCGCCATTTAAGTTAGAGATTTTTCTCTAACCCTACTGGACCAATTTTGGGGAACCTTACATGGCCTCCCAGATCTTTAGCGCCTTTGAGAAAAGACAAAGAGTTCTGTAACGTATCCAGGTAACCGGAGTAATTGGCGCCTAATGCAGATGGGTTATATTTCCCTGCTTTCTGCTGCAGCTTTGATCTTAAATTGCCGAGTGAATCAATAGAATGGCTGAAAATATTTTTTGCAGCAATGGAATCGATCTTTGCCAGTTTGGATTGCATTCCTTTTTCCTGCTTTTGCAGGCGTTGCAAGGCTTTGGCGGTGCGTTTATCAACCTGCTGCTGCATTTGCCTGGACTTACCGGAGACCTGGGAGAAATACTTAGCAGGCACTTTCTGTAAAGTGCTGTCCTGGGCACAAACTATATTCACAATGAATAATAGGAATAAGGGTAATCCGTATAAATATCGCATATAGGGATGGGTTAAAAACTTTCGCGGCTGCAAAATACATCGAATTTTTATCCGGGCAACCGAACTTTTGTGTTATAAATTACTGACTGTTAACGCATTAATATTTTTTATAATTACAAATTAGATGAATAAAGTTAATGGTTTGTGGAAGCAGAGGCTTTACTATCATCAAAAAGCATCACTACTTACATACTTTCTAAGCCTACTTTATATCAAGCAATTTATTTGCCCATACAATAAACTCTCCGGGGTCTAACATTGAGAAATAATGGGGATGCCTTGTTCCATCGGGCTTAAACCCTTTGCCTAAGCAGTTCACGAACTCCGCATTCTTATTTCCCAGTAGCTTAAGTTGGGAAATACAGCCAGACAAATCAGCAGCATTTATGATCTCATAAGAGCCTCTCCTATTCTCTATTATCCAATTAATGTCCGGATCGCAGTACAGCCTTACCGGAATAGCAGCCAGATATTTTGCGTTACCGCCATCTTTTGCTTCCGGGTAAAATGATGAAACTTCTTCGTATTTTTCAGGATGCTCAGCGGGGCTTCCTCCATACATAATTTTAAATCTTCTAAGCATTTCCTTCCCTTCTTCAACACTACTTTTTGAAAAGTTTATTTTTACTCCATAGGTAAAGCTGTTCCATAATCTTTTCATATTTAACGGCGGATCAACTCCAAATACTGCATTTGGTTTTACTAATGCAGAGGTATTTAGCTTATACGCCTGCTCTGTATAGAACATAGCCCTGTGTCCACCTAAGGATTGTCCGCCTATAATAAACTTATCTTTTGGGATGTTATACCTTTTAACTATTTCCCGGATTAAAGCTTCCAGTCTTGTTTCATATACATTGTTCGTATCTACGACTGCACAATCGTCGATAAGATAGGGAATAACTACAGTGTATCCTGCTTTCACAGCTTCCTCCGGCAGCCTGGTCTCTTTCATTACCTGGTCGGGCGTTGTACAAAACCCGCCGATTATCACCAGCAATCCTTTTGAGGCAGATCCGGGGACTAAGGCTCTGTAATAGTTCTGCGTACTATCTCCTTTTGTTCTGTAAACAGTTTCACTGCTCTGAGCAAAAGCCGGCAGCTGGGATATAAGGAGTAGTAACGGAAGTAGTTTTTGCATATTACGTTTATTGATTCCGGCTTTGCTGAAGAATTTCTTTATAGAGTTCGGGGTGTTTGGTATCAAGAGCTGGATGCATTTTATTTTGTGCACTGGCTGTGGCAAAAGGAAGAAGAATCGTTGATAGAAGAAATATTAATTTATTTGGCATTACTTAAGTTTTGATTCTCTAGAAGTATAAACGGCTTGTATGCTACTTACTGAATTGTATCAGAAGACTATCTGTGAAGCCCTTTATTTACATTACTTTCATTAAATCCTTCGGGGATTGTACTGCCCTGATTTAATTCATATCCCGTTATTTTATCTAAGGTATAAATATTGGGAGGGCCGAAAAATAAATAAAGGTGATAAATGCTGTCTGGGGGTAGTTTACTTTCTGTGTCAATGATTGGAATGTCCACAAGTCTTTGTCCCATTGTATTGTAGAGATTAGTAATATTAGTTTTTACGTCTCCCATATTTGTATACTTACCAAAAAGTAACTTATAGTCATTAAAATCGCTAAGTACATCTGATTCATCTTTGCCCAAAGATCTAAGTTTCGGACCAATAAAAGATCTAAAATCTGAAGGATCATCTTCTTTAATTGACGAAACAACCTCATGGCTTGTTAAAAGCATTCGATCTTCATTAGTTACTGTAATACAGCTTGCCAGAACTAATAAAATGTATACAAATTTATGCTTACTCATTCTAATAGTATTGAGCTTATTGCTTAATTACGGGTGGTGGTGGAATTTCATTTGCAGCTTTTTGTAGTGCAATCTGCTCTCGTACCAACAATTTCCGGTCATAAAACCGGACTTTATTTATAGCATATTCTTTGTCGTCTGCAAAATAGATGTCGGTTTGATAAAAATCAGGATATTTCTCTTTAGGATTATAGTAACGGCACCTGTAAAATTTGCCAATCTTATCTTTCAATAACATAATAGAGGGATAGGTATACGTTACAATATTTTCAATTTCTTTTACGGCCGCTCCTAATTCCTCTTTTAAATTTTATTGCTTCTTACATTTTGAGGAGCTATTAATAAAAAAGCACTGTCGGGGAGTTTGCGTTCCAGATAATACATAAACCTTATTGCAACATTTTTTTGAATTTGGTTCTGCTAATTGTGCGCAAACCTGTCGTGGGTAGATAAATAGAACACCTATAATTAACGGTGCTTGCAAGAGATTAAATCGTTTTTTGCTTCTCATACTGCATAAATAATAAAAAGTTCAATATTTCATAAAGATTGTTGATGAACAATTTTTCATGTTTTATAGCCTTCAACTTACAATCCTAAATGTCAAATTAATCCTTTCCCGCATAGGGACCGTTGATTTCGCGATCCTGTGCTCCCAATGGTGCTGCAGATCACCCTTCATGATCAGCAAAGATCCATTGGTTAAGGTCAGGGAATATTTTCTTTTATGATCTTCCTTGTGCCTGAAATCGAACTTCCGCGCTTGCCCCAGGCTTACAGAAGCAATTAAAGGGCGCGGGCCCAGCTCCTTTTCATTGTCGGCATGCCATGCAACAGAATCATTACCATCCCGGTAATAGTTGAGCAGCACGCTATTAAAATGTTCATGGGAAAATGCTTCTACGCGCAGCTTCAGATCAAGCAATTCGTTGGTCCAGGAATGAGGGGCAAAGGATTTGCCGGATAATTTGTAAGCGCTGTTAGGGTCTCCAAACCAGGCAGTGAGCCGGGGTGTTAAAACCTTTTTACCATACATTTCCACTTCGTATTGTTTCCATGGGGTGCTGCTGATCAGATGATCCAATAGGGCAAATGCCTCTTTGCTGGGAATAAACCCAGGGGTAAACTCCAGCAGGTTTTCCGGGAAGCGGAGACCTTCATTATCATCAAAAAAGCTGAGCTGTTCCATTTTTACTATTACCGCAATGTTTGTGCCTGGTAACCTGGTCTAAAACGAGATGATAGTTACACTAATTTTTCGGAATAATGCTTTTATAATGTTCTGTACCCGTTGTCTGCAGGCATTTTGTCCTTCTCCTCTTTTAAATGTTGCCGCTTCCACAGCAGTCCGTTTTTTATCTTCTTAATTTCTTCTGCAGCTTCAATGTAGCTGGAATCTTCTTTCAAACACTTTTCAAAATATCGTATTGCTATAGAATCATCAACTATAGAGTAATTTAATCCAAGATTAAAATAGGCTGTGGTTTTACGATATCCAAGATTCACCGCTTCCAAATAGTCACCGGTCGATTCCGGAAATCTGAAAAGTTTTGCTTCACAGTATCCTCTTTTAAAATAATACTCACCATTCAGGGAGTCGATCCTGATCAGCGTATCGAAATAATTTATTGCCTGAACGTGCTCATTTAAATTGTAAAAGCTATCTGCTTTTGCTTTTAGTAAAGGGATCCTGTTTACAGACCACGCCGCGTTATGATTCGCTTTATTATTGCAGCTTATTGCGAAAAAAACAATACCTATGGATAAAACAGGAAATATTCTTGTCATGCTTATTATTTTATTGTTGTTACGCTAATCGGATCTCTTACAAAAAGGACTGGACCAACTTTTATGCTTTACTTTTCCTCCTCCACCACCCAAAATCCCACCCCCTCATTATTACATAATAATTAATTGTTAATTCACAATCATTCGTTATTTTTAGTAAAAATAAATATAACCTACATCCCCAGCTCAACCAAAACATAAATTCTACCTGGTATGAAGAACACTTTCCTTAAAACCTGTTTGTGTGCCGTATTCTTATTTGTCTCCCTATGGTCTGTAACACAAGCACAACAAATTTCCATCAGTGGCGCAGTCACCGACAAAACCACCGGACAAAAAATGGCCGGTGTAACCGTTAGCGTGAAGGGCTCCCTGAGCGGCACTATTTCAGATGCCAGCGGTAACTTTAAGCTCAACACCTCCCGCAGCTTACCATTAACGCTGGTATTTTCCTACGTAGGATTTAAAAGTGAAGAAGTGGTGGTAACTAATGCCGGCGAATCGCTGAGCGTACAGCTGTCATCCACTGAAGTGCTGGGACAGGAAGTAGTAGTAGCGGCCAGCCGCGTAGCGCAAAGCATCCTGCAATCGCCGGTATCTATTGAAAAGCTGGATTCGCGCGCTATTAAAGCCACCCCTGCGCCAACATTCTACGATGCCCTGGCTAATATGAAAGGTGTAGAAATGAGCACGCAGAGCCTCACCTTTAAATCAGTGAACACCCGCGGTTTTAACAGCAATGGTAATACCCGCGTGCTGCAGCTGATCGATGGTATGGATAACCAGGCGCCCGGTCTGAACTTTTCTGTAGGTAATATAGTAGGCATTACAGAGCTTGATATGGATAACGTGGAGCTGCTGCCCGGCGCGGCATCTGCCCTGTACGGGCCTAATGCGCTGAATGGCATTGTGCTGATGAACAGTAAAAATCCTTTTGAGCACCAGGGGTTGAGCGCTAATGTTAAATCCGGTATATTATCAGATGACGGCCGCAGTAAAGCCACTACCGGTTACTACGATATAACAGTACGTTACGCGCATGCGTTTAATAATAAATGGGCCTTTAAAGTAAACTTTGGCTACATTAAAGCAGACGACTGGCAGGCTTACGATAACCGTGACCAAAGCATCCTGAACGGTCATAACCTGCAGGATGGCACACGCGCCAATAACCCGGCCTATAACGGGGTAAATACCTATGGCGATGAGACCAATGTAAACATGTATGCCAACCTGCGGCCCGCAGCGCTTACGCCCAACAACCCGCTGGGTATGGGTATTGCGCAGCTTTCCGCTGCTACCGGAGGCCTTATTACCCCGGCTCAGATCTTTGGCGCTTTTATGCCGGACAGCGCCAACACCTTCGTATCCCGCACCGGTTACGACGAACGCTCCCTGGCAGATTATAATACCAAGAACATGAAGATCAACGGCGCCATCCACTACCGTATCAGGGATAACCTGGAAGCATTTATACAGGGCAGCTATGGTACCGGTACTACAGTGTATACTGGTGCTGACCGTTACTCTATTAAAAACTTCCGCATGGGGCAATATAAGGCAGAGCTGAAAGGCAGCAATTTCTATGTGCGCCTGTACACCACCCAGGAAAGGGCGGGCGACAGCTACGCCATCGGAACTCTAGCCCAGGGTATTAATGAAGCCTGGAAGCCCAGCGCCGGCGCAAATGGCTGGTTTGCCCAGTATTTTGGCGCTTATGCACAAGCCGCATTAGGCGCTTTCGGCCAGGCTTTTCAGGGCGCGCTCCAACAAGGTCAAACCCCGGCGCAGGCATTTGCCGCCGCCACCGCTGCTGCAAAAGGCGGCTCCACCAATTTTCATAACGGTGCAAGAGCCTTTGCTGATCAGGGCAGATTGACGCCCGGCACGGCCGCCTTTGACAATGCGGCTGATACCGTTAAAAGCAAAGCCATTCCCGGCGATGCCAGGGGGGTAGGCGCCAAATTCAATGATAAAACAAACCTGTACCAGGCAGAGTTCATGTATAACTTCAGCGACCTGATACCCTTTGCTGAAGTACTGGTGGGCGGCAACTACCGTATATATGCCCTCAACTCCGGCGGCTCTCTTTTTGCCCTGGATGATAACGGCAAAGAATTCCGCATTAATGAATATGGCGGTTATGTGCAGGTGGCAAAAAGCCTGGTGGAAGATCACATACACCTCACCGGCTCCATCCGTTACGATAAGAACGAGAACTTTAAAGGGCAGTTCAGCCCCCGCCTTTCCGCGGTATACACCTTCCTGAAAACACATAACATCCGCGCTTCCTATCAAACCGGTTTCCGCATCCCCACCTGCCAGGATCAGTACATTGACCTGCAGACGCCGCAGTACCGTCTGATCGGTGGTATTCCCTTAATGATCGACCGCTTCGGCCTCAAGAACGGACCCATATATACCCTGGAATCCGTACAGGCAGGCAACCCGCAGCAATACCAGTTCCGTGATTTTGAACCGGAGCGCATTGTAGCATTTGAAGTAGGCTATAAGGGCCTGTTTGCCAATAAGGTGCTGGTAGACGCTTATGTATACAGCAATAACTTTAAGAATTATAACGGCGTGCAGGCACTGGTAAAACCTGACGGTACAGGCGGCAGTCAGATCTACTCCATACCGGTAAACCTTGACAGGGACATTAAATCCTGGGGATGGGCATTGGGCATAGACTATTCCCTGCCGCTGAACTTTGTAACAGGTGGTAATATTTCCTATAATGACCTGCGGGATGATGAAGGGCTGACCAGCGCAGGCGTAATGTGGAACACGCCCAAAGTGCGCTACAACCTATACGTAGGCAACCGTAACATTGCCAGCTCTAATTTCGGCTTCAATGTTACCTGGCGCTGGCAGGATAAGTTCATCTGGAACTCCACCTTCGTATCTCCTGCAGTGAATACACGCGCCCTCAGCGAGATCCCTGCCTACGGCACACTGGATGCACAGATCAGCAAATTCTTCCCGAAAGCGAAAACCACCGTTAAGATCGGCGGCGCTAACATCCTGAAGAAAACATATATACAATCATGGGGTAATCCTACCGTGGGAGCGCAATACTATGCTTCCCTGGGGTATAACTTATAGCTTACTCACTCCTTAAATTGGCGAAGGTCCTGGCTAAGCCAGGACCTTCTATTTTGTTGTAACCCCCAACCGAGTTGGGATATCTTTAAACTATACATTAAATCTGAAGTGCATCACATCGCCATCCTTCACCAGGTATTCCTTACCCTCAATACGCAGGCGGCCGTTATCGCGGGCAGCAGTTTCTGAGCCATACTTCACATAATCGTCGTAGGCGATCACCTCTGCTTTAATAAAGCCTTTTTCAAAATCGGTGTGGATCACGCTGGCGGCCTGCGGCGCTTTCCAGCCTTCGTGGATGGTCCAGGCGCGTACTTCCTGTACCCCTGCCGTAAAATAGGTGATCAGGTTCAGAAGCTTGTAGGCAGAGCGGATCAGGCGGTTCAGGCCGGGCTCTGTGAGGTTATATTCTGACAGGAACAGCTCTTTATCGGCCGGATCTTCCATTTCGGAGATCTGGGCTTCAATGGAGTTGTTCATAACAATTACCTGTGCGTTTTCGCCCTTTACGGATTCTTCCAGGGCTTTGGAGAATTTGTTGCCGGTATGCAGGGAGGCTTCATCCACATTGGCTACGTATAACACCGGCTTTTCCGTTAACAGGAACAGGTCGGCAATAGCGCTGCGGTCTTCCTTGCTTAATCCCAGGGAGCGGATGTTCTTACCCTGCTCCAGGCATTCCTGGCACTGTTTCAGGGTTTCGTATTCCTTTTTGGCTTTGGGATCGCCGCCGGTTTTGGCCATCTTTTCCGTACGGGCAACCTTCTTTTCCACGGTTTCCAGGTCTTTCAGCTGCAGTTCGGTATCAATGATCTCTTTATCGCTTACCGGGTTAATGGGCCCCTCTTCCCTTAATATATTATCGTCTTCAAAGCACCGGATCACGTGTACAATGGCGTCTACCTCGCGGATATTGGCCAGGAACTTGTTACCCAGGCCCTCTCCTTTGCTGGCGCCTTTTACCAGGCCGGCAATGTCCACAAATTCGATGGTAGTGGGCACTACGCGGTTAGGTTTTACCAGCTCTTCCAGCTTGAACAGCCGGGCATCCGGCACATCCACCAGGCCTACATTCGGCTCAATGGTGCAGAACCGGTAGTTGCTGGCCTGTGCTTTGGCGCTGTTACTAACTGCGTTAAATAAAGTTGATTTTCCTACGTTCGGCAATCCTACTATTCCTGCTTGCAACGCCATTTTTTAAAAATTTGCCCGCAAAGATAGGGGAAATAGTTGAATAGTCGATGGTCCATAGTCCATGGTCCATAAAACGGTGCGGGTGGCGGGTTTGCGGGGATAAGAAGATGGTTCATAGAGCATAGGCTGGTGCGGGGAGGAAGATTTGCGGGGATTCCGGTGCAAAACACACAATAAACCGTGATCCATGGACTGCCGGCCCCCCGAAGTACGTTATGGACCATGGACCATCGACTAGGGACTATTTCTACATATCATTTTTAATTTACAATTTTAGCGTTTAGATTTGGCAGATGGACTTTGATCTACAGATCATTGCCTATATCATTTAAGCGCAATATAAACCGTACGCAGAGCAGCCATGGACGATGGACCGTGGACTAAATAACAACTATGGCATTAAACTACATCTGGATCGCTTTTTTTGTGATCGCGTTCATAGTGGCGCTGATCCGCCTGATCTTCCTGCATGATACCACCGTATTCTCTACCCTGATGACCGGTATGTTTGACAGCGCCAAAACCGGCGCGGAAATATCCCTGGGCCTGGCCGGTATCATGACCTTCTGGATGGGCATTATGCGCATAGGCGAAAAAGCCGGTATGATTGGCATTTTTGCGCGGGCGGCAGATCCGCTGTTCTCCCGCCTGTTTCCGCAGGTGCCCCGCCAGCACCCGGCCATGGGCTCTATTGTGATGAATTTTTCCGCCAACATGCTGGGGCTGGATAATGCCGCTACCCCGGTAGGCCTGAAAGCCATGAAAGAGCTGCAGGAAGTGAACCCTACCCCGGATACTGCTACCAATGCCCAGATCATGTTCCTGGTGCTGAATACGGCCGGCATGACCATTATCCCTACTTCTGTAATGGCTATGCGCCTGGCTAATGGAGCCGCCAACCCGGCAGATATTTTTATTCCTACGGTGATCGGCACCTTTATTTCCTTCATCAGCGGTATTATAGCCGTGGCGCTGTACCAGCGCATTAACCTGTTTAACCTGCCCATGCTGGTGTTCTTAGGTGGTTTTGGCCTGCTGATGTGGGGCCTGTACGCCTGGATGCACAATATGCCACCTGCCGAAGTAGCCACTTATACGGGTATGCTGGGCGGGCTGGTGATCTTTTCCATCGTGATCTCTTTTTTGGTGCTGGGGTTTGTAAAAAAGATCAATGTGTACGAAGTGTTTATTGACGGCGCCAAGGACGGATTTTCTACCGTAGTATCCATTATCCCTTACCTGGTGGCCATCCTGGTTGCTATCAGCGCATTCCGCAGCACCGGCTGTATGGATTACATTGTGAATGGCATTGGCAGCCTGTTTGCCTGGATGGGCTTTAATACCGACTTCGTACCGGCGTTACCGGTAGGCCTTATGAAAACCCTGAGCGGCGGCGCTGCCCGCGGGTTAATGGTAGATACCATGCAGCATTATGGCGCTGATTCCTTTGCGGGCCGCCTGGCCTGTATCATGCAGGGCTCTACCGAAACTACTTTTTATATACTGGCCGTGTACTTTGGCTCTGTAAATATCAAGAACACCCGTTATGCCCTCACCTGCGGTTTGATTGCCGATGTAGTGGGCGTGGTGGCCGCTATTATACTGGGATACCTGTTCTTTCATTAATTACGGATTATTGAATTACGGATTGGGTAATTCGTAATTCAATTTGTATTTTGCGCGTTCGCACCCACCATGCGCTATCTCATATCAAAACCTTTTCATGACTATGAAGAAGTCTCTCCACGAAGACTGGATAGCCGTTATTATCGCTTTTCTGACAATTGCACTGGTATGTAGCGGCCTTAAACCGGCGTTACCAAAATTTGGAGCCTGGAATACGGGCGGCGGCTTATGGGCGCAGCTTACAAGCCCGGGCCTGTTACGCCAAACCGGGATCCTTTTCCTGTGGGCTTTAGGCAGCCTGCTGCTGGCACGCCTGCTGGCCAAAGACATGCAACCCGTAAAGCTGGCAGTAAGCCTGCTGGGTATTGTGCTTATTACCTTAGTGGCACAGCTGATCACCAGCAACAAGATCGTTAAGGATTTTGGTATTGAAGTGGTGTTATTCAGCCTGTTGCTGGGCCTTTTCATTAACAACGTGCTGGGCGTGCCTGCCTGGCTGAAACCTGCCATACAAACGGAGCTGTTCATCAAGATCGGTTTGATATTGCTGGGCGCCAATGTGCTGTTCCAGGATATTATCAATGCCGGCGGGCTGGGTATCCTGCAATCTGTAGTGGTGGTGTTTACGGTATGGTATTTCTCTTTCTGGATCTGTAAAAAGCTGGGGCTGGATGATGAGTTCAGGATGATGATCTCCAGCGCAGTATCCATCTGCGGGGTATCGGCCGCTATTGCCACTTCCGGCGCTATCGAGGGCGATAACCGTAAATTATCGCATGTAATATCGCTGGTGCTGATCGTAGCCATTCCCATGATGCTGATCATGCCTTACATCGCTATTTGGGCGGGTATGTCGCCCGCAGTGGCCGGGGCCTGGCTGGGCGGCACTATTGATACTTCCGGCGCCGTGGTAGCCGCAGGTACACTGTTGGGCGAAGAAGCGCTGAAATACGCCACCCTGGTGAAATTTTCGCAGAATGTATTGTTAGGTCTTGCCGCCTTCTTTATTTCCGTATACTGGACGGTTACTAAAAAAGAGGTGAGCGCTGATAAAAAGCCGGGACTGAAAACCATCTGGGAACGTTTTCCCAAATTTGTGCTGGGTTTCGTACTAGCGTCCCTGTTATTTTCCTTTGTGCTGCCGCGGGATGTAGTGGCTGCTGCCAAAGGATCGCTGAAAGAGCTGCAAACGTACTGGTTTGCGCTGGCCTTTACCTGTATAGGGCTGGAAACCAAGTTCACCGATATTTTTAAGATGGAGAACGGCCGCCCTGCTATGGCGTTTATTATTGCGCAGCTGTTTAATATTTTCTTTACGCTGGTAGTGGCTTATTTGGTGTTTGGGCGACTAGCGAATTAATAATTAATAATTAATAAGGGGCCAGTGTTATATGAACACTGGCCCCTTTTACGTAGCTGAAAAACAATAAACAGAAGTGAAGCAATTGCTTGCCGCACTTCTGTTTAATTATTAATTATTAATTATTACTGGTCCCACCACAACTTATCCGACAACGCCCCTACAGGCGGTACATTCGCTGCATTGCGACTGGTTTCAATAGTTGGGTAAGCTACCCGGCGAATGAAGGTGCTTAACACGGCATTTTCCGGCAGGTGAAAATCCTTGTATTTATAATCAAACCTTCTTGCATCTACCCATGCTTCCGGGTTCAGGAACATGGCCACGTATTTTTCCTTCATGATCAGGTCAAGGGTAATGTTGGCGGCGCCTACGCTTACAGCGGCATTATTTACATAGCTGTCGCGGTTGGCAGCGCTAACGCCTACTTTATCCATATTGGCCCTGATACCATCCAGGTAAGCAGCATACGCGGCTGGCTTGTTACCGGAACGGAAGTATGCTTCTGCAGCAATGAACTTACACTCTGCATAGGTGATCAGCAGCAGCGGCGCACCGCCCCTTGAATAAAACCCGTTCACGGAAAGATAGCTTTCATCTTTGGTGGTACCGGTACCCACCCTGCCCTTGCCGTTAATGGTACCGCGGTAATCGCCATAGCGGGTGGTGTCGGTGATCAGTGGCAGGCGCGGGTCAAATACGCCAAAGGTGCTATCGTTTGTTGCAGCCACAAAGTGCGTGCTTAACCAGCCATCCAGCAAAGCCTGCGTATTGTTGTAAGCGGCCTGGTTCCAGGGGCTGCGCGACTGAAATTGCGTAAGCTGCGCATCATTATTATTGCCGGTGTATGCGCTGCCCAGGGCTGCCAGCACTGCTGCAGGATCATAATCAGCGGTTTTGGTGATGCGGTTCAGCAGTCGTGCTTTTAATGCGTATCCGGTTCTTCTCCAGGCAGCAGTATCACCATGATGCAGCAGATCGCGGGTAGCATCCAGCAGGATCTTGGGATCGGTTTTATTCAGATCGGCCAGGCCGGCATCTATCAACGACAGGCATGATTGGTATACTGCTTTATCGGCATCATAATGCGGTTGAATAAAATTTCCGCTCAGCGCTTCCGAATAAGGTACTGATCCAAAGAGGGAGTTCATGATGCTGAGGTTCAGCGCCATCATAATTTTAGCAGCGCCGGCATGCCCGTATGCGCCTACAGAATCGGCCTGTTTGATAAGATCGTACAGATCGGCCATGGTGTTATAAGTAGCTTCCCAGGTGCCGCTGTAATCTACTTCATCATACGTATCTGTGCTGCTGGCCGTATTGGGAGAAGCCAGGTATTGCACAAAATAAGAGGTAAAATCGCCTGTACGGTATACCGTATAGGCGGTATTATAGGTAGTGCTGCCCAGCAAACCATTGAGGGGCGCAGTTTCCGATATGTTTGGATTTTTGTTTACATCCAGGTATTTCTTACACCCTGTTATTATAAACAGGCTGCAGCAAATAACGGCTATGATCAATCTTTTCATAATGCAGCGCTTTAAAAGGTAACGTTGATACTGGCTAAGAAACTCCGTACTGCCGGATAAGTGAACCCGGCAAATGCATCGGCATTGCTGCTGGCATTAAAGGAGCTGGATTCCGGATCAAAACCAGTGAATTTAGTATGCAGCCACAGGTTATTACCGGTGAGGGTAATATTGGCGCCGCTAATGAAATGTGTTTTAGACAGCAGTTTGGAAGGCAGCTGGTAAGAAAGGCTTACGTTACGTAAACGTACCCACGAAGCATCTTCTATAAACGCTTCTGTTACTCCCCGGTATATGCGGCGGTAGTAGCCATCCCCATAATCCTTACCATCGGGGCCTAACTTTTGTCCCAGGTACACAGGTATGTTATTGGGTTTTCCGTCTGAAAACACGCCATCAAAGGTTTTCATCTGGTCACGGTTCTCTGTTATTTTAGAAGCGCCGAAAGCTGCCAGGAAGTTGGCAAACTGGTTGTACTTTTGCACGCCCTGCCTTGCATCAAACAAAAAGGAAAAACTGAATGCTTTATAGGTAAAGGAGTTGGAAATGCTGCCGATCCATTTGGGTTGTGAATTGCCCAGGTATTTCTGATTGGTATTGATCACAGGGAACCCCGCCGCTGAACCGCTGCTCTGGATCAGCATAGGCCGGCTTTTGTCGATCAGTAAGGGATCTTCCGTGGCATCACCATAATACCGGGCATAGCTTCTGCCAAAGATGGCGCCTACCGGGTAATCTACAATGTACTTCATAGTAGCGGTGGAGCTGGCATAACCGAATTGGGAGCCTACCACTATCTCTGTTACTCCTTCTTTTAAAGCAAGTACCTTGTTACGGTTAACGGAAAAATTCACCCTTGTGTCCCAACTAAAATCCCTTGTTTTAACCGGCGTGCCGTTCAGGGATATTTCCACACCCCTGTTCTGGATAGAGCCTGCGTTGGTATAATAGCTTTCATAACCGGAGCTCGAAGGAATGGGTACGCTCATCAGCAGATCTTTACTTTTGGAAGTGTACCAGGTAAAATCAATGCCTATACGATTTTTCAGGAACTTTAACTCCGTACCTGCTTCAAAGGTGTTTGTAAATTCCGGCTTCAGATTCGGATCAGTTTTTAAATCGCCTCTTGTCCAGCCAATAATGCTGTTATCAATAGGCCCGTCGGGCAGCGTTTCGTAACCTGCAATGAGTTTCTGGGTCTCCGCATCCTTCCCTATCCTTGCCCAGGAAGCGCGGAGCTTACCATAGCTCAGGATATTGTCCTGCATTTTTAAATGATCTGTAAATACATAACCTGCGCTTACGGAAGGATAGAAGAAATGATTGCGGCCGGATGGCAGCGTGGAGGTGAAATCTTCCCGGCCTGTGAGCGTCAGGTACAGGTAATTGTCCCAGCTCAGCGTCCAGTCTGCAAATAGACCAATAATCCGGTATTTGTCATCAAGCTGCTGCCCTACTACCCGTTTGGCATTCTGCATTGCCAGCACATCCGGGATATCCAGCGTATCGCCTTCTGTTCTTACCTGTTTCAGCTTGTATTCATACAGGTCATGCCCCAGCTTCAGATCTGACGTTAAGCGAGGTGTGATGTTATTTTTCAGGTTGGCAATAAATGTGCTGTTCAGTATGCGTTTATTGGTCTGGTATTCATGTACAAATCCAGGACCAGCATCACCATTGGGTACTTCGTCTGCCAGGCCTTTAGGCCCTGCAGCAGTAAAGGTTCTGGCATCGGTATAGAAATCCGTACCTACGCGGTAGATCAGGTCCAGCCATTTGAAAGGCGAATAGGTGGCGTTCACGTTGCCGATCACCCGGTTCACGTTGTCCACAAAACGGTTGTGGTACAGGGTGTACATGGGATTGTCTGTACCGGCGCTATAGGTCTTTTGTGTACCGTCCGGCTTAATATAATCCGCCACATTCCAGCGCGGCGACCAGTAGATCAGTTGTTCCCCATAACGGTCTGCATTTACGCGGGTGCCGCCGGAGTTGATATAGTTCATAGATGCCCCCATCTTGAACTTTTCGCTGAAGCGCAGCTCCCCGTTTAATTTCGCAGAGTAATTCTTGTAATCGCTGAAAGGTATAACCCCATCCTGGTTCAGCTGAGAAAACGATGCAGCAAATATTGCTTTTTCCGTACCACCGCTCATGTTCAGGGTATTACGTACCTGTTTGCCTGTGCGGTAAGCCTGTTTGTAGTTGTTAAACAGCTGTGCAGGATGTGTTGGATCCAATTGCCTGGCCTGTTCTATTGTAGGGCCCCAGGAGGGCCAGAAGCTGGCTGGGTCATACACACCCTGGTAACCTTGTGAAAAGCGGGTTTGTACGTCCGGTGTTTTGTTTACATTCTCAATACCGTAGGTAGAGGTAAGACTTACTGTTAAACGCCCGGCCCTGCCGGATTTGGTGGTAATAACCACGGCGCCGTTAGCTGCACGCAACCCATACAATGCTGTAGCTGCGCCGCCGCGTAAAATGGATATGCTTTCCACATCATCCGGGTTAATATCTGCTGCACGGTTGCTCATGCCGCGGGTATCATCCACGCCCTCAGTTGTGTAGGTATTATTGTCCATGGGAATACCATCTATAATAAATAAAGGTTGGCTAGATTTACCAGGTTGCAGCGAGTTTATACCCCGTATAATGATCCTGGAACCCTGCCCCGGCGCGCCGCCTGTGCTGGAGATCTGCACACCGGCTACCTTACCCTGTAAGGCATTTACTACGTTGGTTTGTTTGGAAGTAACGAGCTCTTGTCCGCCTACGTCCTGCACGGCATAACCCAATGCGCGTTTCTCTTTTTTAATGCCCAGGGCTGTTACCACTACCTGTTCCAGGTTACGGGTATCGGCCTGCAGCACTACCTGCACGCTGGACCGGCCGTTTAACGGCACCTCCTGTTTTAAATAACCTACAAAGCTAAATACCAGGGTGGCATTTGTGTTGGAAACTGTGAGGCTGAAGCTCCCATCCGGTGCGGTAGTGGCGCCGGTGGTGCCGCCTTTTACCTGGATGGTTACTCCCGGGAGGGGCTGGCCTCCGTCTGATGCTGTTACGCTACCGCGTATTACCGGGTTTTGTGCCTTTAGCAAAACAGGTAGCAAGCAACAGCACAGCATGATGCACGCGAAGATTTTTTTCATGTTGCGCGGTTTAGAATTGGTTGATGTAAGATGTAATTAAATATACGAAAAACGGTCTACAGTCCACGGTCTACAGACGGCAGTTTACGGATCACGGTTAGCTTCCGTAAACCTGAGTACGCTATGTGTTTAGTTATTTGATATACATGATCTCCCCCGTCAGGTAGAATAACTTTGGCTGATATTTAAGGTAAATGCAGCGCTGCTCTTTAATCGTATTTGCCTACTTTCTCTTCCATAGTCACATCTTCATCCTTACGGATCTGCATTTTAATATACACCAGCAGCTGCGAGGCGCCTGCTTTAAAACACACTTCCTGCGCTCTGCGGGCAATATCCATCAGCTGATCATATGGGCCTTCCATCACGGTTTCAAAGGGGCATACGCGGTAAGGTACGCCGGAGGCCTGTATCACCGCAATGGCTTCGTCTACAACGGCATATACTTTTTCGCTGGCTACCTGCGGAATGATCTGTAATGCCAAATTAATCTTGTGAGAATGCATGTGTAAGTTTTATGCAATAGTTTCCTTTGTATGCTTCTTGCAAAATAATCAATGATCGCCGAAATTCATAGTTTTATATTACTTCTTCCACTTCACCTCATACAGATCCCTGCGCATATCTTTTTTTGTATGCACGCTGCCAAAAGCATTCAGCTCTTTCAGCAGCACCAGGTCTACATCCGCCACCACGATCATTTCTGTATTGGGCGTGGCATCGGCCTTTATACCGGTTACGGGAAATGCAAAGTCAGAAGGGGTGAATACGGCACTTTGCGCATATTGCAGGTCCATATTATTTACTTTGGGCAGGTTGCCTACGCAGCCGGCAATGGCTACGTAACATTCCATCTCCACTGCACGCGCCTGCGCGCAGAAACGTACACGGTTATACGCATGCTGCGTATCTGTGAGGAAGGGTACAAATAAGATCTGCATACCCTGTTCCGACAGTATGCGGCTGGGTTCGGGGAACTCTACATCATAGCAGATCTGTATCCCTATTTTGCCGCAATCTGTATCAAATACCTTTAGCTCCTGCCCTCCTTTTACGCCCCAGGCAAATACTTCGCTGGGAGTGGGGTGTATTTTAATGTAATGGTCGTAGGTACCATCGCGGCGGCACAGGTAACAAATATTATACAGCTGCTCATCTATTACAATAGGCATGCTGCCGCCAATAATGTTTACGTTATAGGACACTGCATGGCGTACAAATTCATCGCGGATCTGCTCCGTATAACGGGCTACGCCGCGTATGGCGCCGGCAGGGTCCAGCTGATTAAACTCCGCCATGAGCGGGGCATTGAACAGCTCCGGAAATACTACAAAGTCGGATCCGTAATCGCTTACGGCGTCAATAAAATATTCCACCTGCTCCAGGAAGCCGTCCAGGTTACGGTAATCGCGCATCTGCCATTGCACCAGGCCAATACGCACGGTGGATTTGTTGTAACGTATGGTATCGGCATCCTTCTCATAATAGATATTGTACCATTGCAGCAGTGTGGCAAATCCTTTGGATGATTCATCATGCGGCAGGTAGTTGCGCAGTATTTTCTTTACCAGAAAATCGTTGGAGAACTGGAAAGTAAGCGTAGGATCGTAGAGTTCTTTGTCCTGCACTTTTTCAATGTATTCACGCGGCGACATTTCATCTGCATACTTTTCATAGTTGGGAATGCGGCCGCCGGCCACAATACCGCGCAGGTTCAGCCTTTCGCATAATGTTTTACGTGCATCGTACAGGCGCCGCGCCAGGCGCTTGCCCCGGTAATCGGGATGTACAAATATTTCTATACCATACAGGATATCCCCTTTCGGATCATGTGTGTTAAAGGTGTAATAACCCGTGATCTGCTCATAGGTATGCTCATCCCCAAACTTACCATAGTTCACAATAATAGATAATGCGCAGCCTACCACCTTATTGTTTACGGTGATGGCTATCTGCCCTTCGGGGAACAGGCTGATAAGCCGGCTGATGGTGGGTTCCCGCCAATAGCTGCCTGCCATATCCGGGTAAGCGGATACCATGGATTCTTTGAGGTCAAAATAATCTTCTGCTGTTAACAACCGTATGTCTATTGTTTCTGTCATGGCCGTAAATTTGGGTGGATCACAATAAAAATTGTTACTTTTAGCGCTCAATAAATATACCCAAAAGACTCCAATAACGCTTAAATACAATCCCTATTTGACACATTAAACCCTCATAATACCTTAAATCCAATCTATGACTATGCAACTTTACCCCTTCCAACGAATGACGTGGATCATGGCGGCATTGTTATGCCTGCTATTCCCAAGCAGCTATGCACAACAGGTGTATACCAACAGCCAGACCAATGCCGTTACCGGCTTGTGTTTTTCATGCAGTGTTACTAACCCCAACAACGCGGTGAACAACAGTAACCTGGATGACTATGCACAACTGAACATGGGCACAGGGCTGGGCACTGTAACGATGTACCAAACCCTCATCTTTCCATCGGCCAGCAACAACTGTGATTCACTGGTAATAGGCATTGGCACCAGCGGCAGCCCCGCAGAAAACCCATATGCCAGCGTTACCGTGCAAACGTATAACGGTAATACGGCCAATAATGATGCACAAACAGTGGACGACAACATACTGCGGCAGCTGCAGGGTTATGGACAAGCTGCAGTGCTGCTGAAACCCCAGCAGATCTTTGACCGTGTACGTGTTACGCTTACCCGCCAGGGATCCGGCTCATTAAGCAACCTGCGTATTTTTTATGCATACCGCCAACCCGGCCTGCTGCCGCCTGCAGTAGATGTTACCCAGGTAAGCGCCTGCCAGGGCAGCACCATCACCCTGCATGCCTATACGAATGATCCGCAGGCGACTATTAACTGGTACGATGCGCCCTCCGGCGGAAACCTGTTATATACCGGCGATTATTTTACGTTGCAGGCCGACAGTACTGCTACCTATTACGTTACCTCGCAGGCGCAATGTGAATTTCCGCAACGGATAGCCGTAAGAGTGACTACCACTCCCCGGCCGCCGGCGCCTGTATTGGGAGTGCCGGACACCGTGTATGCCTACCGTTTTGCCGGCGTAACGCTTACGGCTACTGCGGCAGACAGCGCGGCAATACACTGGTACCGTTCCGACACCGGTACTACCACGGTTTACACCGGCAACAGCTACCACTTTACCGTGCTTACAGCCGGCACGCTCTACTTTTATGCTGGTACGGAGCAGCAGGGCTGCAATAGCCTTCGCAAACAGGTAGTGGTAATAGTAAGCCTGAATACAACGCCGCCTGCTGCACGCAGCGCCGCACCAGCGGTTAAACAGCAGCAAACATCAGCATTGCAGGTATACCCCAACCCCGCCAGCGGCGAACTGCGGTTCAGGGGTAAAGACCTTTCCGGCAGTACGGCAATCATCAGAGACGTGAATGGACGCGAAGTGCAGCGGGAAGTGCTGCAGCGTAATGGCCTGAATATATCCCGGTTAACAACAGGGGGTATTTACTTTATACAGGTTATTGCCAAAGACCATACAGTATACGACGGCAAGCTGCTGCTACAGCGGTAAAAGAATGTAAAATAATAAATGTAAAATTTTAAATGTAAAAGTGGAATGCAGCGAATAAGGGACTGCGCTCCACTTTTACATTTATGATTTAAAATTTTACATTTTACATTCTTCGAGCACCACCATCTATCATTTAGGTATAATAGCGGTGGCCTCCACCTCTATCATCACATCGTCACGGAAAAGCTTATTCACCTGTACCAGCGTGCTGGCTGGTGGTTGCGCGGTATTTATGTATTTATCCCTGGCGGTACGCATGTTTTGCAGCCCGCTGATGTCCGTAATAAAATACCCCAGCTTTACTACATTGCTCATATTACCGCCTAATTCCTCTACAATACCTTTAATGTTCTGAAACACCTGCTCCGTTTGTTTGCCCATATCACCAGCGCCAACCAGCTGCCCCTGCTTATTCAGCGGTATCTGCCCGGATATGATCACCATTTTGCCGGCGCCCAGGTCTATCACCACTGCCTGTGAATATCCTTTAGGGGCAGCTACTGCAGCGGGGTTTAACAATTGCACCTGTTTGGTTTGGGCCATGCTGTTCAGGCAAATGAACAAAACAGGCAGCCACAATATTTTTTTCATAAGGCGATGGTTTTAAGCTGGTAAATTTAGCCCTTCCCCTGCAGAAAAAGCTACCGGCTTTCTTTTGCTGAAAGCCGTTACCTTTGTACCTTATTTCAAACTATAGCGTTCTTATGCCCCTAATTCAGAACCGGGACATTGTTATTGTGGGTCTTCAACAATGGTACACGCCTATTGGCAGCAATTGTAAAAATATTGCGTTACAGTTTGCCCGGCATAACCGGGTGCTGTATGTAAACTCCCCCCTGGACCGCCGCACCATTATGCAGCAAAAACATGATCCGGAAGTGGCTTTTC
>Ga0207426_1001376_pt1 | contig 20591 bp, 17 predicted proteins | sample AraplaMF_Cvi_mMS_FD_184265 | JGI IMG/M metagenome (GOLD analysis project Ga0207426, IMG submission 184265) | Arabidopsis root microbial communities from the University of North Carolina, USA - plate scrape MF_Cvi_mMS (SPAdes) (version 2) | ecosystem: Host-associated > Plants > Roots > Endosphere... | reverse complement strand
AACCACCAAGCCCCGTCAGTCATCCATCAACTGCCCGCACTCCCGCAGCAGTTCCTCACCGCGCGCCAAGCCTGCGGCAACCGCTCACAAGCCCACCGCACCCATTGCACGAGCAGCAGCCCGACGGACATCGCGACAGCCCACCCCACCGCGCCGAGCACCCCCTCGGCCCACGCCTCCTCCCACCCCGACACACCGCCTCACCCACAGGGCTGCCCCCACCGCCTCACCCGCACCCCGCTCCCTCCGCACCCCACGCCTCCGCCCCCTCACTCATACCGCCGCATCTCCCCCACCCCCGTCGCCGCGGCAACGGCGTCCGCCACCGGGGTGATGTCGTCGTCGGAGAGGGCGGAGACGGTGATACGGATGCCAGGCGGGGAGGCCATCCGGAAGCGGGCGCCGGGGGCCACCGCCCAGCCGGAGTGCAGGAGGCGGGCCACCGCGCCGGTCTCGTCCGGGACCGGCACCCATACGTTCATTCCGCTGCGCCCCCGGGCGTGGACCCCGCGCTCCGCCAGCGCCCGTATCAGCCCGTCACGCCGCCGCCCGTATGCCGCGGCCACCGCGGCCGGGTCCACCGCGGACGTCCGCCAGAGGTGGACGACCGTGTCCTGGAGGAGATGGCTGATCCAGCCCGGCCCCAGGCCCTGACGTCCCCGCACCCGGTCGATGGTCAGCGCATCGCCGGTGAGCACCGCCAGGCGCAGGTCCGGGCCGTACGCCTTGGCCGTCGAGCGGACCAGGACCCAGTGGTCGGTGACGCCGGAGAGCGGATGGAGCGGGAGGTCGACGATGCCGTGACCGTGGTCGTCCTCGATGAGGAGGGCTGCGGGGTGCGCGGCCAGAAGGGTGCGGAGTTCGGTGGCGCGGGCGCGGCTGACGGCGGCTCCGGTGGGGTTCTGCGCCCGGTCGGTGATGACGACGGCGCGGGCGCCGTCCTGGAGCGCGCGCGCCAGCGACTCCGGCAGCGGGCCTTCGTCGTCCACCCCGACCGGGGCGGGGCGCAGGCCGAGAGCCGGGATGAGGTCGAGCAGACTGCCCCACCCCGGGTCCTCCACCGCCACGGTGTCGCCGGGCCGCAGATGGGCGGCCAGCACCCGCTCGATGGCGTCCAGTGCGCCGCTGGTGACGGCGACGGGGCCGGCCGGCACGCCGTCGCCGTCGAACGCCGCGCGGGCGAGGGCGGCAAGGTCGTCGTCCACGGCGGGCGTGCCGTAGAGCACGGGGCGCTGCGCGCTGCGCGCGGCAGCCTGTGCCAGCGCCCGTTCGAGCGGGGGCAGCAGGGACGGGTCGGGGTTTCCGCCGGAGGCGTCGCGGACGCCCGGCGGGACCTCCACGCGCAGCGCCTCGCGTGGCGTGCTCGCCGGACGGGGGCGCACCCGGCTGCCGCGCCGGCCCGCCGTTTCGATCACCCCGCGGTCACGGAGCGTGCGGTACGCGGCCGCGACGGTATTCGGATTGACCTCGAGATAGACGGCCAACTCCCTTAGCGGGGGCAGGACTTCGCCCGGTTGGAGCTCGCCCGCACCGACGGCTCGCTCGACACTGGCGGCAATCTCCGATGCGCGCCGCCCTTCGATCCGATACTCTCCTAGCACAAACATGATTATGCACTAGTACAATGGAGTTGGCAATGGCCCGAGCCGAGGCGTACGAACCGACCGCGCGCACGATCCCCACGCGCGCCCGTGACCGCGCGGCCTACGACCAGGAGACGGTGCACACCATCCTCGACACGGGATACGTCTGCCATCTGGGCTTCGTCCGCGACGGCTCCCCCGTCGTCCTGCCGACGCTCTACGGCCGCGTCGGAGACCGCCTCTACCTGCATGGATCGACCGGCTCGCGTCCACTGCGGATGGCCGGCGAGGCGCCGGATGCCGGCTTGGAGGTGTGTGTCACCGTCACCCACGTCGACGGCCTGGTGCTGGCCAGGTCCGCGTTCCACCACTCCATCAACTACCGCTGCGTGGTGGTGCACGGCACCGCACACCAGGTGACGGACCCCGAGGAGAAGAAGGCGGCTCTCGACGCGCTCGTCGACCATGTGCTGCCCGGACGCGCAGCGGACTCCCGGCCGGGGAACGCCAAGGAACTGGCCGCGACCGCCGTGATCCGTCTCGACCTGCGCGAGGTCTCCGCCAAGATCCGCAGCGGCGGCCCCGACGACGAGCCGGAGGACCTCGCGCTGCCGTACTGGAGCGGCGTCCTGCCCGTGGCACCGGTGTACGGCGCGCCCATAGCCTCCGACGACCTGGCACCCGGCATCCCCGAGCCGGCGTACCTCTCCGCCCGCTGAGGAGCACCCCGTGCTGATCCATCCCTGGGACGCCCCGACCGAGGACTCCGAGTGGCAACAGTGGCTCGCGGCGCACGACTTCGGCCAGCTGGCCGCCAACGGACGGCCCGGCGAGCCTCCGATACTGCAACCACTGCACTTCGCCTACGACCCGGCCCGCCGCGAGGCCGTCACCCACCTGGCCCGCCCCAACCCTCTCTGGGCCGCGCTGGAGGACCGGCCGACGGTGCTGCTGAGCGTGGTCGACGACTACACCTTCATCCCCGGCCCCTGGCAGGCGGCCGAGGACCAGCCGCCCGAGCACGGCGTCCCCACCAGCTTCTACGCCGCCGTCCAACTGACCTGTACCGCCCATGTGGTGGACGACCCGGAGGAGAAGGCGGCGCTGCTGCAGCGCCAGTTGGGCCACTTCCAGCCGGACGGCGGATCGGCCCCGGTGGCCGCCGGTGCGGATCCGTACGGGCGGCTGCTGTCCGGCATCCGTGGTCTGCGCCTCGAAGTGCGAGAGGTCCGCGCCAAGTTCAAGTACGGAGGCAAACGGAGCGAGGCCGTCCAGCAGCGGATCTCGGAACGCCTCGCCGAACGGGACGGCCCGGGGGACGCCGCGGCCCGCACCCACCAGCAGCGCCGCCTGGCAGCCACCGGCACGGCCACCGTCCGGCCCCGCTCCTGAACGGCACCGCCGGAAGGGCCACGCCCCCGGCTGCCCGCTCCCGACCGCCCGGTTCCTGACCGGCCGGTTCATCGGCGCGTACCCGGCGCCCCCGGCACAACCGGCCGGGGGCACCGGGTCTCAGCCGCCCGCCGGCGCCGCGGGCCGCGCGGCCGTCACCGCCCCGCGCGCCTCCGTCACCGCCAACGCGGTCACGGCCGCCAGCAGCACGCCGGTGCCGAGCAGCGTCGCCGCCGTGAGCCGCTCCCCGAGGAACAGCACCGCGATCACCGCGGCCGACACCGGCTCGATCAGCGAGATCACGGACGCGGTCGCGGCGCGGACGGCGGCCAGCCCCGCGAAGTACAGCCCGTAGGCCAGCGCCGTCGGCACGGCCGCGATGTACCCGAGCAGCACAAGACTGCGACCCAGATCGTGCCCCTGGGGCCACAGCCCCTCCACCGCGGCGAGCGGCAGCAGACACAGCGCGGCCACGGCGAACGCGTCGATCGTCGAGGCGTACGGATCGCTGCCCCCGCCCTTGCCCAGCCGCCGGCCGGCCAGCGTCATCGCGGCGCATCCTGCCGCGGACAGCAGGGCGTACCCGAGGCCGGCGGGCCGGACGTCGGCGCCCTGGTCGCCCCCGAGGACCAGTACCGCCAGCCCGGCGAGTGCCCCGGCGACGGCCAGCACCCCGCCCCCGCCGAGCCGTTCGCCCATCGTCACGCGCGCCCCGAGGGCGATCAGGACAGGCCCCGCCCCCATGGTGACGACGGTGCCCACGGCCAGCCCGGTGGCTTCGACGGCCGCGAAGTAGGCCGCCTGGAAGACGGCGAGGGCGACACCGGTCACCACGATCCGGGTCACCCGCCGGCGCAGCGGCTCGTTCGGAGCGGGGGCGGCGACGGTGCCGGACCGGCGGCGCGGCAGCGCCCGTACGGCGAGCAGCAGGACCAGGCCGCCGAAGGTGCGCCAGAAGGTGAGGGCGAGCGGGCCCAGTCCGCTGTCGCGGTAGAGGAGGGCGGCGGCCGCGCCCGCCGTGCCCCAGGCGGTCGCGGCGAACGTCACGTACAGCAGCCCCCGGCCCACGGGCAGGGCGGAGGAAGGAGTGGCATGCATGAAGAGGTGCTCCGGGAAATCCAGGACGGCGCGGTGCGCCGTGGAGTGGTCGCGTGGTCCCGTGTGCAGGCAGCGACAAAACGGCTCGGGAACCTTCCCGGGCCGGGTTTTCCTCGGAGGCCGCCGCCCGCCTTACGCGGCGGGAGGGGGCAGCACGGTCGAATGCATGATCGCCACCCTACGTCGCCCGCGAACCGGCCGACAAGTCACTTTCGGGCGCGCCCCCGATGCGGCGGGGAACCGTGCGGGAAGCCCCGTCGGGTCCGCTACGCCCCGGACGACGCAGACGGAGCCGACGGGGCAGACGGAGCCGAGGACGCCGGGAAGTCCCCCGCACCGCCGGCGTCCGCCGCGTCCCCCGCACCGCCGCCCTGCGCCACCCGCACCGTCTGCGTCGTCTTCGGTTTGGCCGACTGCGCGATGAAGGCGCCGGTCAGCACCACCACGCCCCCGACGATCTGCGGCACGGAGAGGTGTTCGCCGAGCAGGACCCAGGCCAGGACCGTCGCGATGACCGCTTCCAGGCACGCGACCACCCCGGCCACCTGCGGCGAGAGCCGGCGGATGGAGACCACTCCGGTGAGGTACGCGGCCACCGTCGCGATCAGCACGATCCAGGCGAGCAGCAGGGCGGCGGGCACCTGGGTGCCGTTCATCTCCGCGCCGCCGCCGAGCACCGCCCAGTCCATGTCCCAGGGGCGGGCGATCACGGTGAGGACGACCGCGCCGACCAGCAGGCCGTAGCTGATCACGCCGAGCGGGTCCACGGTGTCGTCGCCGTCGGTGCCGTGGTCGGACAGCACGAAGTAGCCGACCTGGCAGCAGGCCGCGCCGAGGGCGAGGATGAGTCCGACGGCGTCGAGGCTCAGCCCGGACCAGACCTCGACGACGCAGGCCAGTCCGCCGACGGCCAGCACCACGCCGACCGCGGCGGCACGGGTGACCGGCCGTTTCTGTACGAAGCGGACCCAGCCCAGCACGAGGGCGGGCGCCAGGTATTCGATGAGCAGCGCGACACCGACCGGGATACGGGAGAGCGCGGCGAAGTAGCAGGCCTGCACCCCCGCGACGGCGAGCAGCCCGAAGCCCGCGAGCAGCGCCGGCCGGCGGCGCGGCAGTTCCCGGTGGCGCCAGGCGACCGGCAGCATGACCAGCGCCGCACCGGCGACCCGCAGCCAGGTGACGTGCAGCGGTTCGAGGCCGGCGGATATCAGGGGCTTGGCGGCGACGCCGGAACCGCCGAAGGCCAGGGCGGACAGCAGGGCGATGCCGAGGCCGGCGCGGCGTCCCCGGGACGCCTCGCTACGGCTCGCCCCGAGGGCGGGTGGTGGCGGCTGGGTCCCGCGGGACCCCGGAGTTCCCTGGCCCGGGCCGGTCGGTGGACCGGCCGGGCTCCCCGAAGACACGTGCATCGGGTCATCATGGCAGCCGACGTCAGCAGTGTGACCCCCCAGACCCCTGGCCGTCCCGGCCGGGCGTCACCCGTCCAGGCGGGCGGCGAGCCGGCCGGTGTCCACGGCGGCCCGGCGCAGCACCTCGACGGCGCGGGATTCGGGGTCGTCCACCAATGCGGCGAGCAGGTCGAGGCAGCCCGCGCGGGTGGCGTAGCGGGCATGGGCGCGGTCCAGGGCACCGTCCATGGCGGCGGCCGCGGCCGGTGACCATCCGGGGACCTGGCCCTCGGTGACCACGGGGACCGCGCCGGAGTCCTCGACGGTGCCGTGCCACCGGAGTCCGTAGCCGATGCTGCGCTGGACGAGGTAGCCCAGGAGCCGTGCGACCTGCGGTGCGCCCTCGAAGGCGGCGCGTACGGCGGGGTCCGATTCCAGGAGGCCGTGCAGCAGGTGCGCGGTGTCGACCTGCCGGTCGCCGTCGCGGGTGGCCCGCCTGCGGGCGGCGGACACGACCGTCGCGAGCTCGACGGTGAGGCGGCTGTCGGACTCCTCCTGGGCGGGACCTTCGCCGCCACTGTACGCAGTACGGTTTTGCACAGCCCCCACCCCACCAGCCTCTGGGGGCCGGATCATCCCCGGCGGGGAGCATTTGCGTCTCCCACGGTGGTTGGGCACCGCCGCACGCGATCTCATCCTTGGGGAGGAGATGCGGGGGAATCGTGGAGGCCGGACACACGAAGCCGGGGCGGGCCGTCGCGGAAGCCGGACGTACGAACCCGGGGCGGCGGTCGCGGCCGCCCCGGGCACCTCACCTTGAGACCCGCCTCGCCCCTCACCAGCAACCTGACGCATCATCAGAACGAGGCGTCATCGGTATTGAACCTTCACCCCCGCAGGACTACGTTCCGCGGCACCAGCCAGGGACCGCCACCGAAGGGGTGATCGCATGGCCGAAGTCACCGCGCAGGCCCGCATCGACGCGCCGACCGAGAAGCTCTGGGACCGGCTCACCGACTTCGACTCCTACGGGGAGTGGAACGCCACCCACACCGCCTTCCCCAAAGGCGGCCCCGAAACGCTTGAGGTCGGCGCGGCCTACGAGGAGAACATGAAGCTGATGGGCTTTCCCGCGGAGGTCGTCTGGACGGTGCGGGAGCTGGAGCCGGGCCGGCTGCTCGACGTCCAGGGCAAGGGCCCGATGGGCGTCAGCCTGGGGATGCGCTATGCGCTCACCCCGGAGGGCGGGGCGACGGACGTACGGATCGACGGGACGTTCACGGGCGCCGCGGTCTCCCTGATGGCCGGCAAGCTCAGGGACTCGGCGGGCGCCGCGCTGAACGAGTCGCTGCGCAGGCTCGCCACCCTGGTCACCTGACCTCCGGCCCGCCGGGAGCCGCCCCTGCACCCGCGGCTCCCGACCCCGGCACACCCCCGGCCCCGAGGCCCCGAGGCCCCGAGGCCCCGAAGAAGCGCTCCCCCGTCGCCCCCGCTCGCCCCCCTCCTCGCTCAGTCCTCTTCGGCAAGGATCAGGTACAGCTCCTTGCGCGCCTTGTTGACCACCGCCATGGCCTTCTCCCGCTGTTCGGGAGTGCCCGTGGCCCACACCTGGCGGAACGCCTCGACCAGGCCGCCGCCCGCCTTGCGGATCTCGTTCATCGCCTCCCAGTCGACACCGCGGCCGGCGTCCTCCCAGGGGGCGTCCGAGCCGCTGTCGGCCTCGGCGCGTCCGGCGTCGGTCAGCGAGAACAGCTTCTTGCCGCCCTCACTGGCGCTGGCGATCAGCCCCTCGTCCTCCAGGAGCTGCAGCGTCGGGTAGACCGAACCGGGGCTGGGCTTCCACGCCCCGCCGCTGCGCTCGGCGATCTCCTGGATCATCTCGTAGCCGTGCATCGGACGGTCCTTGAGCAGCGCCAGGATCGAGGCGCGCACATCGCCGCGCCGCGCCCGGCCGCGCGGCCCGCCGCGCCCCCGGCCGCCGCCGAACGGCGGGCCCCCGAAGGGCGGGCCGAACGGGCCGAAAGCCGCGCGCAGCCGCTCCCGGCCGCCCGGGAAGTCGCCCGGTCCGCCGCGACGGCCGGGTCCGCAGTGCTCATGTCCGTGATCGTGTCCGTGGGAACGCATGAGTACGTCCTCGCTTCCTATCGTTGATCTATTGCGATGCCTCAACGATATATCGGGACTGTTCGTCGAAGCAAGCCCCTGAAGCGCATCCCCCGGGACAGCGCGCGCACGACCGGCACGCCACCCGAGCCCCGCCCCTGCCGACGTCCCATGGCCAATTCCCTCGAATTGGCCTTGGCCTGCGGCTTTGTGGCACCTCTACGCTCGCGGCCATGAGGATTCGTATCGTCGACGCCTTCAGCGAGCGTCCGTTCACCGGCAACCCGGCGGGAGTCGTGCTCCTCGACTCCGGCGCCTTTCCCGATACGGCCTGGCTGCAGCAGGTCGCCACCGAGGTCAACCTCTCCGAGACCGCCTTCGCGCATCCGCTGCCCGCGGGCGGTGACGCCGACTGGGCGCTGCGCTGGCTCACTCCGGCCGCCGAGGTGAACATGTGCGGGCACGCCACTTTGGCCACCGCACACGTCCTGCACACCACCGGGACAGCCTCCGGTACGGTCCGCTTCCGCACGCGTAGTGGCGTGCTGACCACGACTGCCGACGCTGGCGGCGCGATCACCATGGACTTCCCGACCGCCCCGCTCACGCCGGTCGAGGTCCCGCCGGTCGTCGCGGACGCGCTGGGCACCGAGATCCGCTCCGCGCACGACACCGGTCCCGACGTCGGGGACCTCCTGGTCGAGCTGGCCGACGAGAAGTCCGTACGGGAGCTGTCCCCGGACCTCGGGGCGCTGGCCGGGCACGGCGGCCGGGGCGTGATCGCCACCGCGCGCGCCGACCGCCCCGAGGGCGGCTACGACTTCGTCTCGCGCTGCTTCTTCCCCGCAGTGGGCATCGACGAGGACCCGGTGACGGGCAGCGCGCACACCGCGCTCGCCCCGTTCTGGTCGGCCCGCCTGAGCCGTGCCGCGCTCGTCGGCCTGCAGGGCGCCGCCCGCACCGGCTTCGTCCGCACCGAACTGCGCGGCGACCGGACGCTGCTGACCGGCTCGGCGGTCACGGTCATCGACGGCGAGCTGCTGGTCACCGGCTGAACCGGTCCCGGCAGGAGCCGTCTCGGGGAGGCGCGGCAGGCACCGACGGTGCCCCGCGCCTCCCCCGTCTCACGCCGTCGGCAGCCACCCCACGTGCCCCGCGAGCACCGCATAGCCGACGAACGCCACGGTGTCGATCAGGGCGTGCGCGGCGACCAGCGGCCCGACCCGCCCCCACCGCCGGTAGAGCAGCACGAAGATCACGCCCATCACCATGTTGCCGACGAAGCCGCCGATGCCCTGGTAGAGGTGGTAGGAACCGCGCAGCAGCGCGCTGGCGGCCAGCGCCGCCATCGGGGACCAGCCCAACTGCCCCAGCCTGCGCAGCAGATACCCGACGACGATGACCTCCTCCAGCACGGCGTTCTGCACCGCGGAGGCGATCAGCACCGGGATCTTCCACCACACCGCGGGCAGCGCCTCGGGAACCACCGTCAGATTGAATCCGGCCGCCCGCGCGCCCAGATAGAGCAGCAGACCGCTGCCCCCGATGACGGCCGCCAGCCCGGCGCCCCGGCTCAGGTCGAAGCCGGGCCGCCGCCGGTCGAAGCCGATCGCGCGCAGCCCGCCGGCCCGTTCGCGCAGCAGGAAATGCGCCACCAGCACCACGGGGACCAGAGCCGTCGCGATACCGAACAGCTGCCAGGCGAGATCGAGCCAGGGCCGGCCCGGCGCATGCGAGCCGTTGAGCGTCGCCGCCTGATGCTTGAGGCCGCCGGGCTTGGTCAGCGATCCGACGAAACTGATCAGCGCCGACACCGCGCTGGCGCCCAGCGACAGGGCCAGGACGATCAGCGTCTCGCTCCGCAGGATGCTCCGGGACGGCTCCTCGGCCGCTCCCGCCCCCGGCCCCTTTCCGGGCCCGTCCCCCGGAACGTCCGCATCGGCCACGGGACTTGTATCCGACTGCACGCTTCCTCCACTTCCGCATTACCGCCTCGTCGCCACCACCGCCCCGCTAGGGTCTCGGCAGCAGGTACGAAGATCGCGCGCGACAGGCCGGGGACGGGCGCCATCCACGTGGCGCGCGTCCCCTCTCCCCATCGAATCCCGATCGAGCTCCGAGAAGGAGAGGCGCTACCGCAATGGGACGACACAGCTTGCCCGACGGCTCCGCACCGGAGCGCACGGGGGCCCGTTCCGGGGCCCGTCGGCGCACCCTCGTCATCGCCACCGGTCTCGCCCTGGCCGTCGCCGCGGGTTCGGTGGTGGCACTGCGCAGCGGCCTGCTCCCGTTCGGCGGCCCGTGCGACGGTCCGTCGGCGCGGCTCGATGTCGCCGCCTCGCCCGATGTCGTCCCGGCGCTCGAAGCGGTGGCCAGGACAGCGCGCCAGGACGCGACGCGCACCGACGGCAGATGTCTGGACGTCAGGGTCACCGCGCGCGCCGCCAACGACCTCGCCGACGCGTTCGGGCAGCGGCCGGTCGACCCCGAGTTCCAGGTGTGGATACCGGATTCGAGCCTGTGGGTGGACCGGGTCGAGGCGGAGCGCGGCACCCCGCTGACCGCCGCCGGTTCCGTCGCCTCGTCCCCCATCGTGCTGGGCGCCGTCCCCGCGACCGCCGCCTCGCTGGGCTGGCCCCGCAAGACCTACACCTGGACGAAGCTGATCCGGCGGGCGACCGCCGGCGACGGGCCGCGCCTGGGCGTCGCCGACCCGGCCCGCAGCGCCACCGGCCTGCTCGCGCTGGCCCGGACCGGCGCCGCCGACACCACGGACACCGACAACGCCGACGAGGCCCGCACCCGCACCGCCGCGACCGCCAAACTCCTCCACCAGCGGACAGCGGACGGCGACGGACCGGCCCTGGCCACCCTGCCGCGCAACGACTCCGGTGCGGAGCAGGACAATCCGCGCCGCAACCAGGCGCTGCTGCTGTCGGAGCAGGCCGCCTACGCCCACAACACGGCTGCGCACGGCGGCCCCGGTCTGCGGCTGTTCTACCCCCAGGACGGCCCGGCCCGGCTCGACTACCCGTACACACTGGTCGACGAGGCCGAGATGAGCCCCGAGCAGGCCCGCGCCGCCAGCCGGTTCATGACGCTGCTGGGCGAGAGCGACGGCCGGCGCACGCTGCGCGGGCACGGCTTCCGGACCGACAACGGCGCGGCGGACCCGAAGGTGACCGATGCCGCCGGCGGCCGCGCCCCGCAGCCGTACTCCGCATCCCCCGCCGATCCGCCGGCCGGCAAGGAACTCCAGGCCCTGATGGGGATGTGGACGGTCACGGTCCAGAACATCCGGCTCACCACGGTCGTGGACGCCTCGCCCTCGATGGGCGGCCCGGTCCCGGGCGACGGCCGGTCGCGGATGGAACTCGCCAAGAACTCCCTGCTCCAGGCGCTGGCCACCTTCACGCCCGAGGACGAGATCGGGCTGTGGAAGTTCGCCACCCTCCTGGACGGCGCCAAGGACTACGTGGAGCTGTCCCCCACCGGCCGCCTCGGCGACCGGGCCCCGGGCGGCGGCACCCACCGTGACGCGCTCACCGCCGCGTTCGGCTCACTGGCACCGGTGTCCCGCGGCGCCACCGGCCTGTACGACACCACCCTCGCCGCGTACCGCCGAGCCTGCGCCACGTACACGAGCGGGAAGCTCAACGCCCTGGTCATCGTCACCGACGGCACCGACGACGATGCCGTGAGCCTCGGCCTCGACGCCCTGGTCGACAAGCTCAAGGGGCTGTCCGACCCCGGGAAGCCGGTCCCGGTGATCGCCCTCGCCATCGGCCCGGCGGCCGACACCGCGGCCCTGAACCGCATGGTGGCGCCGACCGGCGGCTCGGCCCACCGGGTCGGCGACCCCTCGCAGCTCCACCAGGCGCTCATCAAGGCCCTCATGACCGCGGGCGGCAAGAAGCCGCGCTGAGCGGGCCGGCCGCTCCGAAACCCGGCCCGCCGCGCCCACCGGGCACTCCGTCGCCCCCGCTACGCCCGTCGGCCGCTACGCCCCGTCGGTCGCCGCCCGCTGCGGCTCCCGTACGACGGCGCGGCCGCCGACCGGCCAGGCCACCGGCCAGGTGTGCACCGGCTCCCCGGAGTGCATCAGCTCGCCGTAGCGCCGGGTCATCGCGGCGAGCGCGGCGTCCCGGTCCAGGCCCTGGCGCCGGGCGTGCCGGCAGGCCGCGGCCTGCCAGGACGCGCCGTTGACCCGGCGCCGGCAGCGCTCCTCGATGATGCCGAGGTAGTGGTCGCGGTCGGCCGGTTCCACCCCCCAGGCGTCCAGCCCGCGAGCCGCCAGCGGCAGCAGTTCGCTGCGGACCAGCCGTACGGCCGGGATGCCGGCGATCCCCCCGGACCGTCCGGGACGCGGCCAGTCCAGGGTGGCGTCGATGCCGTACCGGCAGGCGGCGTCGAAGTTGCGGGCCGCGGCGGCGAACGGGAGACGCGACCAGACGGGGCGCGGCTCCTCGGCCAGCGCCCGCACCAGTCCGTAGTAGAAGGCCGTATTCGCGATGACGTCGGCGACGGTGGGGCCGGCCGGCAGCACCCGGTTCTCGACCCTGAGGTGCGCGACGCCGTCGGCGACCGCGTAGACGGGGCGGTTCCAGCGGTAGATCGTGCCGTTGTGCAGCACGAGTTCGGCCAGGTCGGGCGCCCCGCCCTCGTCGAGGACCCGCAGCGGCTCCTGCGGTCCGCACACCGGCAGCAGCGGCGGGAAGTAGCGCAGGTTCTCCTCGAAGAGGTCGTAGGCGGAGTCGATCCAGCGCTCCCCGAACCAGGTGCGGGGCCGTACCCCCTGGGCCTGCAGCTCGGGCGCGCGGGTATCGGTGGCCTGCTGGAAGACCGGCGGCCGGGACTCGCGCCACAGCTCACGGCCGAAGAGGAACGGCGAGTTGGCGCCGACCGCCACCTGCACCGCGGCGATGGCCTGTGCCGCGTTCCAGACGGCGGCGAAGCGGCCGGGTGTCACCTGCAGGTGCAGCTGGACCGAGGTGCACGCGGCCTCGGGCGCGATGGAGGGCGAGCGGGAGACCAGGTGCTCGACGCCGCGGATGTCGAGGGCGAAGTCCTCGCCACGGGCCGCCCGCATCTGGTCGTTGAGCAGGACATAGCGGTCGTTCTCGGAGAGGCTGGCGGCCGTGAGGTCGGTGGCGTGCAGGGTGGGCAGGATGCCGATCATCACGATCCGGGCGGCGACCTCGCGGGCCTTTCGCTCGGCGTAGGCGAGTCCCGTACGGAGTTCCTCGGCGAGCTGGTCCAGGACGCTGCCGCTCAATCGGTGCGGCAGGATGTTCACCTCTAGATTGCACTGGGCGAGTTCGGTCTGGAAATCGCAGCTGGCGATGCGTTCGAGAACCTGCGAGTTCATCATACGGGGCAGTCCGTCGGCGCCCGCCAGATTGAGTTCGATCTCCAGGCCCATGAGATTTTTGGGCCGGTCGAACCTCTCCTCCGCCAGGAGCCTGCGCAATCCCGCGAGACACTCGTGGAGCTTTCTTCGATAACGCTCCCGGTCCGCCAGGTCGATCCCGTCCGCGGCAACCTTCTCCCCCATCGACGGGTCCCTCCTCGAGTGAACGACCCGCGGCCACGGGCCGCTTGGGGCCTTCCCCGACTCCACCGGGGCTCACGCTACGGTCGATGATGCCCCGGCAATCTGATCGATAACGCCGCGGGGGCACTCCGGTACCGATAGGCTCGAAGTGGTCCGGCCTCCGGCACTCGCCATCGGCATATCTCGATGGCGCCGGCCTACAGCATTTCCCCGACGAGAAACACCGGCGAGATCCGGCCTACCGCGCCGCAGCGGCAATGCGAGGTGGCGCCGTAAAGAGGTTGCACAAAGCGGCGTAAAGCGCCTTGTGCAAGGGTCTGGATTTCCTCTTGCCGGAAATCCGCAAGGCCGGTAGTCGAAACACTTTCGGAACATACGTCGTATAAACTCCGCTTACGAGGCAGAGACTTGGCGCCCCACGTCCCGGTGCGCTCACCGGCACGGGGGCACAGCGACTGACCTCGCCGGGCCGCAGCCCCGGCCGGCCACGCTCTGACCCCGCACGCAGACAGCGTCGTTTGCACCTGCCACGCTCCACCGTGTCTCCGAAGCGAGAGGCGACCCACCATGCCGCTGCACCTTCCCCCTGCCCCCGCGCCTGCCCTGCGCAGCGTCCTCACCGCCCTCGGCTCGCCCACCGCCGTCCGCGAGGCCCCGGTCCCCGCGCTGCGCGCCCATCAGGGTCCGCTCAGCCCCGACCACCCGCTGCCCGTCCACGTCTGGGACGACGTCAGCGGGACCGGCGGCATGCCGCAGACCCGGCTGACCGGCTGGCGCTTCCTGGTCCGCGGCGGGGAGCGTGCCGTGGCGACCGCCGAGGCGATGCTCACCGCGGACGGCTGGGCCTTCGCCCGGTTCTGCGGCGGCCCCTACGTCGCCGCGACCGAGCAGGCCCTGGCGCAGGCCGAGGCGCTCGGCACGCCCTACCAGCCGCGGCTGCTGTCCGTCCCCGAGCTGTACATGCTCACCCTGTGGCTGCACCACGACACCGCCTCCGACGGCGCCGAAGGGCTGCCCGCGCCCGGTGACCTGCTGGTACCCCTGGCGCCCGCCCCGCCGGGGATCGCCGCCCACCGTCCGCAGCGCATCGCCGACCTGCTCCCCCGGCTCACCCTCCGCCTCACCCCGGCGACCCCGCTCCTCGCCGAACCCGCCTGAGCCGGCGCACCGCCCCCGGTTCCCGCACGAGCATGCCCCGCGGCCCCGTCCGGCCACGGGGCGCTCTGTCGCGCTCACCCACGCGGGCTAGTCCGTGGTTACCACTCCCAACCCTCTTGGGCAGGAGTGCAATTGGGAGCAACCGCCCGCATGGGTGACGCGTCCCTACCGAGTGAGTACCGCTGCTGCGAAATCCCTGCGGAATCCTCTCCGTGGGGCAACACTGGGACCGACCGAAGGAAACGGGGGAGCGGCCATGAACACCTCATCGAGCCGCACGACGACGTTCACCACACCGCAGCGAAAGACAACTTCCATGTGCCAGCACCAACCGCCATGCCCGTCAGCCGACTCCTCCGACCGGGAGGCCGCCCACCTTGTGGCGCACCACCCGGAGCAGGGCTGGAGCCTGCTCTGCAACGGCGTCCTGCTCTTCGAGGACACCGGTGAGCTGCTGCCGGACGGGCAGGTCATCGCCCCGCACCGCGCTCGCGCCACCGCCGCCGCCTGACCCCGAGCGCGGCACGCACCACAGGGCCCCCGGCAGATCTGCCGAGGGCCCTTGAATGTTGCGGTGGATCCGCTGCCGTGACTCAGTTGTCGTACGCGTCCAGCGGCGGGCAGGAGCAGACGAGGTTACGGTCGCCGAAGGCACCGTCGATCCGGCGCACCGGCGGCCAGTACTTCTCGGAGGCCTCGACGCCGGACGGGAAGACCGCCTCCTCGCGGGTGTAGGCGTGCGACCAGTCGCCACCGAGCGCGGCCGCGGTGTGCGGGGCGTTGCGCAGCGGGTTGTCGTCCTTGTCCCACTCCCCCGTGCCGACCTTCTCGATCTCCGCGCGGATGGCGATCATCGCGTCGCAGAACCGGTCCAGCTCGCCGAGGTCCTCGCTCTCGGTCGGCTCGATCATCAGCGTGCCGGCCACGGGGAAGGACATCGTCGGCGCGTGGAAGCCGTAGTCGATGAGCCGCTTGGCGACGTCGTCGATGCTCACGCCGGTCGCCTTGGTCAGCGGCCGGACGTCGATGATGCACTCGTGGGCGACCAGGCCGCCGGGGCCGGTGTAGAGCACCGGGTAGTGCGGCTCCAGGCGCTTGGCGATGTAGTTGGCGCTCAGCACCGCCACCTGGGTGGCGCGCTTGAGGCCCTCGCCGCCCATCAGGCGGACGTACGCCCAGGAGATCGGCAGGATGCCGGCCGAGCCCCAGGGCGCGGCGGAGATCGGTCCCACGCCCGTCTCGGGACCCGCGCCCGGCTGCAGCGGGTGGTTGGGCAGGTAGGGCGCCAGGTGGGCGCGCACGCCGACCGGGCCGACGCCCGGGCCACCGCCGCCGTGCGGGATGCAGAAGGTCTTGTGCAGGTTGAGGTGCGAGACGTCGCCGCCGAACTTGCCGGGCTCGGCGAGACCGACCAGCGCGTTGAGGTTGGCGCCGTCGACGTAGACCTGGCCGCCGGCGTCGTGCACCGCCGCGCAGATCTCGGTGATGTGCTCCTCGAACACGCCGTGCGTGGAGGGGTAGGTGACCATCAGGACCGAGAGCTCGTCACGGTGCTTCTCGATCTTGGCGTGCAGGTCGTCGGCGTCGACCTCGCCGTCCTCGCCGGTCTTGACGACGACGACCTTCATCCCGGCCATCACCGCGCTGGCGGCGTTGGTGCCGTGCGCGGAGGACGGGATCAGGCAGACCGTGCGCTGCTCGTCGCCGTTGGCACGGTGGTAGGCACGTACCGCCAGCAGACCGGCCAGCTCGCCCTGCGATCCGGCGTTGGGCTGGATGGAGACCTTGTCGTAGCCGGTGACGGTGGCCAGCCGCTCCTCCAGCTCCTGGATCAGCGTGAGGTAGCCCTGGGCCTGGGCGGCCGGCGCGAAGGGGTGCAGCTGGCCGAAGGCGGGCCAGGTGACCGGCTCCATCTCGGTGGTCGCGTTCAGCTTCATGGTGCAGGAGCCGAGCGGGATCATGCCGCGGTCCAGTGCGTAGTCCTTGTCCGCGAGGGTGCGCAGGTAGCGCAGCATCGCGGTCTCGGAGCGGTACTGGTGGAAGACCGGGTGGGCGAGGTAGTCGTCGCTGCGCAGCAGGGCCTGCGGCAGCGCCTCGGCGGCGGCCGCGTCCAGCTGCTCGACGTCGCCGTGCACCCCGAAGGCGCCCCAGACGCCGGCCAGCTGCGCGCGTCCGGTGGTCTCGTCGCACGCGATGCCGACGAGGTCGGCGTCGACCTGCCGGAGGTTGACGCCGGCCTCGCGGGCGGCGGCGACGACCTCGGCGGCCCGGCCGGGCACCCGCGCGGTCAGCGTGTCGAAGTACGCGTCGTGCACGATCTCCACCCCGCCGGCCCGCAGGCCCTCGGCGAGGACCGCGGCGTAGCGGTGAGTGCGCCGGGCGATGGTCCGCAGGCCCTCGGGGCCGTGGTAGACCGCGTACATGCCGGCCATGACGGCGAGCAGCACCTGCGCGGTGCAGATGTTGCTGGTGGCCTTCTCCCGGCGGATGTGCTGCTCACGGGTCTGCAGCGCGAGGCGGTAGGCCTTGTGGCCGTCGGCGTCGACGGAGACGCCCACCAGGCGGCCGGGCAGGCTGCGGGCGAACTGGTCGCGGACGGCCATGAAGCCGGCGTGCGGTCCGCCGAAGCCCATCGGGACGCCGAAGCGCTGGGTGGTGCCGACGGCGATGTCCGCGCCGAGCTCGCCGGGCGAGGTCAGCAGCGTCAGGGCGAGCAGATCGGCGGCGACGGTGACGACCGCGCCCAGCTCGTGGGCCTGCTCGATGAGCGCGCGCGGGTCGCGGACCGCACCGGAGGCGCCCGGGTACTGCAGCAGCACACCGAACACCCCGCGCTCGGCGATCTCGGCCGGGATGCCGTCCGACAGGTCGGCGACCACGACCTCGACGCCGGTGGGCTCCGCACGGGTCTCGATCACGGCGATGGTCTGCGGCAGACAGTCGGCGTCGACCAGGAAGACGCCCTGCTTGACCTTGCCGACCCGGCGGGAGAGCGCCATCGCCTCGGCGGCCGCGGTGCCCTCGTCCAGCAGGGAGGAGCCGGAGGTGGGCAGGCCGGTCAGGTCGGCGACCATCGTCTGGAAGTTCAGCAGCGCCTCCAGGCGGCCCTGCGAGATCTCCGGCTGGTAGGGCGTGTACGCCGTGTACCAGGCCGGGTTCTCCATGACGTTGCGCAGGATCACCGGCGGGGTGAACGTGCCGTAGTAGCCGAGTCCGATCATGGACGCCAGCACCTGGTTGCGGTCCGCGAGGCCGTGCAGCTCCTGGAGCACCTCGGCCTCGGTACGGGCCTGCGGCAGGCCCAGCGCCTCGGCGCTCTTGATGACATCGGGCACGGCGGTGGCGGTGAGCTCGTCCAGCGATCCGAACCCGATGTGCGCGAGCATCTTGGCCTGCGCCTCGTGGTCGGGGCCGATGTGCCGGTGCTCGAAGGGAGTGCCGCTTTCCAGCTCGGTCAAGGAGATGCGATTGGTGGTCATCTGCGGGGGCCTCCTGGTCACGCGACCTACGAGGGGCACCACGGCGCGGGTGCCCGGACGGCCTCCCCCTCTGTCATCTCAACCTGAGAGCTTCACCGGCCCGCACGAGGCGGCCCGGCTTTCACCGTCGGTGAGGAGGGGTCCCGGAGCTGTGCCTTCCGCGGCCCGCCCTGCTTTCCAGAGTGACCTCGCCCACGCGGTACGTGTGCCTGAGAGATTCCGGGGAGGATTTGCTCCTTCGGCGCCCTGGTCGCGAACGATCAGGGACTCTCCCGCAAGGGGTCTGCGGCCATTGGCCAGCCTACCAGCGCGGCACTCGAAGGATCCTTCGAGTGGCCAGGGCATGAAATGTGCCGTTTGGTAGTTGTCAGAGGGCAGTTGCGACCAATTGGAGGGGCCGTGCAAACCGATATCGATCCCCGGAGCCTGATCGGCCGCAAAGCGTTCGACCGTAACGGCGCCAAAATAGGCACGATCGACGAGGTCTACCTCGACGACGCGACGGGGGAACCGGAGTGGGCGGCCGTGCGTACCGGACTCTTCAGCAGGGACGCGTTCGTCCCCCTCGAACCCAGCAAGATGGTCGGTGAGGGCCTGCACATTCCCTACGACCGTAAGCTGATCAAGGACGCACCGGACTTCGGCGTCGGCCGCCATCTCTCCCCCGAGCAGGAACTCCAGCTCTACCACCACTACCGACTGGATATCTCCTCGCCGACCGACCCGGTGTCCTCCCCCGGCTCCGGCGACCAGGACTTCGGCAAGATCGCCGGCTCGGACGACTGACCGTCCGCCGGCCCCCCGCCCACCAGCGGCAGGGGCTCCCCCGGCCGCAGCGCCGGATCCTCGACAGCAAAGGTCCGCACCCTCCCCGGTGCGGACCACGGCGTTTCGAAGCGTACGGTCACTCTCCCCACCCCGCTCCCCTGCACCCAGCCCGCGCCGTACTCGTCGTGCAGCACGTCCCGTCCCGGATCCCAGCGCCGCGGCCGCTCCTCCTCGGCCTCCACCGCCGCCCCGCCACCGGACAGCTCCGCCGCCGCCTTCGCGGCCTTCTCCGCCTCCTCCGCCTCCCGCTCCGTCGCCGCCTGGGCGAACAGATCCTCCTGTGTGAAGTCGGCCAGTCCGCTGACCCCCACGCCCAGCAGCCGCACCCCGCCCGTGGTGTCCACCGTCTCCAGCAGCCGCACAGCGGCCTCCCGTATCACCGCGGGGTCGTCGGTCGGCCCACGGAGCGTCTCGGAGCGGGTCAGCGTCGAGAAGTCGTAGTTGCGCACCTTGATGACCACCGTCCGCCCGGAGCGCCCGGCGGCCCGCAGCCGCTGTACGCAGCGGTCGGCCAGCCGCAGCACCTCGCTGCGCACCCGCGTCCGGTCGGTCAGATCGACCTCGAAGGTGTCCTCGACCGAGATGGACTTCGCATCCCGCTCGGCCACCACGGGCCGGTCGTCCCGGCCCAGCGCCATCGCGTAGAGCCCGGCGCCGTGCGCCCTGCCCAGCAGCCGCACCAGCTCGGCCTCGCCGGCCTCCGCGGTCTCGGCGACGGTGTGGATCCCGGCCCGGCGCAGCGTCTCGGCCGTCGCGGGCCCCACCCCCGGCAGCGTCCGCACCGTCATCGGCCCCAGCAGCTCGCGCTCGGTACCGGGCTCGATCACCACCAGACCGTTCGGCTTGGCAGCCTCGGACGCGATCTTCGCCAGCAACTTGGCGCCGGCCAGCCCCACCGAGCCGGTCAGGCCCGTGGCCGAGCGGATGTCGCGGCGCAGCTGCTCCCCCACGGCCCGCACCGCGGCCGTGTGCGGCGGCACCCCGCCCGCCTCCAGGTCGACGAACGCCTCGTCCAGGCTCAGCGGCTCCACCAGCGGCGACAGCGCGTGCAACAGCTCCATCACCACCTCACTCACCTGGCGGTACAAGGAGAAGCGCGGGGCGAGATAAGCGGCGTTGGGGCACAGCCGGCGCGCCTGGGCCGTCGGCATCGCGGAGCGGACACCGAACACCCGGGCTTCGTACGACGCCGTGGAGACCACCCCGCGCACGCCGATCCCGCCGACCACCACGGGCTTGCCGCGAAGGCTCGGCTTGGCCGCCTGCTCGGCGGCCGCGAAGAACGCATCCATGTCGAGATGCAGGATCGTCGGCGCGGGTCTCACATCTCCGATGCTGCCCCATGCCACTGACAATCGGCGCCATGCCGGGCCGGTGCGGCCGCCGGGACTCAGCCCGCCCGGTTGCGCCGCCGCGCCAGCTCGTCGTGCGGGTTCTTCCCGACCAGGGTCTCGCCGGTGTCCACACGCTCCCCGTGGAGCTGTGACAGCGCGCCCTCCACGTCCCGCCACACCACGCCCACGGCGATGCCGAAGACGCCCTGGCCGCCCTGGAGCAGGTCCACGACCTGGTCGGGCGAGGTGCACTCGTAGACCGTCGCGCCGTCACTCATGAGCGTCATCCGGGTCAGATCCGCCAGCCCGCGGGCCCGGAGGTGCTGGACGGCGGTGCGGATGTTCTGCAGCGACACCCCGGTGTCCAGCAGCCGCTTGACGATCTTCAGGACCACGACGTCCCGGAAGCTGTAGAGCCGCTGGGTGCCGGAGCCGTACGCAGGCCGGATGCTCGGCTCCACCAGGCCCGTACGCGCCCAGTAGTCGAGCTGCCGGTAGGTGATGCCCGCTGCCGCACAGGCGGTCGGGCCGCGATAGCCGATGCTCTGCGCCTCGCAGTCCCCCGACACCGCCGCGGCCGGTGCCGGGGCAGGGTTCGCTGCTGCGCCCGAGTGGAGCGGCAACGCCCCTTCCGCCGCCATACCGTCGCCGGTGATTGCCACGCCGCCCTC
>Ga0207426_1001374_pt1 | contig 20609 bp, 19 predicted proteins | sample AraplaMF_Cvi_mMS_FD_184265 | JGI IMG/M metagenome (GOLD analysis project Ga0207426, IMG submission 184265) | Arabidopsis root microbial communities from the University of North Carolina, USA - plate scrape MF_Cvi_mMS (SPAdes) (version 2) | ecosystem: Host-associated > Plants > Roots > Endosphere... | reverse complement strand
GACTTGCACTGCGAACGAGCTGACGAAGCCGAAGCCGAGTGCCGCATAGGCCGGCGCGACGACGCGCAAGTAAGTGACGCCTTCGCTGACGACCTCGGCATCGTGGCTGAAGAGATGAATCCAGGCGGTCGGGACGAACGCGACCAGCAGGCCGATCGCGCCGGTCATGATCATTCCGACCACGCCGCTGATCCAGCCGATGCGGCGTGCCCGCGCGATCTGGCCCGCGCCCATGTTGACGCCGACCATGGTCAGGGTCGCGGTGCTGATGCCGAACAGCAGCGGGATCAGGATGTAGTCGAGCCGCGAGGCGATACCGTAACCGGCCAGCGCCGAGGTACCGAACAGGCCGACCGCGCCGGTGACGAGGATGACGGTGAGATTGGTCAGCACCGCGTTGAACGCGGTGGGGATGCCGACCTTCAGCATGTCCCCGAAGATCTTTGCGCGCAGCGGCGTGATGTGCAGCTTCAACCCGGTCGCGCCCGAGGCCATGTAGCGCAGCAGGAACAGCATCGCCGCGCCATAATAGAGACCGAAGGCGACGCCGGCCCCGCCGATGCCGAGTTGTGGGATCGGCCCGAAGCCGAAGATCAGCGCGGGCGAGACCGGAATGGTCACGATGGCGCCGACCAGCGTCACCAGCGCGGGCACCCGGACATTGCCGGCACCGCGCAGCGCGGCGGCCTGGAGATTGACGATCCAGACCGGAATGGCGCCCGCGAACAGATAGTTCGAATAGGTGGTGGCGGCTGCCAGCGCGCCATCGGTGCCGCCGAGGGCACGATAGAGATGCGGGCCGCCGACGATGACGCCGAGCGTGAACAGGCCGCCAGCGATGATCGCCAGGATCACGGCGTGAAACAGCGCCGCCTCGGCATCGGCGCGGCGGCCGGCGCCGACCGCACGGGCGACGGAGGATGCGACGCCGGAGCCGAAGCCGCCGTTCGACATCATCGTCATCAGCATGAAGATCGGAAATACCAGCGCGGCACCCGCCAGCGCATCGGTGCCGAGGAAGCCGACATAATAGGCTTCGGCGATATTGACCGCGGTCTGTGCGACGAGGACGGTCACCGTCGGCAGCGCGAGCTTGAGCAGCGTGGGCAGGATCGGTGCGGTGAGCAGCGCGGCGCGCCGCTGCTCGGCTGCGGTGGGCGCGGCTGGCGCGGCCTGGCGAAGCGGGGGTGCGGCGTGGGCCACGAAGGGCGTGGCGGACAGGGCCGGCGCGGCGGCATCTTCAACGGACATGGGCTGGATCCCGTAATTCTTCGGACCGCCCGATCGGCCGCCCATTGCATTATGACTATAATGTATTATTATGATCGTAATGCAATAGGCCTTGCATTACATTTTGTTGCCGGGCTGAAAGCCGGGTCGGAGGAGGCGGAATTGGCGCGCTACGACAAGGGTCACAAGGACACCACGCGGCGGCACATCATCGATGTGGCCTCGTCGCAGTTCCGCGAGAGCGGCATCGCCGCGGTCGGCCTCGCCGGCATCATGGCGGAGGCGGGCCTCACCAACGGCGCCTTCTACACGCACTTCGCCTCCAAGGAGGACCTGGTACGCGCGGTACTGCTCGACATGCTCGAGCGGCGCGAGCAGCGGCACAGGGACAATATCGATAACGGCGTCGCGCTGGAGACGGTGATCCGCGACTACCTCTCCCTCCGGCACCGCGATGGCGCGGCAACCGGCTGCCCGGCGGCCGCGCTGGTGTCCGAGGTCGCGCGGCATCCGAAGCCGACGCGGCAGGCCTTTACGGGAAAGGTCTCCGACATCCTCGCGCTGATGGCGAAGCAGATGCCGGACGGCTCGCCCGCGGAGCGGCAGCGGCGCGCGCACGTGGTCTATTCGACCTTGATCGGCGCGCTGCAATTGTCGCGTGCGGTAAGCGACAGGCAATTGGCCGAAGAGATTCTGGCCGACGCGGCGGACGCCGCGATCGCGATTGCGAACGGGGGCTGATCCCTCGACGCCTGCGGAGCAGGCATCACCTTACATCACCTGTACGACGCTCATCTTGCCGCGCGAAGCGCCCATCCCGGGCGCTCGCGGGCCTCGGCTCGATTGCATTGAGCGGAGATGCCGATTACCAAGGCGAAATGAGCACCGAATCCCAATGGCATGGCGAGGACCCGCTTTCCCTGCCCGCGCAGCGAAGGCGATGGCCCTACGTCCTCCTGTTCATCGTCATCCTGGCGCTGGCCGGTGGTGGCGGCGCCTATGCCTGGATGAACCTGGATCAGGTCATGGATTTGGTACAGGGCAAGCAAGCCGAAGCCAAATCCGCCTCAGGCGACGAAGCCATGATGACCGACCTGCTCGCCGCGCAGCAGAAGACTAACGAGGACCTCGCGACGCTCGAGCGCAAGCTTGCCGAGCAGCAGCAGCAGTTGAAGGACGTCACCGACCAGCTGGCCGACGTGACGGCGAAGCTCGGCGCGTTGAAGGGCACGGTTGCTCCGCCGCCTCCGGTGCTGCTGCCTCCCTCACCGACGCCGCCGCCGGTCGCGAGCGCGCAACCACCTGCTCCTGCGCGAGCAGCCCCAAGGCCGAAGCAGCCGCCGCGACCTGCGCGGCCCGCGCCTGCCTCGGGCCCCATCTCCGTCGGCGGCGCGCCACTGAACGCGACCGCCGCCCCCGGAACGCGCTGAGGTCAGCCGACCTCCTGACGCACCCTGGCCGCGGCGTCGCACATCGCCTTCAGCTTCCCGAACGCGGTCGCGCGCGGCATGTACTTCATGCCGCAATCCGGCGCCGGAACCAGCCGATCCGGCGAGACGTATTTCAGCCCGTTGCGGATGCGGTCAGCGACCGTGTCGACGCTCTCGATCGCGGGATCGGCGAGATCGAGCACGCCGAGCATGATCTTCTTCGACGAGAGATCCTTGAGCACACCGAGGTCGAGCTTCGGCTGCGCCGCCTCGATCGAGATCTGGTCGGCGATGGTGTCGTCGAGCTCGGCGAGGAAGGAATAGCCGGCCGGCTTGTTCGAGCCCGGCACGACCGCGGCATAGCCGAAGCAGAGATGCACGACGGTCGGCACGGTGATGCCCTGCAAGGCGCGGTTGATCGCCTTGACGGCATAGCGCTTGGCGAGGTCCGGATTGTTGCGCACCCAGGGCTCGTCGAGCTGGATCACATCCGCGCCCGCCTTCTGAAGATCGAGCGCCTCGGCATTGACGGCCTCGGCGAGCGCCATCGCGAGCTCTTCCTCGTCCTTGTAGAACTCGTTCTTGGCCTGCTGGCTCATCGTGAACGGACCAGGCAGGGTGATCTTCGCGGCGCGCTCGGTGTTCTTGCGCAGGAACTGCATGTCATGCAGCTCGACCGGTCCCTTGCGCTTGATCGGGCCGACGACGCGCGGCACCGGCGTCTGGGTGTTGCCGGTGCGGGCGACGATCATCGCGGGATTGTCGCCGTCGATGCCGTCGAGCGCGGTGGCGAAGCGGTTGGAGTAGCTCTCGCGGCGGATCTCGCCATCGGTCACGATGTCGATGCCGGCGCGTTCCATGTCGCGGATCGCGACGATGGTGGCGTCGTCCTGCGCTTCCTCCAGATGCTCCGCGGGCAGCCGCCACATGTCGTGCAGGCGGGTGCGCGGCACCACCTTCGACAGCATCGCGCGGTTCACCAGCCATTCCGGCTGCGGATAGCTGCCGACCACGGTGGTCGGCAGGATGTGCGTTGGCATGGGCATGGGGGTCTCCTTCTTATTGTTGCCGAGCGCAGCCGGTCAGGCTGCGCGTCCCTCGTCCTTGACCGGATTGCTGAGGATGCCGATGCCGGAGATCTCGATCTCGACGGTGTCGCCGCCCTTCATCCACAGCGGCGGCGTGCGGTAGGCGCCGACGCCACCGGTCGTGCCCGTTACGATCACGTCACCCGGCGCGAGCTCGGTGAAAGTCGAGCAATAGGCAATCAGGGCCTGGACGTCGAAGACGAGGTCGGAGATCGGCGCCTTCTGCACCTCGACGCCGTTGAGGCGCGTGATCAGCGTCTGCTTGGTGACGTCGGTCAGTTCGTCGGTCGTGACCATCCAGGGGCCGAAGCCGCCGGTGCCGGCAAAGTTCTTGCCCGGCGCGAATTGCGAGGTGTGGCGCTGCCAGTCGCGGATGCTGCCGTCGTTGTAGCAGGCATAGCCAGCGACATGGCCGAGCGCGGCCTCGCGCGAGATGCGGCGGCCGGCCTTGCCGATGATGACGGCCATCTCGCCCTCGTAATCGAAACGCTCGGACTCCAGCGGCCGGATCATCGGCTGGCCGTGGCCGACCTGGCTGTTGGCGAAGCGGGTGAAGATCATCGGATGCGCCGGCGTCGGATGACCGCTCTCGGCCAGATGCGTGGCGTAGTTGACGCCGATGCAGAAGATCTTGTCGGGATCGGGAATGGTCGGCAGCAGCGCAACGTCCTGCAGCGCGTAGTCAGGCTTCTCGCCGGCGAGCTTCTTCAGCTCGTCGAGCGAACCCTTCGCCAGCAACGCCTTCAGCGTCGGATAGGTCTTGAGACGCTTGCCGGCGTCGATGACGCCCTTGTCGGTGACGACGCCATAGCTTGCGGTGCCGGCGTGGGTGAAGCTTGCAACTTTCATCAGTCAAACACTCTCTTCGATGGAGGATACGTAGTCGTGGATCGGAAGTGCGATCTCGCCGTTGCGGATCGGAACGCATTGCGGCGGGAAGTCTTGGCAAAAACGGGCGCCGGAGGCGTCGGCACGATCGAGGAAGCGCTCGAGATGATCCATCGCGCCGGTCGGCAGATCGTGCAGCACCATCAACGTCCAGGGCTGGCGGCTACACTGGTCGAGCGCGCGATCAACCCAACCGTCAGGGTCGTCCCAATCGCGCGGAATGGAATTCCAGAGCACGCAGCTGTAGCTGTTGCGAGTGAGATGGTCGACCACGGACGGCTTCAGCAGCCGCGTATCCAGATTGCCGCCGCCACCGAAGGGCCGGAACCAGCGTTGCGAATGCGCGAGTTCGCCGATCAGTCCCTGCGTACGACCGATCTCGTTCTCGGCCGTGTGACTGTCCCCCTGCTCTCCGAGCGGAATGCTGTGCGTGAAGGTGTGATTGCCGATCCAGTGGCCCTCGCCATGCGCGCGGGCCGCGAGCGCGCGCCTCGCGGGGTCGGCCAGCTTCTCGCCGATGACGAAGAAGGTGGTCTTGATCCCGCGCGCGCCGAGACTATCGAGCACGCGCGGCGTCACGTCTGGATCGGGGCCGTTGTCGAATGTGAGCGTCAGATCGTACACGCTGGAATACCTCAGGTCGCCGGCTGCATCGCGCCCGACGCGACTTCGTCATTGGCCTGGCCGGCACGGGTGCCAGTCTGCCAGATCGCTGCCTTGCGCTCGATCCAGCGGATCGCAGCGTTGAAGGCGATGGCGAGGAACAGCACCAGCAGAACGCCTGCGAACACGTGCGGGCTGTCGAGGATGGTCCTATAACGCGAAATCAGATAGCCGATGCCGGCCGAGGAGATCAGCATCTCCGAAACCACGACGCCAACGATGACGAGCGCGCCGCCGACGCGCAGGCCGGACAGCACCGTCGGGATCGCTGCGGGAATGATGACGCGGACCAGCCGCTGGCTCAGCGTCGCGCCCATGCTGCGCGCGGCGAGCAGAAGCTGCGGGTCGATGGTCTGGATGCCGGCGGCGGTGGCCAGCATCGTCGGCAGGAAGCCATAGATCGAGGCGAACGCGATCTTGGACTCTGAGCCGATGCCGAGCCACACCGTGAAGACCGGATAGAGGATCACCAGCGGCACCGCATAGAGGCTCGACACCATCGGCATGATCAGCACGCGCGGGCGCGGCAAGCTGCCGACGATGGCGCCGAGCAGGATGCCGCCGCCGCAGGCGAACGCCATCGAGACCACGACCTCGTAGAGCGTCACGGCGAGCGCATGACCGTATTCAGGTGCGTCCGTCCAGCCCGCCAGCAATGTCGACGACAGCGACGGCAGGAACAGCTCCGGAATGAGCCCAATGCGCGGCAGCAACTCCCACAGCGCAATCAACCCGATCACGATCGAATACCGCAGCGTTTTGGCGCTCATCTCCGCCTCACGCCGATTTGCGGATGTGCCGCCAGATGCGGTCGCGCAGCGCGCCGAAAGCATCGCCGCTCAGCATCTCGTAGGTACGCGGCCGCGGCAGCTGGACCTGAAGATGATCGACGATGCGGCCGGGCCGCGCCGACATCACGATCACCTCGTCGGCGAGATAGACCGCTTCAGTCAGGCTGTGCGTGACGAACACGACCGTCTTGCCGGTCGCCGCCCAGATCCGCAGCAGCTCGTCGCCCATGGTCATGCGGGTCTGCTCGTCGAGCGCGGCGAACGGCTCGTCCATCAACAGCACCGGCGGATCCTGCACCAGCCCGCGCGCGATCGAGACACGCTGCTTCATGCCGCCCGACAGCTCGTGCGGATGGCGCTTGCCGAAGCCATCGAGGCCGACCAGCTTGAGCGCGTCCTGCGCCTTGGCACGTCGCTCCGCCTTGGGCACGCCGCGCAGCGCCAGCGGAAATTCGACATTGTCTTCGGCCGTCAGCCACGGAAACAGGCTCGCCTCCTGGAACACCACACCAACCCGATCAGGGTCAGGCTGCGGGATCGGCGCGCCGCTGATGGTGATGGTGCCCGAGGTCTGCTGACGCAGGCCCGCCATCATCATCAACAGGGTCGACTTGCCGCAGCCGCTCGGGCCGACCAGCACGACGAAGCGGCCGGGCTTGATCTCGAGCGAAACGTCGTCGAGCGCGACGACATCCTGCGACCGGCCCCTGAAGACCTGGCCGACATTCTTCACCTCGATCGCGCCGGCCCGCGCGGCGGGCTTCAACGGGGTCACGTTCGCCAATGGCTGCATCGCGTTTCCACCCATCTGACAAGTTCGTTGAAGGTCATGGCGATCGCGGCGACCATCACGACGCCGGCGAGAAGCTGCTTCATCTGGAAGTTTTCGCCCCAGGTCGCGATCTGATGGCCGATGCCGTCGCGCGAAGCGTACATCTCGGCGAGGATCACGCCGGTAAGATTGAAGATCATGGAGATCCGCAACGCCTCCAGCAGTACCGGCAGCATGCTCGGCAAGTAAACCCGGAAGGCCGTCTGCCACGGCGTGGCGCCATAGGAGCGTGCGACCGTGAGATGCTCGACCTTGACCGATTCCACCGCCGTCGTAGTCGACATGATCACGATGAAGATCGTCGAGAAGAAGCCGAAGCCGACCTTCTGGGCGAAGCCGACGCCGAACACCAGGATGAACATCGGCAGGAAAATCGACTTGGGGATGCTGAAGGCGAAGAACAGCAACGGCTTGGCGACATCCGCGAAATAACGGTTCTCCGCGACCAGGAAGCCGATCAGCGCGCCGAAGGGCACGGCCAGCGCGAACGCGGCCAGCACCTCGGTCGCGGTCACCATCAGGTCCTTCTGCACGGAGGCGCGCTGCAGCAGATCGCCGAGCGTCACGAAAGTGTCCGAGGCCGACGGCAGCAGGCGCGGATTCACGATGCCGGTGCGCGACAGCACCTCCCACAGCGCCAGGATCGCGACGATGATCGCGATCCGCGCGAGGTTGATGGCGAGCGTGCTCTGCATCGCCGCTACTTGGTCGGAACCGGCTTGAACTTGGTCGAGACCACGTCCTCGACCGGCACGATGTCCTTGAGACCGCCGAGCTTGGCGAGGTCGAGCGACAGCTGCACGGCCGCGTTGACGTTGGCAGCACCCATGTCGCCGCTGGTCTCCAGCTTCATGATGGTGTTGTCGTATTCGAGCGCGGCGATCTCCGGCGGCATTTCGTAGAGCTCGGCGATCAGCTTGACGGTGACATCCTTGTTGGCTCGCATGAACGCGACCGCACCATAGAGCGCGTTCACCGCCTTCTGCACCAGCTGCGGCTTCGAATCCGCGAGCTTGTCGAGCACGATCCAGCCTGCGGTGAGGTTCGGCGGAATGGCGGTCGCATAGTCGAGAATGCTCTTGGCCTCGCCGGACTTCGATATCTGGAAACTCAGCGGCGAATAGACCACGGCGGCTTCGACATTGCCGGCCAGCAGGTTCGGCACCAGGCCGCCGCCGCCGACGGGGACGCGGGTGAAATCGATCTTCTTGTCCTGGATGGTCCAGAGCGCGAGCAGATCCGAGCCGGAACCGGCCGCCGTGATCGCGACCTTCTTGCCGTTGAGGTCCTTGACGTCGAGCGTCGACTTGGTCGGCACCATCAACTGCCAGCCGAAATTGCCCATCGCGGCATTGGCGACGATGCGCGACATCACGCCTTTCTTGCGGCCGGCCGAGACCAGCGAGGGCGGATCGAGGATGATGTCAGCTGCGCCCGCGGCCATGCCCTCGAAGGTCTCGGCGCCGCTGCGATAGATGGTCAGCTCGGCCTGGATACCTTCCTTCTCGAACAGCTTCTGCCGTACCGCCGTCTCGGCGATCGTCGTCGGCCAGTAGGTTTTCGTGGGCAGGCCGACGCGAATGGTGTCGGCCGCGCTCGCAGGGCCCGCCAGCATCGTGGCGGCAACGAGCGACATGAGCGCATGGCGGCGATTGATCTTCATTGTTTCCTCCCGGTGTTTCTTTTTTATGCCGAATTCGTGGGGATCGTCAGGTCGCGCGGCTCACCTCCGCGATGCGCGAGGCGGCGAGCTCGACGAAATCTTTGGTGATGCCGAAGTGCTTTGACAACGCGCGAACTGCCGCATCTGCATCGCGCTTCACCACGGCAGAGACGATCGCCTTGTGCTCGGCCTCGACATCGCGCGGCTTGCCGCCGAGCTCGCGCCGGATCGACAGCCGGCGATAGCGCTCGCTCTGCTCGTGCAGCACGTCGCGGAAACCGAGCAGCCACGGCGAGCCGCAGGCATTGACCAGCGCACGATGGAAGATGCGGTGACGGATCACCCACTCCTCGTAGTGTACGGTGGGATCATCGGGGTAGTGATAGGGAACGGCCTTGAGATCGGCCCAGGCGGATTTCACCGAGGCGAGCCAGGCCTCGTCGCCGCGCTCGATCGAACGGCGCAGCGCCAGGCCCTCGATGTCGATCCGCGTCTGCGTGACGTCGGCGAGATCGGCGAGCGACACCGGGCTGACACGAAAGCCGCGCTGGTCGGACGCCTGCACCAGACCGTCGGCCACCAGACGCGACAGCGCCTCGCGCACGGCGGCCAAGCTTACGGAGAACTGCTTTGCGAGCCCGGCGATATGCAGCTTCTGTCCCGGCAGCAACCGCGTCGCCAGGATATCGGCGCGCAAGCGCTCGTGCAGCGCCGATGTCAGACTGCGCGGACCATCACCGGGGCTGCCGGACAACTGGAACTGAAGCGGACCCATGCCCGGATGATCGCAAGGCAGGGCGCGAGGGTCAATAGAAAATCGAAAATCGATTTTTCTAGCCTAGGTTTGGGATTCGCCGGAAGCGAGACCGCGAATTGAGGCGGCTGCTCTTCCCCATCGTCATTGGGAGCACAGCGACGCGATCCAGACTGCCGCCTCGGAAGGATTTCTGGATTGCCTCGCTGCGCTCGCAATGACGGTGTGAGAGGCGACATCGCCGTCCTCCAATGCGCATTCTTGACGGCAGGTACGTCCTTTATCGCTGCGACCCTTCCGACGGCGCAACATCCAAACGAACGGCGACGCCATCCAGCTCCGGGCTTGGCGCCGGGTAAAACTTCATCACCAGCGGATCATGGCCGGGGACGATATGGTCCGCATCCGGCGCCGCGGCACGCAGCTTGTCGAAGCCAACCAGCATGTCGCCGACATGAAACGCCGTCGTGAACGGGCGCTCGCTGGTCATGTTCTCGTAGAAATGACTGACGTCGGAGGCGAGCACGACGGGTCCGCGCCGGGTGTTGACGCGAACGAACTGAAGCCCGGCCGAATGGCCGCCTGCAGCATGGACCGTCAGTCCCGGCGCGATCTCGGCATCGCCGTCGTAGAACAGCACCCGGCGCGCGTAATTCAGCCGCACGATGCCGCAGACATCCTCGACCTCGAACGAATGCGACAGTCTGGGATAGTGCATGTAGCGCCCGGTGGCATAGGCGAGTTCGCGCTCCTGGAGATGGAAGCGCGCATTGGGAAACCGGTCGAAATTGCCGGCGTGATCGTAGTGCAGATGGGTGAGGATCACGTCCTTGACGTCGGCGACGTCGATATCGAACGCGGCCAGCGTCTCGACCGGGCAGCGCAGGAATTCTCGCCTGCGCTGCCTGGCGACTTCGGCATTGAATCCGGTGTCGATGACGAAGGTGCGCCCGCCGCCCTTCGCCAACCACACGAAATAATCCATCGGCATCGGCCCGTCATGCGGGTCGCCGCCGATGAAGTGCTCGCTCCGTTGCGCATCCCGCGTGGCGTAGCGGATGGCGAAGAGCTCGTATTCCGGATCTGCCATAGGACTTCCGCTCCCGTCAGGAACCGGCCGCATCGACCTCGTTGAAAGCCTCGCGGGCGTTGCGGAAGGCGTCGATGCCGGCGGGCACGCCGCAATAGACGGCGACCTGGAGCAGGATTTCCTTGATCTCTTCCTTGGTCAGCCCGTTCTTCAGCGCGCCCTTCACGTGCAATTTCAATTCGTGCGGGCGGTTCAGCGCGCCGAGCATGGCCAGATTGACGATCGAGCGCGTGCGCCGGTCGACGCCGGGCCGCGTCCACAGCGCGCCCCAGCAGAATTCGGTCGACCATTCCGCCATGGTGCGCGTGAACTCGTCGGCGCCCGCGATCGACTTGTTGACGTAGTCCTCGCCGAGCACTTCCTTGCGAACCTTGAGGCCCTTTTCGAACAGTTCGGTCTTGCTCATGATATTCCCTTTCAGGTCTTGAGAGAGTTGAGTTGGAAACTGACTAGCGCAGCCGCGGCCGCAGCGATCGCAGGAGATGGCCGGCGTCATCGACCGTATCGAGCCGCCAGACCGCATCGATGACGCGGTCCGCGTTCCAATCGCTTCGTCCGGTCCGTATGCCCTCGCGCAGTTTGTCTTCGATGTCGCGGTCCGACAGCGGCGCAGCTTGGCTCCCGCGCGGCGATGTCACGGCCTCGGTGAGCACCTCGCCGGACGACAGGCGCAAGCTGATCCGCGCGGCGCCATCGGGCATCTCGCGGTCGAGCTCCGCCCTCACCTTCAGCCGCAGTTGCGCGATATCGGGACGGACCACAGTCTCCTGCGCGAATTCGGTCACGCCGGCCTTGCCGAGCAGCAATCCGATGGCCACGCAATGGTGAATGCTGACGCGCGCATCGCGCTCGTTGTTGACCGGACGGTCGCCGCGCGCGAGCAGCAGTGCCGAGCCCTGCACCGTGACCTGCTCGACCCGATCGACCTTGCGGCCGATACGCTCGCGCAGCAGCAGGCAGGCATCAATGACCGAATGGAACACGATGCCGGCGGGATATGGCTTATAGGTGTTCTTGGCGATCTCCCAGGTCTTGCCGAGGCCGTCGAGCAAACGCGCAAGATCCGGCTCGTCGCCCATGGTACGCGCCCAGCCGAGCGGACCTTCGATGGCGCGTGGCGCGGCCTCATAGCCTTGCTGCGCCAGCAGCGCGGCGAACAATCCGTTCCGCGCCGAATTGCCGACGCTGACATTCTTGGCCGCGCTCGGCAGGTTCTCGACATTGCCCGCCGACTGGCTCGCAGCCACACCGATGGCATTCGCAATGCCCTCCGCAGGCAGACCCAACAGCTTTGCACATGCCGCGGCCGCGCCAAAAACTCCGCAGGTCGAGGTGATGTGCCAGCCGCGTGCATAATGGCGCGGCGAGACCGAATTGCCGATGCGGCACTCGACATCCACACCGAGGATGAAAGCCGTCAGCACGTCGCGCCCGGAAAGCTTGCGCGTCTCGGCCAACGCGAAGATGGCTGCGGCGACGGGCGCGGCCGGATGAATGATCGTCTCGGGATGGGTGTCGTCGAAGTCGAGCAGATTGGCCGAGATGGCATTGAGGAACGTCGCACAAAGCGCGTCCATCGGTTCGGAGTGACCGATCACCGTCGAGGTCGCGGCGCCGCTGAACGGCGCCAGCGTGCGCATCGCGGCGACGACCACGGGATCGTGCGCGGAGCCGAGCGCGGTTGCGAAGAAGTTGAGGATCGATCGCCCTGCTTCATGGCCCTGCGCCTGCACGTCCGCCCAGGACGACGCCGCGACGACATCGGCGAGCGTCCTGCTCACACTCGGAATTGAATCTTGCGGCACGCGGGGCGTCTTCCTCGTTTTCCCGGACCATAGGACGAAGCGCGGCAAACTGTCGACTCAAAATGTTATGCTTGACAGCTTGTCTGACAATCATAACAATCCGCTCCGTTGGCGCGGGATCCCGCTGCCACGACGACGGTGGCTGACACGGCCGGCCGGCGAAAATTATTGACCAACGAGATCAAGAAGGCGCGTCCGTCACGGGATCGCGCGACAGGGAGCAGACGATGGCGGGAGAGATCCTCGGCGTAATCGGCACGGGCCGCATGGGCGGCCCCATGGCGGGGCGATTGATCGACGCGGGCTATTCGCTCGTCGTCTATGATACGCAGGCCGAGGCGGTGCAGCCGCTGGTCAAGCGCGGTGCACAGCTCGCGAAGTCGCCGGCCGACGTCGCCTCGCGCGCCGACATCGTGCTCGCGAGCCTGCCGACCCCCGACATCGTCAAGGCCGTCACGCTCGGCCAGGACGGCATCAGCAGCGGCAATCGCGCCAAGATCGTGATCGATCTCTCGACCTCCGGCCCGGGCGCGGCCAAGCTTGTTGCCGAAGGCCTGAAGGCCAAGGGCATGACGCTGGTCGATGCGCCCGTGAGCGGCGGCATCAAGGGCGCCGTCAACGGCACGCTGGCCGTGATGGTGTCGTGCCCGCAGGCGACCTACGACACCGTGCAGCCGATCCTGAAGAATTTCGGCAAGCTGTTCTACACCGGCGACAAGCCCGGTGTGGCGCAGACCGCCAAGCTCGCCAACAATCTGATGGCGGCGGCAGCGCTGGTGATCACGTCGGAAGCCGTTGCGATGGGCGTCAAGGGTGGCGTGAACGCCAAGGTGCTGATCGACATCATCAATGCCAGCAGCGGCCGCAACAGTGCCTCCGAAGACAAATTCCCGCGCGCGGTGCTGCCCGGCACGTTCGATTTCGGCTTCGCCACCGGCCTCTCCTACAAGGACGTTCGCCTCTGCGTCGACGAGGCCGAAGCCATGGGCGTGCCGATGGTCTGCGGCGCGGTGGTGCGGCAGATGCTCGCGATCACCAACGCCAAATACGGCGCCTCGTCCGACTTCACCTCGATCGCCAAGGTGCTCGAGGAGTGGGCCGGCGTGGAAATGCGCGGCTGATCGCGCGAACTGTGAGGGAGAGCGATTGCGATGACGATCGGCCCGACCGTTTCAGGCAAGGTCTCGCTCGCGCGCCAGATGGCGCGGAGCGCGCTTGCGCTGGAGCTCGGTGATTTCGGGCCGGAGGTCGTCGCCAAGGCAAAGCTCTGCCTGCTCGACTTTCTCTCCTGCGCGTTCGAGGCCGGCCAGCATCCCTGGAGTCGGCAGGCCGTTGCGATCGCGCAGGCCGGCGGCAGCGCCACGATCGTCGGGACCTCGCAACTCTCCTCGCCGGCCGATGCCGCCTTTGCCAATGCGGTGATGGGGCACGGCCTGGTGCGCGAAGACATGCACGCCGCGAGCATCGCGCATCATGGCGTCGTGATCTGGCCGACGCTGCTGGCGCTGTCTGAGCAGGCGCCGCTGAACGGCGCAAAATTTCTCGCGTCCGCCATCATCGGCTATGAAACCGGCGCTCGGATCGGCCGCGCGTTGCTGACGTCAGACCTTGCGCGTCTCTATCGCCCGACCGGCCTCGTTGCCCCTCCTGGCGCGGCGCTCGCGGGGAGTTTTGCGCTCGGCCTTTCCGAGGACGCCGCAACCAGCGCCATCGCGATCGCGGCCAATACTTCCGGCGGGCTGAACGAGTGGCCGCATGCCGGCGGCTCCGACATGTATTTCCATCCGGGCTTCGCCGCCAGCAACGCGATCAAGGCCGTCGGCCTTGCCGCGGCCGGCGCGTTCGGTTCGGAGACGATCCTCGAAGGCGAGGCCGGCCTGTTTGCCGCTTATCGCCGCCAGGCCGCGCCCGACAGCATCGTGCTGTTCCCCAATGGCGCATGCGAGATCATGGCCGTCTACAACAAGCCGGTCCCCGCCTGCAATTTCGCGCAAACCGCAGCTCAAGCCGCGCTGCGCGTCTCGCACGAGCTCTCAAGCGCAGACGAGATCGACCGCGTCGTCATTCGCGCGCCCGATGCGGCCGTGCGCTATCCCGGCTGCGATTCCATGGGGCCCTATCGCAACGCGCTGCAGGCCAAGATGAGCATTCCGTTCAGCGTCGCCGCGACGCTGGCGCGGGGCGAGATCGAGGAAAACAATTATTCCGAGCTCGATGATGCAGACATTGTCCGCCTCGTCGCGGTTACCGATCTCAAGGCGGACCCAGGCTTCACCGCCGCCTTCCCCGCCAAGCAGGGCGCGGACGTGACCGTGCATCTGCGCGATGGCCGCACCATCCGTCACGCCCTGCCTGATGTCATCGCCGCAACACCATCGGATATTCGCGCGCGATTTCGCGCAGCAGCTGCCCGCGTCCTCGGCGAGGACCGCGCGCATCGGCTCGAGCAATTGATCGACGACTGCGAGACGCTCGGCAATGCCGGCGTCATCGCAGCACATTGCCGCCTCGACACGGCGGACCGGATTTTACGATCGGCGTCATAAGAAGCGCCTGACAGTACGGGGGAAACATGGTCGGTTTGGAGACCAGCTTGGATTCGTCGGCCGCGCGGAGGCGAGGCTGATGGAGGGATTTCTGCAAGCGCTCGCCGCGGGCCTTCTGATCGGCGCCGTCTACGGCCTGATGTGCGTCGGGCTCGGCCTGATCTTCGGCGTCATGCGCGTCATCAACTTCGCCCACGGCGATTTTATGATGCTCGGCATGTACACGGCCTTCTATCTCTTCACGGCTGCCGGCGTACAGGCGGTGTTCGGCAACACGGTCGGGCCCTTCGTCGCCATCATCCTGGCCGGGCCCGTCCTCGCCGCGTTCGGCTATCTCGTCCACCGGACGCTGATCTCGCACGTCTCCGGCACGCGCACCGCCTCGCTCGAAGGCGAGGGCCACTACGCCCAGCTCATCCTCACGCTCGGCATCGCGCTGATCCTGCAGAACGGCGGCCTGATCGTGTTCGGCTCGGTGCTGGCCTCGATCCGCACGCCGCTGTCGAGCTCGGCCTGGGAGCTCGGTCCCTTCTTCGACATGAGCGTCTTCCTCAACAAGGCCCGCAGCATCGACGCGGTCGTCTCGCTCGTCATGATGATCCTGCTCTCGCTGCTGATCACGCGGACCCGGATCGGCAAGTCGCTGCGCGCCGCCGCCGACAATCCGACCGCGGCGACCTATATGGGCATCGACGTCGACCGCGCGCACCGCACCGCGTTTGCGCTCGGCTGCGGCATCACCGCGATCGCCGGCGGCCTGCTCGCCACCAACTATCCGTTTCACCCCTTCGTCGGCCTCGAATACGTCATCGTCATGTATGCCGGTGTCGTGCTCGGCGGCATGGGCAGCATCATCGGCGCATTCTGGGGCGGCATGACGATCGGCCTCGTGCAGCAGATGTCGACGCTGATCCTGCCGACCCAATTGCAGAACGCCGCGATCTTCGCCGTTTTCCTGCTCATCATCTTCTTCCGTCCGCAAGGCTTCTTCGGACGCATGGTCGAGAGGACATGACCATGCTCCGGATGCGATCCTTCCTGCCGCCTTTGCTGTTCACGCTCGCCTATGCCGGAATCTCACTCGGCGTCACCAACTCCTACTACCAGCTGATCCTGACGCTGGTGCCGGTGTGGGCGGTGTTCGGCCTGTCGTGGAATCTGCTCAGCGGCTATACCGGGCTGATCTCGTTCGGCCATGCCGCCTTCTTCGGCATCGGCGCCTATGCGACCGCGCTCGGGCAGATCTACTTCCACATCTCGCCCTGGCTGCTGATCCCGATTGCCGCCATGCTCGGCGGCATCGCCGGCCTCCTGATCGGCTTTCCAACCTTCCGCCTCCAGGGCCACTATTTTGCGCTGGCTATGCTCGCCTACCCGCTCGCCATTCTCTACGTGTTCGAATGGCTGGGCTTCCAGGAGGTGACACTCCCGATCCAGCGCGATGCGCCAATCGCCTTCATGCAGTTCACAGATCCTCACATCTACACGCTGCTGGGGCTCGCGATCATGCTGGCCACCATCGTGCTGACACAGATGATCGAGCGCTCGCGCTTCGGCATGGCGTTGCTCGCGATCAAGCAGAACGAAGCCGCGGCAGAGGCAGCCGGCATCAACACGCTGGCCTGGAAGCTGCGCGCGATCACGCTAAGCGGCGCGATTGCCGCCGCGATCGGCGGCTTCTACGCGCAGGTGCTGCTGGTCGTGACCCCGGCATCGGTGTTCGGCATGCTGGTCTCCGCGCAGGCGCTGACGGTCGCCATGTTCGGCGGCGTCGGTACGGTGTGGGGTCCGGTGATCGGCTCGGTGATCCTGATCCCGCTTGCCGAGATCCTCCATGCGGAGGCCGGCGCGCGCATCCCCGGCATCCAGGGCGTCATCTTCGGCATCGCCATCGTCGCCGTGATCCTGCTGGCGCCGGAAGGCCTGTTCTGGAAGCTGCGCGATGTCCTGCGCAAGCGGACCGCGTCCAGGGCGACCACCAGCGACGCGCCGGACGAGACCGCCGCCAATGTCACGCCGCTGAAGCCGGCCGCGCGGCAGCGTGCCGCCACCGGCGAGGTCGTGCTCGAAGTCCGCAATCTCTCGCGCTCCTTCGGCGGTCTCAAGGCGGTGCAGGATGTCAGCTTCAAGCTGCATCAGAACGAGATCCTCGGCATCATCGGCCCGAACGGTGCCGGCAAGACGACGCTGTTCAACCTCCTCAACGGCTTTTTGAAGCCGAGCCAGGGCGAGGTGCTGATCGGCGGGCGCAACATGTCCGGCCAGCGGCCGCATGTGATCTGCGAGGCCGGCATCGGCCGGACCTTCCAGGTGATGCGGCCGTTCCTGCGCATGTCTATCCTCGACAATGTCGTGGTCGGCGCCTATGTGCGCGCCCGCACCGACGACCAGGCGCGCCAGTTCGCCGCCGACGCCGTCGCCCGTGTCGGCCTCTCCGCCGTCGCGGATCGCGTCGCCGGCGAACTCTCGACCAAGGAGCTGCGGCTAATGGAGCTCGCTCGCGCGATCGCCGGGCAACCGCGCATCCTGCTGCTCGACGAAACGCTCGCGGGCCTCGGCCACGGCGAGGCCGACGAGGTCGTCGCAGTGATCCAGCAGCTCGCGCGCGACGGCATGACCATCGCGATCATCGAGCACACCATGCAGGCGATGGTCCGCCTCGTCGACCGCTTCCTCGTGCTCGACCACGGCGCGGTCATCACCGAAGGACTGCCGGAAGTGGTAACGCGCGACAACCGGGTGATCGAGGCCTATCTCGGCAAGAAGTGGGTGGGCCATGCTGCGAATTGAGGGATTGAGCGCGGGCTATTCCGCAAAGCCCGTCCTGAACGACGTCTCCATCGATGTCGGCGCCGGCCAGTTCGTCGCCATCGTCGGCCCCAACGGCGCCGGCAAGACCACGCTGTTCAAGACGATCTCAGGCATCGTGAAGCCCAGCGGTGGAAAGATCACGTTCGACGGCGTCGATCTGCTCGCCGTGCCGCCGCCGCAGCGCGCCCATCTCGGCATCGCCCATGTCCCCGAGGGACGCCAGGTCTTCCCGTCACTCACCGTGATGGAGAATCTGGAGATGGGCGCGATGACCGAGAGCGGCCGGCGCGACTGGCAGGCCAATATCGAGCGCATCTTCGAATGGTTGCCGGTGCTCAAGGAGCGCCGCAACCAGTTCGCGGGCACAATGTCCGGCGGCCAGCAGCAGATGCTCGCGATCGGCCGCGGGCTCGCCTCCTCACCCAAGATGCTGATGCTGGACGAGCCCTCGATGGGACTCGCGCCCTCGACCGCGGACTTCATCTTCGAGCGCCTGATCGAGATCCGCCGCCAGTCCGGCCTGACAATGCTGCTGGTCGAACAGCGCGTCGCCGAGGCTCTGGAATCTGCCGACCACGGCTACGTCCTGGAAGCCGGACACGTCGTGCTCGAAGGCAACAACGACACGCTGCGCGCGGATGACCGCGTGCGAAAAGCCTATCTCGGCATGTGACCAAGACAAAAACAAAGACAAGGGAGAGACCACAATGAACAAGACATCGAAGGGACTTTCGCGCCGCACCGTGCTGTCGGGCGCTGCCGCCGTCGGCCTCGCCGGCGTGGCACGCGCTCAGACGCCGGCCGAGGTGAAGGTCGGACTGATCGTGCCGCTGTCGGGCATCTACACCCGCCCCGGCCAAGTCATGAAGATGGGTGCCGAGATGGGCATCGAGCACATCAACGCGCAGGGCGGCATCAAGGCGCTCGGCGGCGCGAAGCTGAAGCTGGTCGTGATCGACTGCGGCGACACCACCGAGAAGGCCAAGAACGCGGCGCAGCGCATGGTCGCGCAGGAACCGGATCTGGTTGCCGCCACCGGCTCCTATCTCTCCTCATTCACGCTCGCGGTCACCGAGGTGACCGAGCGCGCCGAACTGCCGATGCTGACACTGTCCTATTCGGACCTGCTGACGGACCGCGGCTTCAAATACATCTTCCAGACCGCCGCGACCGCGAGCCGCCAGTCCGAGCTCGGCCTGCCGACGCTGATGAAGCTCGCCGAGAAGGCGTCCGGCAAGCGGCCGAAGACCGTGGCGATGCTGATGGACAACACCGCCACCTCGGTCGCCACCGCCAAGGCGCTGAAGGAGAAGTTGTTCGCGCAGGAAGGCCTCCAGCTGGTCGTCGAGGAGGTCTGGACGCCACCGCTGTCGGATGCGACGCCGCTGATCCAGAAGGTCCGCTCCGCCAAGCCCGACCTGCTGCTGTTCATGCCGAACGCGGTCTCGGATGCCAAGCTCGGGCTGGAGAAGATCAGCGAGTTCGGTCTCGGCCAAGGCAAAATCCCGACCGTGTCCTTCAGCATCACCATCGCCGAGCCCGACATGCTCCAGAGCGTGAGCCCCGAGATCGTACAGGGCATCATGACCATCGTCGCCAGCTGGGGCGCCAAGGGACACGAAGCACTGATCGCCGAGCTCAAGGCCAAGTACAAAGAGCCCTGGGCGACGCAGAACGTCATCTCCACCTACGGCGACATGTGGGTGATGAAGGAAGCGCTGGAGAAGGCCGGCAAGGCCGACAAGAATGCGGTCGCGCAGGCGCTGCGCACGCTGGATGCCGGCGACTCCAAATATTATCCGGGCGGTCAGCTCAAGTTCGACGAGAAGGGTCGTCGCGTCGGCGCGGGCGTCGTCATCGTGCAATGGCAGTCGGGCGTGCCCGTCACCGTCTATCCGCCCGAGCTCGCGCAGGCGGAGCCGTTCTGGCCGAAGAAGCCCTAATCGCCGCATGATTTTTCAGGGAGGAGATTTGTCATGACTGCAAAGAGCAAGATCAATATCTCGCGGCGAACATTGCTTGCCGGCGCCTCCGGCACGCTGATCGCATCCCGCGCCGGTTGGGCGCAGCAACCTTCCGAGGTGAAGGTCGGCCTGCTTGTGCCGATCTCCGGCCTCTATGCCCGCCCGGGCACGGTGATGCGTGAGGGCGCGGAAATGGCGGTCGATCACATCAACGCACAAGGCGGCGTCAAGGCGCTAGGCGGCGCCAAGCTGAAGCTCGTCGTGCTCGATTCCGGCGACACCACGGAGAAGGCGAAGAACGCCGCCCAGCGCATGGTGGCGCAGGAGACCGATCTGGTCGCGGCCAGCGGCGCGTATCTTTCCTCGTTCACCCTCGCGGTGACCGAGGTCACCGAGCGCGCCAATCTGCCGATGCTCACCCTCTCCTATTCCGACCTCATCACCGAGCGCGGATTCAAATACGTATTCCAGACCGCGGCCACCGCAGGTTCGCAGGCGAAGCAGGCGCTGCCCCAGCTCATCAAGCTGGCGGAAACGGCCTCCGGCAAGCGGCCGAAGACGGTTGCGATCCTGACCGACAACACCGGCGCCTCGATCGCTTCCGCGAAGGCGATGCGCGAAGGCCTGTTGGCGGAGAACCAGTTGCAGCTGATCGTCGACGAGACGTTCACACCGCCGTTGGCGGATGCGACCTCGCTGGTGCAGAAGATCCGCTCGGCCAAGCCCGATTTGCTGTTCTTCCTGCCGACGGTGATCTCGGACGCGAAGCTGCTGCTCGAGAAGATGAACGAGTTCGGCCTCGGCCAGGGCAAGGTGCCGACCATCTCGTTCGGCATCGCGATCGCCGAGCCGGACATGCTGCAGACCGTGAGCCCCGAACTGCTTCAGGGCGTGCTGACCTGCGTCGCCAGCTGGGGCGCCAAGGGCCACGAAGCGCTGATCGCCGAATTGAAGACCCGCTACAAGGAGCCGTGGATGACGCAGAACGCGATCTCCACCTATGGCGACATGTGGGTGAACAAGGACGCATTGGAGAAGGCCGGTAAGCCCGATC
>Ga0207426_1001373_pt1 | contig 20613 bp, 21 predicted proteins | sample AraplaMF_Cvi_mMS_FD_184265 | JGI IMG/M metagenome (GOLD analysis project Ga0207426, IMG submission 184265) | Arabidopsis root microbial communities from the University of North Carolina, USA - plate scrape MF_Cvi_mMS (SPAdes) (version 2) | ecosystem: Host-associated > Plants > Roots > Endosphere... | reverse complement strand
AGAAGCGCAAGCTGCACACCGGCTCCGCCGAGGGCAAGCGCACCGACTCGATGATGATCCTGCACGACGGCAGCAACGGCCCGACGCTGATATCCCTGCCGCGCGACTCGGACGTGGAGATACCCACGTTCGTCGGCTCGGACTCCGGCAAGAAGTACCCGGGCACCGGACGCCACACCAAGCTCAACGCGGCCTACGCCGAGGACGGCCCGGAGCTGCTGGTGCGCACCGTCGAGTACAACACCAAGCTGCACATCGACCACTACGTCGAGATCGGCTTCGCCGGCTTCGCCAACATCGTGGACGCCATCGGCGGCGTCGAGATGGACCTCCCCAAGGCGATCAAGGACAAGGACTCCGGCGCCGACTTCCCGGCCGGCAAGCAGACCCTCAACGGCCAGCAGGCGCTCGCCTACGTCCGCACCCGGCACGCCTTCGCCCAGCAGGACCTGGACCGTACGAAGAACCAGCAGAAGTTCCTGGCGACGCTGGCGAGCCAGACCGCCACCCCCGCCACGGTCCTCAACCCCTTCAAGCTCTACCCGACGATGAGCGCCGGCCTGGACACGCTCATCGTCGACAAGGACATGAGCCTGTGGAGCCTGGGGGAGATGTTCTTCGCGATGAAGGGCGTCACCGGCGGCGAGGGCAAGTCCATGAACATGCCGGTCTCCGGCAGCAACGGCGGCAACCTGGTCTGGGACAAGACCAAGCTTCGCCAGCTGGTGCAGCAGCTCAACAACGACGAGAAGGTCACGGTCAGCAGCAACTGACCGCGGTGACCACGGAGACGAAGGGGCCTCGGACCGCCACTGCGGTCCGAGGCCCTCTGCTTGTGCGTGCGCCTGCTGTCCGTGCGCCTACTGCAGCAAGTTGCGCGCCATCACGATCCGCTGAACCTGATTCGTGCCCACGTAGATCTGCGTGCTTTACCGGGCCATACGGCTCTGACCCGCACAGATACCCTCCTGAAGGGCCCTCCCCAGGATCGTCACCGTGGGGTTCCCGAGAGCCAGTGTCTTGGCCGCCTCCGACCCGTCACGAGCAATATGCGCGTCGCAGTAGGCGCACTCAACAGGCACCAGGACGGTCTTACGCATGACACGGAATCCTTAGATGATCACTCATGAATTCAATTACGGGAGTAAGCGCCCAGGAGGTAGGAGAATGCCTTCTGCGGCCTCATTGCGACCTCACTGCGTGGAGCCACCTTAGGTCTCTCACTCTGGGTAGGCAGTCTGGAACAGGGAATGCAGCTATGGCTTCCCCTAGGGCTGAAGTGCTGCAGTCAGCGTCGACTTGCACCGCCAGCAAGTGGTGAGAGACTGAGGTCACAGGCACCCACATCCAGCACCCATTCAGGCGCACGGTGTCTCGTTTCGTTTTTGCTTGACCCCACATGCTGCGGTCGGCCCGGCAGGTGCGATTCTCCTCCCAAACATATTGGAGGCTGCCTCCATGGTACGCAAAATGGCGGACATCGACGACCTTGTAGGCAACGGAAGTTGCGTCCTCTCCGCAAGTGATGAAGCCGTCGTCGAAATCATAAAGAAGGCAGTCGAGGGCGGAATATCCGCGTCTTTCTACGTACCTCAGAGAATCGCTGACATGGTTAGCTCCTGGTACTGGACCGCCGAACGCATAAGGGAAACTGGCGTCGAAGCAGTATCCTCTAATGAGCTACAGAGGATCGAGAAAGAGCTCGGCCTCAAAGACGTTATTCGATTCGCGAATCGCACTCCCTGCGAGAACTGCGGACACGTCTATGGAGCTTTTGAATTCATCGAACAAGGGCTCCGTAAACATGGCAGGGAGGTGGTGGAGTCCGTGCTGGAGCTGGAGGAATCCATCCTCATCCGAGTCAACCCTTCCGAAACATCCGTTTGTCCAAATTGCAGCGAAAGGATAACTGAAGGGGGCCTCAAAGTCGGAGAAAGGATCGTCGGAGGAACTGAGGTTCCGCATCACTACGGCGGAGGCTCATATGCGGGGTGCTGCCGGGGAGGAAGCATTCAGAGATAGCGTGCGCTACACCTCGATGCCCGACATCGGCCAGAGGTTGCTTCAATCAATCGATAGCCCCAGATATGCCCCTCATCCTAAGTGTGAGGCGGCACAGTGATCCGGTATCCACCACGGCCCTGGCCAAGGGAGAGGTGGCGTACTGCAAGCCGCGCTCCATGCGGCACCACCGTCGCCTGACAGAGCCCATGCGAATGGCCCCCGGCACAGAGCCGGGGGCCATTGTGTTTGTACAGGTGGGAGGCGGTTTCCCGCTCGGCGTCAGCCCAGGATTTCCCCAGCATGACGCCCATGATCGGCCCGAAACGGACCCGAACGGACCGGAAACCGAACATGGCTCCCAGGCCACCCATGACGGCCCCTGACCTGCGAAAAACTTACTGCGGCAGGTTCCTGGCCATCACGATCCGCTGAACCTGATTCGTGCCCTCGTAGATCTGGGTGATCTTGGCGTCCCGCATCATCCGCTCGACCGGGTAGTCACGGGTGTAGCCGTAGCCGCCGAGCAGCTGGACGGCGTCCGTGGTGATCTCCATGGCCGCGTCCGAGGCGTAGCACTTGGCCGCCGCGCCGAAGAACGTCAGGTCCTCGCCCTTGCCGCCGGCCGATATCCGCTCCGAGCGGGCGGCCGCGGCGTAGGTCAGCTGACGGGCCGCCTCCACCTTCATGGCCATGTCGGCGAGCATGAACTGCACGCCCTGGAAGTCACCGATCGGCTTGCCGAACTGCTTGCGCTCCTGGACGTAGCCCTTGGCGTAGTCCAGGGCGCCCTGGGCGATGCCGAGCGCCTGGGCCGCGATGGTGATGCGGGTGTGGTCCAGGGTCTTCATGGCGGTGGCGAAGCCGGTGCCCTCCGCGCCGATCATGCGGTCGGCGGGGATCCGGACGTTGTCGAGGTAGACCTCGCGGGTCGGGGAGCCCTTGATGCCGAGCTTCTTCTCGGGGGCGCCGAAGGAGACACCCTCGTCGCCCTTCTCGACGACGAAGGCCGAGATGCCCTTGGAGCGCTTCTCCGGGTCGGTGACGGCCATCACCGTGTAGTACTCGCTGACGCCGGCGTTGGTGATCCAGCGCTTGACGCCGTTGAGGGTGTAGTGGTCGCCGTCGCGGACGGCCTTGGTCTTCATCCCGGCCGCGTCCGAACCGGCGTCCGGCTCGCTCAGGCAGTACGAGAACATCGCGTCGCCCTTGGCCAGCGGGCCCAGGTACTTCGCCTTCAGCTCCTCGGAGCCGGACAGGATCACCGGCAGCGAGCCGAGCTTGTTGACCGCCGGGATGAGGGAGGACGACGCACAGACGCGGGCGACCTCCTCGATGACGATGACGGTCGCCAGCGCGTCGGCACCGGCCCCGCCGTAGGTCTCCGGTACGTGGACGGCGTGCAGGTCGTTGGCGACCAGCGCGTCGAGCGCCTCCTGCGGGAAGCGGGCCTCCTCGTCCACCGCGGCGGCGAACGGCGCGATCTTCGCTTCGGCGAGCGAGCGCACCGACTCGCGGAGCATGTCGTGCTCCTCCGACGGCCGGTACAGATCGAAATCAGCGGTTCCCGCCAAGGTTTCTCACTCCCCTGTGAGCTGAACTACTAGTGCTAACTACCGTTAAGTAACCCGTATTCCTCTCCGGATTCTAGGCGCCGATCCCGGCTGCGGATACGTGAGGTTGCCGACAGTTACGCACGCAGCCCGCAAGCGGCTGGAGTAGGCCATTCCCCTCCCGACTATGCTCGGTCAGCGCCGTTTTCCCGCCCGCCCGTCGCCCGACCGCCACCCCTCAACGCCGGCGCTACGCGCCGCACCCGCCCGCCCGTCGCCCGACCGCCACCCCTCAACGCCGGCGCTACGCGCCGCATCCGTTTATTTGGAGCCTCCATGCCCCTCAAGATCACCGTGATCGGCACCGGCTACCTCGGCGCCACCCACGCCGCGGCCATGGCCGAACTGGGCTTCGAGGTGCTGGGTCTCGACGTGGTCCCCGAGAAGATCGAGATGCTTCAGCGGGGCGAGGTCCCCATGTACGAGCCCGGTCTGGAGGATCTGCTGCGCCGCCATGTCGCCGGGATCGAGGGATCCAGCGGCCGGCTGCGCTTCACCACCTCCTACGAGGAGGCCGGGGCCTTCGGCGATGTGCACTTCGTCTGCGTGAACACCCCGCAGAAGCACGGTGAGTACGCCTGCGACATGTCGTACGTGGAGAGCGCCTTCGACGCGCTGGCGCCGCATCTGACCCGGCCCACGCTGGTGGTCGGCAAGTCCACGGTGCCGGTCGGCAGCGCGGCCCGGCTCGCCGCGCGGCTGGCCGCGGCCGCCCCCGCGGGCGAGGCCGCCGAGCTGGCCTGGAACCCGGAGTTCCTGCGCGAGGGCCTGGCCGTCAAGGACACCCTGCACCCCGACCGGATCGTCGCCGGTGTGGCCGGGGAGCGGGCCGAGGGGCTGCTGCGGGAGGTGTACGCCAAGCCGATCGCCGAGGGCTCGCCGTTCATCGTCATGGACTACCCGACGTCCGAGCTGGTGAAGACCTCCGCCAACTCCTTCCTGGCGACCAAGATCTCCTTCATCAACGCGATGGCGGAGATCTGCGAGGCCGCCGACGGCGATGTGGTGAAGCTGGCCGAGGCCATCGGGCACGACGACCGGATCGGCAAGAAGTTCCTCCGGGCCGGTATCGGCTTCGGCGGCGGCTGCCTGCCCAAGGACCTGCGGGCGTTCATGGCCCGCGCCGGTGAGCTGGGCGCCGACCAGGCCCTGACCTTCCTCCGCGAGATCGACTCCATCAACATGCGGCGCCGCGGCCACATGGTCGAGCTGACCCGGGACGCGGTCGGCGGCGGCTTCCTCGGCAAGCGGGTCGCCGTACTGGGCGCGACCTTCAAGCCGGACTCGGACGACGTGCGCGACTCCCCCGCGCTCAACGTCGCCGGCCAGATCCACCTCCAGGGCGGCCAGGTCACCGTCTACGACCCCAAGGGCATGGAGAACGCCCGGCGGCTCTTCCCGACGCTGGCGTACGCGGACACCGCGCTGGACGCGGTGCGCGGCGCGGACGTCGTGCTGCATCTGACGGAGTGGCGCGAGTTCCGTGAGCTGGACCCGGCGGCCCTGGGCGAGGTGGTCGCCGAGCGCCGCATCCTGGACGGCCGCAACGCCCTGGACCCGGCGCTGTGGCGCAAGGCCGGCTGGACGTACCGCGCACTGGGCCGCCCCCAGGCGTAGGCGCCCCCGCCTATTCGGACTCCGCGCGCCGGGCGCGGTAGGTCCGCATCTTCGCCCGGCTGCCGCAGACCGCCATGGTGCACCAGCGGCTGCGGCCGGCCGGGCTCCGGTCGTAGAAGACCCAGCGGCAGTCATGGGCCTCACAGGCCTTGAGCCGCGTCCAGGTGCCGTCCACGACCGCACTCGCGATGCCCGCCGCGACCCGGGCGGTGAACTGCCCGGCACCACCGAGCCCCGGAGCCGGCCGCAGCGCGGCGCCACCCTCGGGACGCACCGCCAGAACCAGCGGCGCGGCGGCGAACAGCCGCTCCAGCGTCCGCGCCGTCCGCTCCGGTACGCCGGTGCCGGCGGTATGCGCCAGACACACCTCCCGGAGCGCCTCCCGCAACTCCTGGAGCGTCTGGAGCGCCTCCAACTCCCCCTCCCCCGGCCCGGGTTCGGCCACCCCGTACGCACGCAGCAGGGCGCCGGGACCGCCGTCCGCACTCAGCGCGTCCGCACCGGTCTCGATGTCGAGGGTGTTCACCAGATCCTGCACACACCGCAGGGAATCCGGAGCTGTTCGGGATGCCACCCTTGCCACGTTACCGATACCCAGCATCATGCGGTAACAAAGTTACCGGTTGAGTCGATGAGGAGGTAACGCCATGGGCCTGATCAAGCTGGGCGTCGTCGCACTGGACTGCCCCGACCCCCGGGCACTCGCCAACTTCTACGCCCAGGTGCTCGACTGGCAGGTGACCGGGGGCGACGACGAGTGGATCGAAATCGCCGGCCCCACGGGTCGCACCCTCGCCTTCCAGCAGGTACCGGAGGCGGACTACCGCCCGCCGCAGTGGCCCGGCCAGGAGATGCCGCAGCAGTTCCATCTCGACTTCGACGTCCGCCGCGCAGACATCGACGAGGCCGAGCGCAAGGTAGTCGCCCTGGGGGCGAAGCTTGTCCAGGGCGACGCGGAGGGGCGCGACTGGCGGGTGTATCTGGACCCGGCGGGGCACCCGTTTTGTCTTTGCCTCAAGTAGGCCCTCCACCACGCCTACTGATTACGGCGGCCGGCCCCCACCCACCGTCACTCACTCCCCCAACGGGAGGTGACGGGCCGGAGGGGCAGGGGTGTGGGACGTAAAGCGAAGCAGTCCCACACCCCTGCCCCGGAGGCCCGTCACCGCACCCACAGCCCCGCGCAGCGGACCCGCCCGCCGCAGGCGCAACGGCGAGCAACCACCACGGCGGGAAAGCCGAAAACGTGGGAATCAGCCGAGGGCTACCGACTCCGCGCCGCGCAGCACCCGCACCGCGTTCCGCCAAGTCAGCTTCGCCAGATCCTCCTCGGACCACTTCCGGTCCAAGAGTTCGGCGATCAAGTTCGGGTAGCCCGCGACATCGGCCAGGCCGTCAGGCGTGAACGCGGTGCCGTCGAAGTCGCCGCCGATGCCGAGGTGGTCGACGCCGGCGACCTCCCGCATGTGGTCGAGGTGGTCCGCGACGGTCGCCGCGGTGGCCTTCGGGCGGGGATTGGCCGCCTCGAAGGCCCGCTGGACGGCCATGCCCGCCGCGGTGGTGTCGAGGTGATGCAGCCCGTGGGCGCGCATGTTCTCGTCGGCGCGCAGCGTCCACTCACCGGCGGCGGGCAGCACGAACTTCGGCACGAAGGTGGCCATCGCGACACCGCCGTTGGCGGGCAGCTGGGCGAGCACGTCGTCGGGGATGTTGCGCGGATGGTCGCAGACCGCACGCGCGGAGGAGTGCGAGAAGATCACCGGTGCGGTGCTGACGCGCAGCGCGTCCCGCATGGTGTCGGCCGAGACGTGCGAGAGGTCGACCAGCATCCCGCAGCGGTTCATCTCCCGGACGACCTCTTCGCCGAAGGGCGAGAGGCCGTGGTGGCGCGGCTCGTCGGTCGCGGAGTCCGCCCAGTCGATGGTGTCGTTGTGGGTGAGCGTCATGTAGCGCACGCCCAGCTCGTGGAGCGCGCGCAAGGTGCCCAGCGAGTTGTTGATGGAGTGGCCGCCCTCGGCGCCCATGAGGGAGGCGATCCGGCCTTCGGCGCGGGCCGCCTCCATGTCGTCGGCGGTGCGGGCGAGCCGCAGCGCGTCGGGATAGCGGGCGACCAGCTGCCGGACCACGTCGATCTGTTCGAGGGTGGCGGTGACGGCCTTGTCGCCCGCGTAGTCGGAGCGGACGTAGACGGACCAGAACTGTGCGCCGACGCCGCCGGCCCGCAGCCGCGGCAGATCGGTGTGCAGATGCGCGGACTGGTCGGCCGCGATATCGCGCTGGTCGAGGTCGTAGTTGACCTGCTCGCGCAGTGCCCAGGGCAGGTCGTTGTGACCGTCGACGACGGGCCAGCGGGCGAGCAGGTCCCGTGCCGCCTCCTGGGAGGAGCTCACTTGGCGCCGCCGAAGCCGAACCCGCTCGGGGTGGCGACCTTGCTGCGCAGCCGCTTGCCCTTCTCGGTGGCCTGGTCGTTCAGCTCCTGCTGGAACTCCCGCATCCGGGCCGTGAGTTCGGCGTCCTGGGTGGCGAGGATCCGGGCGGCCAGCAGTCCGGCGTTGCGGGCTCCGCCGACCGAAACGGTGGCGACCGGCACACCGGCCGGCATCTGGACGATGGAGAGGAGGGAGTCCATGCCGTCCAGGTACTTCAGCGGGACGGGGACGCCGATGACCGGCAGCGGAGTGACCGAGGCGAGCATCCCGGGGAGGTGGGCCGCGCCCCCGGCGCCCGCGATGATCGCCTTCAGGCCGCGCTCGGCCGCCTCCTCGCCGTACGCGATCATCTCGCGCGGCATCCGGTGCGCGGAGACGACATCGACCTCGTAGGGGATCTCGAACTCGGCGAGGGCCTGGGCGGCGGCCTCCATGACGGGCCAGTCGGAGTCGGAGCCCATGACGATGCCGACCACGGGGGACGGGTCGGTGGGGCGGGTCTCGGGCGAGGGGCTGGAGGTCATTCGGTGATCGTTCCTCGCAGGTAGCCGGCGGCATGAGCGGCGCGCTCGCGCACGTCGGCCAGGTCGTCGCCGTAGGTGTTGACGTGTCCGACCTTGCGGCCGGGCTTCACATCCTTGCCGTACATATGGATCTTCAACTGCGGGTCCCGCGCCATGCAATGGAGGTACGCGTAGTACATGTCGGGGTAGTCGCCGCCGAGGACGTTGGCCATCACCGTCCAGCGGGCGCGCGGGCGCGGATCGCCGAGCGGGAGGTCGAGCACGGCCCGGACGTGGTTGGCGAACTGCGAGGTGATCGCGCCGTCCTGGGTCCAGTGGCCGGAATTGTGCGGGCGCATGGCGAGCTCGTTGACGAGGATCCGGCCGTCGGCGGTCTCGAAGAGCTCGACGGCCAGATGACCGACGACTCCCAGCTCCTGGGCGATGCGCAGCGCCAGCTCCTGGGCCTGGCCGGCCAGCTCCGAGTCGAGGCCGGGGGCGGGCGCGATCACGGTGTCGCAGACGCCGTCGACCTGGATGGACTCCACGACCGGGTAGGCGACGGCCTGGCCGTGCGGGGAGCGGACGATGTTGGCCGCCAGTTCGCGGACGAAATCGACCTTTTCCTCCGCGAGGACGGGCACCCCGGCACGGAACGGCTCAGCGGCGTCCTTGGAGGATCGCACGACCCAGACCCCCTTGCCGTCATAGCCGCCGCGGACCGTCTTGAGGATCACGGGGAAGCCGTCACCCTCGGCCGCGAAGCGCTCCACATCCGCCGGGTCGGAGACGATGCGGTGCCGTGGGCAGGGCACGCCGATCGCGTCCAGCTTCGCCCGCATCACCCCCTTGTCCTGGGCGTGCACCAGCGCGTCGGGACCGGGGCGGACGGGGATGCCGTCGGCCTCCAGTGCCCGCAAGTGCTCGGTGGGAACGTGCTCATGATCAAAGGTGATCACATCGCAGCCACGGGCGAAGGCGCGCAGCGTGTCCAGATCGCGGTAGTCGCCAATGACGACATCACCGACCACCTGAGCCGCGGAATCCTGCGGAGTGTCGCTGAGGAGCTTGAACTTGATGCCGAGGGGGATACCCGCCTCGTGGGTCATACGGGCGAGCTGACCGCCGCCGACCATGCCGACTACCGGGAACGTCACGCCCCCCAGGGTATCCGCCCGGCTCCGCTGCCCCGATACCGGCTTGGATGATCCTCTGAGTTCGCGCGTTCGAAGCGGGTCGATGGAAGATCGACACCGGCCCCGGCGCCCGTGCCGGGGTGCGGGACCGGCGCCCGGAGCGGGCCCGGCACAAGGGGAGGCCGGATGGAGCACAGCGGCATATCGAGGGGCACCAGGACGCTGGTGATCGCCGTCGCGATCACCGCGCTGCTGATCGCCCTGCACTCCATTTTCAGCCAGTTGTCCGCGCCCGAGGTCTATGACGCGGACGACACCGAGATCGCGGTCTCCCCCGGCGACCGCTTCAGCGTGCGGGTCACCGACGACTCCGCCGACGGCTACCGCTGGATCATCGCCGAGCCGCGCCCCGACCCGGCCGTCCTCAAAGCCACCGGCGGACACCGGGCCACCGGCGGTCCGCCGCCCGCCGGGCCCGCCCGCTACCTGGCCTTCGAGGCCGTCCGCGCGGGCCGTACGGACTTACGGCTGCTGCGCTGCCGGCGCTGCGGCCCCGGCGCGGCCGACGAGGCGGGGGCCCGGAGCCTCAATTTCCGCGTCACCGTCGGCTGACCCGGACGGCCACTCGGAGTTGCCCGCCTCCCCGTCGTGTGGCAGGCACCCGCCTGGGGGCGTGGTTAGCATGAGGGAGCGGACCCGGGTCGACGGCCCGCGGAGACCGCATACGACGGGGAGCTGAACGATCACCATGAGTGAACGGGCACTGCGGTCGCGGCTGGAGGCGCTCACTCGTGAACTGGTGAAGTTCGGCGCGGTCGGCGGCGCGGGGGTCGTGGTCAACTTCGCGGTGTTCAACCTCGTACGGCAGCTGACCGAGGTGCCCGTCGTCCGGGCCAGCATCATCGCGACGGTCGTGGCGACCGGCACCAACTACCTCGGCTACCGCTACTTCACCTACCGCGACCGGGACAAGCGGGGCCGCACCAAGGAGCTGACGCTCTTCCTGCTGTTCAGCGCGATCGGCCTGGTGATCGAGAACGGTCTGCTCTACGTCGCGACCTACGGCTTCCACTGGGACAGCCCGCTCCAGAACAACGTCTTCAAGTTCCTCGGCATCGGCGTCGCCACGCTCTTCCGCTTCTGGTCCTACCGCACCTGGGTCTTCCGTACGCTGCCCGCGCGCGAGGCCATAGAGACGGCCGAGTCCTTCCTCGCCGACGGCTCCCGGCGCCCGCGCAGCCCCTCCCGCAAGTAGCCCGGCGCGCTCCGGCCCGGCCGCGCGCGCCCGCCGCTCACTCCTCGGTGGGCTCCGCCTCGCGGGCCAGGAACAGCGCGAAGACCGGCGGATGCTGCTGGAGCAGCTCCAGCCGGCCGCCGTCCGCCTCGGCCAGATCCCGTGCGACGGCCAGTCCCAGCCCGGTGGAATTGCGGCCGGACACGGTCCGCTCGAAGACCCGTGAGCCGAGGTCCGCCGGCACCCCGGGCCCGGCGTCGGTGACCTCGACGACCGCCTGGTTGCCGGTGACCCGGGTCCGCAGCGCGACCGTTCCGTCGCCGTGCATCAGGGAGTTCTCGATCAGGGTGGCCAGCACCTGGGCGACCGCGCCGGGGGTGCCGACGGCCCGCAGCCCCTTCTTGCCGGAGCGCACGATGGCCCGTCCCGCGCTGCGGTAGGCCGGCCGCCACTCCTCGATCTGCTGCTTGACCACCTCGTCCAGGTCGAAGGCGACCGCCGAGCCGCTGCGCGGGTCCCGGGAGTTGGTCAGCAGCCGCTGGACGACATCCGTCAGCCGCTCCACCTGCGCCAGCGCGATGGTGGCCTCTTCCTTCACGGTGTCCGGATCGTCGGTGAGGGTGATCTCCTCCAGCCGCATGGACAGCGCGGTCAGCGGCGTCCGCAGCTGGTGGGAGGCGTCCGCGGCCAGCCGCCGCTCGGCGGTCAGCATCCGGGCGATCCGCTCCGCGCTGGCGTCCAGCACATCGGCGACCCGGTCCAGTTCCTGGACCCCGTAGCGGCGGTGGCGCGGGCGGGGGTCGCCGGAGCCCAGCCGCTCGGCGGTCTCCGCGAGATCGGTGAGCGGCGCGGTCAGCCGGCGGCCCTGGCGGATGGCGAGGATCACGGCCGCGATGATCGCCAGCAGCGCCACCGCGAGAATGACCAGCAGCGTCCGGCCGATCTCCGCGCTGACCATGGACCGGGACTCCTGGACCGCGACGGACTCGCCGCGGTCGCCGCGCACCCGGTACTCGATGACATCGCCCGAGGGCCGCTGCCCGATCTCGATCGGCGCCTTGCCGGGCACCGTGATCCGCGCGTACCGCTTGGCGGTGATCTGCTCGGAGAGGACGTCCGGGGTGATCTTCTCGCCGCTGCCCAGCCGGCTCTCCACTATCCCGACGAGCCGGATCGCCTCGGACGCGACGCTCTCCTGCGCACCGGACTCGATGGTGCGGGTCTCGACGATGACGAGCGAGACACCGAAGACGGCGATCACGACGAGCACCACGGCGAGCGTGGAGTTGATCAGGCGGCGGCGCACGGGTCAGCGGCTCTTTTCAGCTTTTTTCGAAGCGGAAGCCGACACCGCGGACGGTGGCGATGTAGCGGGGGTTGGCGGCGTCGTCCCCGAGCTTCTTGCGCAGCCAGGAGATATGCATGTCGAGCGTCTTGGTGGAGGACCACCAGGTGGTGTCCCAGACCTCGCGCATCAGCTGGTCGCGGGTGACGACCCGGCCGGCGTCCCGCACCAGGACCCGCAGCAGGTCGAACTCCTTCGCCGTGAGCTGGAGTTCCTCCTCGCCCATCCAGGCGCGGTGCGACTCGACGTCGATCCGCACCCCGTGGGTGGCCGGCGGCTGCTGGGGCTCGGCGGTGGAGCCGCGGCGCAGCAGGGCCCGTACGCGGGCGAGGAGTTCGGCGAGCCGGAAGGGCTTGGTGACGTAGTCGTCGGCGCCGGCGTCGAGGCCCACCACGGTGTCCACCTCGTCGGCGCGGGCGGTCAGCACCAGGATGGGGAAGGAGTGGCCTTCGTTGCGCAGCCGGCGGGCGACCTCCAGGCCGTCCATTCCGGGCAGCCCCAGGTCCAGGACGACGAGGTCGATGTTCCCCTGGAGACCGGCGTCGAGGGCGGTCGGGCCGTCCTCGCGCACCTCGACTTCGTAACCCTCGCGGCGCAGTGCGCGGGCGAGCGGCTCCGAGATGGACGCGTCATCCTCGGCGAGCAGTACACGGGTCATGGCCCGATGGTAGTCCGATGTACCGGCGCCGAGGGGCGGACCAGCGCGGATGGCCGACGACGGACCGTTCCTGCACCGATGGCGCCCTGAGCTGCACAAGCCTCGGGCGCGCGCGGGAGCGCGTGAGCGAACGGCCGGCGCCGATGGTTCCCCGGGGCGGTGTGACCGTTGTCTCACGCAGCCCCTCCCTGACAGAACGAGTCGTATGGTGGATGAACGTCCGTCGCACATTCCGGGACCTTTGACTCAACTGACGTCATCGGTCCCTCGTTGTGTCCGGGACCGCCACCAACGGCCCCGTCGCACAGTGATCGACCTGCCGACCGGGTCCGGCGCGCTTGCCCCACGGGGGCGTGGAATCCGGGGTATGACCGTCCTGCCGGCCCTTGAGGGTGCCGAACCTCCCGGACGTGGAGGCGGGTGGGATTACCCGGTGCCGGTCACCCCCCACCCGGGCGCGCATCGCCCTGCGAACGCGTCCCGTAGCAGCAAGGAAGTATCCATGGCGTCCAGCCTGACGAAGGACGCTGCCCAGCAGGGGAACCCTGCGCAGGGCGGCAAAACCTTCTTCGGCCACCCCCGCGGACTGGCCACTCTCTTCATGACCGAGATGTGGGAGCGCTTCAGCTTCTACGGCATGAAAGCACTCCTCCCGCTGTATCTGATCGCGCCCGGCGGCATGCATATGCCGGCCACCACGGCCACCGCGATCTACTCCGTGTACATGGCGATGGTCTATCTGCTCGCCATGCCCGGCGGTTGGATGGCCGACCGCTTCTGGGGACCGCGCAAGACGGTCGCCATCGGCGCCGGTGTGGTCATCGCGGGCCACATCACGCTGGCCCTGCCCACCTCGGCGAGCTTCTTCGCCGGTCTCATACTGGTCGCGCTGGGCTCCGGCCTGCTGAAGGCGAACATCTCCACGATGGTCGGCCACCTCTATGACGGCCCGGAGGACCCGCGCCGTGACGGTGGCTTCACGCTCTTCTACATCGGCATCAACCTCGGCGCCTTCCTGGCCCCGCTGAGCATCGGCACCGTCGGCGAGAAGGTCAACTGGCACTTCGGGTTCACACTTGCCGCCGTCGGCATGGCGCTCGGCCTCGCCCAGTTCCTGCTCGGCACCCGCCACCTGAGCGCGGAGAGCAGCGTCGTCGCCCAGCCCGCGACGCCCCAGGAGCGGGCGTCCGTACTGCGCAAGGGCCTGATCTGGCTGATCGTCGCGGCCGTGTTCTACACCGCGCTCGCGCTGACCGGGAACTTCGCCAACTGGGCGCTGATGCCGATCACCATCGCCGGTCTGGTCATCCCGATCGCGGTGCTGGCCCGTATGAAGCGCGACAAGGAGCTCACGGACCTCGAACAGTCCAAGCTCTCGGGCTACATCTGGTTCTTCGTGGTCGCCGCCATCTTCTGGATGATCTACGACCAGAACGGCTCGACGCTCTCGATCTTCGGTGAGCACTCCACCACGAACGACCTGCTGGGCTTCCACTTCCCGACGTCCTGGTACCAGTCGCTGAACCCGATCTTCATCATGGCGCTGGCGCCGCTGGTCGCCTCGGCGTGGCTGTGGCTGAACAAGCGCGGCAAGGAGCCGAGCACCGCTGTCAAGTTCGCGTCCAGCCTCGCGCTGATCGGCGTCTCGTTCGGTGTCTTCCTCATCCCGCTGATCGACACCGCCGCCAACGGCGGCAAGGTCAGCCCGATGTGGCTGGTGGCGATCTACTTCGTCCAGACCGTCGGTGAGCTGTGCCTCTCCCCGGTCGGCCTGTCGGTCACCACGAAGATGGCGCCCGCCAAGTACGGCTCCCAGATGATGGGTGTCTGGTTCCTCGCGGTCACCGCGGGCGACTCGGTGGCGGGTCTGCTGACCTCACCGCAGCTGAACGTCGACCTGAACACCTCGTTCTCGGTCGCCGTCGAGGCCTGCCTCGCGGTCCTCGCCGGCGTCGGCATCTGGACGTCCCGTAAGCGGGTCAAGCAGATGATGGGCAGCGTCAACTGACGCCGGCCGGCCCCGCACAACGGAAGGGGGCGCCGCACCACCCGGTGCGGCGCCCCCTTCGTGCGTGCCGTGGAGTACCGGGTCAGCGGACCTGTGTCCGGCGCCGCGGCAGGAACGTGAACACCGCGCCGCCCAGCAGGATCACGGTGCCGGCGACGAGGCCGAGCGCGGTGAGCGCGCCGTGGTCGCTCGCACCGGTCTCGGCGAGGCCGCCGCTGCTGCCGCCCGAGACACTGGCCGGTCCGGCGCTGCCGCCGGAGGCCGCCGCGCCGCCGGCGCCGCCCGCCGAACCGCCGGACGTACCGCCCGGCTGCGCCGAGGTGTCCAGGGCGAGCGAGACGCCCGGGTCCTTCTCCGGGGTGCAAGTGGTGGTCGTCCCGAGGGCGTTGACGGTGAGCACGCCCGGCGTGAGCGTGGCCTTGCCGGTGGCCCCCGGCTTGTAGGTGCCCTTCAGGTCGGGGATCTCGATCGGCTGGCCCGACTTGATGGGCCCGGCGTTCGTCGGCCCCTCGACCTTCACCGACCCCTTGTCCGCGCCACCGACCTTGACGGCCATCGACGGTTTGACCGAGCCCTTGGGGATGTCCGCCGGGCTGTCCATGACGGACTTGCTGAACTTGACCGTCAGGTCGTAACCCCCGCCCTTCTTCACGGCGTTGATCCGGACCGGCGAGGTCGCCTTCTTGTCCCCGATCGGCGTCTTGCAGGCGTACGGGACCTCGATCTCCTTCCCCTGGTAGGCGGTGCCGTCGGGGTCGCCGCCGGAGCCTCCGGAGGTCGAACCGCCGGACGCACCGCCGTCGGTGCCGCCCCCGGAGGACGTCCCGGCCGAACCGCCGCCCGTGGTGGTGCCGCCGGTCGTCCCCGTCGTGCTGCCGCCGGTGGTGCCCGACGTGCTGCCGCCGGTGGTCCCGGACGTGCTGCCGCCGGTCGTGCCGCCGGAACCGCCCCCGCCGTCGGTCACCTTGATGGTCACCGCGGGCTGCACCGTCTCCTTGGGCGAGCACTTGGTGTCCGTCGAGATCGGCTGGTTGACGTTGATGTTGTAGAAGCCGGGCGTCAGGGTGACCTCACCCGGCTTCGCCAGCTTGAGCTTGCCCTTCATATCGGACAGCTTCATCGCGCCGCCCTTGGGGATCGGCGGATTCTCCCGCGGCCCCTGCATCGCCAGATCGCCGGTCTGGGCCCCGGCCACCTTGATCGTGCCGGTCGGCTGGACGGTGTTCTCCCCCAGATCGAGGATGTCGGGGTTCTTGGAGGCCCCCTCGACGGTCTTCCAGACCACCTCGATCTCCTCGCCGACCTTCGCCGTCGCCGGCGCGCTGACCGCCACCTTCGTGGTGCCCTGGATCGGCGGCAGCCCGGATATCGGCGGCGGCAGACACTCCGTCTTGTACGACACCTCCGCGGCCTGGGCGGTCCCGGCCGCGGTCATGATGCCCGCACCCGCGAGCACCAGCGCGGCCGTCGCGGCCACCGCAGCTCTCCTCCGTTGCCTCATCACGCAGAACCTTTCGACGTAGGTCGTTCGGTTGATGTGGTGGTGGACGGTGCGGTGTCCGGGGTGAACCACGGCAGCGCGGCGGAGTCGTCCGGCGTACCGGTGCCGTCCCCGGCGCGCTGCCGCGCGGTTCGGTTCCTGATGCGTTGTCCGGCCGTGCCGGGCGGCCGGCCGGCGGCATGGGTGCGTCCGGCCGGCTGCGGCCGGCCCGCGGAGCGCCCGTGGTCCCGGCCCGGCAGGTGCGGGCGGACCCGGTCCACTACGGCCATCCCGATGCGGAACACCGCCGTCGGGACCACCACGCAGAGCAGCACCCAGAACAGCGTCACGCCCCAGGGCCTGCCGACCCCCCAGGGCTGCTCGACGAGGACCTTGCCGCCGTATTTGAGGGAGACCAGATAGTCCCCGTGCGCACCGGCCGGCAGCTCGACCGGCAGCCTGACCTCGGCCTTCTTCCCGGCGGGGACGGTCCCCCGCCACTGCTGCTCCGCCCACTGGGGCGCGAAGACCCCGTGGGAGGTGCCGACCTGGAAGACCGGGTCCTTGGCCGGCGCCGAGCCGAGATTGCCGACGGTGACCCGCAACTCGCGCTGCGCCGGGGCGCCGAACCAGGTCAGCAGGTTGCTGCTGCCCGTCAGCCGGGGCTGGGCGACGACCGCCAGCCGGCCGCCGGTGGGCTCCTTGGGCAGCGGCGCCACCGGGTGGCCGGCCACGGTGAACGGCGCCTCCGCGTCGGCCGCCGCACCGGTCACGGTCGCCACATGCACCACACAGGGGCAGGGCTTGGGCGGTTCGGCGACCGGAAGCTTCCGGTGGAACGCGCCGTGCGCATCGGTGGTGACGGCCCGCCCGTCGCCGTTGGCGCAGGCGTTGGTGCCGCCGATCATGTTCTGTCCGCAGATCAGCAGCGTGAGCAGCGCCTTGGGCCGCCAGCCGCTACCGGTCACGGTGACGCTGCCCCCCTTGCCCGCCTCCTTGGCGGAGAGCCGGACGGTGGGTTCGGCATCGGCGGCGGTGGCGTACGGGGCGGCCTGCGCGGCGGCGGCCGGCAGCAGGGCGGGCGCGAGGGCCAGGCACAGCACGAGCGCAGCCGCGGCCCGCCGTCTCCCCCGCCGTATGACACGCCCCGCCGCCCGGAGCGCCCCCACACGGGCCCCGCCGCTGCCCGTCGACCTGCCCGTACCCGTCTCGCCGTTCACGCGCGCGCTCCTGATCCGCTGCTCGCCAACTCCGCTGCCGGGCCCGCCGCTTCCCCTGCGGGCGGCCGCGTCGCGCCGTCCCCGCTGCCCACGGGTTCGCCGCCCCGTCCGTCGCCCGCCCCCTTGGCACGGCGTCCGCGGCGGACGACCACCAGGCCGCCCGCGCCCGCCAGGAGGAACACCGGCCCGGCGACGACGCCCCAGGGGAGCGCGGTGTAGGAGGCGGTGGCGGACCCGTGCGCACCGCCGTCGGCGGTCACCGTGAGCCGCACCGTCACCGCGTCCAGCCCGGGCGGATCGGCCCAGGTCTCCGTCAGATCGGCACTCCGCCCGGGGGCCAGCCGATGCGGCAGGGTGCGGGCGGCCCGCCGCAGCACCGGGCCGAAGAGCCCGTCGGCGCGCACCGCGAGCCGTGGGGTGAGCACCGTGTTGCCGCGGTTGACCAGCGTGTACCGGATGACCGCCGACCCGCCCCGGCCGCGCACCGCCACGTTCTCCACGGTCAGCGCGGCCAGCACCGGTCCGGTCACCCGCAGATGCACCGGTACGGTGTCCCGCCCGGCCGCGCCGCGCCCCGTGCCGCCCGTGGTTGCGACCAGCGCGGCGGAGTGCTCACCGGGGGCCGCGTCCGGCGGCACGGTCACCGTGAACGGGACGGTCGCCCGGGTGCGCGCCGGGACCGTCACCTCCTTGGCGGCGAACGCGAGCCATCCGCCGGAGCCGCGCAGCCGTACCGTGACGGCCCGGCCGCCGGGGTTGCGCAGGGACACCCGGTCGTTCATGACGGTGCCCGGCGCACCCGCCAGGTAGAAGTACGGGCGGTCCCGGGCGCTCGGTGCGGCGCCGTCGGCGGGCGCGGGCGCGGCGGACCAGCCCGGCGGCGCCCCGAGTGCGGCGGCCGGCCGGGCCGCGGCCGCGGCGGGGCACAGCAGCACGGCGGCGGTCGCGAGGATCGCACCGCTGACCGCTGTGCGGGTACGGAACGGCATCGGCGGCTCCTGGTGCGAGGGGGTGCCTCCCCGTGCCGGCCGGGGAAGCGGGGCGTACGGGGAACGGCGGGGCACCGCGCGGGTCCTGGCCTCCCGCGCGGCGGGTCACACCCGCTGGTGACGGCGGGTCAGCCAGAGCGCACCGGCCGCACCGGCCAGCAGCACCGTGCCGCCGAGGGTGCCCAGCGCCACGGCGGAGTCCGCGGGTCCGGTCTGCGGCAGCTGCCCGCCGGCGGAGGCGCCGCCGGTGACGGAACCGCCGGTGCTCCCCGAGGCGCCACCTGCCCCCTTCACGTCCAGGCTCAGCGCAGGCTCGGGATGGTTGCTGGGCGTACAGGTCGTGGTGGTGCCCAGCGCCTTGATGGTGAGGGTGGACGCCGTGAAGGTGACCTTGCCGCTGCCCTTGGGCGTGTAGGTGCCGCTCAAGTCACTGATCTTGATGGGGGTGTTGGCCGGAACGGCCTGGTCGTTCGGCGGCCCGGAGACCGGCACCGTACCGCTCTCCGCCCCGCCCAGCTGGATCAGCGCGGTCGGCTTCATGGCGCCCTTGCCCAGTTCGACCGGGCTGGAGGAGACGCCCTTCTGGAAGGACATGACGAGCTTGTACGCGCCGCCGCTCGCGGTGCTCTTGATGTCGATGGGCGAGACCGCGCCCTTGTTGCCGATCGGCGTTTTGCACTGGTAGTTGACGTCGACGACCTGGGCATGGGCGGCCGGTGCGGTGAGCATCACCGCGGACCCCGCCGCCATCGCCACGGCCACCGCGAGACCGGCCGCCCGGCCCGGGCGCCTGCCGTGCTGTTCGTAGAAGCGGGCCACCTCGGTTCCCCTTCTCCCGTGAGCGCGCCGCCGGAGGTAACTGACGACACATCAGATTGGGCGCTCAAGGTACGCCGGGGACCTTGCCGAGGGAAGGCAATGCGCAGCCCCGATCGGCCCGGGGCCGGGGCGGCGGGGAAATCCGGCCTGGCGCGCGGCGGCCCGGGGGCGTCGAACGGAGGATTCCGCACACGACGAAGCGCGGGCCCACAGGCCCGCGCTCAACTCTTCCTTGGCGAAGCCGCCCCTTCAGGACGGCGCGGCGAGCTCCGCCCATACGGTCTTGCCCGCACCGTCGGCGTGGCGCACCACGCCCCAGTCCAGACACAGCCGCTGCACGATGAACATGCCGTGGCCACCCGGGCGGCCCGGACGGTGGGGGCTGCGCGGCGCGGGCTGGCCCGCGCCGAGGTCACTGACCTCCAGGCGCAGCACTTTGCCGGTGCAGCGCAGCCGCAGCTCCTCGGGCCCCTCGGCATGCAGACAGGCGTTGGTGACCAGCTCCGAGACGACGAGCAGCACATCCTCCGCCGCGGCCCGCCGGTCCGCACCGGCCGCCGGCAGCCAGCCCCAGTCGTGCAGGGCCTGCCGGGCGAAGTCACGGCCGCGCGCCACGGCCCCTCGGGCGCCCGCCAGGCGCAGCCGGCGGATCTGGCCCGCCGGGAGGGCTGCTGCCGGGGCGGCGGAAGCGCCGGCGCCGCCCGGCTCCGGGCCGAGATCGCCCGGCGGGTACGGCCGGGTGGTGCTCATCAGCGCTTCACCTCACCGATTCGCCTGTTCACGGAAAACAGATACTGACTGATTCAAGGATTCAGATGTCTCCTGCCCGACCGGGCGGTGAGAACACCCACTTCTTGGGTACGGAAGTTGTGACACGTACTACGTGCCCGGAATGCAACGTTCCGGGCTCCGCTGTCACGTCAGTCGGCCAGCGCCGCGTCGAGCGAGTCGTGCACCGTGAAGACCGCCTCCGCGCCCGTGATCTCGAAGACCCGGGCCACGACCGGCTGCATCCCCGCCAAATGCACCCCACCCCCCTCGGCCTCCGCCTTCAGGCGCGCGCCGAGGAGCACGTTGAGACCGGTGGAGTCCATGAACTCAAGGGGTGAGCAGTCCACCACCAGGCGTGCGTAGCCGTCGTCCACACAGCCTTCCAGTGACTCACGCAACAGGTCAGCCGTATGGTGATCCAGCTCACCGGAGACCGTCACCACCGCGCTGGCGCCGTGATGCCGGATCTCGACGTGAAGCCGGCCCCGGCTTGCACTGCCGACCGTCCCGCGGTCCATGCGCGCGCACCCCTCTTGCTGTCTAGACGACTGTTTGCTTACCGACTGCGCTCCGTCGAACCCTACGCCTTCCCGACGCCTCTCGGTAGCCGAACAATCCGCATATTGCTCAATATACGGACAACACGCACTTGCCATCTTCAGCCAAAGCCAGGTAGGCGTAGAAGCACACATTCGAAACGGCCGGCTTTGGAGGCGCCGCACACCGCAGCTTCGCGTAGAGGCATCGGCAGCCATATGCCGAGAACGATGGAGGAGACCATGTCACCCCG
>Ga0207426_1001370_pt1 | contig 20631 bp, 14 predicted proteins | sample AraplaMF_Cvi_mMS_FD_184265 | JGI IMG/M metagenome (GOLD analysis project Ga0207426, IMG submission 184265) | Arabidopsis root microbial communities from the University of North Carolina, USA - plate scrape MF_Cvi_mMS (SPAdes) (version 2) | ecosystem: Host-associated > Plants > Roots > Endosphere... | reverse complement strand
ACGACGATGCGCGGCACGATCAGCGGCGCGACGAGCAGCGCGAACACGGGCTTGCTCACGCGGCGCGGCATGCGCGTCATCGCGAGCGTCGCGCCGAAGCCGAGCAGAAGCGACAGCAGCGCGGTGCCCAGACCGACTTCGAATGAACGGATGATGGCGCTGTGCCACACCGGCGAATCCATGAAGGTGCCGAACCATCGCGTGCTGAAGAACTTCGGCGGAAACGCGATGTAGTCGCTCTTCGTGAACGCATATGGAATCACCGAAAGCACCGGCGCGACGAGCATCGCCATGATGACGCACGTATAGAGTCCGAGCGGGCTTGCCGCGCGCGCGGTCGTGTCGGCGCGAACCTTGCGGCGCATCATCAGCGGCGCGCAGACGCGGCCCGCCGTCATCAGCAGCGCGAGCTTGAAACCCTGTGCGCGCGAGCCGCGCGAACGTTCCGTCACTTCGCCCGTCAGCGAGGTCAGGCCGACCATGCGGTCGTAGACGAAAAAGATGACGATCGAGCAGACGAGAAGCACCGTCGAGAGCGCGCCGGCGAAGCGCATGTCGAAGAGTTCGAGCACGGACGAGATCACGAGTTGCGCGATCATCGTTTCCTTCGGCGAACCGAGCAGCGCCGGCACGATGAAGAACCCGAGGCTGGAGATGAACACGAGCAGCCCCGCCGCCGCCACGCCCGGCGACGAGAGCGGCAGAAACACCGTGAAGAAGCTCGTGCTGCGTTCAGCGCCGAGCGTCTCCGCCGCCTGCGCGAGACGGTCGTCGATGCCGCGCATCACGGGAAGCATCGTCATGACGGCGAGCGGCAGCATCGAATGCACCATGCCGATGAGCACGCCGGTCAGCGACGGTATCGTGCCGCTCGTCTCGCGCACGAGCCCGAGCGAAAGCGCGATGGTCGAGAGCACGCCGGTCTTCGAAAGCAGCAGCATCCACGCGTAAGTCTTGACGAGATAGCTGGTCCAGAAAGGCAGCATGATCCAGAGGAGCCAGCGTTCGCGCACGCGCTCCGACAGCCGGCTCAGCATGTATGCGACCGGATACCCGAGCAGGATGGACAGCGCCGCCGTCAGGAACGATATCGCGAAGGTGATCCACAACACCTTGGCGTAGACGGGCGTGCGCGCGATGCGCTCGAACTGCGCGAAGCCGATATTGCCATCGGGGCCAACGAGGCCGCCTTGCAGGATTTCGCCGACCGGCACGACGAAGAACACCAGCAGGAACAAGAGCGTGGGCACGATCGGCAAAAAGCGCATGAAGCGCGCCAGCACGACGGACCGGCCGCGCCGCGCGGCCTCGTTTTCGCGGTGCGCATGAAGAGCGATGGTCATGACGGTTCCTCAGGCGTGTAGCAGCGTCGTGCGATGCGGGTCCCACGTGAGGCCGACTCGGTCGCCGACGCGCGGGCTCACGCTGCGCCCGCAGCGTACGGTCAGCTCGCTGCCGTCGCTCATCGAGAGATGCACGCGCGTGTCGCTGCCGAAGAACACGACATCCGAAATCGTGCCGTCGACAAAGCCGCTCTGCGGTTCGACGATGCGCGGCGCCTCGGGACGCAGGAGCAGCGTGTGACGCGTCGCGTGCGCGCCCGACGCGCCGGTCGGCAGAGGGATGCGGCCGCCCGCCGCGAGCAGGATCGGTTCGCCGCTGGCGCCGCGTGTCGCGTCGAGTTCGCCTTCCAGCAGATTCGAATGGCCGATGAAGCCCGCCGCGAAGCGAGTGGCCGGACGATCGTAGAGATCCGCAGGCGTGCCCACCTGTTCGATGCGCGCCTGGTTCATGAGACAGATGCGATCGGAGAGCGTGAGCGCTTCGTCCTGATCGTGCGTCACGTAGACGAAAGTCGCGCCGAGTTCCTTGTGCAGGCTTCGAATTTCGGCCTGCATGTGTTCGCGCAGCTTCTTGTCGAGCGCGCCGAGCGGCTCGTCGAGCAGGATCACCGAAGGCCGGTACGCGAAGCATCGCGCGAGCGCAATGCGCTGCTGCTGCCCGCCCGACAGCTCCTTGGGAAAGCGCTTCGCGTACTCGCTCATGCGCACCATGGCGAGCGCGTCGTCGACTGCGGCTCGCACTTCATCGCGTGACTTGCGGCGCATGCGCAGACCGTATGCCACGTTGTCCCACACGCTCATGTGCGGGAACAACGCGTAGCTCTGAAACACCATGCCGATGCCGCGCTTGCCTGGCTCGACATGCGTGACGTCGCGCCCGTCGATTTCGATGCGCCCCGCGCTCGGCGCGACGAGGCCGGAAATCATCTGCAACAAGGTCGTCTTGCCCGAACCCGAGGGACCGAGCAGTGTCAGGAATTCGCCCGCCTGCACGACGAGGTCCGTCGGTTCCAGCGCGACTGAATCGCCGTAGCGCTTCGCGATGCCGATCGCCTCGAGTTTAGAGCTCATCATCCGCTCCTTACGAAATGATCCAGGAATTGAACCGTTCGGTGACCTTCTGGCGGTTCTCTTCCCACCATTGCGGGCTCGGCAGCTTCATGTTCCTGATGTTGTCCGGGGCCGTCGGCAGCAGGGCCGCGCGCTCCTTGCTGATGGTCTCGAAGGACTTCCTGTTGGTCGGGCCGTAGGCCAGCGTGCGCGTGAGCAAGGCCTGACGTTTCGCATCGGCGCAAAAACGCACGAACTGTCTGGCCTCCTCGGCGCGAGGCGTGCCCTTCGGAATGCCCCAGCCTTCGATCGAATAGAGGCCCTGATTCCACACGATCGTCACCGGCGCGCCGTTGTCCTTCGCGGCTTGCGCGCGGCCGTTCCAGGTCGAGATCATGTCGACGTCGCCACTCTGGATCGCCTGCATCGCCTGCGCACCGGACGTCCACCAGATGTTGATGTGCGGCTTGATCTTGTCGAGGCTCTTGAACGCGCGGTCGACGTCGAGCGGATAGAGCTTGTCGAGCGGCACGCCGTCCGCGAGCAGCGCCTGTTCGAGCGTGTCGAGCGGACTGCGGCGCAGGCAGCGGCGGCCCGGGAATTTCTTCACGTCCCAGAAGTCCGCCCATGACTTCGGGCCGTTGTCCTTGAACTTGTCCGCCCGGTACGCGAGCACGGTCGAATAGACGTCGACGCCGAGCCAGTTGGGCGTAATGGCTTCGGGCATGATGTCCGGATAGTCGCTCGCTTTGAGGCCGATCGGCTCCAGCAGGCCTTTCGCTTCGAGATACGGAATGTCGGCCGAGAGGGTCAGCGTCGTGACGTCCCACACATAGTTCTTCGTTTGCACCATCGCCGCGAACTGCGCGACCGGTTGAGACTCGCGCGCGACGCTGACGACCTTGATGCCGGTCGCCTTCTCGAACGGGTCATAGAAGGCTTCGCGATATGCGGTCGTGTACGGGCCGCCCGGGTCCGATACGACGATCTGCTTCGTTTGAGCGCGTGCGGCCAGCGGCATCGCGCCAGCCACGGCGAGCGCGCCCGCGCCGTGCAAAATGCGGCGGCGCGCCGGGTTGAAGTCTTGCGTCATGGTTCAGGTCTCCCGCACTGCGGTTAAGAAGAAGCGGCTCGACTTCAGCCCGGTTTAATTGGCCCGATTCATTTGGCGCGCTTTTTGAAGAACTCTTCCATCATGCGAGCGGGCTCGCCGGAGTCGTAGGCCTCGCGCTGGATGCGCATGCCCGCCTCGATACAGTCGACGAAACCCGGCTCGGTCATCTCGCGGAAACGCTGTTTGTCCAGACGCATCGCGACAGGCGGCTTCGCGGCAAGCTCGGTGGCGATTTCCAGCGCCTTCTCGAAGACCTTGTCCTGCTCGACGACGTGATGAATCAGCCCGATGCGATAGCACTCGTCGGCATCCATCAGACGGCCGGTGAGCGTGAGTTCGATGGTGCGCGACATGCCGAGCATCGAATTCATGATCCACGGGCCGGTCGTGCTGGCGATGCCCGCATTGATCTCCGGCTGGCCCATTCGCACGCCCGGATGACCCACGCGGATATCTCCGAGCAACGCGACCTGAAACGCCGAGCCGGCGGCCGTGCCGTTGAGGGCCATGACGAGCGGCTTGCTCAGGCCACGCAACGCCGCGTAATAGCGCTGCCACTCCTTGACCCACGCCACGGCGCGTTCGCCGTCGAAGTCGTGCGCTTCCGACAGATCCTGCCCCGCCGAAAACGCGCGGTCGCCAGCGCCCGTCATGATGATCGCGGCAACATCGTCGTCGGCATTGAAGCGCTCGAGCGCCGCGATGATCATTTCGCGCATCGGCGTGGTCCACGCGTTCAGGCGATCGGGACGATTCAACGTGATGACCGCGACGCGGCCGTGATTTGAAAACAGGACGTCTTGGCTCATGGTTTATCGCATAGCAATAGTTAGTGGTGTAATGCAATATAGAACCATCAAAAATACGGTGCAAGCGGGTTTACGCGAAAGCAGTGCGAATCGATGAAAAGTTGCCCTCCCCGACATTCGCCACGCGATGCGGCGCGGGCAAGCATTGCCCCCTTGCTCTCCTTACGTGGAAACCCTTGGTTGACGCAGCTACGAACTTGGACGCAAACTTGAAGCGCTTCAAATCCGGCTCGAATGAGACAGGACGCGCCGTGTGTGGCGACCGTGAATCAGATCGCTAACACGCAATTCTTAAAATAACAACAGTTTCGCGCCCAGAATTTGAAGCGCTTCAATTTCAAACAATACATGGAGACACCGCATGCCGACGCGCCTTCCCCGCACGATCTTTCGCTCACTCGCCGCCGCGTGCATCGCTGCATCGAGCCTCAGCGCGGCGCAGGCCGCGGACATCAAGATCGGCGCCCTCTTTCCTTTTAGCGGCGGACTCGCGTTGCTGGGCGACGAGAGCTATCGCGGCGTGCAGCTCGCCGTCGATGAACGCAACGCCGCGGGCGGCATCAACGGCGAAAAAGTGGTGCTCGTCAAAGCCGATGCCGTCGATGCAAACCAGGCCGTCGGCGAAGCACGGCGTCTGACTTCGGTGGAGAACGTGTCGGCGGTGTTCGGGAGCTACTCGTCGGCGGTGTCGTCGGCGGCGACTCAAGTAACCGAGCTCGCCGGCGTGCCCTTCTTCGAACTCGGTGCGACCGCGGACACCATCACGAGCCGCGGCTTCAAGTATCTGTATCGCAGCAACTCGACCACGAAGACCTTCGCGGACGGCACGCTGGAAGCACTCACCAAGGTCGTCGCGCCGCAGTTGAAGGTGGATCCGAAGACGCTGAAGATCGCCATCATTGCGGAAGACGGGCCGTACGGCACACTCGTATCCGGCTTTCAGAAGGAAGGCGCGAAGAAGCTCGGTCTGAACGTCGTGCAGGTGCTGCCGTACTCGGCGAAGAGCGTCGATCTGTCGTCGCTGATCCTGCGTCTCAAGGGCGCGGATGTCGATGTCGTGCTGCAAACCTCTTACCAGAACGACTCGATCCTGTTCTTCCGCCAGGCCGCGCAAGCAGGCTTCAAGCCGAAGGCGGTGATCGGCGCGGGCGGCGGCTACTCGCTCGCGGATACGGCCAAGGCCGTCGGCGCGCAGATGAACGGCGTATACGACATCGATTTCCCGCAAGTCGCGATGAACGAAAAAGGCGCGCCCGGCCTGGACACGTTCACCGCCGAATATCAGAAGCATTTCGGGATGGCCCCGCGCTCGGGTCACAGTCTCGTGAACTATGTCGGCGCGAAGGCTTTCCTCGACGTTCTCGCCAACGCGAAATCCACCGACAAGGACAAGATTCGCGCGGCCGTGCTCGCCTACAAGAAAGCGGCCGGCACGACCGCGGCCGGCTGGGGCTTCCAGTTTGCCGACAACGGCCAGAACCAGCTCGCAACCACCAACGTGATGCAGTGGCAAGGCGGCAAGCTCGTGACCGTGTATCCGGAAGCGGTCGCGATCGCCAAGCCGGTCACGGCGCAGTAAATCCGCCGCACTCGCTCCGCCGCAGTCAATCCGCGTTTCTCTTTCACTCGAACCGCGTGGCGCCGACGCGCTGCGCGGTCTCCAGGAAACGGGCATGTCCATTCTTCTGCAACTTCTCGTCAACGGCCTGTTGCTGGGCGGCGCGTACGCGATCATCAGCATCGGCCTGACGCTGATCTTCGGCGTCGTGCGGGTGGTCAACTTCGCGCACGGCGAACTGCTGATGGTCGGCATGTACGCCGTGTGGCTGCTCGCCGCGAAGCTCGGCTGGCACCCGTATGTATCCGCGGTGCCGGTCGCCTTGCTTCTGTTCGCCCTCGGCGTGCTCATCCAGCGCTTCATCATCCAGCCGCTGCTCTCGGCCGACGCGCACATCCAGATCTTCGCGACCGTCGGCGTATCGACCGCGCTCGTCAATCTCGCGCTCATGATCTTCGGCGCGGACGTGCATCCCGTCGACGTGAGCTTCGGCACCGAGCATCTGCAATTCGGCGATATCAACATTGTGAGCGGGCAGCTGATCACTTTCGCCGCGGCGCTGGCGGTCGCGGGCGGCGTGCATCTGTTCCTGCAGCGCACCTACACGGGACGCGCGTTTCGCGCGGTGGCGCAGCATCGCTACGCGGCCTCGCTGATGGGCGTCAACGTGAAGACCACGTATGTGCTCGCGTTCGGCATCGGCGCGGCGCTGGTCGGGCTCGCGTCGGGCCTGCTCGTCGCGCAGTATCCGGTGTTCCCGACCGTCGGCCAGTACTTCGTGCTGACCGCCTTCGTCATCGTCGTGCTGGGCGGGCTCGGCAGCCTGCCGGGCGCGCTCGTCGGGTCGATCGCGATCGGGCTCATCGACAGTCTCGCGGGCTATTACATCTCGCCCGACATGAAGGAAGTCGTCTACTTCGCGATCTTCCTCGTCATTCTCGTGGTTCGCCCGACCGGCCTCTTCGGCCTCGGACGCGGCTCCGAATAACGTTCAGCGAGGCATCCGATGTTTCCCAATCTCCTGCATCCGCGCGGCTACATGGGCGCGCTGGCGCTCCTCGCGCTGCTCGCGGTACCGTTCGCGCTGCAATCGCCGTTCGCCTTTCATCTTGCCGTGCTCGTATGCATCTTCGGTGCGCTCGCGACGGCGTGGAACATCGTCGGCGGCTTCGCCGGGCAGCTTTCGCTCGGACACGCGGTGTTCTACGGCATCGGCTCGTATGCGGCGACGCTGCTCGTCATCGACTTCGGCATCACGCCGTGGCTCGGCATGTTCGCGGGCGCCGCGATTTCGGCGGCGGCGGCGATCGTCATCGCCTATCCGACGCTGCGTCTGCGCGGGCCGTTCTTCGCGCTCGCCACCATCGCGTTTCTGGAAGTGTGCCGGCTGCTCACCGTGCACGAGGAAAGCTGGACGGGCGGATCGGCGGGCCTGAACGTGCCGCTCAATATCGGCCTCCAATGGATGGTATTCCGCGAAAAGTGGGCGTATCTGCTGATCGCGTTCGGCTTTCTGCTGGTGACGCTGTGGGCCGCGTGGCTCATCCGCCGCTCGCGCTTCGGCTTCTATCTGATCGCCGTGCGCGAGCGCGAGGATGCGGCGCGCGCCGTCGGCGTGAACGCGGTCAAGGTGAAGATCGGCGCGGCGGTGATCTCGGCCGTGCTGACGAGCATGATCGGTTCCTTTCATGCGATGTATCTCACCTTCATCGATCCGTCCGCCGCGTTCTCGCTGGAACTGTCGGTCCAGATCGCGATGTTCGCGCTCATCGGCGGGCTCGGCAGCGTGGCCGGACCGCTTGCGGGCACCGTGCTCGTGCTGCCGATCGCCGAACTCGCGCGCGGCTGGCTCAGCTCGTTCGGCAGCGGCACGCACGGCTTCGTCTACGGCGTCGTGCTGGTGCTCGTCGTACTGTTCATTCCGCGCGGGCTCGTCGGGCATCTGGGCGCTTACGTGCTGCGCTTCATCGACCGTCTGCCCGGCGCGCGCACGCCGGCGCCCGAACCGGCGAAGTCGATCGCGCCCGCCGATGCCCTGCCGCTCGGCACGCCCTTGCTGAAGGCGGAGCATCTGAAGAAGCGCTTCGGCGGCCTCGTCGCCACCGACGACGTGTCCCTCACGCTGCATGCCGGGGAGATTCTCGGCGTGATCGGCCCGAACGGCGCGGGCAAGACCACCGTCTTCAATCAGCTCTCGGGCTTCATTCGCCCGAACGAAGGCATCGTCAAGATCCGACTCGCCGATGGCACCTGGGCCGAGCCGCGCACGCCCGATGCTTTCGCGAAGGACGGCATCGGCCGCACGTTCCAGATCGCGCAGCCGTTCGCGGGCCTCTCGGTGCTGGAGAACATCATGCTCGGCGCGTTCATGCATACGCGGGTGCGCATGGAAGCGGAATCCATCGCACGCGAAGTCGCGGAGATCACCGACCTCACATCGTTGCTCGATACCGAAGCGCGCAGCCTGACCGTCGGCGGCATGAAACGTCTCGAAGTGGCGCGCGCGCTCGCCACGCGTCCGCGCGCGCTCCTGCTCGACGAAGTGATGGCCGGCCTCAATCCCGCCGACATCGCGCGCGCGATCAGCATGGTGCGGCGCATCCGCGAATCGGGCATCGCCGTGCTGATGATCGAGCACATGATGCAGGCGACGATGGCGCTGTCGGACCGCATCATCGTCATCAATGCCGGGCGCATGCTGAAGGAAGGGAAGCCGTCCGATGTCGTCAACGATCCTGAGGTGATTCAGGCCTATCTCGGCAAGGGGTATCTCGATGCTCAAGCTGCATAACGTCTCGGCCGGCTACGGCAAGAGCGAAGTTCTGCGCGGCGTCTCGCTCGATGTGCAGGAAGGCGAGATCGTCACGCTCGTCGGCGCGAACGGCGCGGGCAAGACCACGACCCTGAAGACGCTGTGCGGCATCGTCGCGGCGCGCGGCGGCAGCATCACGTTTCAGGGACAGGAGCTCGTCGGCAGATCGTCGCACGACATCGTCGCGATGGGTGTCACGATGATTCCGGAAGGCCGTCAGCTTTTCCCTTTCCTGAGCGTCGAAGAGAACCTGCTGATGGGCGCGTTTCGTCACGCCGCACGCGGCGCGCGGCGCGAACGCATGGACGAAGTGCTCGAACTCTTTCCGCGCGTGCGCGAGCGTCTCACGCAGCTGGCCGGATCGCTGTCGGGCGGCGAGCAGCAAATGGTCGCCATTGCGCGCGGCATGATGTCCGCGCCAAAGCTCTTGATCTTCGACGAACCGTCGCTCGGCCTTTCGCCCCTGCTCGTCGAGCAGATGTTCGAAGTGGTCGGCACGGTGGCGGCGCGCGGCGTGACGGTGCTGCTCGTCGAACAGAACGTGTTCCATACGCTCAAGCTCGCGAACCGCGGATACGTGCTGGAAAACGGCGCCATCGCGCTTTCCGGAACGGGCGCAGAATTGCTCGATAGTCCCCACGTGCGGCGCGCCTATCTCGGTCATTGATCGCCGATCCGACGCATCGCATTCAGAAACCACGGAGAAAAACTCATGCAAACCGAAGTGAAGCCCGACGAACAGGTCATCGCCTACCAGTTGCAGCAAGTGCCGTACATGTCGAAGGATCTCGTGCACGGCGGCGTCATGACCGCCTGGCTCGAAGACGACAAGCTGTGGGTCCCCGCGACCGAAACCGTGTCGTTCAAGCCGCTCATCCTCAACGCGAGCCAGGGCTATTACGTGAATCTGCTGCGCGTGCGCGGCAGCGGGGTCGTGTCGCGTCATCGTCATAGCGGCGCCGTTCATGCGATGGTGCTCAAGGGCCGCTGGTACTACCTCGAACACGACTGGGTCGCGGAACAAGGCGGCTATGCGTTCGAGCCCGCGGGCGAAACGCACACGCTCTTCGTGCCCGAGGACGTGCCCGAGATGATCACCTGGTTCCACGTGACCGGCGGCTACACATATGTCGATCCGCAAGGCGTCGCGCAAGGTTACGAGGACGTCTTCACGAAGATCGAAGCGGCGCGCAGGCACTACGCGTCGATCGGTCTGCCCGCCGATTACATCGAATCGATCATCCGTTGAACGTCATGACATCCACTCTTCCTGCATCGATGCAATATATCGATCACGGCACGGGCGGCGCGCCCGACTGCATGCGGCTCGTGCAAGGACCGCTGCCCTCGCCGGGCCCGAACGACGTGCTGATCGAAGTCGCCTACGCGGGCGTGAACCGCCCGGACGTACTGCAGCGCTCGGGCTCCTATCCGCCGCCGCCGGGCGCATCGCCGCATTTGGGGCTCGAGGTGTCGGGGCGCGTCGTCGCGACAAGCGCGGGCATCACGCAATGGCGCGCGGGCGATGAAGTCTGTGCGCTCGTGCCAGGCGGCGGTTACGCGCAATACTGCATCACGGATGCATCGCATTGTCTGCCGGTGCCCGAAGGCCTCACGCTGCTTCAGGCCGCGGCCTTGCCCGAAACCTACTTCACCGTGTGGACCAACGTATTCGAGCGCGGCCGCCTGCAGGCGGGCGAGACGTTTCTCGTGCACGGCGGATCGAGCGGCATCGGACTGACCGCGATCCAGCTCGCGCACGCGTTCGGCGCGCGCGTCATCACGACCGTCGGCAATACGGAAAAAGCGCAGGCGTGCCGCGAAGCGGGCGCGGATCACGCGATCAACTATCGCGATGAAGATTTCGTCGATGCCGTCGCGAAGCTCACCGATGGCGAGGGCGTGAACATCATCCTCGACATGGTCGGCGGCGACTACATCGCGCGCAACATCCGCGCGCTCGCGCTCGAAGGCCGGCTCGTGCAGATCGCCTTTCTCGAAGGCAGCCGCATCGAACTGGATGCCATGCCGATCATGCTGCGCCGCCTCACCTTCACGGGCTCCACCTTGCGCGCGCGCAGCATCGAACAGAAAGCGGCGATCGCGCAGGCGCTGCACGCCCACGTGTGGCCGCTGCTCGAAAGGGGCCGCGCGCTGCCGGTGATTCATCGCGTGCTGCCTTTTGCGGACGTGCAGGCCGCGCACGAGCTGATGGAATCGAGCAAGCATATCGGCAAGATCATGCTGAAAGTGGGAGACCAATGACATGCGGCACGACAAGCGCGTGGTTCTGATCACGGGCGGCAGCGGCGGCATCGGCGAGGCGCTCGTCGAGCGCTATGCGCGAGATGGCGCGGCGGTCGGCATCGTCGACGTCAATGAGGAAACGGGCGCGGCGCTCGCACAGCGTCTCACCGGTGCGGGCCTGCGCGTGCATTTCGCGCACGCCGACGTCGGCGATTTCGCCGCGTGCGAGGCCGCATGCCGCGCGATCGAAGCGGCGCTCGGTCCGGTCGATACACTCGTCAACAACGCGGGCATCTCGCCGAAGCACGCAGGCAAGCCGATGCCGATCTGGCAGATGGCGCCCGACGAATGGCGCCGCGTGACGGACGTGAACGTGAACAGCGTCTTCAACTTCTGCCGCATCCTTGCGCCGGGCATGGTGGAGCGGCGCTTCGGGCGCATCGTGTCGATGTCGTCGGTGGCGGGCAAGGCGTATCTCGACATCGTCGCCGCGCATTACAGCACGACGAAGGCCGCGCTGATCGGCATGACGCGGCATCTCGCGGGCGAGCTCGGACCGCACGGCATCACGGTGAACGCAATCGCGCCGGGGCGCATCGATACGCCGCTCGTGCGCGGCGTCGCGCGCGAAGCCAACGAAAAGGTCGCACAGGAAACGCCGTTGCGACGCCTCGGCGCGCCTGACGAAGTGGCATCGACGTGTCTCTTCCTCACGTCCGACGAAGCTGCGTTCGTCACCGGACAAGTGATCGATGTCGCCGGCGGATGGCTGATGACATGACGAATGCGCTCTGGCGGACCATCGGCTTTCCGGGGCGATATACGCAGGGTCCGGGCGCGCTGGCCGCGCTCGGCTCGACGCTCGCGGAGCTCGGCGCGCGCCGCGCGTTCGTGCTCGTCGATGGCGCGGTAGCCGCCCGCGTGTCGGCTGACGTCACGCAATCGCTCGAAGAAGCGCGCGTCGCCCCGCACATCGCGGCGTTTCCGGGCGAATGCACGGCGGCGGTCATCGCGAAGCTGAGCGACGAAGCGCGCAAAGCACACGCCGATGCCGTCGTGGCAATCGGCGGCGGCAAGACCATCGACACCGCGAAGGGCGTTGCGCGGGCGCTGAACGTGCCGATCGTGGTCGCGCCGTCCGCCGCGTCGAGCGATGCGCCGACGAGCCGCCTCATCATCCTGTATGACGAGGCGCATCGTGTTGCCGGCATCGAGATGCTGCCGCGCAATCCCGATGCCGTGATCGTCGATACCGCGCTGATCGCCGCCGCGCCCGCGCGTCTGTTCGCGGCCGGCATCGGCGATGCGCTGAGCAAGAAGTACGAAGCCGCGCAATGTCAGCGCGCCGCCGGTCTGAATTCATACGGCACGCCGCCGCTGCCGGGCGCCTTGCTGCTCACGCGCGCGACGCTTGCCACCTTGCTCGACGACGGCGCGCGCGCCTACGCCGATGTCGGGCGCGGCGACCTCACCGATGCCGTCGAACGCGTGGTTGAAGCGACCGTGCTTTTGAGCGGCGTCGGCTTCGAAAGCGGGGGGCTGTCGCTCGCGCACGCGCTGATTCGCGGTCTCACGGCGATCCCCGCGATGGCCTCGATGATGCACGGCGAACTGGTCGCGTTCGGCACGCTTGTACAATTGTTCGTCGAGGATTCATCGCCCGAGGACATTGAACCGTTGGCCACGCTTATGACCGCAGTCGGATTGCCGCTCACGCTCGCGCAACTGGGGCAGCACGCCCCGCTCACATCCGTGGAGCTGTCGCTCATCGCCGAGGCGACGCTCGCCACGCGCTACAGCCGGCACATGATGCCGCCATTGACGGCGCAAAGGCTGATCGAAGGCATCGCTCGCGCCGATGCATACGGACGCACGCGCAGCGCGCCATGAAGCCGACCCGCGCCACGCTCGCCGATGTCGCGCGGCTCGCGGGCGTATCGCTCGGCAGCGCGTCGCGGGCCTTGTCCGTACCGGACCAGGTCAAGCCGCAGACGCTTGCGAACGTGCAGCGCGCCGTCGAACAACTCGGCTACGTGCGAAACGGCGCGGCGCAGGCGCTCGCCTCACGCAAGACGCGCACGGTCGCGGCCATCTATCCGACGCTCAATAACCCCATTTACGCCGATTCCATTCAGGCGCTCCAACAAACGCTGTGGGGCTATGGATATCAGTTGCTGATTGCGAGTCACGAATACAAGCCGGCGCGCGAACTCGAGGTGCTGCGCGCGATTCTCGAGCGCGGCGTGGACGGGCTCGTGCTCGTCGGCACCGATCATCCTCCCGAAGTCTTCGCGCTCACGCGTCAATACGACTTGCCCTATGTGCTTACCTGGTCGGTGGACGAAACGCAGTATCCGCACTGCGTCGGCTTCTCGAACTTCGAGGCCGCTTACCAGTTGGCACGGCGCATCGTCGGATTCGGGCATCGGCGCGTGGCCATGTGCGGCGGCTCCACGTTCGGAAATGAACGCGTGCGCGCGCGGCAGGCAGGCACGCGCGCCGCGCTCAGGGAAGCAGGCCTCGACCTGAGACCCGAATGGATCGTGGAAGCACCGTTCACGTTCGAAGGCGGACGGCAGGCGCTGCGCGAACTCTGGGACGGCGAAGTGCACCCCAGCGTCGTGATATGCGGCACGGATCTGCAGGCCATCGGGCTGCTCGACGAATGCCGCGCGAAAGGCATTCGCGTACCCGAAGATCTTTCGGTGACCGGGTTCGACGACATCGAACAGGCACGGCTCACTCAGCCGCCGCTGACGACGGTGCGCGTGCCATCGCTGGAGATCGGCGCTCGCGCGGCACGGCATCTGATGGCGCTGATCGACGGCAAGGACGGTGACAATGAACTCGTGCTCGAAGCGCCCGTTGTGGAACGGGGCACGCTTTCGGAGCCCGCGCAAGGCGAGTCGGAAGTCTGATCGGACCGCTCAGCCCATGTTGTCGCATAGAATCGCCCAGCTCGCGCAGCCGTGGCGCGAGCGGCCGCACCATCCTTTCCCAGATGCGACTCACGCCCGAGGAATCGCGGCGTTGTCTCGTCGTTTCCGAACAGGACCTGGAGGCGGTGACGAACGACATCGAACGAATTCGCGCCAGGGGATTCGGCACGCGCCATCACGAATTGATCGAGGGCACCGTAGTCGGCGCAGCGCCGTTCTTCAACAGCGCCAATCAGGTAGCGGGTTAGATATGCGTTTTTGGCCCCGGCGTCCGGGTCACGGAAGAGATCTTCGACCCTAGGCTGGCCGCCCTTCGCCTTCGGCATCCGCGCCGCCCCGCATGACGTGCGTCGCAATCAGGTCGACCAGCGAGGCCAGATCCGCGGGCTTGATCAGATGATGATCGATGCCGGCCGACTTCGACCTGAGACGGTCCTCGTCCTGACCATAACCGCTCAACGCAATCAGAAGACAATCGCCGAGGTCGGTGTCGGCACGAATGGCCTTTGCAACTTCGTACCCGTTCATGCCTGGAAGGCCGATGTCGAGCACGGCAACCTGAGGCGCGAATTTGCTGGCGAGCGCAAGCGCGGAGACACCATCGTGCGTGCATTGCACCTGATATCCATGCAGTTCGAGAAAGACCTTGAGGCTCTCCGTGGACGCGACGGAATCGTCCACGACGAGCACCCGTGCGCCACCTCTGCGACGCATCGGAAGAATATCGGCGACAGGAGCCGGTATGCCGGTTGCAATCGATGCCGGCAACTCGACCGTGAACCTGGCGCCCCGTCCGCGGCCGGCGCTCCAGCAGCGGATCGAACCGCCGTGCAGCTCCGTCAGATGGCGGGCAAGCGTAAGCCCGATTCCCAAGCCGCCCTGCGCGCGATCCAGCGCGCTGTCGCCTTGCGCAAAGAGCTCGAAGACGCGCGGGAGCAGCTTCGAATCGATCCCCTCGCCGTCGTCGGTGACGGTGATCACCGCGTTCCCCTTCGAAAAAGCCGTCGAAAGATTGATGTGCCCGCCGGGCGGGGTGAACTTCGAGGCGTTGTTCAACAGATTCGCAATGACCTGCGTGAGACGAACGACATCGCCTTCCACCATCAGATCGCTCGTGCAGGTCTCGCAGGAGAACGCCTGCGAGCGGGCGGCGAAGTGCGGCCGGCTGGTTTCGATTGCACGATCGACCACGACTCGCAGCGAAAGCGGCTTGCGCTGCAACGCCACCGCGCCGCGCGCGATCCGCGATACGTCGAGCAGATCGTCGACGATGCGTACCATGTGATCGAGCTGGGTACCTATGATTCCGGTCGCCCAGGACATGACCTTTGCATCGCCCGGCTCCGTGTTCTTCATCACGCTCACCGCGTTGGAGATGGGTGCAAGCGGATTTCGGAGTTCATGGGCCAGCATGGCGAGAAATTCATTCTTGCGCCTGTCTTCGTCACGCAGGGCGGAGAACAAGAACGCGTTCTCGAGCGCGATGGACGCACGGCTCACGAACTCGGTGACGATGGGCGCCCGCTGATGATCTCCCTCGCAGTGCACAGTCCCGAATGCGATGGCTGCCTTTCGCTGCGCGCCGCTCAAGAGCGGGTGAAATCTGATTTCCTCGAACTTGGCCGGGTTCTTCCCTTGCGCCTTGTCGCTTTGAAACTCGAAGATACGGTCCGCCCCGGCCCGGCACACGAGACTCTCGCCCTTGTCAACGGTCTGTCTCGCGAGCTCGAAAAATTGCTCCGTCGCAGCCATGGTCTCGATCGCACGACCGCTAGCCGGGTCGATCAGCGCGCGGACAGCCGGCCCCCAGCGCAGCGACGTCCTCGGGAGCTGTTCGCCGTCCAGTTCGAGATAGACGCAGGCGACGTCAGCCAGTGCCGGCACCGAAGTATCGAGGATGCGGGAGAGAGTCGTCTGCACATCCAGCGAGCGCGTGAATAGATGACTCACGTGCGCCAGGAAATCGGCGCGCTGGCGAGCCTGATCGGCGGACGCGCGTTGCGCCTCCGCCCGCGCGAGTTCCTCGCGCTGCGCGGCCCGCGCGCGCAGCTCGCGGTTCATCCTGTACATCTGCACGAACACGCGTACCTTCGCGCTGAGAATCTCCGGCACGACGGGCGACGAGATATAGTCCACCGCCCCCAGCGAATAGCCTCGAGCCATTTCTGCATCGTCCACATACGCTGTGACGAAGATGATCGGGGTCGATGCCGTCCGACGATATGAACGCAGCATGCTGGCCGTCTCGAAGCCATCCATGTCGGGCATGTTCACGTCGAGCAATATGACGGCGAAGTCCTGTTGCAGCACCGCCTTCAGCGCCTGCCGCCCGGACGACACCGTCACCACTTCCTGATCCGGTCCCTCGAGCACCGTGCGCAGAACGACGTGCTGGCTCGGCAGGTCATCCACTACGAGGATGCTCACCTTCTCCTCCGGAGATGATTCGAACATGGCCATGGCCGGCGCTCCTAACGATGCAGCCACGCGTGCAGCACGGCAAGCAGGTCATCGCGGTTGACCGGCTTCGAGAGGTAATCCCACGCGCCTGCCTCGATACACTTTTCGCGATCGCCCTTCATCGCTTTGGCCGTGACTGCGATGATCGGCAATGCCTTGCCTACCGGTCGCTTGCGGATTTCCCGCATCGTGGCGAGGCCGTCCATCTCGGGCATCATGATGTCCATCATGACGATCTGGATCTCGGGATCGGACTCCACCTGCCGTATCGCATCGCGCCCGTTGTCGGCCCAGACCTGACGCATGCCGAGATCCTCCATGATCGTCGCGAGCGCAAAGATGTTGCGCATGTCGTCATCGACGATCAGTGCCTTGACGCCCTTCAACGCGTTCTGTGACGCCCGCAACGCCTGCAGCATGGCGCAGTGCTCCTGGCCGAGGCGCTTTGCATCGATATGCAGCGCGGCGACGCTCAGATCGAGCAATTGATCGGGGCTCGCCGCTTGCAGGGCGACGAACCCGTCCCTGACGCGCTGCCAGCGTGCAGGCGGGACCGGGCCCGCCGCGCTCACGATGACCGGCAATGGCGAAAGGGCTTCGCGCGAGGCAACTGCCGCTTCGATGTCTTCGGGTGAAATGCCGGCAATGTCGTCAGCGAGCACCAGCGCGTCAATGGCTGGAGACGAGAGTTGCTTTAGCAACTCCTCGCGGGAGCTTGCCGACACGACCGCGGCCGGCAAGGCCTGCAACGCACTGGAAAGCAACTCCCGCTCATTCGGCGACGAAAGCGCCACGAGAACGACGCGTCGCTCTGCTTCGATGTATCGGGCCAACGCAGCGAGCGCGTTATCCAGGATCGCCTGGGACTCGACCGGTTTGGACAGAAAGGCGAGAGCACCGGACCGTAGCGCGCGGTCGCGCGATTCATCGGTCGAGATCACCCACACCGGAATGTGCCGGGTGGCCATGTCGTTCTTGAGCCGCGCGAGAACCTGCCATCCGTCCATATCGGGCAGAAACAGATCCAGCGTGATGAGGTCCGGTTTGAACTGGTCGGTCAGCGTCAAGGCGTAGGCGCCGAATGCAGTGGTGAGCGCCTTGAATCCGCGCTGCCGCGCCGCTTCGACCATCACGCCCGCGAATGCCGGATCGTTTTCGACAATCAGCGCAACCCGATCGCCCTGAACGATGTTGTCACGGTCGTCGATAAGGTGTGCGGCCGATACCTCGTGCGCAACCTCGATAGTCATCTCTGACTGCGCCGCCAGGTCCACGACCGCAAAGCTCGCGCGGGGCGAGCCACCCGGAACGGGCTCGCGTCCCTCTTCCCGTCGCATCAGCTTTCTTCGCCCGCTTCTGCCGAGATCGTTGGTGCGCGGCAAGAACAGCGTGAACGTGCTGCCCTCATTCGGCGTGCTGGTGAGGCGGATTTCGCCCCCCAGCAGCTTGGACAGTTCGCGGCTGATCGCGAGCCCCAGTCCGGTGCCGCCGTATTTTCGGCTGGTGCTGCCATCGGCCTGCTGGAAAGCCTCGAATACGATCTGCTGCTTGTCCGCCGAAATGCCGATGCCGGTGTCCTGAACTGAAAAAGCGATCACACTGCCTGCGCTGTTCAGCGCCTGATTGTCCTCGCTCCATCCGCCCCGCGCATGCTCGATCGTCAGTGATACGTGTCCGTGATGCGTGAACTTGAAGGCATTGGAGAGGAGATTCTTCAGAATCTGCTGCAGACGCTTGAGGTCCGTCACGATCGAGACGGGTACACCGTCGCCGAGATGAATGACGAATTCGACATGGCGCGCTTCAGCAACGTGCCGGAAGGTGCGCTCGACATATGTCGTCATGTCGGCGAGGCGGTGCTCCGCAACGTCCAGAACGACCGTGCCGGACTCGATCTTCGAAAGATCGAGAATGTCGTTGATGAGCATCAGCAGGTCGTTCCCCGAGGAATGAATGGTCCGCGAGTATTCGATCTGCCTGGTAGACAGGTTGCCGTCGGGATTCTTGCAGAGATGATCGGACAAAATGAGCAGGCTATTGAGCGGCGTGCGCAGTTCGTGCGACATGTTGGCGAGAAACTCCGACTTGTATTTCGACGTCAGGGCAAGCTGCTTCGCTTTGTCCTCGAGCGCCTGGCGTGCCTGCTCGACCTCCGAGTTCTTGCGCTCGACTTCCTGGTTCTGATGCGCGAGCAGCCGCGCTTTTTCCTGTAGTTCCTCGTTGGTCTGCTGAAGCTCTTCCTGCCGGCTCTGCAGCTCCTGTGCAAGCGATTGCGACTGCTTGAGCAAGTCCTCCGTACGCGTGTTCGCTTCGATCGTATTGATGACGATGCCGATACTTTCAGTCAGCTGATCGAGAAACGCCAGGTGAGTCGAATTGAAGCATTCGAGCGAGGCCAGTTCGATCACGCCCTTGACCTGGCCTTCGAAAACGATCGGCATCACCAGTACGTTTTGCGGCACGGCGCTCAGCAGACCCGATTCGATCCGGTAGTCGGTGGACGCCGACGGCGCGAGCAGAATCTTGCGCTTCTCGAACGCGCACTGACCGACGAGCCCCTCACCCAGCTGAACCTGCTTGCCGTGCGAGCGATGGCCTTCGGACGCGTAGCTCGCCACGAGCCTCAGCGAAGCGGCCTCATCGACCATGTCGAATACGAAGAATTCGGCTTGTTGCACGCCGACGACTGGCGCAAGCTCGGACAAAATGAGCTGGCCGACGGTGACCAGGTCCTTCTGCCCCTGCAGCATGCGGCTGAACTTCGCCAGATTCGTCTTGAGCCAATCCTGCTCCGTGTTGAGCTCGGTCGTGTCCTTCAGGTTGCGAATCATCTCGTTGATGGTGTCCTTGAGCGCCGCGACTTCGCCAAGCGCCTCGACGGTGATCGAACGAGTCAGGTCGCCTTGCGTCACCGCCGTCGCCACCTCGGCGATTGCGCGAACCTGCGTCGTCAGATTCGCCGCAAGCTGATTCACGTTTTCCGTCAGCCCTTTCCACGTGCCCGCAGCGCCAGGCACCTTGGCTTGTCCGCCGAGCTTGCCTTCGACACCCACTTCGCGCGCGACGGTCGTCACCTGGTCGGCGAACGTGGCGAGCGTGTCCGTCATGCTGTTGATCGTGTCGGCGAGCGCCGCGATTTCGCCCTTTGCCTCCACCGTGAGCTTGCGGCCCAAATCGCCGTTCGCCACGGCGGTCACGACTCGCGCGATGCCGCGAACCTGGCTCGTCAGGTTGCCCGCCATGAAGTTGACGTTGTCTGTCAGGTCCTTCCACGTGCCCGCGACGCCCTGCACGTCCGCCTGACCGCCGAGCTTGCCCTCGGTGCCGACCTCGCGCGCCACACGCGTCACCTCGGACGCAAACGAACGCAGCTGATCGACCATCGTGTTGATGGTGTTCTTCAGTTCGAGGATCTCGCCCTTGACGTCCACGGTGATCTTCTTGGACAGATCGCCTGCCGCCACCGCTTTCGTCACGTCGGCGATGTTGCGGACCTGGCTCGTCAGATTGCCTGCCATGAAGTTGACGGAATCGGTCAAATCCTTCCATGTGCCGGCGACGCCCTGCACATCCGCCTGTCCGCCGAGCTTGCCCAACGTGCCGACTTCGCGCGCGACTCGCGTCACTTCGGATGCGAAGGAACTGAGCTGATCGACCATGGTGTTGATCGTGTTCTTCAGTTCGAGAATCTCGCCCTTGACGTCCACGGTGATTTTCTTCGACAGATCACCCGCCGCTACCGCCTTCGTCACGTCCGCGATGTTGCGGACCTGACTGGTCAGGTTGCCGGCCATGAAATTGACGTTATCGGTGAGATCTTTCCAGGTTCCGGCGACGCCCTGCACGTCGGCCTGTCCTCCCAGCTTGCCTTCAGTGCCGACCTCGCGAGCCACTCGCGTCACTTCCGAAGCAAACGAGCGCAACTGGTCGACCATGGTGTTGATCGTGTTCTTGAGCTCGAGGATTTCGCCCTTCACATCGACGGTGATCTTCTTGGAAAGATCGCCCGCCGCCACTGCCGTCGTCACATCGGCGATGTTGCGCACCTGCGCGGTCAGATTGCTGCCCATCGAGTTGACCGAGTCGGTCAGATCCTTCCACGTTCCCGCTACGCCTTGCACATCGGCCTGGCCGCCCAGCTTGCCTTCGGTGCCGACCTCGCGTGCAACGCGCGTGACCTCCGAGGCGAACGAACGCAACTGATCGACCATCGTGTTGATGGTGTTCTTCAGTTCGAGAATCTCGCCCTTGACGTCCACGGTGATTTTCTTCGAGAGATCGCCCGCGGCAACCGCCGTC